>VTLG01016608.1_pt1 | contig 23077 bp, 19 predicted proteins | sample 4694571 | NCBI WGS metagenome assembly VTLG01 (sample SAMN12604809, study PRJNA352737) | marine metagenome | biome: ENVO:00000447; feature: ENVO:00000209|ENVO:00000569|ENVO:01000036; material: ENVO:00002151; isolation source: viral sequences binned using virsorter ...
TGAAAAGGTTCGAGCCTTTGAACTCCTCGCGACAGTACACAAGCGCCCGCGCATCTCTGTTTGATGTGTGAATCATTGGCCGGCCTCCTTATGCATTGTGTAATCAGTAAAGAACACCGAAAACACGGCCAGAACATAACAGGACAGGACAACGCCCCAAGGCGCGCCCCATACAACCCCCAGATAGGGGATGACCTGACACACGGCCAAGGCCGTAATTATGCAGAATGTCCTTCTTTTCTTGCTCATTGTATTATTCCCTTCTTCTTATATAGCCGGTTTAATATTGCCCGGCTCTTGGTTGTTAGTTTCCATTCTTTAAAGAATAGCCGGAATCCATTATTTAGCAGGAAGCCGAAGCGGTTACCCTGCTTTATTGGTCGGTCGATAGACTCGGCGTGGTCTGTTAAGAATTCATTTATGAATAGCAAAACGCCTCCTTTTGTCTTGGTGTATTATGAGAGGGAAAAGAGTCAGGGAAGGCCGTGTTTGATGGCCTCCGCTCGTGGGTAGGTTGATACCTATGGATAATCTGGCTCATTTCCATTGAAGAATTTACATTCGCCACCATTAAAAGACCACCGCAAACCCCCAAGCGCGCAGAGGGCAAAGATGCGGATCTATCAGCCAGGACAAACGCCGGCGGCCGGGATCCGTAGGCTCTCCGATCTGCTGGCCGTGGCCGTTGCCCCTGATTTATAAAAGATTGTCTGAAAGACTCGCCATTTTTACGGAAAACTTACGGAATGGACACCAGACCCGGGGCGTGGCCGGCCACACTAAAACCAATTTTTCTGCTCAACGAGTTTCACCGATTGGCTTCCGTTTCGCACCCCCCGGGCCGCTATGTAGTAGCCTTCCATAGATTTTACGAGCTATTTTTGGCTAATTGATATTTATTGTTTATCAATATATTTAAAGGGTTTCAGCAATCCTTTTTTAAAAATAAAACAACCACTACTGGAAGCCTTTCTTAAAGGGTTAAGCAAAGGGTTACTGAAAGGCTCCCTATATGTATATGTTTATGATTATGTATATGCTTATGATTATGATTATGTAAAAGAAGCGAAACATTTTAAATTTTTTTTTGTATATTGAAAAGTGGAAATTCAATGCCGCAACAAAGTTTTTGATGTATTCGAGATTTCAGAAGCTGACGATCTCGGAATAGATTACAGTTCTGATTGGCGTAATGCATCCAAGGGCGAATGGGTATTGACTGCTGATGATAAGGTTTTACAAGTATTAGGCCGTAGGGATTACAAAAAAGGCAGAAAGAAGAAAATATATCTAATTAGAACTGGCTATGGTGAAACTCCGACATACAAATCTCAAATATACTCCCGCAAGCAGCCTGACTACGAGTGGGACACCCGCTACAAGAAGGGTTTAACAAGAAATGTTAAGCCTACAGCCTTACAAAGCGCCTTTATTCACCAGCTCACAGAGAATTTTGAGCCTGATGAGCGTGGAATTTGGAAGATTCACGATATTCTTGATGCCTATATGTCCGTATATTGCGATAACAATCCGTCAAGCTCTCTCAGGAGGGCAATGGCAATTCTTAGAAAGGATACTGTAAAAACTGCTATGTCTAAAATTATGAAAGAACGCTTGGAATCTGTTGGCATCGATGACGAATATGTCGCTAAAAGATATAAAAAATTTATTGAGGATAATGACGCACCCGCCAGTACGCGCCTTCAAGCACTAAACAGGGTTAGCGATATTATGGGACATATCGAGAAAAAGGAAAGCAATACCGAACATACTCTTGTTATGCTCTCAGATGGCGATAAAAAATTGCTTGCACAACACAAACGCAAGCTTCCTGACAAACAATTAGGCGAAATGATCACAAATGGCTCAAATGGAACAACGCCAAAAAACATCAATTCAGCTTAAAAGAGATATCGAGGACATTAGTGTCGGATTTATCTGCATCGAAGGAAAAACATACGATATTCCTCCGGCTGTTACCGCCTGTATTATTGATATTCTGGATGAAATAAATGAACTTGAAAATTTACTATCAAATTTGAAATACTCTGATAATGTCGCACGATCCTGATCGCAAAAAAATACTGCAAAGAATGTATCTTGATCCATTTTTCTTTGCTAAAGTACTTTTTGGGGACGAAAAAAATCATATGCACTACCATATGCGCTGCGATTCACCTAAATTTCACAGAGAAATTTTTGACGATTTGCGTTCATTGGAAAAAGGCGACAAAATTGCAGTGGTTGCACCCAGAGGACACGCAAAAACTACCCTTGTTTCATTTATTTACCCGCTTCACCAGATGCTTTTTGGCGAAGAAGACTTTATTCTCTTAATTTCTGAGTCAGAAACACAGTCTAAATATCTTTTAGAAGCAATTGGGAATGAACTCGAGTATAATAAAAAAGTTCACGAATATTTTGGCAATAGAATGGGCGAAACCTGGGGGAAAGAAGAAAAAGAAGTGATTACCGGCTTTGACGAAAATGGAAACCCGGCTGGAATGTGTAAAGTCTTGATCCGTGGAACCGGACAAAAAGTTAGAGGTTTGAAATATGGCCCATATCGTCCTACATTAACTATCGTTGATGATGGCGAAGGCGAATCGAACACGATGACTGAGCTGTCAAGGGATAAATTCAAGCGATGGTTCAACGCAGCTGTAATTCCCGGTTCAACAGACGCAAAGCTGTGTTTCATTGGAACCATTGTTGACGATAATTCGTATTTAAACCGAATTGCAGGACGCAGATCATACAATAAGGCTGGAGAACGAATCGTAAAGGGATGGAAAACTCGATTCTATCAGGCAATTCCACAAAATGTGGACGAAGGGCATTTTACTGCATCCGGCAAAGAATATAGAAAAAACAAGCAAGTTCAAGTCTTGTGGAAGGAGCATAGATCGTATAAATGGCTAAAGGGAGAAAAAGACAGATTGTCTTCTGAGGGCCATGTCTCGTATTTCTATCAGGAGTATCAAAATATTCCGATGGATGATTCGTTTAGAGTCTTTAAAGAATCCGATATACAGTATTGGGACGGACACTATTCATACGATGGCGGTCAATCTTATGTTACTAAAATATCTGAAAAAGGCGAGGAAAGAGTTCCTGTTAACATTTTTGTGGGCGTTGACCCAGCTTCCTCGGAAAATAAAAAAGCTGACTACACTGTAATTATGGTTATTGCGGTCGATCCTGATTTCAATATCTATGTGGTTGACTATTTTAGAGGTCAAGTTTCTCCTATGGACGGAGCAGATCGCATATTTGCAATGGCTGACATTTATAACCCGCGGGATATAAAGATCGAAGAAACAGGTCATGTTATGCTTGCGGATTATATTCAAAGAAGAAGTAAAGAGTCTGGCAGGTTTTTGAATATTAATCCTAAAAAAGCGATTAAAAATAAACATTACCGCATTAAACAGATGCAGCCGTATTTTGCGTCTAAAGCAATTTTTGTTAAGCAAACACATTACGATCTCATTGATGAACTTTTACAGTTTAAAGAAGTGGGTTCGTTTAAAAAAGATACGCTTGATGCCCTCCGCTGGGCGCTTGATGATATGTGGAAACCGAATTTGCAGTTTAAAGACAATGCATGGGTCGAACCGGAAACAACTAAAATAAGGGCCGACTGGGAAACCGGTCAGGTATTCTATAGCTGATGGCAATAAGCATAAAAAAACTCGACCTTCCAAAAATTGACCACACCGAAGTGTGGCACGAATATAAACTGTTTCAGTCTGCAGGCGAGCAGTGGCGCTATCAAATAGCTGAAGATGAAGATTTTTATCTCGGCAACCAGCTTACAGATACTCAAAAAGAATATCTCGAATCCGTGGGACAGCCGCCGGAGGCTAATAATAAAATTAGGCCGGCTGTTGAAACTGTGTTGGCAAACATAGCGGCGGCTTCCCCCGAATGGGATGTAAGGCCAATAGGTAAAACAGACAACGATATGGCTTTTGTGTGCAATCAGATGCTTGATTGGATATGGCGGGAATCACAAGGAGATGTCCAATTTCGTAAGTCTTGCAAAGATTTCATTGTAAAAGGACTTACTTATTTTTATGTATATCCTGATTGGAACGCAGACGGCGGTATGGGCGGCGTAAGGGTGCGTAGATTGTCGCCTGAATCAGTATTTGTCGATCCCAATACAATGCTTTCTGATTATTCCGACTCATCTTCAATGATTTTTTCAGATTTGCATACAAAACAAGCACTAAAAGCTGTGTTTCCGCAATATGTAAAAGAAATTGACGAAGCAAGAGAAGATCACGAAGTTAATGAGCAGGGTTCTGGAAAATATTCGAGAGATGAAGTGTGGACAAGAGATGATGTGGGAAAAGATCATCAAGAAATGGTTCGCAAATATGTGCGTTTTAGCAAAGTCAATGTGCCAATGGTAATGATTACCGATATGAATACCGGTAAATCTCAAAAATTTAATCGCGATCAATATAAGGAAATGACTAAAGATCAGCGCTACAGCGAATTGGTAAAACAAAGTATGCTGATGGAAGAACTTGTGTATGAGAAACATATTAGGGAAGTTGCTCTTTTTGGCGATCAGATTATATATGATGAGGTTTTGCCAATTACCGAGTATCCAATTATTCCTGCCTGTAACGAACACACATCTACGCCGTATCCTTCCGGAGATGTGCGTCATTCGAAATCACCACAACGGATGCTAAACAGAACAGAAGCGCTTTTAATTTCGCACACCAGCGCTACAACAAATTTTAAACTGCTTTATGAGGATGGCGCGATCGATCCGGGTGAAGTTAATAAGTGGCATATTCCAAATGCGCTAATTCGCGTTAATCCGGGTGCTTTGAGGGAGCAGAAAATAAAAGAGTTCGCGCCACCCTCTGTTAGTAGCCAGCTATATACAGAAAAACAGCGATATGAGATTGACATTGAGCAGGTTTTTGGCGCATACAAATATCTTCAGGGTTCAGCATCTGATGCACCGGGATCTGTAGGTGAAGCGCAAATCGTTGATGAAGCAGTGGCAAGAAAGCAAAATTGGAAGATACTTCCAGTGTATGATATGATAACTAAAGCAGCACTGGTGGCGCAAGAGTGGATGCCTCATGTTTACACAAGCCAAAGAACTTTAAGGGTAGTTAATCCTGACGGACAGGAAAAAGAATTAATGCTTAATGAACCGGTAATTGATGATAAAACCGGAGCCGTACTGAAAATGTACGATATGCAGTCTGCAAAAGTAGATATAAAAGTTGTGATCGGCAGCACAAGGGCGAAATCACCCGCGGCTGATCTGCAAAGAGATTTGACGCTTTTAAATGCCGGCATATACGACAGAACACAGGTTATTATGAATATGCAGGGAGATATGGATAAAGCATCATTAATAGCACGGCATAGCGAGATTCAGCAGCTTCGCGGAGCAGTTGAACAAATGGAAGAACAGATGAAACAGTTGCAGGGAGATATGCAAACACGCGAAAGAGAAATCTTCCACGCTAACATGAGAGCAGAAATTGCTGAAGCAACCAAGCCAGTACAACAGGCTTTAAGCAATGTAAAGGCGAACGCAAAACTTGAAGAAGCGAGACAGAGAGATGCCTCGAAAAAGGTAAAAGAGGGTGCATCTTCTGTTCTAAACGCGATTAACTCTGAAACAGCGGCTCCAGCAATTGGATAACCGCACAACAACAGGAGCATCGAATGGCTAATGAACAAGCGCAGGTAACAACACCCCCGGCTGGAGATAACTCAAGTGGCGACTTTATGATGGACACATTAAGTGAGTTCAATAAAGGTCACAGTGGCTCTCCTGATGAAAATCAGGCTGGACAAGATGTATCTGCTGAAGATAGTGCTGACTCACAGCAACAAATGACTGCGCAGGAGAAGGAGAACTGGCTAATTGATAACAAATTTCGGGATACCCCGGAAGGCCGTGAAAAATTGGCTGATTCATACAAACAACTGCAAAGTGAGAAGGATCGAATCACAAATCAAGCGGGAAGTGACTCCGATCGATACAAGAAATTGGATCAATTGGATACCTTTTTGCACGAGAATCCGGAAATTGTGGAGAAACTTCGTGGTGAGATAAGCAATGTAAGTCAAGAAACCAAACCGCCGGAAAAACCTGAAGATTATGATCCTTACGAGGAAAATATTGATGGTTCTTCTTCACAGAAGTACCGGCAGAATTATGATAAATATCTTGTAAGCGCGGGCGCGAATGAGGCTAAAAAAGAACTTGCCGGTTTCCGGCAGGAACTTGCGGCTAAAGAAGCAGTCCAGGCTGAAGAAGATACGCTTCGCAATCTTGGTCTTTCATCGACTGACATTACAGAGTACAGGGATTTTATTAACGATCCCAATATTGTTACTCCTGAAAATCTCGTCAATATTTGGCGCTTTATGAGTGAGCAAAGAAAAAAGAAAACTGTACCGGATGAACTGTCCGCAAATCAACCTTCCGGCTCTGGAGGTCGAACAAGCCTTGCGAGTGTAAGTGGAGTTACACCTTCTCCGATAAACTCGCCAACTAAGGAAGTGGGAGATTTTATGGACGGCATAATGCAGTTTTCTAATAACTATACCCCTGACAAAAGGAAATAATAATAATGGCTACTACTTATGGAACCGGTACCGCAATTCAGTTCAGTGATGACACTCAACGGCAGGTACTTGAACTTGGAAGTAAAATTCACTATTACAATCCCGATGTAACACCGATTCTTTCCATCTTTGGAATGAAAAGCTCTGTAACACCAGTGCCGATCTTCGAATGGATGGAAGATGAGTATATGCTGAAGCGTACCATCAAACAGGATGTGTACGATACCGGGGCTAACTCGGCTACTACAGCTATCTCTGATACGGCATACGAAACAACGCAAGGGGCCAACAACGGCGCGTCTATCATTAACTTTGATAGACAAGCGCAGATGGAAGGCCTTGAAGCAGGCGCTGTGTACTCTGTTTCTTTTACAGAAACTTCCGGAACTACGGCAACATTGCCTACAGCTAACACCCATGTATTGTGTGTTGCTGTTGGTGTGAATGTTGACTGTGATACCGCGAGTCACAAAGCTGCTCAATTCGTTGGATGTCATACAGGCACTGTTGGAAGTGATTCTGTATGGTATATCGAAGCTAACGCTGATGGAGTTGATCTGTTTACAGGCGACTCTGATGCTCATATCAATCTAACATATGTTAACAATGCTGGCGCATTTTATGATGCCGGTAGTGCGACCGCTTATTATGGTCATAACATATCTCCGACTGGCGCTAATAGCGGTTTTGGTCTTCATAACCTTGCGGATGCAGATTACTTCATCCAAGAGAATGGAGTATCCGGAATTGCTGAAGGTGCCGCAGTTGGTGTAGAAACACGGAAAAAAGTTCGCAGACTAAAGAACTGCACACAGATTTTTCGTGAACCTTACACTATCACTGGTACTGCCGATGCTGCAAAGCATTACGGCGGATCGGAACTGGCTCGTCTTCAGGCACGAAAACTTGCAAAGATCAAGGTCGATTGCGAATACGCATTGATGACCAATGGTAATGTCAGTTTAGACGCTACATCCGAAAATCCAAAACGGACATTTGCCGGTTTTGGTATCGGAGGTTCAGCTCTGACAGGATTTGTCCAGACCAATGATGGTCGCGGCAATTCCAATTTGCAATTGGGTTATGCATCTGGAACGATGAGTGATATGGATGGTGTATGTGAATACATTTTCCATGACATGATTGATGGTTCAATGCGTAAAACAGTGTTTGCATCGAATAAGTGGCTAAGAAAACTCGCTTCAATGATTAGACTTGGAACCGGTTCTGGAACCGGAACCACGGCTTTTTATGATCTTGGCGATTCTTCACAGGCCGCTGGTGTTCGCGTGCGCCGATTCGTTGGCGCAGTTGGTGAATTAGACTTTATTCCTCACCCCCTCTTGAATGGTGTTTTAGAAGATTACGCTCTTGTGATCGACCCGGCGAACTTTGCGGTTCGTCCGTTGGCAGGTCGCGATATGCAGCTTCGTAAAGACATCGTTAAAGATGGTCGTGATGGACAAACTGATGAATGGATGATTGAGTTCGGCCCGGAAGCCCGGAATGAACAAACTCACGCTATTCTGAAGTTGTCAGCATAAGTCTGATTACTTTCATATGAACTGTTTGGGGGGCGGTTTTCCGCCCCCTGAACAAAAAAAAAGGAAAAAAATATGCCTAAAGTTGGCAAAAAACATTATGCTTATACCGAGAAAGGTAAAGCAGCTGCAAAACGCGCACGAAAGCGTTTGCGAAAAAAGAAAAAAAGTGATAAGTAATGAATCAAAAGTTTGGAAATTTATATGCGAGGTTTTTAGTCGTATTTGGTGTATGGACAACAATCGCATTTGTAACTGGAATAGGATGGTAAAATGAAAAATATGGATTTGCCTCAAATAATTTTAGCTGGAGCATCAATGATTATTATTGGTATGTGCGGATGGTTATTAACAACGGTAAATGCAATGGAAAAAGAAGTGCAGCTAATTAGTTACAAATTATCTGAGGCGGAAGATGAGCTTCACTCAATTCAACTTACAGACCCTTCTCATAGTCCTGCGCATTGCCCAATTTGTTTACATATGAAGTTAGGATATGAATGATATGGTTTTATGCACATTGTGTGATTGCGATTGTGATTGTAATTGCGGATGCAAAAGGAACGCTGGAGCCAACAGTAAAATGTTGGGAGAAAAAATTGGGAATACCAGTTCCAGAGGAAGTGAATGAAAGCAATCAATGATGGATGTATTTATATTTATATTTGTTATGGCAATAGTTGGAATGATTGTTATGAAAGTAAGCGAAAATAAATATTTTAATGGCTGATACTACTTACGGAACTGGAGCAACTGTGTTCTCTGATGGGAGTCAAAGAACTGTTAGCGGTTTATCCAAAATGAAAAAAAAGCGTAAAAAACGCAAAAAGAAGAATAAAAAATAATGAGATATAGAGAAGCATACGAACTTATTGATGCCGCTGTAAATAAAGCGGATATTGGCTATCCGGTGACGGAAACGCTAAAAGCGATGTTTTTCGATCAGGAAGTGGAGAACATTGGATTGCGCTTGGTAAAAAAATCAATCCGCGCAAGTTTTTCAGTTTCGGGGAAAGAGTATGTTATAACCGATTCAAAACGATCAAACAAGATTTATAAAGTTGAACTGGAAGATAGTACAGGCTCAACCAGGGCAGTGCCTTATATTGACGATAGTGTTATGTTTTTCAGCACGGATGAAGATACGATACCGAGTATCGGCTATACATTGAGAACAGACGCAACATCAGGAAGCCTTACTGCCGGGACAAGAGCCAATCCCTGCGTAATTACCGCTGCTTCCCACGGACTTGACTCTGGGGATTATGCAATATTCAGTGAAGTGGTTGGGCTTGACCTTACAGCAACAGGTGTCAATGCGCTTAACGGCAAAAGACTTGAAGTTACAGTAACGGATGCAAATACTTTTACTGTAGCCGTAAATACCAGTTCAGGATATGGGGCAAATGCCACAGCCGGGAAATGGCAGGAAGACACAGTAAAAATTGTTTTTAATAAGACTCCTTCATCAGACAGTTCATCTGTCCGGGTGTTTTATTATGCAAGACCAGAACCAAAAACAGATAATACGAGTCGCGTTGATCTGCCAGCCCAGCTCATACCCGCAGCAATACACCGGGCAGCGGCTCAAATCATTAACCTTGACGGCAATTTACAGCTTGGATCAGGGCATCGTGGGTTGGCAAAGGCTTTGGAAGCAGAATATATGGGAACTGACAGAGCGAGAGAAGCGATGCCCGATCTTGTTCCTCAACCACTACAAGATTTTGTGAGTAAATAATGGCTACATTTCAAGTTAGAGTAGAAGATTTAATAGGATCGGTTGGCGATACCCAGCTGATCACTGACAGTTTAACAGATTCGGCGGCTGAAATAATCAGCGTACTTCCTAAAGAATGTTTGTGGGTTGCTTCGACCAATACAGGCGATATTACAGCATCAAACTATAATGTTGAAAAATGTCTTGTTTTAAATGTAATAAGAGAAAATGGAACTAATGGTGAATATGAGGATTGTAAATTAGTTCCAACTTCATACTTTCGCCGGGTGCAGGATGTGAACAGTATGTGGTATCCGTCAACTTCAGAGCCTGTGTATATTCTTAAAAATAGTCATGTTTTTGTCTATCCTGCTCCATCAACAAGCCCAAACGCATTTCAGGTGGAGTATGTAACTAATCCTTCCGTTGCTTTTGGTTCATCTTCAATTACCGGATTTCCTGATGAATATGAATATGTTGTTGTTATCGGCGCTTCGATGAAATGCTTACAAAGAATTATGGTAAATAACATTGCCAGTATTACTGCAGTACCGCCTGATGTTCCTGCCCTTCCGGTAATATCTTATGAAAATGCGAATGTGGGTGATGCGATTACTGCAGCAGTGGATTCCATAAATGCTGCGCAAGACCCAGTATCAGCTGCGGTAGATTCAATCACACATGGGCCGACAGATGCAACTGGTATAACTGATTCAGATGCTCCGTCAGACGCAGCTGGAGTATCTCGGACAGATGCTCCGGCAGATGCAACTGGGGACGGAGGTTCTACTTATACAACACCAACAATTACTACTGGTACCGGTTTAACAATAATGGATGCAGTTGCTGGGGAAGAAACACCGCTGGGTACAGATGCTGATTTTGACAATTGGGCGCAATGGTTTAATGTAGCCGGCGAATATATAGAGGACGAAGAAGACCTTGAATTAGCTAACGCTCAAATATCTAAAATTAGAACATTTATTGATGCTTTCAGGGCTGAAGTGCAAGATGCACAAGCAGCTATGCAGGCCACGATTGAAGATTCAAGACTATTAACACAGGCCTCAATTGCCAACGCTGCTAACGATGTTTCAACAAATAATGCCTCCATGTCGAGCCTAACTCAAGCATCAATTGCTAACGCCTCTAACGATGTATCTACTAATAATGCTTCCATAGCAAGCAGGACTCAAGCTTCTATTGCTAATGCTTCGAATGATGTTAATGCCTCTATAGCTAAAATGAGAGAATCAACAGGGGCTGCTACAGCGAAGATGCAGCAATCTACTTCCGCGGCAACATCAAAAATGCAACTATCTACACAGGCTTCTATAGAGAAAATGCGTCAATCTACCAGTGTAAATGTTCAAAATGCAGCGCAGACAATGGAAGCGACCATGCAGGATTACAGGTTGACGCTAAACAGGTTCTCTGAAGAAGTAAAAGAATTTTCAGCTGAAGTAGCTAAAGAAGTGCAGGAACAAACATTAAAATTTCAACAGCACACAAGAATATATGATCAATTACAATCAGATTATGAGCGCGGACTGAAAGTGATCATAGGAAGATTTTCTCAGTACCAGCAGCCACAGAGAGCTGAAAGCTAATGGCGACCAATGATGTAACATTGACCTACAAAAACTTTTGTGTACCGCAGGAATTGGATAGCACAGGTGCGCGGTGGTTTTTGGACAGCGACTGCGGACGCAAGCTATCAGGCACTTCTGTTATGTCAAGCGAGATGGGAAACACGGTTAATTATGTTGATTCAGCTACAATAACCCAAAGCGCGTCTTCCGCTATTGATCTTGAAAATGGTTTTGATTTTTTTTATTTAAAATGCGTTGGCGGGGATGATATAAAACTTTCTTTAGATGGCGGCTCGAATTACCTGATTTCACTTTCGTCTGGTCAGGCTTTTGCTTCCTTTGTAGATAGTACAGCAGCCGATATAAAATTTGATACAACAGTCGAAGACGGAAGTTCAGTCGTTCAATATTTAACAGTAACATAATGGCTCAAGATAGAAAAATACAGTTTGCGACTCAGGTTATACCTAAGATAGAAGCCCAACAAGCGGCAACTACTGGTAGTCTTGAAGAATATGACCTTTCCAAAGCTGCTTATCAATATAATAAAACACATACGAGTGTTAATAAAACGCTTGGTGGAAATGGTTATATCGATGTAAACAGTACGCAATGGGGTGATGCTTGGACTTCTATGGCCGGGATTCGTCAAGAATGGGAAGATTTTGATGAGGTGTGGAATACTACGGCTTCAACTTGGGATACAGGCAGCGGCGATGTTGCTATTTCAAGCTCTGTTGTTCAATTAACAAGCAGCTCAAATACTATGGCTTTTTGTTATATAAAAAATACAGGATTAAATGTGGTGAAGGTTACACTGGAATACGGCGCAGGTTCGCCCACATACCCGATAAAGCTAAAAGGTGGGGCGAGTGTCCAATTCAGAGGGAACGGACTGAATACCAACAAAATTGGCGTAATAAGAGACTCTGCTGATTCAACCGTAGAATATGTGATTGCGAAAGCATAGATATGTCTAAGCGATTAAAAGTAATAGAAGATTTTTCCGGTGGGTTGAACACCTTCAGCGGTTCTCGGCAAATTGCGGACAATGAATTTGTTAAATTAGAAGCTTTGTCTGTTGGTGCCAACGGAGTTTTAAGGTCAGGCGCTATCGGGACTTCAGTAACATCAGCTGCTGTTGGCAATGGACTTGATCCATATCCGACTGCTCTTAATACAAATAACTTAGCTGGGCATAATTTATTCTCATTTTCATCAGACCGGCACTACAATGGCAAACAGGATGATGGAAGTTTTGTAGGCGGTGAGCATTGGGTTGCGTTAGCTGACAAAACCGGCACAAATAAAGTTAATATTTTTGGAAGATATAACGGACAGTCACTAACAATAAGCGCAATTACAGCAGCATCTGACGCTGCTATTACTACTTCAGCTTCTCACAACTTGACCACTTCAAGTTATGTAAGATTTGCTGGTATATCTGGAACAATGGGTACACTATTAAACAATACAATTCACAAGGTAAAAACACAAAATGGCAGTACTGGATTTACAATTGAAGAAGATAGTTCTTCGGCAAGTACGACTATAGGAAGTGACGGAAGGGTAAAAGGCGGCGCTCCGGGCTGGATTGACACAGGAGATGAACCGCAGCCTTCTGATCACACTAATTCAATGATTGACTTTGCTTTTGCGGATGGAGCGCTGAGAACATCAAGTGGAAATTTCTCCTATAGCGGTCATTCTAATAAATGGTGGGGATATATAGCAAGAACGCTGTTTGAAGATACAAGTCAAACCGATAGTGTCCCTGCTGAGTATTATCCATTAAATGCTGAGTGCGCGAAACCAAACCCATCAACTTTTAAACTCGCGGAAACTATTGGTCTTGTGGCATCTGCGACACATTCTTACAATCCGTCACTTTCGGGCAATGGCGGAGCATCTGCAACTGACACACATTTTCAAACTGAGGCCACTATGGATGCGGATACTTTGAGCAACAATCCAACAATTGAATCCATTACAATAGATGTTGATGTTGTAGATGAAATGAGTGGTTCAGGCGCTTACAGTGGTATTCAAATTCAAATAGGGCGTTCTGTAGATACAGGAAGCAGTTTTGACAGCACAAATTATCACACTTGGACAATTTCCGGGCGTGGAACAAGCTCGCGACAGCTTTCTTGGACAGGAAGTTGGGCCATTGCAGATGGAAGCGCAGATGGACTTTTATCAAAATTAACGATCGTGGATGCAGATGTTGATGACGCTATTACTGTTAGCATATCGAATATAACTGTAAATGAAACCTCTGGCTCTTGGTCAAACCACGCAGGATTGCAAGGAAATAATATCCATGTCGGATTTGCCGAAGATACTTTGGCTGGATCAACAGGATGGGGCGGAAATTGGGAAGTTGGCGTAAGTCTTTTATACGATGATCCGCGTAAGCAGGAAAGTTTAATTACGCTCTGCACGAATGAAACTGGCGGTGGTGCAGAGCATATTGTGCTGACAGAAGGAAAAGCTCCGGCTATTCCAATATTTATAAAATACGACAACGATTCTGGTACATCCTCGCTTAACTGGAATAAGCGCGTTACAGGGTGTAAAGTGTATATGCGCGAACTTCAATCGCCAAAAAGCAGTGATAGATCGGAATGGTTCCCGCAGGCGGAGTGTGATTTTGTCGCTGGTACAGTAAAAGCCTTTGAAAGCGGAAAAACTTCTCCCGCAGAATGGAACTCAGGTAATACCCAGCATATATTTTACCTTGCGAAAGAAAATTTTATCAGACCGCACAAAAGATCAACATTCGAGATAGAAAGCGGTATTCCTGAAGATGAAAAATCTACAATGCCGAGATATAAAACTTCTGTTGTAGCCAATCGCAGACTGTATGTTGGCAATCTTATGGTGTCATACGATGATGGTACTGAAGAAGTGATGGGCGATACGATGATCAAATCGGTCGTGGATAATTATGATGTTTTGCCTGTATCAAACAGAATAGATGCAGCAATAAAAGACGGCGATTCAATTGTCAGGCTGATGGAATATGGGGATCGAATACTGCAGTTTAAAGAGAAAACCCTGTATGTAATAAACATAGCCCAGGACAGAGAATTTCTTGAAGGCACTTACAAGGGAAAAGGGATACCTGTAAAGTCTGCTGCTGTGCAAACAGATTACGGCATTGCGTGGGTGAACCAGCACGGATGCTACCTCTACAATGGCAGAACTATTGTTGACCTTATGGTTGATAGGAACGGACGGAAGAAAATTGATCCTGAAGTGTGGGCCGGATCGATCGGGCAGGATGTTGATTCGCCAGTGAATGTTGGGTACAGTGCGACAGGCAAGGTTCTGGTTGTTGATTTAGATGCTTCAAATGTAACCTATAAGAACGCTTATGTCTATGATTTCAAAACCGGTGCTTGGTCATTTCATCCTGACAGCCTCACTTCACACGCCTCATATAAACAAAGAAGCAATATGGTGGAAAGATGGGACGGGGAATTGATGTATTCCACTTATGGGGCTTTTCATTTGTGGAAAGATGAAGTGAATAAGGACGATAAAGCACAAATGATAACAAAGGATTTTGTTATTGGCGGGCCGAACAAAAAAGTGAAGCTGTATAATGTTTATCTCACTTATAAAACAACTGCAGCAATTGCAAATGCGGCAACAGGAAAATTTCAATATGCTCTTGACGGCACTGGTCAATTCAATAATTTTAATGCTGTGTATGTTGATGGTGCAGCTGTTACAAATATAGCATCCACATTTACGAACCTGCAAACTTCCACAACAAATATTTTACTCGATGGAACCGTTGCCGATGGAGCGACTAATTATACAGTTACTTTAGATGCCAATGGAACAAATGAGCTTGTCCCGGGAGATTTTATAGCCGCTGGAGGCACTGAATACATAAAAGTTTTAGAAATGCCAACCAGCACCGTGTTGAAAGTTAAAAGGGGGCATCCTATTGGTGGCGCAATTGGTGCGCTAACAAATAATGAACAAATAACAGTTTTGCGCTGGAAACAGGCAAGGTTTGCGATCACAACGCCTCCAAAGTGCAATAGTGTCCAGATAAGGTTTGCGCCCGCAACAGCCACAGCTGTAATGATCCAAAATATTACACTTGAGTATCGCCCTTTATTTAAGGAGACAACCTGATGGCCTATATGGATGAACAGGGATTTATGCCGGGAAACAGCGAAGATGAAACGGATCTATACCGTGAAGTTCAGGCTGTTAAAAACGGCACTCAAAAGAAGATTGAAGTTGAGATGGGTTATCCAAGAAAGGCGGAACTGGATAATGGTTCAATTTCTATAAGATATGTACCGGGGCAGGGCGTATTTTTATTCGTAAAATTTATGAACAAATTGTTTAACACAAGATTGGCAGAAGAAGGCCGTACTGGTATTTCAAAGCTTATTGACAGCACTGGCGGTACAGTAAGCGATACATTAGATTGCACGACAACAACATCTGGACAGGATGATGATTTTGCTGCTTTAGCTGCCAAAGTAAATGAAATAATAGGGAAACTATAATGGCTGTAGATATTCAAGCACCACAATACCCAGCACCGATCACACCAAGCTTTGCATCCTTTTCAGCGCGTCAGCGAATGGAGATTGAGGATGCGTTGGCTGCAGAGCAAGCGCAAAAAGAACGGCAGCTGGCTGTAGGTAGGGCTGGATTAAAGTTTGGATATGAATATGACAAGATGTTGCGCGGCTATATGGAAGCTAAGTTTGCTAATCCTGAATTGACATATTGGGATTATGTTAGAAAACCTGCTGTTGGCGGTGCCTTTAGAGCTGAAGGCCGTAAAAAGATTGCAGAACATATTAAAGCAGGTGGGGATATAGATGAACTTCCCGGCATGACATTTAGTGAAAGACATAAAGCCGGGTTAAAGGGATTCTTTGAAAAAGATGCGCCTCCTCCTGCTGCTGCTACTACTACCACTCAAACTGCGGCTCAACCGAAACAACCTCTTGCTGAAAGAGGCTCTTTAGCGGCAGCTCAAGCAGAAATTGAAGCAATTGAAGCAGGTGGGCCATTGCCTACTTCTTCTCAAGAGGCGGCTGGAAGGGAGCTTGAATCGATAAAGAGGGGCGAAAAAATATCTGCCGGCGAAACAGATATTCTAAAGCAATTAAAAGGTTTAAAAGCTACTGCAGAGGTTCATCCCGGTGCTATGGAATATGGGCCTGCGGGATCAGCGGGGCCTGATATGAGTAAGCCTGTCTATGACGAGACTGGGCGAAAAGTATTTGGCGGAACTTTCGATGAGTTAGAGTACGAGCAGGCAGAGCAGTTTCGCACACTCGATGAGGCGCAAAAATCGACAGAGAGTGCTTCGGAACTTGTAACTTCTCTACAAGAGGCAAGAAGCGGAGAAAGAAATATGCCGCTTTGGGGGAGAAAATGGGGAGAAGGCGAAGACCCTGTGGGGGCGTTTGACAAGAAGGCAGCAGCAGAAGATTTAGCTTTGGAAAATAAATTTAAGGCAGAAGATTTAGCTTTGGGAAAGAGAGTTAAGACGGAAGGTGGATGGAAAACAGTTCGTAAGGGGGAATGGAGGGTAGCTGGAACGAAATTAACTGATATGGGTGGTAAACATATTGGCGATGTTGGAAAGGCGGGTGGCAAACCTATTTATCAAAACATTGTAAATTTGCAAAAAAAGGGAAAAGGCGGTAAAGACTTAGTAAATTATCAACAAATATTTAAGTTCACCGATCCGGAAGGGACTGATTCATACTATAGAATGGCAGGAGTAGGTGGGAATAACGAAGTACAAGCACGGAATCCGGGGAGATTTATATCTTCTGCAGGTCATGGTTTTAATCAAAAGCAGATGGACTTACACGGCATGACGAAAGTGAATATTGATCCAAGCGTAATAGAGGCGGCTGGTGGTGAGTCTAAATATTTTAAATCAGAAGAATTTAAAAAAGCGTTTCCAATGCCTGAAGCGGCTGGCGAAACCGCTAAAGCCGGATTAAAAGAAACATTAGGTAAAGGCGCAGCTGGACTTGGGTATGGAGCCTCTGTTGTATCAGGAGCGCAAAAACTGGCAAAAGGAGAAACTACGGAAGAAAAAATTGGTGGTGGATTGCAAGTTGCTGGAGGCGCAGCAGGATTGGTTGCGATGACTAATTTCTGGAATCCTGTTGGTTGGGCGGCAGCAATACCAGCAGCATTAAGTATTGGTGGCGGTCTTATGGGTGGTGGTAGTGATCCTCTTGCAAAGACTCCACTTGGAAGATATAGAAGAAGGGTTGGAATAGGATAATGACAACGCCAACAAAAAATTCTATTAATGAATTTCCTGAAAGAGTAGTTAAGAATCTTCCGCGCTATCTTAGAAAGTCGAAAGATACTGTTGAAGAATATCTGCAATCAAAAAAGCCTGACCACATATATGCTCCAGCATATAATAGTTGCTGGGCCGACTTTGATGTTTATGATGATACTATGTGGATAAGGTCAGCTTTTAGTAAGAACCACACCGAGACAAAAGAGGCGTGGAAAGAATTGAAAGAGATTGCGAAAAGTATGAATTGTAAAAAGATACAATTTACGACAAGAAGAAACGGAAAAGTTTGGGAGAAACTTTTTAATGATATGAAAGTTGTTCAATGGAAAATTGAGGTCAAGTTATGAGTAGTGCAAAGTGGCATCCAGCGTCAGGTCAATTTGGAATTTTTGGGGATTTGGAAGAAGGAAGTCCTGAATCGAGAGCCGCAAAAAGATCGGCAGAAAAAGGATTAACGGCTCTTGAAGAATATGAAGCTCAAGTAGAGGGACGAAAAGGCGATATTGAGGGTTATTATGATGAGCAGCGGGAATTGCTGGGTCAGGAATACGATGTAAGGAGTAGGGGCATTGGGCTTCAGCAGGAAAGGCTTGGCTTGCAGGAGTCGCAGAATTTGACACAATTTTTAGGGGATGCATATAGTTTTCGCAAACAATCTGAGGTGGAGAAGGCAACAGGCGGATTATATTCATCTGAAGCGGAAAGAATGACAGGGCGCAAGCGGGCTACAATGTCCGATATGATGCAGGGAAGACAAGAACAGTTGGATATATCAGGTCGGGAGCTTGGTTTGCAAAGTGAAGGAATGGACATAGCGCAGGCAAGATCGCTTGCAGATTTACTGAAATCTCAGGGCGTTGAATTGTCTGGTATAGAAGATTTACTATATCAAATTGAAACAGAAAGAGTATCATACGAGGGAGTATAATGGCAAGGTCATACGGATCATTTTTTAGACAGCAGGATTTAGACAAACCTTATCGCGGCGCAGAGCTTGCGCTTGGATTTTTAGGAGATATTTTAGCGTCCAAGAATAAGGCAGCTCTTGGCTATGAAGCGCTGGCGCAAGAAGCCACAAAAGCAGAAGAATTAAAAGAGTATAGAGAAATGTCACTGGAATCAAAAACTTTTACTGATCCAACAACCGGTCAAAGTTTTTCATTTGATGTTGAAACAGGCGGATATACAACACCAATTGGAGCTGGTGGAACACCTACTAATTGGGGAAAGATTTATGGCGATGACTTCTTTGACAGATATTTAAGTGGCAATGTTGAATATGAGGATGCAGACAAGGATGGTGTACCTGATAAAACATATGTTGGCCCAGAAGCTGAGCTTTGGCGCAATTATCAAACTGCGAAAGCAAAGAATACACCGGGTTGGGAAGATATGAGTCCTGAAAAGGTAGTTGCCGGATATAGCACTTATAAAGGCGATGATCAGAAACGAATCGATGATATACAAAAATATTTTGATGGTATAGATGAATATCAAATGAAATTTGGTGATTATCAAGAGCTTTTATCCTTGTCGGCTGGAACAACTGATGTACAGGCACGAAGTTTGCTAAAAACTTTGGATGAAAAATACAAGCCTAAAAAATTATCCTATCAGGACAAAACCAGTATTGAAGGTCTTATGAATGAAAAAGAAAAATATGTTGGCTGGTTAACTGGTGCGACAAAAATTACAAGATATTCAGGTGCTGAATTTTGGGCAGGTGAGGATACTTCCGATTTTAAGCGCGAGAGCGAATCAATAAAAGCAGTTGTTTTAACTGACGATCAAAGAGAAAACCTTAAAACAAAAATAAAAGCAATTGAAGATATGTTAGGCGGTTACGATGTAAAGTATGTTCCTTATGAAGAAGTCGATCCGCTTGACAACAAAGCGCCGTGGATACAATAGATGCCACAGCAAAATTTGCAATGGATATATGACTCTGCAATAAAAAATGGGTTGCAAATCGGTGAGTATGACCAATTCACCGATGCAATGAAGGATGAAAATAATCGCAAATGGTTGTATGATGGGTTGTCAAAAAAGGATGTAGAACTTGGCGACTACAATCAATTTAATGAGCAGCTTGAATCATTAAGTCCCACCGATCAATTATATGGCCCGCCTGATCCAGCTCCAGTGGATTCAGTTGATTACGATGCTGAAAATATTTTATCACATGAAATATCAAGTCCTGATTCATCTGTAGAAAAAATAACACAAGCAGGATTCCTTGGTAGTAGTGCTGAAGCAGGAAAAGATGTTGTCCATTCCTCTGACCATAACATACCGCAGATCAATGATAGAGTTTGGGGAGATATATTTAAGGAAAAGTATAATAAAAACCTAAATGATGCTCTGCCAGAGGAGGCTATAGATTTTGCTATCAATAGAATACTATTCAACAGTGAGGGGGATAGTCCATTAAAAATACAGAACTGGGAAGCATATAATAATGGCTCTTGGGCGAAGTATAAGGACTACACAAACGAAGACTATGTAGCAGTAATGGGTGCTGATCCGAAACACCTTGCTATGATAGATTCTCTTGCAGGGCCGGAAGCATCTACAATCAAAGCAGTATTTGCTGCTGAATCAGATTTTGATTCTTCTAAAATTAATACCAATTATATGCCGAGTAAGGAAAGCGGTATAGAATCAGATGGCAGCGCTGCAAAGCGTGAAGTTGGAATCTACGGACTTGAAAAAGTGGATGTTGCTGGCGAACCTAAATATACAATCTCACAAGCACCGGAAGAATCAATATCAGATAGATTTCTTAATCGTTTAGGCAATATGTGGAAGTATCGCGATCTAAGTATTTCAGGCCCATCTAAAGAAGCAACAGGCGCTCGCGCGACAGTAGAATTTAATAATATGCAGTTTATGAAGGACAGGGCTGCAAAGATCGGTATATATCACCATCCTCGATCACCTAAATTTGACAAGGAAGTTCGGGAGCAAGTCGCGTGGAATACTATGAGTGCGCCAATGTTATTTACAGGACCGCAAACCGATCCGATAGGAAGAATGTTTGGAGCTGCTGCGGTTAAGGGAAGATTCGGAATAGGTGAACTGGGTAAGGCTGAATATGATGAGAGGATGCGCAGGATGGCGAATCCAAGGGAGCATTATAGAAGAAGATTAAAAGAGATCGGGTTAGATGTAACTGACGGTGATTTTATGGCTTCAGCTTGGACAAACTCTTTATCAGGGATGGCATGGAGCATTGCAACCGGCAATACACCTGATCTGACCTTTTATCAACCCAGCGACCAGGAGCAGATTGCAGCAGGGATTATGGGACTGATGATGCCATTGGATGCTATATCTTTTGGTGTTGGTAGTACTATAGCAAAGGGTGCTGTAAAAACAGCCGGAATGTTTACAAGCAAACAATTATTAAAATTAGGTGTTAGTTCTTCGACTGTTAATCGCGGAATAGCTTTGGGAAAGTCAGGTATTGCACAGGGCATGATCGGTATGGGTGGTGCTTTAGGTACATATGAAGGTCTTGGCAGTCCTTTAAGGCAATGGACACAATTAGGTTATATAGACGGACGACAGTGGGCAAAAGATGTGGTAGCTCATACTGCGCTTGGTATGGTTACAGGCGCTCTTGGCGAAGGCGGGATGGCCTTTGGTAAATATGTAAGACCTGTAGGCAGGGGATCGAAACTTATACCGGAAGGCTCAAAGTTTGTTGGTGAAGTAATTGGATTCGGCGGATTTTCACCAATGATAGTTGAGGGAGAAGCACCAGAGTGGCACGATTTTTACGATGCTGCTGCCTTCCTGATCGGAATGAAACTGGCAGCGCCAATGCAGCAGATATATGGAAAAGGTTCATATGACTATGTGAAAACTGGCGTATCTAAGATGCTGCGGATGGAGTATTTGCGTAATGGTAAAGATTTTAGCAAAGCACAGGAAACAGTACATAATGAATTAAAATCAGCCGTTGATATTGCAATGGAAGGCAATATTGCTTGGGAGAAAGGATCTCCATCTGGAGTATCAACAGGAGGAAAGGGTGTTATATTAGGAGAAAAGCCCAATTTGTCGGTCGACAAGAACGGTGTTGCGATCATATACGATGAAAAAGGCAATCGTATTCCATTTAAACCTTCTCTTACTCAAAGAGAATTAGTTTTATCAGGTGAAATCAAAAGAGAAAAGGTTGATTCTGACGGCAACCCGGTCATTGGCCCTGACGGTAAGGCTGAGATGGTTACTGTTGCGCATGGCAGAGGTCAGGTTCCTGAAAAAACGCCGGGTGAAACGATGGTTCAAGAAGCGCCTGAAGGCTCTGGTGTTGTATATACTGAACCAGTAGTTGAAAGAGGCAAGGTTGTTAAAGAAGGTGTCTATACTGCAGTCTATGGGGGAAAAAATGTAGGCGAATTTGCGACAAGGGCAGAGGCTAATGCTAAAATAGAAGGCCTTACTAAAGAATCAGTACCCCCAGTACCAGTCAGTAAGGCTGTGGCAGAACAGCTGGAAGTACCGGCTCACCTTAGAAAAGAAGCACTGCAAGGACAATCGGATGCCGTTTTAGATACAATGTATAAACAGGCAAAAACGCCAAGAGAAAAACAGATCATTCGTGTTGAGCAGGAACGCAGGAAACTGACTGCACCGAAAGAAGAAGATGTAAGCTCATTAGTTCAAGAGCGTGGTGCATTGCAAGTTGAACAAAATCGTTTATTTGAAGAATTACAGGCATTGCCGGAAGGTTCACCTGAGTATATAAGGAAAGAACAGCAGATCGTTGAGATGGGCGATCGTATGCAGACGCTGGACAATCAGATCGCTGGTAAAGTTGTTCCAGTTGAGGAAGCTAAAGTTCCAAAAGCAGAAGAACCGCCTAAAAAAAAGCCTCCTAAAGAAGAACCTCCAGTAGAACCGGAAGCACCGCCAAAGTTCCAAAAAGAGCCGACTGAAGTTCCGCCAGTAGAACCGACTAAGCCTCCAAAAAAAGAACCGCCTTCAAAGAAAGAATTAGACGCAGCTGAAGAAAAACTTGATGTATTATTTAATAAAGAAACTGAATTAATAAAGGAAGCGTTTGGCAAGGATTCAGATGTAGAGGACATTATTATTGGTGAAGAAGTTGGTAAAGGAATTGATGTTGCTGGTGAAACATATCATCGACAAAGATGGGAGATAAATCCAGAGATCAAAGGGGAATTAACCAAATCTCAAAGAGATAAGGCGCAAAAATTAGCTGATGAAGCAAATGCTATCGAGAGAAAATTGTTTGGGCCAGAAGCTAAAGAACCAGTAG
>VTLG01000970.1_pt1 | contig 23076 bp, 35 predicted proteins | sample 4694571 | NCBI WGS metagenome assembly VTLG01 (sample SAMN12604809, study PRJNA352737) | marine metagenome | biome: ENVO:00000447; feature: ENVO:00000209|ENVO:00000569|ENVO:01000036; material: ENVO:00002151; isolation source: viral sequences binned using virsorter ...
TAACACCTCAGAAGATTGGTACAGGAACACAGATCGCAACTATCTGTCATAGAGGTTTTGCGTATGCTGTTGATGATGTAGCTGTATTAGCTGCTGGCGAAGATCCAATGGGTCATATCAGAAATCAGCTTGCAGATGCAATTAACAAACTAAATTCAACACGTTTGTTTTATCATCTTCATGGCTTATTTGGTTCTGCTCTATCAGCTAATGCTCTTGATTTAGCGGTTGCTGCATCTTCTGGTGCTGCGGAAGCTAATTATTTAACAGCAGCTACAGTTGCCAGAGGAAGATCACTTCTTGGAGAAAGAGGGGAAGAACTAGATACAATCGTAGTTCATCCATCTGTTGCTTACTACCTGTATCAAGTTGGTATGTTAACATTCTCTACTTCTGCATTATCTACTGGAACTGGCATCCAATGGGGTGGCGGTGGTGTTGGTGTTACTGATACGTCAGTAGGTCAATTCGCTGGTATGAATGTAGTTGTTGATTCTTCAGTTAACTCTGTAGTTCCTGGTTCTAGTGGACATATTAAGGAGTTCTATTGCTACTTAATTAAGTCTGGAACAATCCTTGAGGGTGTTCAATCTGAGCTTGGTATTGAAGCAGAAAGAAACATCTTATCTAAGCAAGATGTTATGTCTGTTGATTATCACAGTACTTATCACATTATGGGTACTAAGTGGAATGATGCTGCTGACAACCCAACAAACTCTGACTTAGGAGCACAAGCTAAGTGGGCATTGACATACGATGCTGATTTAATTCCTATTGTTCAGTTAACAGTTAACACACCACTTGATAATACAACTCTTTAATAGTTAACATTAAATTGTGGTCATCAAACCTCATCAATTATTGGTGGGGTTTTTTCTTTACGCTACAATAAAACTAAATTACTCTGATAATCGTGGCAGCTACCATAAATGCAACTATAAAAAGTGAAACAGCTAATAGTTATGTCACTTTGTCTGAAGCTAATGATTACTTCGATACCTCCCCAGACTCTTCGACTTGGACTAATAAAACAGATGACCAGAAGAAAAGATCATTAATATCTGCTACAAGATGGATTGATACTTTAGTTTTTTATGGCGATAGATGTGATGAAAGTCAGGCATTAAAATTTCCTAGAACAAATTATCAGGTTGATGGTGTTGAGTTATCTTGTTCTACTATTCCAAATAATATTAAATATGCACAATATGAATTAGCCAGAGCATTGGCAAATGATACTGATGCTATTACTGGTACTACTGGTAAAGATGGTAATTTTTCTGAAGTAAAATTAGGAGATATACAAGTAAAATATAATACTGATAGTCAGGGAACTGGATCTATAAATAATATTCTTGATGTTTACCCATGGCTACAAAGTTATCTTGGAGCATATATGCTAGGTGGAGCAGGTAGTTTTCAACTTAGGGTGGTTAGAGGATAATGGCAGGACAGTTAGATTCAGCATTTAAACAGATTGCAAAACAGGTTGTAGCCGATCTTGGATCTTCTTTTGACTCTTCTATTGTTTATACAAGAAAAGCATCGGGAAGTTATAACACAGCTACAGGTGCATATACTACAAGCGATACTACTTACAGCATCAAAGCTCCTGTTGAGTTTGTTATTTCTACTGAAGATGATGGCAGAGAAAGAAGAGAAGCAAAAGTTTATATAACACCTGATCTTATCGGAGATAGTCAACCTGATTTTCAAGATGAAGTTACATTAACTTATGCTGGATCTACAAGAGTAGGACAGATAGTTAATATAGATACAAGACAAGGTGGACAGACTTATCTGTTTACTTTATTAGTGAGGTTCTGATGGCTAAATCAAATAATGTAAATAATATTGCTCCTGATTTAGAGGATCAATTAACAAAAGACTTAAATGCTTTTGTTAGAACTACTCTTGTTGGTTTATCAAGAGAAGAAGATCCTATTAGTCCTATTGATACTGGATTTTTTGCGTCAAGTTGGACAGTTGGTAGAACAAGACCTAGACCAAAAGATAAAAGAGAAGATTTTAATCCGTGGAAAAATATAAAAGCTACAAGAAAAGGAAATAAATCTCCTCAAGCAAAAGTTGAACCAAGATTTATAGATAAAATAAAATATAATTTTAAAATTTATGAGAAAATATATATTGGTAATACAACTAAATATGCTGCTTATGCTTTAGCTTCTCCTCGTCAAAAAATTAATTTATTTATTCAAAGTGATCTTAAAAACACAATAAATCAAATATTTAAAGATAAAAAGTCAAAAGTTCTTCTTGGTTCAGAGTCAGTTCAAGGAGGCAGAGGTATTGGACAATTTGCTGATCCAAATAGAAGTTTTGTTGGTTATGAAAATGTTTCTGATATAGCTAATCAATGACTTTAGTAAACACCAGAGCAGCTTTTGAAAAAGCAGTAACAGATGCAGTTGCAGGAGTAGACGCTACTGTTGAAATGGTTTATGACAACATGGTATATAAAACACCAGGTAAAACTAAAAAATACATTATTATATCTGTTGATTTTGGACAAGCAACACAACAAACTCAAGGTGCTGCACAAGATTTTTATTCTGGTGTAATTAGATGTAATATTTATGTTCCGAGAGGAAAAGGTACTTCTGTTTTATCTTCATTAGGAGAAGCTGTTATTGATGGGCTTACTTCTGTAAATGCTTCAAATTATACTGATACATTTAATTGTTCTCCTAGAGTGGCTGATATATCAGGCATTGTTCCTATTGATATAGATGATTCTTCACATTTTTTAGGCTTAATATCTTGTCAATTTACTGCCAATGCCTAGTATAGTGTTAATAGCTATACATTAACATGACTAGAGCAGTTGATCTTTTAAAAAACAAGTTTGGAGTTTCTCAACTTTATAAACATGATGTAGTCAAAGATGATGAGGTAATTCTTTCTGTCTATTGGCATCCATTAACTATTGCAGAAAGAGAATCAATAACAAAAAAATCAGACAGTAATGATCCAAATGATTTTGCACTAGCTCTTATGATTGAAAAATCATTAGATGAAGATGGCAAAAGAATTTTTCAAGATGGAGATAAGGCTTCATTAAGAAGAGAAGTTGAAGCAAATATATTACAAGAAATACAATTAGCCATGATTGAAGCTGGACAAACCAGAGGAGTTCAAGAGGCTAAAGCCGAATTAAAAAGCTAATAATGATTGGCAATTTATATTTTCATTAGCAAAAGAATTAGGAAAAACTGTTGCTGAACTTTCAGAAACTTTAACTGTTGAAGAAATGATGGGTTGGGCTGCATTTGCAGAAATAGAACATGAAGAATTTAAAAAACAACAAGAACAGGCACAAAGAAGTAGTGCTTTAAAAGGCAGAAAGAGGTAATATAGAGAAAATGTTTTTTTTATAGTAAGTGGCTAACTATAGTGTTGATATTGCTATTGCTGTAAAAGGTGCTAGAGAGCTTAAGGCTGTTCGTGCTGAAACAACTGCTTTAACTAGAGAAATAAATAAATTAAATAAATTAGCTAATAAACAAAGTAAAACATTACCAAATTCATTTAATACTTTAAATAAAGTATTAGGTCAAGCAAAGGGTAACTTAAACAAAGTTGCTTTAGGCACAGAAAGATATTTTAGAGCTATTGGCGATGTAATTGATAAAGAAGAGAGATTAAATAAAGCATATAGAAAACAAAAAATAGATTTTAAAGTAATTCAACGATTAAAACAAAAAGGTTTAGAGATTAATAAACAAAACATTCAATTAATAAGAAAAGAAATTTTATTAGAACAAAAGTTAGCAGCAAGTAAAAATAATACTTCTAAAGCAAATGTTAATAAAGGGAGATCGGGTACATTTGGTAGCACCGCTAGTAGTGCAATTATTGGTGGAGCTTTTCCTTTACTTTTTGGACAAACAGGTGCAGCAGCAGTTGGTGGTGGACTTGGTGGACTTGCTGGTGGAGCTATAGGTGGTCAATTTGGTTTTGCGTTATCTATTCTTGGTACTGCGATAGGTTCTGCTATTGATAAAAATGATAAATTTAATCAATCATTAGCTGCTTTAAATGTTCAATTTACAAATGTTAGTGGTGGTGCTCAACTTACAGCAAAAGATATAGACGCAGTTGCAAAACGCTTAAGAATAACAAAAGAAGAAGCGTTTGGTGTATTAGGAGCTTTTGCACAATTTGGCTCTGGAAGTATTGCTAAATCTTTAACAGAAATTTTTGGTTCAGATGCAGGAGCATTTAATAGTGTGGCTACTGCAAATAGACAGGCTCAATTAGCTAATCAAATTTTTGAAGCTAGAACAAAAATAGGTAATGAAGTCGCTACACAATTATTAAATCAGAATTTAATTACTGATAGTGCAACTATTGAATTAGCCTTAGCAGAGGCTAGAGCAAAAGCGGAAAATGATATTGCTGTAGCTCAAGCAAAACAAATAACATTTTTAGATAGGTTTAGAGATTTTGGCGAAGAGTTATTGTTCAGAGGTGGTGGCGATCCAACAAGATATGGAGAAGGTAGAGCAGAAAAATTACAAAAAGAATTTGAGGAAGGCAGAAATCAGAGAATGAAAGATTTTAAAGAAGCGTTAGAACAAGTAAGACAAATGCTTGGTCTTGTTAATGAGGCTAATAGTCAATTTGGACAATCAGGAGCTTTAGCTTTTTCTGTTATTGAAGATAAAGTAAAAGACTTACAAGATGAAATGAAAAAATTAGCAAATCCAATATACATGGTTATGACGTTATCAGAAACAATGGCAAATTCGTTTGAAGAGTCATTTAAGGGAATCATAAAAGGAACGATGTCTGTATCAGATGCGTTTAGAAATATGCTGAATCGTATTGCAGATCATTTCTTAGATACTGCTGCAAGAATGATGGCTAATCAGTTACAGCAAAGTCTACTAGGTATGTTTAGCAATATGTTTAATTTTGGTAGCACATTTGGTACTGGTATTCCAAGTGGTGTTAATTTACCAGCAGGTTCATTTGGTGTTGGATCAGCAGGTGGTGTAGGAGCAACTGCAAATGATTTAACAAGACATTTAGCTAATGGTGGTACAGCACAAAAAGGAAAATCTTATCTTGTAGGAGAAAGAGGTGCTGAAATATTTACTCCAGGAGCTACAGGAACAGTAACTCCAAATCATGCTATGGGTGCAACAAGTATAATCGTAAATGTAGATGCTTCTGGTTCTTCTGTTGAAGGAGATGAAGAACAAGGTAGAGAACTTGGTCGGATGATTTCAGTTGCTATACAATCAGAATTAATTAAACAAAAACGACCAGGAGGTATGCTTGCATAATGGCTACGTTTCCTTCAATAAAACCTACATATGGACAACAAAAAAGATCCGCACCAAATACTAGAACAATTCGTTTTGCTGATGGGTTTGAACATAGAATTTTATTTGGATTAGCAGAACATCAGAATCCAAAAGTTTATAATTTTACTTTTAACGTATCAGAAACAGAAGCAGATACTATAGAAACATTTTTAGATGCTAGAGCAAACGATAGTGATAGCTTTGATTTTACTGCACCTGGAGAAGCTGCTGCACAAAAATTTGTTTGCGAAACTTGGAACAAATCAATACCATATAACAATAGAGCTACAATACAAGCAACATTTAGAGAAGTATTTGAACCATGAGTACTGCTCCTATTATTACTGATCTACAAAAGATCAATCCTTCAGCAATAATTGAACTATTTACTATTACAACTGAAGCTGCAATACATGGATCGACAGCTACTTATAGATTTCATGCTGGTACAAATAGAGTAGGAAATGGAGATATTATCTGGGCTGGTAATACTTATGTAAAGATGCCAATACAAGCAGAAGGTTTTGCTTTTCGAGAAGGTCAACTTCCTCGACCTACATTAACTATTAGTAATGCTCTTGGAACTATTACTGCTATTTTGTTAAATGTAAACTCTACAACTACAGGTAATGATTTAACAGGCGCGACAGTTACAAGAATTAGAACTTTAGCTAGATATTTAGATTCAATAAATTTTCCAGGAAATACTAATCAATTAGGAACACCAGATCCTACCGCAGAGTTTCCACAGGAAATTTATAAAATTGATAGAAAATCATCAGAAAATAGAGAAGTCGTGCAGTTTGAATTAGCAGCAGTATTTGATCTTGCTGGTATAAGAGCACCAAAAAGACAATGCACTAGAACAGAGTTTCCTTCGATTGGTACGTTTATAGCATGAATTGGAAAGAAGAAGCTCTTGTTCATGCGAAAGACCAAGACCCAAAAGAATCTTGTGGTCTTTTATTGAACATTCGAGGAAAAGAAAGATACTTTCCTTGTCGTAATCTTTCAATGACAAATCATCAATGTTTTATTATTGATCCAGAAGATTATGTAAAAGCAGATAATACTGGAGAAATAACTGCTATTGTTCATAGCCACCCTATAACACCTCCTGCACCTAGTCAGGCAGATCAGATTAGTTGTGAACAAAGTAATCTTCCGTGGCATATTGTTAATCCAAAAACAGAACAATGGGGATATTGTGAACCATGTGGATATAAACCACCTTTACTTGGTCGCCCGTGGGTTTGGGGTGTTACTGATTGTTGGTCTTTAGTAAAAGATTGGTATAAAGAAGAAAAAAATATTGAATTAAAAGATTGGGATAGACCTATAACACCAGAAGAGTTTATATTGAATCCTTTGTTTGAAAGTTGTGCATGGCGAACAGGTTTTAGAGAATTAAGACCTGATGAAAAAACAATGAATGGCGATGCTTTATTAATGTCTATTGGATCTACTGGTTTAAATCATGTAGCTATTTTTTTAGATGGAGATGTTTTACATCATTTAACCGATAGACTATCTTGTAGAGAGCCTTATTCTCAATGGTTATTAAAATGTACAGGAGGGAGGTATCGTTATGTTGCGTAAATTAAAATTATATGGCGAGCTTGCAAAGTTTGTAGGTCATAAAGAATTTGAAATACAAGTAGATAGTCTTGCAAAAGCAGTAAGTTTTCTTGTTAACAACTTTCCGCAAGTAGAAAAATATATGAATCCTAAATATTATCAGGTAAAAGTTGGCAATTATGCGGTAGATAAAGAAGAAATACACCACCCAATAGGACAAGAAGATATACATATCGTTCCTGTTATTAGTGGTGCTGGAAGTGGTACAGGCAAATTTTTATTAGGTGCTGCTCTTATCGCAGGTGCATTTTTTGTTCCTGTTGCAGCAGGAAATATTAGTTTGGCAGCAGGTTTTAAAGCTGGATCATTTGCAAAAGTTGGTCTTTTATCTAAAAGTATGCTTTATTTAGGTGCTTCATTAGCAATACAAGGTGTAACTGAAATGTTATTTCCTTTACCAAAACCGAAAGAATTTAAATCAGAACAAGATCCACAATTATCATTTAGTTTTTCTGGCACACAAAATACATCACGGGCTGGTACTCCTGTACCGATAGTTTATGGGGAAATAATTACAGGATCAGTTGTCATAAGTGGTGCTGTTGATACTCAACAGGTACAAGCATGACAAAACCAAAAATTATCAGAGGATCTGGAGCACCTTCTCCTCCAACTCCACCCCAACCAACCAGAGCACCTGATACTTTACATAGTAGGCAGTTTGCTACCTTTCTTGATCTTATTTCTGAAGGAGAGATTGAGGGTTTTGCCTCTGCATCAAAAGAAGGCAGAACTCAGGGAACTGCTGCTTATAATAATGCTGCATTAAAAGATGTATTTTTAAATGATACTCCTATTTTAAAATCAACTGCTAATTCAACTAATCCAGCTACAACTGATTTCAACTTTCAAGATGTAACATTTAATCCTAGATTTGGAACATCAGGACAGACAAAAGTTGAAGGTATTGAAAGTAGTTCTTCTGTTACAGCAGTAGGAGTAACAGTTACTCAATCTTCTCCTGTCACAAGACAAATAACAAATTCAAATGTTGACGCAGTAAATGTAACTATAACCTTTCCACAATTACAAAGAGCAACAGATCAGGGAGATTTATTAGGTTCTTCTGTCCAATTAAAAATAGCGGTTCAATACAATTCTGGTGGTTTTACTGATGTTATTGATGACACTATTACAGGTAGAACTGCTGATGCTTACCAAAGAGATTACAGAGTAAATCTTACGGGTGCTTTTCCTGTTGATATTAGAGTTACCAGAGTTACTGCTGATAGTTCCGATTCGAGCCTCATAGATGCTTTTACATGGACAAGTTTTGGAGAAATTATTGATGATGCCAATACTTATGCCAATAGTGCTTATGCTTCTCTCAGATTGGACTCTATGCAGTTTCAATCAATACCAACAAGAAAGTATCGTATTAGAGGTATAAAAGTAAGGATTCCTGGTGCTGGTGCTAGTGGATCAGGCACTCCTACAGTTGATGCTAATACTGGTCGTATTGTTTATCCCGATGGATATATTTTTAACGGAGTTATGGGTGCTGCTCAATGGTGTTCATGCCCTGCGATGGTCTTATTAGACTTACTCTTGGACACACGCTATGGATTTGGCAACCATATAACAGAAAGTTCTCTTGATCTTTTCTCCTTTGTTACTGCCAGTAAGTTTGCAAATACATTGGTATCAGATGGATTTGGAGGACAGGAAGCTAGATTTAGTTGTAATGTAAATATTCAATCATCTAGTGAAGCGTTTGATTTGATAAATGAATTAGCAGGGGTTATGAGGTGTATGCCAATATGGTCTGCTGGAAGTATTCAACTTGCACAAGATAGTCCAAAAGATGCAAGTTATTTATTTAACCTTGCCAATGTAACTGAAGAAGGATTCAGTTATTCGGGAAGTGGATTAAAAACAAGAAATACTGTAATTTCTGTTTCTTATTTCAATATGGATAGCAGAGAAATAGATTATGAAGTTTATGAAGATACTGCTTCGATAGCTAAGTTTGGAGTAATTATTAAGCAAGTAAAAGGATTTGCTTGTACATCAAGAGGTCAGGCTAGAAGATTAGCAAAGGCTATTTTATTTGCTGAACAAAACGAAAGTGAGATAGTTGCATTTGCAACTTCTATAGATTCTGGTGTTGTCGTAAGACCTGGTGCTGTTATTGATATTGCTGATCCTGTCCGTTCTGGTGTTCGTAGAGGAGGAAGAGTTACTGCTGCAACAACTACTCAAATAACTGTAGATGATACTGCTGCGACAGATTTGCCAACATCAAATAATCCAACATTAAGTGTGGTTCTGCCAAATGGAACAGTAGAAACTAAAACTGTTCAATCTATATCTGGTGCTGTAATTACAGTTGCTTCCGCTTATTCTGATACTCCAAATGTAAATACTGTTTGGCTTTTACAGAATGATACAGTTCAAGCTCAGAAGTTCAGAGTAATAACAGTAGAAGAATCTGATGGTATAAATTATGCGATTACTGCTTTGTCTTATGTAAATGCTAAGTATGCGTTTATTGAAGATGGTGCAAGTTTACCAGCTAGAACAGTATCAATATTAAACCTGCCAAAAGATCCTCCTGCTGCTTTACAAGCTGAAGAAAAGATTGTTGTTATTAACAACCAAGCTGTATCTAAATTAATTGTTAGTTGGCAACCTATTGTCGGTGTTACGCAGTATCAAGTTAACTATAGGTTTAATAATGGAAACTTTGTATCACAAACAGTTTCTAGCCCTGACTTTGAAATATTCGATAGTGATATCGGAACGTATGAATTTCAAGTATTTAGTTACAACGCAGCATTACAGACAAGTGCCACTTCTGCTGATTTAACATTTGTTGCACAAGGTAAAACTGCTTTACCAGGAAATGTTACTGGATTGACAGCAGAACCTATTAGCGAAAAATTAGTAAGATTACGTTGGAATTTATCTACTGATGTTGATGTGATTCATGGTGGTCGTGTTTTTGTAAGACACTCTACAAAAACAGATGGAAGCGGTACATTTTCTAATTCTGTTGATTTGATTGAAGCACTTGCAGGTAATACGACAACTGCGGAAGTTCCTTATCTTGAAGGAGAATATATTTTAAAATTTCAAGATGATGGAGGTAGATTATGTGCTGGTGAAACAAGTGTAATTATTGATCTTCCTGATAACCAAGCACCTTTAACTACACAGACCAGAAGAGAAGATTTAGATAGTCCTAAATTTCAAGGAACAAAAACCAGTATTGATTTTGATTCTGCTACAGGAACTATTAATTTAGCTGGTTCTGGATTATTCGATACGATTACTGACTTTGACCTTGTAGGATCATTAGATGATTTTGGTGGTATTGCAAGTTCTGGTACTTATGACTTTGGAGGAGCAGCAGGTAGTACAACTTTAGATTTAGGTGGCGTATTCAGTCTTGATCTCAAACGTCACTTCCTCACAGAAGGCTTCTATCCATCGGATTTATTTGATTCGAGAGGTTTGATTGATGATATTACAGACTTTGATGGAGCTACAGCAACAGAGGTCAATGCTGAAATGTTAGTAAGAGTTACGCAAGATAATCCTGGTTCTGGATCTCCTACCTATTCTGATTTTCAGACCTTTGCAAATGGTACTTATAAAGGCAGAGGATTTCAGTTTAGAGCTAAGTTAACAAGTAATGATACTGCACAGGATATCAGAGTTTCACAGTTAGGTTATACAGCATCTTTACAGAGAAGAACAGAACAAGGTAACCTAACAGCAAGCGGAGCAGGAGCTAAAGCTATTACCTTTACCCATCCGTTCTTTACTGGAACGTCAGCACTATTAGGAGCAAATTCCAATCTACCCTCTGTTGGAATCAATGCTCAGAATATGGCATCAGGAGATTATTTTGAAGTGTCCAGTGTATCTGGAACGGGTTTTACTGTTCACTTTAAAAACTCATCAAATGCTTCGATTGATAGAAATTTCACTTATCAGGCTGTCGGATTTGGTAAAGGAGGGTAGAATAAACTCAATGTTACTTTTTTAAATGGCAGAACACGATTTTATAATTGATAACGGAACAGGAAGTGCAGTCCGTAGTGACATCAATAGTGTTTTACAGGCTATTGCGTCTAATAACAGTAAGTCTGGTGCGTTGACAACCAACTATGCGTTCCAATGGCACGTTGATACATCTGATGGGCTTTTAAAAATAAGAAATGCAGCAAATAATGGATATGTAACTGTAGGAACAGCAGCCAGTACTAATTTAGGATTGATGCCTCAAGCTGGTGGAACTTTTACAGGAAAAATAACTCATAACTATACGTCTAGTTTGACCATACCATCTGGTACAACGGCTCAGAGAGATGGTAGCCCTGCTGTTGGTATGTTTAGACATAACTCAACTCTTAATCAGTTTGAAGGCTATAACAATGGTGCCTGGGGTGCTATCGGTGGAGGTGCTGGAGCTACAGGAGGCGGTACAGATGAAGTGTTCTTTGAATCGGATCAAACTGCAACAACTTCTTACAGTATTACAGCAAATAAAAACGCACATACTGTTAGTCCTACAATTAACTCAGGAGTCACAATAACTGTGCCTTCTGGTGCAATCCTTGTTATCTTATAGTTATGCCAATAGCAATTAACGGATCAGGAACAGTTACAGGAATCTCAGTAGGAGGTTTGCCTGATGGAATAGTAGATGCAGATATGCTTGCCTCTAATGCTGTTACTGCTGCAAAATTAGCAAGTGGTGTTGGTGGTAAAATAGGTCAGGTATTAACACAGATATACGAGCCAGGAGGAAGTGATATTAATGCCACTAGCTCGTCTTATGCAGATACAGGTATGACTTTAACAATCACACCAAGTAACACAAATTCAAAGATACTTATATTTGGAATTGCAAATGGTCATAGAATGAATAATGCTGCTGCAAATGCTGTTATTAATGTTAAAAGAGCTGTTTCTGGTGGGTCAACCAGTAATTTGTCAGGGCAAAATTTAGGTCTTGCACATACTTATTCAACTGTTGCTGTAACAAGCACGATATTTTTTGTTGATGGAACCACAGGTACAGCAGAACGTACTTATACAGTAATCCACAAAGAAACAAGTAATTCTTATACAGCTACAACTTTTAGAGCCAACACAACAAATATGTTCATGCTTGCGGAGATTTTACCATAATGAAAAATTATCAATGGTCTGACGCAGTAAGAATTATCAATCCAGACGCAAAATTCTCTGGTACTTTGGATAATATAACCTGGCTTGATGGTACTTCTGCTATTTCTAAAAGTGACATTGAAACAAAACTTGCTGAGTTACAAACCACAGAATCAACCACTATTGCTTCAGCTAAAGCTAAATTAAAAACTTTAGGATTAACTGACGCTGAACTTACAGCATTATTTGGAGATTAAGTTATGAGCAAAATTTCATTAAAACACTCAGGCGGTAATGTTGTTTCACTCAACTCACCAACTTCCGCACCAACTTCAGCAGACGTAGCATTTAAGTTACCAAATGCTGACGGGACATCTGGACAGGCTCTTGTTACAGATGCTTCAGGAAATTTATCATTTGCTGGTACAGGTAAAATTCTTCAAAAAGTTCATCAACAAAGTACTACTTCTCAAACTACAAGTGGTGCAACTAAATTAGACGTTTTAACTTTATCTATTACCCCTGCAAGTTCAAGTAATCAAATTTTATTATTAGCCCAATTAAGTGCACAAATGGCTCCATCAAGTAAGGTTACAAGTGGTGTTTACATATATAGAGGGGGTTCCGCAGGTTCTGGAACAAATGTAAGTCATAGTGTTTATTGGAGTACCGATGGAAATGAAGCTCGTGCTAATCATGGTTTGGCAATTATAGATACACCCAATACCACTTCAGCTACAACTTATCATCTTACTTTGGCGAGACAATCTAGTGATACAAATACAGTTAGTACAGACGGGTATACATATTCACTAATAGCTTTGGAGATAGCAGCATGATATATAACAAACATAAAGCATTAGCAATCTTAAAACCCTCTACTGATTGGAGTTGGAAAGGATTTGAATACTCTGACTTATCTTGGACAGATAGTTCTACAAAGCCAACTGAATCTGAAATAGATGCAGAGGTTACAAGGTTAACAAATGCAGAACCTATGAGACTTTTAAGAGTTGAAAGGGATAGGCTATTAACAGCTTGTGATTGGAGAGCAAGCTCTGATTTAACTCTATCAACAGCATGGAAAACATATCGTCAAAGTTTGCGTGATTTACCAGCTAGTGCATCGCCTAAACTTGATTCTGATGGTAATTTAGATATGAGTTCTGTTACCTTTCCTACTGAACCTAGTTAAATGAGTACACTAAAAGTCACTAATGTTGCACACGAAACAAGCACTTTAAACACGCTTGTATTTGATAATGGTGGTGGTTCTGGTAACGGAAGAGTAACCACAAAAGGAACTATTGGAGAAATATCTGCTGTATCTTACGCATCTACAATTACATTAGATTTTAGAACTGCTAATAATTTTTCTACTACACTTACTGGTAATGTTACCTTTGCCAACCCTTCAAATATCTCTGCTGGTCAAAGCGGTATTCTGTTTATAACTCAAGATGGTACAGGAAGTAGAACCGCAGCATTTGGAACGTATTGGGATTTTAGTGATGGTACAGCACCTACATTATCAACAGGTGCAAACCAGGTAGATGTTATCGCTTGGATAGCACGAACCAATACAAACATAGCTGCACAGTTTATTGGAAACTTTAGCTAATGAGCAGTCTTGGCAGTCCTAATTCTTTCTTCATAGCAGGAAAGAAAGCATACGAGATAGATCGTAGTTTAAGATTTAATGATGATGATACAGCTTATTTAAGTAGAAATTTCGGTACTGGTGGAAATAGAAAAAAATGGACTTTTAGTGCTTGGATAAAAAGAGGAAACTTAGGAGGTACTGCTGGAGAAATGCGAATTTTTGGTGGTAGTACAAACGCATCCCATATATTTTTTGCGAGTAATGATGAACTAACTTGGGATATAGCTGCTCCGGGGTCTAGTGCGTCAGCAAACCTAAACACAACACAAGTATTTAGAGACCCTTCGGCTTGGTTTCATCTTGTTTGTGCTTTAGATACAGATAACAGCACAGCAGACAACAGAATGAGGATATATATCAATGGAACGGAAGTAACTTCATTTGGAACAAGAACGAATCCCTCCTCTGGATATGCGTCTAATGCAATTAATGCGGATGCTTTTGCAGATGGAGATCGATCTTTGCATACAATCGGTTATAGAACAAGTGTACAGGGTTCTGCTGGTATGGAATTTGATGGTTATATGGCAGAAATTAATTTTATTGATGGACAACAGTATGACCCTTCATATTTTGGAGAGACAAACCCAATAACAGGCCAATGGAATCCTAAGAAGTATGTTGGTGGTTATGGAACAACTGGATTTTATTTAAATTTTTCAGACAATTCTGGCACATCTGCAACCACATTAGGAAAAGATTTATCTGGTAACGGCAACAATTTCACGCCGAATAATTTTTCTGTAGCTTCTGGTATTGGAAATGACTCTGTAGAAGACACACCAACAAATAATTTTTGTACATACAACCCTCTAAATAAATCCAATAATGTAACTTTAAGTGAGGGAAATTTGAAGTTTACCCAATCATCGCAAGATCGGGCTGTAACTGGAACAATGGCTATGACTTCTGGTAAATGGTATTACGAATTTTTAAAAGTTAGTGGTGATAATCCTGAAGTCGGAATTTTACCTACTGATTCTCCAAACCCTGCAACTAATGGACAAATAGTTCGTTTTTCTAATACAAATAGTGCAGATATAACTGGGTTCAAAATTGCTTTTCTTACTCATAATGGGAACCAAAGGAATGGCATAGATTGGGGTGATTCTGGTTCAGTAAGCTTAACAGGAGGTTCAGCCCAAACTGGTGCTGGTTATATAGGTATTGCTATTGATATGGATAATAAAAAAATTTGGTACACAGATTTATCTGGTAATTTTTTCAATAGTGGCGATCCAGCGAATGGAACAAATGAAGCTTACGATTTTAGTAGCACACAAGCTGCTAACGGAGCAGTACCCTTTGTTTATTTTGCAACTAACTCTGACGATACAGGTAGTGTTAATTTCGGTCAACAACCATTTAATCACACTCAACCAGCAGGCTTTAAAACATTAAGTTCAGCAAACTTACCCGACCCAACAATAAAACTACCTAATGAACATTTTAATACTGTTCTTTATTCTGGTGATGGTAATTCTACAAAATCAATTACAGGAGTTGGATTTAAACCTGATTGGTTATGGTTAAAAGGTCGAAACACAAGTTATAGTCATTTGCTTTATGATGCTGTCCGTGGTGCTGGATCACTTAAAGCAGTAAATAGTAATTTAGAAAGACCAGAAGGTTCTACTGTTCAAGATGATTCAACATTTGGATATTTAAACTCATTTGATTCTGATGGATTCTCAGTTACAAAAGGTAGTGATTCAACCTCTTATACCAATGGTGGAAGTAGTACTTATGTTGCATGGAACTGGAACGCTGGCGATACAGATGGCAAAACTTATACAGTGAAAGTTGTTGATGATTCTGGAAATAAATATAGGTTTGATGATTTTGGAACGTCTGCTGTAACTCTTGATCTTGCTGAAGGTGGCACTTATGTTTTTGATCAATCTGATAGTTCAAATGCTACACACCCTTTAAGGTTTTATACGGCAGCAGATAAAACTGGAGGAGAATATACAACAGGAGTGACTACAAGCGGTACTGCTGGATCATCTGGTGCGACTGTAACCATAACAATAGCTGCTTCTGCTCCTACGCTCTACTATCAATGCAGTAGTCATGCTGGAATGGGAGGGCAAATAAATACAAACTCAACTCTTGGGTCAAGTAATTTTGATGGGTCTGTTAAATCAATAGTTAAAGCAAATGCAACAGCAGGGTTTTCTATTGTTACTTATACAGGAACAGGATCAGACGCAACTGTTGGACATGGACTAGGAGTTGCTCCAAAAGTCATTTCAGTTAAATGTAGAAACTCAGCTTACCATTGGAGATTTTATTTTACTGGAGTTACAGATACAGATGGTAAATATTTAGGCTGGAATAGTAATATTGCACTTACATCGGGGTCTGATAAATGGAATGGAGTACCAACTTCTACTGTTTTTGGTGTATCTGGGGATAATTCAACAGGTGGTTCTTTTGATTATGTAGCTTATTGTTTCAGCGAAGTAGCAGGGTATAGCAAGTTTGGTAGCTATGCAGGCAACGGAAGTGCGGATGGCACGTTTGTTTTTACAGGTTTTAGGCCAGCTTTTGTGCTTATAAAGTCCTCATCAAATACTGAAAACTGGTACATCATTGATAACAAAAGGCCAGAATATAATGGTGCTTTAGGTAGTTCTGGAATTATGAAATGGTTAAAAGCTAATACAGGTGATTCAGAAAGTCAAAATGGTCTATATAATTTCTTATCAAATGGTTTTAAATTAGGCTATCCAGGTGCTGATACAAACGGAAGTGGAAGAACATACATTTATTTAGCATTTGCGGAATCGCCATTTAGAAACGCTCGTGCCAGATAAACGAGTATATACTAAAATAAAACTATGGCATTTAAATTAGACGGAAAACCTTTGGCAGTTGATGTTCCCTTTACTTATGGGGATATACATTACCCTGCTAACTGGTTAAGACTATCATCAGCAGATGAGAAAACAGCCCTTGGTATCACAGAGGTTGCTGACGATCCAGTATATGACTCACGTTTTTATTGGAATAATGGAACTGCAAAGACTCTCACAGATACAAATGAAGTTGATGAGAATGGTGATCCATTATTAGATGATTATGGAAATCAAATTATTACTTTAGGTGTTAAATCAGTTTTAAAGGCACGAGAAAAAGATATTGCTGGTTCTTTGTTAGCTAAATATGATTGGTACGTTGTAAGAAAAGCTGAAAAATCTACTGCAATACCAACAGCAATTACAACTTATCGTGATGGTGTAAGAACTGCCTGTAATACAAGAGAAACAGAGATTGATAACTGTGCAGATACCGCAGCTTTAGTTACTCTTTATGGATCAACAGAAAAAGATGGTGTATTTACACCTAACATGACACAATATCCAGTAGATCCTAACTCTTAGATTCCTGCATTTGTCTTGTCATTAAGCTCATCGTGACGTAGAGAGGAGATAGACCTATAATTAGTAGTAATACTGCTATGCTCATTACAGACATAGCTTTGATAACTGCAAATTTTATCATGTTCCAAAAAATTGCTAATGTTTTGAGTATTGTTTCATTTGTAATGGTAGCTTCCATGAGTGGTGGAGCATACTTGGGCTACAAATATGTAACATCTGAAAATTTTAAGTCTCAAGTTATGAATGAAATCCTTGGAAATGTGCAAGGAATGATGCCTAAACTTTTAGATAAAGGACTTCCTGAGATGGTACAGCCACCGATGGATTTGCCAGAAGGTTTTGGTATATGAATTGTTGGCATTGTAAAACTGAGCTGATCTGGGGTGGAGATCACGATATGGATGGTGAAGATTATCCAGTAATGTCTGGAGAATACAGCATGGTAACTAATCTTTCTTGTCCTAAATGTAATTCTTTTGTAGAAGTTTACCTTCCGAGAGATGCCTACGATTGAAATACCTGATATTCAAATTCGTGAGATATATATTCCAGAGGTTCCAGAAATATATAGTCCACACTATATAACTATTACACAACCACCTGAGATTGATGTTCCTGGTTGTACTTATCAACACAGAGATATAAAAAATACTGGTAATCGTAATTTATTATTAGAAGATCCAAATGGTGTATATACAACGTGTGATTTTCCATTTCCAAGTTTTATACCTCTTGACTATACACCTGAGAATCTTGTCATTACAGAAGAAGCACCTATTGAAAACGAGCCACCTCCACTTCCAGAAACAGAGCAGCCAAATATTCCTCCGCTACCTGACCCTCCCCCACCAGATTTTCCTCCCTGTCCTGGCAAAAATGACCAAAGAGTAGGAGATTTTCGTAACGATAAAAAGCTAGAACGTGTTATCGGGCATGAAAGAGGGCAAGATGGAAGTGAGTGCATAACTCTTTATGAAGCAGTTGAGTGGAAAGAACAATACATTCCATCTGCTCCTCAGTTTGTTGGGGTCTTTAGCCTTGCTCTGGTTGGTGCTTCTGCACCATTGGTACTTCAGCTTGTCCGCCCTTTAGTGAAGCAAGTTGTTACTAAGCTATCTAAAAAACGAAAGTAACATTGTTACGGATTGAAAATATATTGAAAGTTATATACCTTTCATGTTATAGTAAGTAGGCAATAAACAATTTCATTTTTATGAAACATAAATACGAACAAAGAACTGAACACACTCTTGAAAAAGATGACAGATTCTATTTCTACTACGATCAATTTGATAAAGAGATTAGTCTCAATTTTCATTCTGCCAGAAATGATGTAACAGAATATTCAATGTCTCTTGATAAATTCATCAAATCATTACAAATTTCTATTTCAGATTTTGATAAAAATGAACTAGAAGTAATGAAAATGTCTGCTGCTGTTTTATTTACAAAAATAAGACAAATAGAAAAAGCTGAAGCTGAAGCAGAACTTGAAGAAACTGAAGAAAAGGTAACTCAAACAGTATGACTTCACAAATAGAAAATGCCCTCTCAACTTTATATGAGGGCATAGACTATTCTTTAGAATTTATTACTCCAGAAAAAGCACAATTTTATCTGGAGAAAAATTTTGAGAATAACCGCAAGATTAGTAGAAATAATCTTGAAGAATTAAAAAGAGAAATGAGAAATAGTCGTTTCATCTTATCTGACTCTGCCATTTGTTTTGATAAAAATGGCACTCTTGTTAATGGTCAACATAGATTACTTGCTGTTGTACAAACAGGGATGGTACAACCATTTCTTGTTGTCAAAAATATGCCTAGCAAATCCAAACAAATAATGGATGTTGGTAAGTCTAGGTGTATGTCTGATCGTATTACTGTTAGTGGTGTCAGGATCAGCAGAAGAGATTGTGCGACTATAAGACACGCTATGGCTACTTTAAATAGCACAACTGGTACTGAGCAGTTCTCAAGACCATGCCATGATGCGATAGTTGCAGAAACTTATTTGAAACATAATCAGTTTCTTTATCTTATGGGTAAAGTCTGTCCTACTAATACAACCAGAGTTAGATCATTTTTTCTTGGAGCAGGATTAAAAATTTATGCTGAAATGACTTACAACACTCAAAATCCAAGACATAAAAAATACAACCATACAATGAATCCTAAAGAAAGGGCATTACATTGGTTGAATATTGTCACTACAGGTATGGCAAGTCCTATTGATGGTGTTGATAGAGATATTAAACCATGTGATAGAGCAGCACAGATTATTTTTACCAAGTCCTGTGATAGCAGCCTTAAAAGATCATATTGGAATAGTGCTGAAGCCTTTGCTCTTACTGTTAGAGCAGCCCATAATTTTATGATTGGTTTAGATACTCAGTATCTTAAAGTTCCTAAAGATGATCCTTTTAGAGATTTCATAGAGTTACCTTCCACCAACAAGATAATGACTATGACATCAAATTGACGTTACAATGTTTTTAATTACTTTTAACCAATGAATGAGAATCTACAGCGATTATCAATTCAAATAACAAAACATCAGTATAACTTATTGAAATATCATCAAAAACCAGGTGTTTCAATATCTCTTCTTGTCAGACAAGCTCTTGATAAACATTTTGCTGAAGCCGACCAGATTCTTGGAGAACAGGCTATTGAAGATGCTAAATATGAAGAGTATGAAAAATATATGCTTGCTCAAGAGGCAGCAGGTGTAAAAGAAGATCCAGTAATGGCTGATGCAAGTTGTCTTTTCTGATTTACTGCTATACTAAATGTGATTCATCCAAGAATCCCATTGCAACACAAGAAATAGGTAAGATGTTTGGAAGGGTCTTACCTATTTTTTTTGTTTTGATATAAAATAATAATCTGTAGATAAGTGTAATACCCGTGACTTATCTACTTTAATTTGTGAGTATGTGGGATAACTTGATTTGGTGGAATGTTAACAACAATATCTTCACAAGTAATAGCACTAGGAGTATTAGGTTTGAAAGTAACACCTAATCTCGCCTGAGCCGCACATTGTTCTAAACGAAAAAGGCTGATTTCCATTTTAGTTTTCTTTATCAATAATTTTTGAGCTTCTATATTTACCATTGTTGCTTCATGGCATAAAGCTGGCGATTTACCTAGTGGAATATTTATCTGAGCAGAGATACCATAGTTCAAATTGTAATTATCTTTCTCAAATCTAGGAGTTTCTTGAACATACTTTATCTCTCCAGTATTTTCGTCATATATGTTCTGCCTAGTAACCTGTTCTACTGGTCTGTTAAATGACCAAGCATCGGTTACATAAGGAGTGATTGTTAGGCTAGGAGAAGCACAGACAATACCCTGACTCATTCTGAAAGATGGCATAGCTGACGGGGTTATCATGGTGGCATTGTTGTTAACTACTCCAGTACTTTGTGATTGAGGAGATGCTACTGTCGTATTAGCTAAAACCCTTGCAGGGCAAAGAATTAGAGCTATTGCCCAAACGTAGTTGTAGTTTCTGTTGTGGTGCTTGAATTTATTGTTCTTGTTATTGTGGTTACTGTGTCTAATCCTGGTGTGATTAGTGTTTCTTGAAGAGAAAAGGCTGAACCTGGAGTTACTATTTTCCATCTTGGTACAGCTTCTAAGTTTGGTGAAGTCCAACTAAAACTTACCCCTCCAACTGTTTGTTCTGTAAGAGTTGTAGCTGTAGGGTTGATATAGCTATTTGTATCGGCACTTTCAATGTTGTGTCCTGATGCCGAATACGAGTACCCTGTGCGGTACTGATGACTTGTGATAGTTTCATTGATTACTGATTCTGAGGTGCTTGAAGTTTGGCTCGATCCCGAACGAAATTGTGGCACAATAGGAACTGCTAATGTCCTATATGGTAATGCTAATAAAACTAACAGCCAAAGTCTAGTCAATCGTAATACGAACAGTAGTAGAACCAATACAGCTAGTGCCTGATCCTCCTGCTGTGCAGGTATGGATTCCTGATGAAACTGATGTCAATGCTAAGTTCCCTGCTGTGCCTCCTGAGATAACAGTAGTCTGACCACCAAGTACAGGGAGACTTGCTATACCGCTTGATGGAGTGATTGCAGATTGTGTTACATCTCCAGCCTGGTAACTTTCTGAGAGAGAGAAGGCAGATCCAGCAGTTGTAACTGATTTATTTGTATTAACTAAAGCTGGCACTCCATTACTTAAGCTACCAAGATTTAAACCACCTATCCCATTTGTAACCACACTATCGCCTGTTCCTGTTGAAGTTGTGATATTGTTTCCGCTTATGCTGTAGCTAGATGGTGCAGCATTTGTAATTACATAAGGCGAATCTATTGATATTTGTGCAGAAGTTACAAATTCTTGTTTTATATCAGCAAAAGCAGCCGATGGAAAAAATAAAAGTAAAGCAAATAGTTTTTTCATTTGATTCCTACTTTATTGTTCTTATTATCTACTATAACTGATTTTTTTCCGTTGCCATTCTTACCTTTTACCGCAATTCCATAGCTGCTTGCTATGTTCCCCACGAGGCCAGCAGCAAAAGTGTCGAGCCTAATTCTTTCCATATATCCAAGAGTCATAACTGACAAAGCCCAACAAAGGATAATAAATCGGATTGCGTGTCCAAAATAATCCCGACTTTCTTTTTCTTCTTCTTCCATAAAAGTTAAGATTCTTGTCTAATACTAGCATTTTAGCTATGTTTGGAAAGTAACACATATTTATGCCATGTATAAGATTTTAAAACCAATTTTGATGACGTTTTTAACAACAACTGCTGTTAAGAGATTGGTCGTAGATTTATTAAAATCAATCGCAAAACAAACTACAAATACACTTGATGATAAAGCAGTTGAAATTTTAGAAAAACAACTCTTTCCGATGAAATGAAAATTACCAAATTTCTCAACATAGACATAGAACCAGCACCTTTAGAAATGAAGTTAGATGTTGAAATGCGTTGTAGAGAAATTATGGCAAGTAATGAAATAAATGATATAAAAAAATACTGTACACATCTTGTCAGGCATAAACTGGAACAAGATGTATTTTTAGCTTCTATGTTAAATAGATTAATTGAGCTAGAAGCTGCTGCTGTAGTAAAAGAAGTAAGAAAGGAAAAGAAAACTAATCCGATAAAGAAGTTTTTTCATATTCCTTAATCTCTTCATCAGTAAAATCTCTAATAAATAGTTTATCTATTTTGTCAATTTCATAATTAAATTTAAGGATTGCAGTCCTGATATGCTCAGTAACCCAACGACCCTCTTCATAAACTACTTGAGCTTTGCCATTATCTTTAATAAAAACATAATGATCCATTCCTTTCATTTGAATTTCCAGGAAATTTTTTTCTAAGTTCTTACGTCTGATTTGTTTTAATTTGCGTAATTTAATTACAGAAGGATTAACACTCATTTTTGATAACCAGAAGGAGGTGGTGTAAGCCAGTAGCGTACACCATTTATTATTTTAAAATGAATATTTAGGTTAGGGTCTCTAACTAAATACTCACCTTTTTTTTTAGAAAGGTAGTTCATCTGTTGTTGGTACATCCTCTATCTTTTGTGGATTAATGTTACCAAATAATCCGTACTGTCCATCCAAGCCTTTAGCGTTGACATATATACATTGAGTTTTAACTTTCTCTTTCTTTTTGAAATCATAAACCTCGCCCTGTTTTTGTTTGGTGTAACTTAGTGCTTTTAAATGATCTATGAATTGGTCAAGAGATGCAACTGGTATTGTGAGAGTCAACACTTTTGCATCATCATCATCGTTAAATCTATCTTCTCCTATTGACCATTTGATAGGTAGAGAGAGTGCTGGATTAAAGTCAGCCATAATTAAAAAAGTCTTTTAGTAAATTGTTTAGAAATGAATTTATAGAGAGATTGTTCGACTTACAATGCTCTCTG
>VTLG01002625.1_pt1 | contig 23074 bp, 21 predicted proteins | sample 4694571 | NCBI WGS metagenome assembly VTLG01 (sample SAMN12604809, study PRJNA352737) | marine metagenome | biome: ENVO:00000447; feature: ENVO:00000209|ENVO:00000569|ENVO:01000036; material: ENVO:00002151; isolation source: viral sequences binned using virsorter ...
TCAAGCGTTCTAACAACCTACCATTCTTAGCTGGTACAGTTAACCCTGTGTCTGGTGAGAACAACAGTTACAATGGTGACTTCTCTACTCACTGTGGTTTGATCTATCAAAGAGATGCTGCAGGTATAGTGGAAGCCGTTGGACCTCAAGTTCAAGTAACAGGCGGGGACGTATCAGTCCTTTACCAAGGTGATGTTATGGTTGGAAGACTTGCAATGGGTGTAGGTACACTAAACCCTGCAGGTGCAATTGAACTAACTTCAGCACGTAGCTAATTATGTCACTTAACCCTGGAACATCTACAACTATAACTAGAGTTAAAGGGAACGGTGCAAGTCTTAGTGGCATTGGTCAAGTTGATCAATCAGTCACTAAGAACCCACCTACTCCATTGGAGTATGGTCGGAAGCATTTGAGTCCTGCTAACATAGGTACAGTTTCTTAACTAACTAAATATTATGGCAGCTCCTTCAGCAGTTGGAGAATACGGTTCTTGCGGCGCAGGAACAGAAACACGTATCTCTCCTTCTGATACAAGTGGATCAGGTTCAGCATCAGCTGTAGCCTCCACAACTAAAAACTTACGTCTCGCCTATTCTACCGTTGGTAGTTCAGGTACAGTAGACACATGTGCAGTTGTCGCTGGACAATACACATAACCAATGGGGGGACTTCGGTTCCCCTTTTTTTATTTATAATACTTAACTATGACTACCACAACCGTTGATATCGATACCGAACTATCCGCAGTCAATGCGATTCTTGGTAGTATAGGTCAATCACCAGTATCAGGTATAGACTTTCAAAACCCTGAAATATCATTTATATATAATATATTAAAAGAGAGTAATCAAGATGTACAAAATGATGGATGGACTTTTAATCTTGAATACCATATAAAAGAAAACGTTAACGCTAGTGACAATAAAATAATTATTTCATCTGATGTAATTAGAATTGATATGACAGATGAGTGGGATAGAACCCGTGACTTTGTACGGAGAAAGGATTCAGATGGAATCTGGAAGATGTATGATAGAGTAAACCATACATTTGAATTTCCAGATGATGATTACTTCTATGTTAATGTAGTGAGATTACTTGAGTTTGAAGATATACCATCAGTATTCCAAAGATACATAACATATAAAGCTTGTGGAAGAGCAGCTGTACAATTGGTATCTAACCAACAGTTACAACAGATGCTATCTACCTTTGAGTTACAGGCTAGAGCTGCATGCTTAGAATACGAATGCAATCAAGGCGACCATAACTATATGGGATGGCCAGATGAGTCAGCTTATCAACCATTTAAACCTTATCAAATGCTTAGAAGATAATGGCAAGTGTCACACAGAAAGTACCTAATTATGTTTTGGGTATTAATCAACAACCAGATGAAAAAAAATTTCCTGGACAAGTAACTGATTTAATTAATGGTTTACCAGATGTTGTAGAACAACTTACCAAACGTCCAGGTAGTAAGTTAATAAGTACACTATCCCCCTCAACAGCATCACATACAAAATGGTTCCATATTTATACCACAGATCAAGAGGCTTACATTGGACAAGTTGGTGCAGATGGTGCTGTTCTCATATGGAGATGTAGCGACGGTGCTCAGATACCCGTGGATTATGCAAATGTTGCTGGAACAAATAAAGCTACATATTTAGATAACCAAGCTTTATCAGATGAGAAGTCTTCTGATATACAAGCGTTAACAATTAACCAAACTACTTTCTTTGTGAACAGACGGAAGACTGTTGCAATGAAAACTGATGCATCCTCTAAATCTCCTACTCAACCATTCGAAGCTTTCATAGCACTTGACAGTATTGTTTATGGCAAACAGTATGCATTAGATATATATGATATTGATGATAATACTACATATTCATACCCTCGTGCTACAAGCCTGGTAGTAGATGAAGTTGTCTCCCTTGATGGATCTAGTACAGCATCAGCTACGGTAGGTGCTGGAGATTGTAAAGGCATGGGTAGAGAGTATGTAACAGTTCATTCAGGTACAGCAATTGGATCTACGTCCCCTCCTAACGCTAGTTCAGGTGGTAAGAGTAATCTAAGGTATGAGATGGACACCCGATGCACACCTCAACCTGATGATAATGATGATAACGACGACTATCATGATGCATATAATCCCTACTGTAAATTACAATTTGGTGGTGAAGGTTGGACAACAAACGATACACATCAACATACCTCCCAGAAAGGATTAACAACAACAGTAACAATTAAGAATCATGTAACAGTTACATCCAGAGCTAACATAGCTATGGTACGTCCTGAACCAACCTCTTCTAATGCAGAAGAACATGTGTCAGCAGCTGGTATACTTGGTGATTTAAAAGCTACATTAGATGCTATTAGTGGTACAGGTATTACATGTACTATTGTTGGTAATGGATTACACTTATATAGAGCTACTAAATTTGGTGTGTCATCACCAGAAAAAACATTAATGAATGTAACTACTAGTGAAACTAATGTTAGTGCTGATTTACCAACAAATTGCAGACATGGTTATGTAGTACGTGTAACAAATAGTGAAGAAGATGTAGATGATTATTTCCTAAAATTTAAAGTAGAAGGTGTAGCAGACGAGATTACACAAACTGGTACTTACGCTAGATCTGGAACTACAGTTACAGTAACTGCGGCTAGCCATGGACTTGCTAATGGAGACCAAGTTATTTTCGATGCTACTAGTGGAGCAGCTGGAGATGGTTTCTATACCGTTTCAAATTCAGCAACTAATACTTTTGATTTAGCTAGTAACTCATCATCAGGAACTATCAGTGCAGGTGAAACTTGTACATTCACACCAGCTCGATTCGGAGAAGGCGTATGGGAAGAGGTAGCAGAGCCTGGTATAAATATAGAGATAGATGATACAACAATGCCTCTAGCCCTTACTAGGGTGCTTCCAGGATCATTCTCTATTAATGGAGGTGGTTCAACTACTTACTCTAATGGAGCCTTTAGATTCTCTTATCCTGATTGGGGTAAACGAGACTGTGGAGATGATATAACAAACCCCGAACCTTCATTTGTAGGACAGACTATTCAAAAGATGGTCTTCTTTAGGAATAGAATTTGCATGTTAAGTGCAGAGAATATCATATTATCTAGAGTTAATAACTTCTATAATTTTTGGGTAAAAACTGCAATGGCAATTTCCAATGCAGACCCTATTGATTTACAATCCAGTTCAACGTATCCTACAAAATTATTTGATGCTGTTGAACAGGCTGGTGGTTTAGTTATCTTTAGTGCTAGTGAACAGTTTTTATTAAGTTCAGGTGCCGAAGCTCTCTTGACTCCTGAGACTGCTAAGATTAGTTACCTATCTGCTTATGCATTTAACCCAGATACTAACCCTATTGAATTAGGTGTAACTATAGGATTTCTAAATAGTACAGCTAAATATACTAGATTTTATGAAATGGCAGCTGTGTCTCAAAGAGAAGAACCTGTTCTAGTGGAACAAAGTAAAGCTATATTTAGTTTATTCCCTGAAAATACCAGTATGATAACAGGATCTACTGAAAATAATTTGGTATTATTCGGTGTGGATAGTACATTACATACAGCAACTAATGAAGTATGGGGTTATAAATGGCATCAATCAGAAGGTCGTAGATCTCAAGCCGCATGGTTTAGATGGACATTACCTAATAATGTAGTGTATCATACTGTTATAGATGATTCATATTACGTAGTATTAAATACAGGATCTACATATACGTTCGAAAGATATGACATAAAAATTAAATCAGATACTTTAATGATAGGTGATATACCTGATGATAATAGAGTTCATTTAGATACTAAGAAAACATTTGCAACTGGAGACCTTACATATAATAGTGCTACTGATGTTACTACATTTACTTTAGGCGCAGGTTATTATAGTTCCCGTACTCTCACAGCATATACTCTTACAGATAGTGATGCTAGAGGTCGAAGTTATGATATACCAGCTGCTAAGATAACAGGTACAGCACCTAACCAAACAGTTACCTTACCTGGTAATTGGAAGACTTCTACGGAAGCTGGTGTGTCTGCTAGCTCAGTTAACACTGATGTTGTAATAGGTTATGAATATGAATTCGAAGTAGAATTACCTAAAATATACATGATAAGACCTCAAGGAGAGAAGATGGCTTCTGAGACTAGAGGCTCTTTAGTTATACATAGAATGAATTTTGACTTTGGAGATGTAGGTGTTATAGATGTTACATTAAAACGTAAGGGTAGAGATGATTATACATATACAGTTGAATCATTAGAATGGGATAATATCTTAGCTAGTACACCTGCAATAGCAGATACATACTTACATACTATACCAGTCTATGATAGAAATACAAATCTAACAGTACAAATTAAATCAAATCACCCATCTCCTGCTACGATTCATTCAATGAATTGGGAAGGGGATTATTCACCTAGATATTATAAACGTGTCTAAATACACCCACAAAATTACAATGGAAGCTGCAGTTAATGTGGCTTCTAATCTTCGTGCTGATGATTATAGAGAAGTGTTTGAGGGCCACGGTCACTTTCCACTTCTCTTTATACCATTAACTGCTTTTCAAGGTGACACTGTTTACTTTACTCATCCAGACGGCAGGATTGCCGGACTGGCTGGGATTGAACCTGATGGTAAAATCTGGATGTTATGTACACCAGTCATCCATGATAAACCAATGCTCTTTGCTAGAGAAGCTAAGAGATGGATTGAAAGCAGAGAAGAGAAACTCCTTTGGAACATTGTAGATAAACGGAATACCGCTCATCTAAAACTTCTAAAGTTTCTGGGATTTAAGTTCTTACGGGAGCTTAAGCATGGTCCCAACAATATAACCTTTATAGAATTTTGCCGTGTGCGAACCAACAGCGATAGCTACAGCAGCATCAGGAATAGCGTCAGCAGTAGGCAGTCAAGCCGCAGCTGAACAAGGTGCCTCCGCTAGAAATAGAGCTAAACTAAAAAACCACGAAAGAAACAATCAGCAATATTTAACTGACGTAATGTTAAATAATGCAATTTGGAAGAATGATGTCCAGATTGCTGATGTTCAATTTGATCAGACTTATATGTCTATGATTGATCAATGGGTGCAACAAGATAAACAATTAGATAAAATATTTTCAGCTGGCCATTATAAAATAGAGAAGTCCATCAGAAAGATGTATGAGAATGATTATGCTGGAACTATGACAGGTAATACAGCTGCTAGATTAGCTTCTAAGTCTGTTAAAGACATGGGATTTGAAACTGCGGAAACATTACATGGATTAATGTTTGACGAAGAAGAAGCTATGTTAAAGCAAGATATTACTAAAGGAGAAGCTGATCGTAAACAATGGGATATATATGATAAGATTAGATTCCAGCCTATACATGGACATGCACCCCCACCACCAATTATGGAAGCACCTCCTAGTAGAGCTGGTATGTTCCTACAAATGGGAGCTTCAGTAGTAGGCGGAATGGCAACAGCTGGTGTGTTTAAAGCACCTAATGTTTTCTCTGGTGCATCTGAGGGTGTAACAAAAGCTGGATCTAAAATGTTTACTGATCCAACACTAATGAGTGGTTTCGTGCCCTCATCAACTGGAAGTAGCGTTCTCCCCTTACAATCTTATTCGGGGCTAGCATAATGAGCTCATTCGATCGTAACATAGACAACCTTAGAAGGGCGTCTAATTTCAATACTTCCCTTGCTAATAAGTATGAAACTGAAAATGCTTCAGCTATAGGTAGTACTAAACAGTTTGAAGCACGACAGATAGCATCTGGTTTATCAGATTTTTCTAGTTCTTTAAAAGAATGGAAAAAGCAAGATATAAAAAAGCAACTAGCTAAAGGTAAAACAGAGTTTCTTGAAGAGAAACAAGTTAATGCTGAAAAAATGGCAGCTTTACAAGAGAGACTTGTAGCTGCTAAAGATAACCAAATAGCTATAGAAGAGATTAAAGGAGAGATGCTTCAGTTAAGTGGACCTGATGGAAAATCTGAAGCTGATCGTATAGGGCATTTATCTTCATGGGCTCAAGTTGGTTATGTAAAAGAAAAGTTAAGCTTATTCAATAATAGTGTTGAAGATAAGTTAGCTTATCATATGCAAAATAGCGAAAGAGCTATTAGTTTACAAGGTGTAGAGTTTTCAGCCAAGCAATTACGTGATCATCATATAACTGGTTTACCTATGAAAGAGGCAGCTCTTGAAGTAGAGATGAATGAGTTAAAGAAAGATGCTGGTCTAAATAAATATTCAGCTGAAATGCTTGAATTAGCTGGCACCAATGAGGCAATTGCTTCTGCAAAAGAAGCACAACTTACTAAATTTAGAGAAAGATATAATATTGATGCATCTGCTAAACAACAAGCTCAACTTATATTAGATTGGAATAGTAGTGAAAAAACAGGTAAAGATTTATATGCACTGATACTAGGTTCTAGTAATACTGTAAATGAAAAAAACCAACTTTTAGGTATGGGAGGAGGTTGGACTTTTGCTTTATCTCAACTTACTAAAGAAGGAATCGCTTCAACAGATAGAGGTGCTTATGCTGATATGATTGGTGATTTAGTGATCCCTGATCATGTAGCTGATAAACTTGGTATTGATAGAGGTACTACATATGGTAAGCAATGGCCAAATCGAATTAAAGAATTAAAAACATCTATATCAACAGCTTACGTTAAAAATGTTAAAGCACAGCAAGAAGAACTAAAAGCTGATCAGACAGCATTAGGAAATCAATTCACTATTCTACGCAGGAAAGGCGTAATATCACAACAAGAATTAGAATGGTTTGAACAAAAAAGTAGAGACCTTGGTGGTGAAATTGATAGTCGCATTAAAAATTATAAAACTGTAAGTGAGCTTGATGAGGAAGAATCTGAGGAATTAATCAAAAATCAGATAGCTAGTAATGGTGGTTGGATAACCCATGCACAGTTAGATACATATAATCCAAGGGCTGCTTCTAAATATAGAGACCAAGCTACGAGACATGAGGCTGCTTTCGCAAAAGACGCTGGAGCAGAGAAATTAATCAAAGGTGCTTTAAATGAATCTTGGACAGCTGCTGGTTTAAAACAAAAAGAGAAACCTCTTATATATGAGTATGCTCTAGTACGAGCTAATCAAGACTTTGAACGTAAGTGGAATCACCTTGTGTCAATGGGATTCAATCCTGAAAAAGCGATGAAGTTAGCATTGAATGCTAGCCAAGAAGATCTATTACATCCAGAAACTGGAGAACCTATAGAAGCCTTGCAGGGCTTTGAAGGGGTGGTAGCTGAAATCAAAAGAAATGGTGCTAATAGCAAATATACTCAGGAATCTGCTGCAGAAAAAGATTCCATGAAAAAATCTATGATCAGGCTCCATCATATTGATATCGGTAAAAAACAAATGATGTCAAAAGAAGGATATGATCCACATACATATCAGATAGGTGGGGAATATGGTAAAGAACGTATCAATGAAATTATAGAAAACATAAAAGCCTATGGAACTTGGAATGGTATTACTAAATCTGAGGAAGCTTTAGAATATTATCGAGGTTTAGCAAACGGTAAGAGGGGCTGGAATGCTCACAGTATTATAGATGCTCAACTTAAATTTAACGGACATCCTGGTATATGGCCTGATAGAAAACCACTAACTAATGAACAAAAGAGTGATGCTGCATTGGATAAAGTAAATTCCAGATTAGATACTATAAATGAAGCTACTAAATATGAAGGTAGTGTAGTTTCCTATAATAATCTTTATAATTATATAGATGAACTAAATAATCCACCAGAAACAGGACGTTCTGTTTGGGATTTACCTGAAAATACATGGGAGGTTATACAGTAATGGTAAGTGAAAGAAGTAAAATTACTCCTGATACTTTTCAAGAGGCATACAATGATCCAACATTCTTAGTCGAAGGACGGGAAGCTATGTTGGAAAAAGTTAGATCAACATATCCTACTGAAACCGAAACAGAACAGGATAAAATTTCAAGGCAAATATTTGATCCAAATTCAGAGTTAAATAAAACTGCGGTAAGCACAGCTGATGCATTTGGAGGAGAACTTCCTGATCTTAATATTGAAGGGGCTGAACAAATAGAACCCTTTGAAGGTGCAGAAGAGCTATTTTCAGAACAACCAGAACCAGAACCATTTCAACCACCATCTGGACAAACATTCACTGAAAAAGAACGAATACAATTTAGTACTGATTTCTCATTAGATCCTAGAGAACCAGAATTAGCACGTAAAATTAAAAGCCATAACTTAGATGAAACTCTAGAAGCTTTTCAAGAAATTAATGCTGATCCAGATTTAACTGCTAGGTTTGATACTAATAATGATGGTGTGTTTTCATTCAAAGATATGTTTAATACAACTGGCTGGAATAATGGTCAAGGGATGACAGAAGAAGAAGACCGAGAAATGACTGCTAAGTGGGTTAATGATATTACGAAGAAAAACTTTGCAGCTCGTTTAGGTTCTATAGCTAATAATCTTCCTCTCCTTGCTAATAAAACTGCATTCATAATGAATGGACGTCAAGGTAGATTAGCTGAGACTAAAGAAGGTTTAGCTCGTTTGAACCCTTGGGCAAATACAAATAATTTTGATGATAACTTGAATGCTGGAATGCTCGAATCAACTATAGGTACTTTAAATTTAGTAGAACAAGGTACTCATTTTATAACTGGTGGTCGCTTTGGTACTGCAGAAGGTAACCGACTTGGGGATAGAATATTCAATACAAGTAACGCAGACTCCATAGCAAGCATGATGTTGAATCCTGCTAAAAGATCGTTTTCTGATGGATTAGCTCATGAAATAGGTTTTTGGGGTCTGGAAGGTGTACAGATATGGTTAACAGCTGGTATTGCTTCTGGAGCAACTACAGGTAAAGCTTTAATGAATTTACCGAAAGGCAAAAGAGCTGCTATGATGGTAAATAAACTTATCTCTATGAATCCAGGCACTAAGACTGCAGTTAAAACTTGGAGTAAAGAAGGTATAAAAACAACTTTTAAAGCAAGAACACATTTAAACATATTTTCTAAAAAGATCGCTCTTAATCCTAAGATAGCAAAAACTTATAATCTCGCAGGATCTTTAACTAAAGCTGGTTTAATAGAATCAAGTAAGGGTGCCTTTACAAGAGATTTAACATATGCAGCCGAACAAGGTTTATATGATGGTAATGGTATCCCTAAACAACTTGCTACTTTTCTAGGAAGTAATATCCCAATAATTGGACCTCAACTTATGTGGGCAGTTAATTCTCCAGTAGGTAATAGGGTGTTTTATTGGTTCGATGAATCAATGCAAGAAGCTGCATTTGGTGGAATCATGTTTGGTGGTTATAATAAATTAATAGCACCAGGTTTTAAGTTTGGTGCAAGAGTTACAGAACCATTACGAACATCTTTGTTTGGACGTTTCTGGAACGGTCATCCTATTAACCAGATATCAAGTAAAGACTTGGTGAATGCTGAATTTAGCTCAAAGCAAAATGCCGTAGAAGCTGCGAAAGTACAGCAAACAAAAAATATAGATCCTGAAAATCCTTACAATGACGAGATAACAAATCAAGGTGGTTTTAAAAATAAAGATAGTAATAATGATGTAGGACAAGGTAAATCAAACCAGGTAGAATCTCCGAGAAAGATAGCTCATAATCAAGATGAAATTGATGCGAACCTAGCCACTTCTACTAGAGGTAGTACCGGTTCAGCTTTAAGTCCTGTTGAATTAAGAACAGCAGCAAAGTATGGTCCGAATGGTCCTATTTATAAAAAGTTAACAAAAGAGTTAGTAGAAGATCCTAAATTACCTCAAGAGTTAAATACTTTAGATCCTGCAGCTAGAACTGTTGGAGATTATGGACAAGGTACTCTACAGAGACTTAAGAAAATAGTAGAAGGTAGAAATGCAGAAAACTTTACTCCCGAAGAATACTGGCCAAAGGAGTTATTAGATCAACCTATTGCAGCTGGTAGCCTGGAGGAATTAACTGAACAACAAGCATATATGGCTGAAAAGATTTTTGTTGCTGATGCTCTCAATTCTTCTTTACTTAATCAATTAAGAGATATATCTGGAGTTATGGGTGAACAATCCGGTAAGCAGGATATATGGGCTGTTGATGGAGGTATGCAAAAAGTTACAGATAATCTTATAGCAGGATTATCTAACGTTAAGCAGACCAGGTTAAGATGGAGTTTATTAGGTGAAAGGTTAAAAGCAGCTGACGGTAACCTAAATCCTAAAATGATCGAAGAAGTCGAAGCACTTGTCAAGGCTAGGAATATTGAACTACATGGTGAAACTGTAGATGGCGTCAGATTAATGATGGAGTTACTTAAAAAGTCTGATGATGCTGATTTAACTGATGGTCTATTAGATGTATTTAAAGTATCAAATGATATTCATAATTGGACGGACTTCGATGCTTGGATGAGACAGAAAATTGTTGGAGGTGAATTTAAAGGTAAGGTTAAGACAGGTGCATTAATTCGTGAATTGCAAGGTGTAATGGTAAATAGTATACTTAGTGGACCTAAGACTCCATTAAGAGCTATTATTGGTACTACTACAAATGCTTATCTAAACGCTTTTAATGAATATGCTGGCGCATTACTGAGAAGTCCTTTCAATAAAGACGTTGCTTCTGTAAAAGCTTCTGGAGCTAAACTAAAAGCAATGCTTGAACTAGTACCTGAAGGATGGACTGTATTTAAAGAGAACTGGCATTCTAATTTTAAGGCAGATTTTGCTACGATCAGAACTAGATACTCTGAACCACCTACAACTGGTGATAATAACTGGCATTTATTTGGTAAATATACTGAGATTCGAGGGACTGATGGAGAGAAAGCTGCATTCTATTTAGCTAATCAAGCAAGGACACTAAACAATAATAAACTTGCAAGTTGGTCTCCACGTGCTTTATCTGCTACAGATGATACATTTAGGTGGTTATTAGCAAGAGCTAGATCTAAAGAGGTAGGAATGAGAGCTGCTTTAGATGCAGCTGGAGATGATTGGGTTAAACTAGATGCAAATATATTAAAGAAAGCTGAAGAAAATCATTATAGTAATTTACTAGATCAAAATGGTGATTTGAATTTAAAGCAAGATTCTTGGTTAAATAAACAATTTAAAGAGATAACACTAACTTCTGAGTTAGGTGGTTTCTCTAAAAAATTAGATAGTTTATTAGGTGATACACCATTATTAAAACCATTCTATCTATTTGCTAGAACAGGTATTAATGGTATTAATTTATCAGTAAAGAATACACCATTACTGGGTGCTTTACATAAAGAATCTATAGATATCTTAAGACATACTGGTGATGATTTCAGACCATTATATAAATATGGTATTGAGAATGCTAATGATTTAGCCAATGCTAAAAACTTATTTGCAGGTAGACAGGCTGTAGGTGCTACGGTAGTTACAGGTATATCTGGAATGTATATAGCTGGTCAATTAACTGGTAATGGACCTGCTGATAGACAACTTAAACAAAGTTGGATGAACGCTGGTTGGAAACCTAATCATATATACATTGGTAATGTAGGTTTTAATTATACTTCACTTGAACCATTTAATATGATATTCTCTGCTATTGCTGATGTCGGTGATAACTTAGAATTAATGGGATCTGAATGGGCTGAAAAACGTTTACAAGCAGTTGCTTTTGTCTTAGGTAGAGGTCTAACAAGTAAGACTTATATGTCTGGATTAGACCAATTAATGCAAGTAATACAGATGAAGCCAGGAGCTTTAACTAAGTCTGGTGCTAATATATTGAACAATAGTATACCTCTTGCAGGTATGCGTAATGAGTTAGGTAAATGGGTTAATCCTTATATGAAAGAATTAAATTCTGATATATGGAGTTCTCTTAGAAATAGAAACCAATTATCTGAATTAGCAGTCAAAGAAAAGCTACCAATTAAATATGACATTTTAAATGGCAATCCAATCAATAATTGGAATATCTTTGGTAGATCATTTAATATGATTTCACCTATACAAATGGATATTAGAAGTGATAGTCCTGGTAGACAGTTACTACAACAAAGTAATTATGATTTAAAAACTACTACATATGCTTATGGTGGTTATTCATTTGCTAAAGATGCTCAAGTTAGATCTGCTTTTCAAAGTGAAATAGGTAAGGCACCTATTACATTTAGAAATAAAACATTTCCAAATTTAGAAAAAGCATTAGATTATATATCTACTTTACCTGATGTAAAGACTTCATTAAAAGAAATGCAGGGTAATACTCATAATCCTGCTAAAATGGATATTAATCCTAATGATTACCCACATAATACTATCATTGATAATCTTGTAGAGCAAGCTAGATCTAAAGCTTGGGCTGCTATCAACCAACCTAATCATGAAGCTTATCCTTTTCTACAAAGATTGAAATCAGAAAAGGACGGATTAAATACTCGTACAAGAGATGCGAGGAAAGAAATTTTAGAAATAAACTACCCATCAAAGAAACAGACGACTATGTTCCCAAAGTAAACTAAATGGCACATACAAAAGTAACAAAAACCTACTCTCAAAATACAGGAGTGGCGAATACATTTAGCTACTCGGGGAGTTTCGATGTATTCAAAGCAACAGAAGTACAAGTAGAATTAGATAACGTAGCGTTAACTTACACAGCTTCTACAATAAATGAATCCGCCTCACCTCGTGAATATACAGTAGATACTTCAGCTTCAACGATACATGTTGGTGGAGCAGATTTATCTAGTGGTACATTAGTATTAAGACCTGTAACAGATATGGGAGCTCCTACACCAAGAGCTACCTATGCACCAGGCTCATCTATTACATCAGCTGACCTTAACAATAACCAAACGCAGTTAATGCGTAAGGCTATGGAGTACGACGAACAGAAGCTTTCTTCTCTCGGTGGTACTATGACAGGTCACCTGACAATAGGTGAAGACCAGACAATTATATTTGAAGGAGCAACAGACGATGCTTATGAGACCACTCTTACGGTTACTGATCCTACTGCTGATCGTACAGTTACTCTTCCTAACGTAACAGGAACAGTAGTAACGACTGGTGATACAGGTACAGTAGCAACAGGTATGATTGCGGCTGATGCAATAACAGGAGCTAAAATAGCAGATGATGCTTTAGATTCTGAACACTATACAGATGGTTCTATTGATGCAGCTCATCTAGCATCTAGTTCTGTAACAACTGCAAAGATAGCCGCTGATAATATTACAAGTGCTTTAATAGCTGACGATCAGATTGATTCTGAGCACTATATAGATGGGTCTATTGATACTGCACATTTTGCTGCAGGTTCTGTAGATGCTACAGCTTTAGGATCTAATGCAGTTACAACAGCTAAGATTAACGCTGATGCTGTAACAGGAGCAAAGATAGCAGATGATGCTATTGATTCTGAGCATTTAGCAGCTGATTCTATAGATGCAGAACACTATGCACCAGGGTCTGTAGATGCTACAGCTCTTGCTAGTGATGCTGTAACCTTTGCTAAGATAGGATGTGAACAAACAACTATATCTGATACTGATACTTCTATTCCTACATCTGGAGCTGTTGTAGATTATGTAACAGCAGCTATAACTCCACTTGGTGGATTTGAAGCAATTGCAACTGAAGATGTATTCCCAACAACTGTACCAGATGCAGGTGTTATAGTTAGTATTGCTGATGCTACAGAGATTTCTGTTAATAGCAGTGGTGTTTCAACTAACTGTAGAACAGATGGTAATGGTTCTGATAATGTAACAATTAATGGATTCCCCTCTATTCTTAGAGGAGGTGTAGGATCTAATGCAGATCCATATGTCTTACCAGCTTCCTCTGGTCTTTTAGTAGTATCAACAGGATCAAGTCATACATATACTTATCATAGATTAGTTGCAACTACAGAAGATATAAAACTTTTATCTGATACTGTAGAATCTTTTAAAGCTAGATATCGGGTAGCTAGTTCAGCACCTAGTTCAGATAATACTGATGGAGATATTTACTATAATACTTCTAATGATACATTGTATGTATATGATGGATCTCAATGGGAAGAATCAGTTACCTCAACACCAGGTAACGATACAGTTACAGGTGCGAAAATAGTTGATAATGCTATTGATTCTGAACATTACACTGATGGAAGTATTGATCACGTTCACTTAGCAGCTGATGCGGTAGATGGAGATAATATAGCTGATGATTCTATTAACTCAGAACATTATGTTGATGGTAGTATAGATGCAGCTCACATAGCAGATGACCAAGTAACCGCAGCTAAGTTAGCACATACAGCTGTAACTGCTGGATCTTACACTGCAGCTGATATAACTGTAGATGCTCAAGGTAGACTTACTTCAGCATCAAATGGAGCAATAGCAACTAGTGAAATAGCTGCAGATGCTATAACAGGAGCTAAGATAGCTGACGATGCAATAGACTCAGAACATTATACAGATGGAAGTATAGATACAGCTCATATAGCTGATAACCAAATAACCCTTGCCAAGATGGCAGGTGGTACAGATGGACAGATAATTACATACGATGCTTCTGGAGATCCAATTGCAGTAGGACCAGGAACTGACGGTCAAGTATTAACTTCAACAGGTGCAGGTTCACCTCCAGCTTTTGAAGACGCAGGTGGTGGTGGTGTAACAAGTGATGCACAGTATAATACTTTAGCTGGTACAAATGCTGGAGAGGATCTCACCAGTGGTGGTACCAACAATACATTGATTGGATATGATGCTGGTAAGGAATTAACAGATAAAGATAATCATACGTTTATTGGTTATAAAGCTGGTGAGGATTGTACTACTGGTGAAGCTAACACTTGTGTTGGTGCTCACGCAGGGATGAATATAACAACAGCTCTTAGCTCTACAATAGTTGGTCAACAAGCTGGTATAGCTTTGACTACCGGAAATAATAACGTATTAATTGGACAAGCTAATGGTGACGCTCTCACTACCGGATATGAAAATACAAGTATTGGAACGCTTTGTTTTAGTGCAACTGGTACAAACGCTTATCGTAATGTAGCTATAGGTCAAGGTGCGTTAAATAATAATACTGCCCACGGTCATGTAGCTGTCGGTAATGCTGCTATGGAGTCAAATACTGGCGGTACAACTTCAGTGGCAGTGGGATGGAATGCTCTTGCCGGTTGTACTACTGCAAATAATAATGTAGCTATTGGTCATAATGCTCAGAAGGTATCAACTACTACACATAGTACAGTTTGTGTTGGTATGGAAGCTGGGGTAAAAATGACTACCGGAGCGGATAATACGTTCGTAGGTTTTCAAGCAGGGGCAGAAGTCACTACAGCATTTAATAATACCTTAATTGGAAATAGAGCTGGTGACAATCTAACAACTGGTCATTCTAATGTAATTTTAGGTCATTATGATTCTGGAAGCACTTTAACTACAGGTAATACGAATGCTATTATTCATGGTAATGTTAGTGCTGCCGCAAGTCAATATGAATTTGTTATTGGACCAATAGCAGGTAAAGGTAACGGAACTTTCTATGCTGGTGGTACTAATGGTGCATATAACCAAGCAAACAACTCTTCTTGGTCAACTACATCTGATAGAAGAATTAAGAAAAATATAGTTGATAATAATGATGGACTCAGTAAGATTAATAGTATTCGTGTTAGAAACTTTGAATACAGAGAAAAAGATGAGATAGATTATACAGAATTTACAGAAGATATTAACCCAGATTCAATTGGTGTTACTGATCAAAAAGGTACTCAATTAGGTGTAATAGCTCAGGAAATACAGGAAGTACTTCCAAATGTTGTAACTCAATCTACAACAGGTCAATATACAGTTAATCCTGATAATATTACTTGGTACCTTGTTAATGCTGTTAAAGAGCTATCTGCAAAAGTAACTGAATTGGAGGCAAAATTAAATGGCTGAATACTATACAACTGATAAAATAGCAAGCATATTCAGTATTGCTGGAGATAGTGTATTTGAAATCAACAGTGCTAAACGAACCCATGAAACAGATGAGGTTTATAAAGTTCGCATAAAAAATAATGTTGAGCATCTTGAACTTATCAAAACTTATAAGAAAGAAGATGGTACAACATCTATCTGGACTACTGAAAACTTCACTGCTATAGATGCAGCAATCACTGCTGGTAAAGCTAAATACGAATAATGTCAATTCCTCTACCTACTCCTAATCTCCCTAAGCCCATAGACCTGCCTAGGATCCATCTGAACCCCCCTTCAGCCCGTATTCCATCATATCGCCCTATGGTGATCCCTCCGGCTGATCTAGAGGCTCCTGAGGAGACCAAGGCGTCGGAAAAGGAAACAACAGAAACACCTGAACCGCCTAAATTAAAGATACCGGTCATCGATATACAGATGCCCATACCAGAAACAGCGGTGGTAGTGACTGCTGTAACAACAGCTGTTATTGCAGTGACAACTACAACTGTTACTCAATCCTTATTTGAACCTATTAAAAAGAAAGTTCAAAAACAATTACAAGCTAAAGTCAACAAATGGAAGGAAAATCGGAAGAAAAAAAGAAAGGGCTCCTCGGAAAGCTGAAAGATGCAGCCGAGGATCAAGAACACCAAATCCAAATTCTCGGTACATTCGTCAGACTAGGCGTTGTGGTTTGGTCAGGCTTTATTATAACAATGAATTACGTAGAATTGCCTATGATTAAGAAAGCTGGTAACTCGGATATCACGTTCGTTGCCAGCGTGTTTACGGGAGCACTTGCCACTTTTGGTTTATCTACTGGTAATAATAAAGACAAAGGCACCCCCGTCAACTGTCCAATGAACAAGAAAAAGGAAGAATGAAGAAATGGTTATTCCTCTTCCTACTGTTATCACCCACGGTAGCAAGAGCAGAATTAGTCACCCCCAATTTTACACAGGGGTCGATGAATTCTACAACAACAACGACTCAAGAGATCGTGGAGGAGATAACTATCACGACCTATGGGTCAGCATTAAACAAATGGTCTGGGGACAACATAACCCATACCTCAACAACGTCAGGAGGGATAGCCGATTCAGACTCGGTATTCAACATGACAACAGCTGGTTCAGATTTCACTCTAGAAATAGTGACAAGAGCAGCCAGCCAAGTACTAGAAATAACAGAAATAGAAAGAGAAATAGACACCTCTTCTACTACGGTATCCTTATCAGTCTTCTCACAATAACCCCTGTAAAAGCAGATGAAGGTGAAACAAATAACACCTCGAATCCAGTGGCAGCTGCTACCGGAAACGTCACAAATCAAGCCGTACAGTTCCAGAACAATGGAGCACCAAGTCGTCAGGTTATGGGACCGAACATATCTTGTAACGGTTCAACAATGACATTCAGTCCATTCTATATGGGCAATCATACGACACCATTTGATGATAATATGGACCAGCAAAGCTATACTGTAGCTGAGAACTGGGGCTTTCAAGTTAACTTCATGATCCCTTTAGATAAAAGAGGATTAGAACAGTGTCGTCGAATGGCAAAAAGACAAGAAGAAAAAATGCGATTGGACTACGAACTAGTCAGAGCATTGAAATGTGCTGAGATACAGACTAAAGGTTTTATGATTCATCCTAAGTCTAAACTATATCCACTATGTGCTGATATAGTACCAATTGCTTCATATTTAAAATCAACACAACAACCCCCAATCCCCAAGGAAAAGCCTTGGTACAAACCATTCTAAAATAATGATCCTATTAATCAAGCCCATCCTATTCGCCTTCTTGAAATCAGACTCAGTAAAGAAGCTTGTAGTAGACCTATTAGAAGCTTATGTTGCTAGAACTGATAATAAATTAGATGATCAGGCATTGAAAATTGTAAAAGAAAAACTATTCTCCTAATCATGGCGGTACAAAAGAAACTTAAAGCAAAACGTATAGAAACGGGGAAAGCAAAACTTATAGAAACTGCTAAACCTAAAAGAACAACAGTCAAAGGTGGTGCAGCTGCTGGTGGTCGTACTACTAAAAAACGTGCTAACGAATTAAAACAAGCTACTCCAAAGTTGCAAGGTAAAAAGCCTACAGCTTCAAAGTCTAAAGCACCAATGCCAAAACCTAAAACACCTAAGAAACCTGCTTCTAAAAAGTTTGGTGGTAAAGAGGTGACGAATCCAAGTGGTGGATTTTATTGGCAGGACAAAAAAAAGAAAAATAGTAAAAGGTATTTGTAATGGCAATGGACCCCGCAACTAAAGCTTTAGAAGAAATGTCTAGAGCTCAATCAGATCATCTTCGTAAATATGGTGAACATGATCCTAATTTACAAAGACGTATAGATTCTCTTAGAAAAAGAAAAGGTTTAGCTGCAAAGCCTAAAAAGAAAAAACCTGCTAAACGCATTAAAAAGAGCGATTTAAAGAAAAGGTACGCATAATGGCAAAAGCCACAGAAAAACAGTTCCATGAATTACATGGTCTTGTTACTAATGAATTCTTAAATAGAATCAAAACAAAAGAAGCTACAACACAGGACTTAAAAGCAGCCTGTGATTGGCTTAAAGCAAATGATATAAGCGGTGTAGCATACGAAGGTAATCCACTTGACAAGTTAAATAAGATAATGCCTAAGGTAGATCGAGAACTTGTTACTAGGAGGATGTATGGCCGGCAAGCAACGGTTTAGTGGTGCAAAGTACGCTAATGGTAACCATAAATCACAACAAAAAGCGTACATGCGGGGGAACGGAAAGAAGATCCGTCGAGCTGCAGATAGATTAGCTGCTAAATTACCAGGGGGTAGAGTTGGAGATGGCTTAGATGCCTCTCATAACAAGAACGGTCCTGGTAAGCACGGTTGGGAAGCAGCCTCAAAAAACCGTGCTAGAAAAAACAGATCCAAACTACACATCACTTAATCATGTCAAGACAATCCAAAACTAATACTACTGACGAATTTATTATAAAAACTAATAAACGTGGTAGAAAAATTAAGGTTAGAAATCCTAACTACAGACCACCTACTGCTAAAGATAAAGATGATGCAAGAAAAGAATCTGAATTGGCAGGTGTATTAAAAAATAAACCAAAAGGTGGTTATAAAGATACCTCTCCTAAGCCTAAGAAGGAAAAAATAAAGGTTAAGAAAAAAGATTATGAAAATCCTGATAAGGCTGATTTAGAAGCTGAAAAGGTATTTAGAACTAGTTCTAGTGGTGAAGTAGCAAAAGAAAGACATGATAAAATAGCAAAGAGTCAAATCAAAGGTGAAGGTCCAGTAACAGATCGTAAGAAATACGGAGAAACTCTTAAAAAACATGCTAAGAAAGAAGCTGAAGTTAAAGCTGAGTGGGCAGCTGCTAAAGCTAAGAAAGAAGCTGAAGCTAAAGCTAAATGGCTGAAGAAGACTCGTAATAGTCCAGCTGCTAGAGCAGGTATTGGTAATGATAAAAGATATAATCTTCACAAGAAAAATAAAGATTTCCAAGCACACAAAAAAGCTGGAACACTTGATAAGTTTGCTAAAAAATATCCAGACTCTCAGACTGCTAAAAGACGTAAGAAAAGATTAAGAATACCTTCACCAATGGACATGGATTAATATGGGAATAAAAAAAGAGTTAGGTAGAGCTACTAAAGAAGTTTTAACTGAAGGCGCTCAATTATTAGGTAAACAAATCTTTGGACCAAATTCTGCTCAAATGTCTTTAGGTCACAGATTATTTGGTAAAGAAATACCACAACAAGTTGTACCTATACTTAAAAAACCAACAAGCTCATATAGTAGTGGTATCGATGATGCCACTGCTTTTACTTTGAATAAAGCTATAGATCTAGATCCAGAAGTAAGAGAACCTGTAGAAACATTATTTAGAATGATGGGTGATGGGGATGATAATGCCTATGAGACAATGGCAAGAATGGTAGAAGGGTTTGAGATGGAAGATACTTTTTTAAGGCAGAAGATGGCAGCTCAAAAGAAAATGTCTGGAGTAAATAAAGTCTATGATGATGCTCAGCAACAAAAGAAAATTTGGCATCAACAGGAACAACTCATTGAGGACGCTTCTACAGCAACAAGATCTAGAGGTAGACAAGGAAAGGAATTTATTTCTACTGCTGATAAAACCGATGTAGTTAGTCATCATCAAAAAGCTATGACCTATCAACCTGACGTAGATGGGTCAGGTAAAACAGTAGGTGGATATCAAACTGAAGGCCATCATGTTAATATATTAGATGAGTATGCCAAAATTCCAATGCAGCATTCTTCAGCCGCAGGAATTACTCCAAATAGTCCTTCCCCAATAGTTCAAGTATTAGAAAAAATATGGGGTGTTAAAGCTGGTAATGCTCAACAAAATATTGCAGATGTTTTAGCTAATATGACAAGAGGTTCTAGGGAAGCTAGAGTTAAAGGTCTATCAGAACAAACTCAAGGATTATTACATGAAAGTACTCTTGATGATATTCTTGGAAAATCAAAATATAAACCAAGAGAATTTAGTGGAGAACAAGCTGTTGCATTGAATCAATTTAAGAAAAATAATCCAGGTAAATCTACTGAAGATTTTATTTCTAGATGGACACAAGAAACTGGTGAAAAAATACCTGAAGGTAGTTTCCCTGATATCAGAGTATATGCTCCTGATGCAGTATCTGGAGGTAAGAAAAAAGTTCCACCTCTAGAAATAATTAAAGTTAAAGATCAAGCAACTCATAGTAAAAGAGTTGAGTTAGTTTTTGATGCTTTAGAAAGACATCGTGTACCTGGTGTTGATGAAGCTAGAAAAGCTTATAGCTTGAAAGATGCTAAAGTAGATTCTAAACTTGATATCTATGGTTCTGATCATGAAGTTACTCATGATATACTTAGAGATTTAAAAAAAATTGAAGGTACAGCTCAATATGAAATAGAACAACTTGGACCTGATGGTATTTTCAATTTATCATTTGAAGATGCAGTTAGACTTCAAATTCGTAATGTACAAGAAATGGAAACTGTTTTGGCTCATGTACTTCAGTATAGATATAAACAAATTCAACAGTTATTTAAGGAATTAAATCCAAAAAAAAGTTTTGAAACAGATCTTTCTGCTGGTGAAAAACAGACATTCTTTAGAGCAAATATTAATAAGATAGCTGTAATGGGTAATGTAGGTAAAGAAATTAATATTAATAATGCATTAAAACCAGTTAAAAATTGGAATAATCATGTTGGTGATGTCTTTGGTTGGAGCCCCCAATCCCTTTGGATGACAATTAAACAAATGGAAGAAATAATCAAAGAGGTAGGTGAAACAGTACCAACTACACAACCTATACCAGGAGTTGAATAATGGGATCACGTAAAGACTTGAAAAAGTATGGTATCGACACCAACTATCAAGGTGGAGATCCTGCTATGGACGCTACCATCGAAGCCATCAAAAAAGACCCTGAAATGAGACACATGTGGGGTCTAAAAGATAAATGGAAAGTAGAAAAACCTAAGAAAAAGAAAAAAGGAAAGAAAGGTAAGAATAAAAACAAACTTTATATAGTATAACTATGGCTAAATCAGATAAAAAGAAAGGGCCAAGAGGTGGTAAAATGAAAGCATCACCTCCAGCAAAAACCATTGCTAATGCTAATAACATTGTCCCTATTAAAACACGAGAAGATATGAGAGAAGGTCTGAGAAGAAATGTAGACCCTAAACGATATCATAATCCTGATAGTCCTGATGGTCGTTGGCCTCGTCATATGGCATGACTGATACTATAACCGCCCTAAAAGATGATTTTAAACTCTTCCTACAAGCTTTGTGGGAGGAGTTAGATCTTCCTTCACCTACAAGAGCCCAATATTCCATAGCTGATTACTTACAACATGGACCAAAAAGATTACAGATCCAAGCCTTTCGAGGTGTTGGTAAATCTTGGATTACTGGTGCTTTTGTCTTATGGACACTATTTAAAGATCCTGAAAAGAAAATAATGATAATATCTGCATCTAAGGAACGTGCAGATAACATGTCAATCTTCCTACAAAAACTTATCATTGAAACTCCATGGCTCAAACATCTCAGACCGAAAGCAGACGATTCTCGCTGGAGTCGCATCAGCTTCGACGTTCTCTGTTCTCCACACCAAGCCCCAAGCGTAAAGTCGGTGGGCATAACTGGACAGCTAACAGGAAGCAGAGCAGATTTAATGATCTTGGACGACATAGAGGTTCCTGGAAACTCCATGACGGAGTTAATGCGTGAGAAACTTCTTCAACTCTGTACAGAGGCTGAGTCAATCCTTACCCCCAAAAGCGATAGCCGTATTATGTATCTCGGGACTCCTCAGACTACTTTTACTGTGTATCGTAAGTTGGCAGAGCGCAGTTACCGTCCGTTCGTTTGGCCAGCAAGATATCCCAAAAACCTCTCCCAGTATGAAGGATTAATAGCTCCTGCATTACAAGAAGATATAGATACAGGTGCTGAAGTTGGTGCCTGTACAGACCCTGATAGATTTAATGATGATGACCTTATTGAAAGAGAAGCGTCCATGGGACGTAGTAACTTCATGTTACAGTTTATGCTTGATACGAGCCTCTCAGATGCTGAGAAGTTCCCCCTCAAGATGGCTGATCTCGTCGTTACTTCTGTTAACCCCTATGAAGCTCCCGACTCCGTTGTATGGTGCTCCGATCCCCGAAACGTCATTAAAGAACTCCCAACCGTGGGGCTCCCCGGAGACTACTTTTACTCTCCAATGCAGTTACAAGGAGAATGGTCGCCTTACACCGAAACAATTTGTAGTGTGGATCCCTCTGGAAGGGGCTCCGATGAAACAGCTGCCTGTTACTTATCCCAAAAAAATGGGTTCCTATATCTCCATGAAGTGCGAGCGTATAGAGATGGGTACACCGATACTACTCTCCTCAATATCCTCAGAGGATGCCAAAAGTACGGAGTTACAAAGCTTGTTATCGAAACTAACTT
>VTLG01006113.1_pt1 | contig 23070 bp, 46 predicted proteins | sample 4694571 | NCBI WGS metagenome assembly VTLG01 (sample SAMN12604809, study PRJNA352737) | marine metagenome | biome: ENVO:00000447; feature: ENVO:00000209|ENVO:00000569|ENVO:01000036; material: ENVO:00002151; isolation source: viral sequences binned using virsorter ...
TGGTGAAATCGCTGGTATCACTTCTGAGGATTCCTCAGGTGATGACATCATCGACTTCGCTGGTAAAGTCGGAGTTAAGTACGTTTTCTGATTCAGTAAACGAACATAACTATAAGGGAACCTTAACGGGTTCCCTTTTTTTTATGCTATAATTCCATCATGAAAAAAGAAACTATTGGAGAAGTGGTAGGACATCCTTTATGGATGTTACCCACTATGCTTATGTGTCTCTTTGTTATGATAGAGGGACTCCATACCACTGCTCATATACGTGGTCAGTATGATGTACATGGTTTGTGTAGGAATAATGCAGAACACTTAGAAAGGATGGAGCAAGATGACGATTGGTAAGTTAGGACACGTTGCTGTTAGAGTAAAGGATATGGATAGAGCTGTGGCATACTATATGTCACTAGGATTTAATTGCGAATGGGAGAGTGATGATTGGTCATACTTTGAGGAAGGTATAGCATTACTAGGACCAGGATATAATAGAGCAGATCCTCACTTTGCTATGAATGTAGAGAATGAAGATGAGATGAATGAGATAAGGGATAAACTTATAGGCATGGGATATGAGTGTGCAGCACCATACAAGCATAGGGATGGCACTGTTTCTTTTTATACAAGAGATCCAGAAGGAAATCAGTTAGAGTTTATTTGTTAGGGAATAGGTATAAATACTTGACAAAGATTTAATCTTTTATATATAATTGTGTAATGTTTCTTAACACAATAATGACTTCTTCTTCTCACGTGGTCACTGAAGATGGTGGACGCCAGAACATGTATGCTAAAGAGCCTCAGGTAGAGGTTGTAGATATTGATCAGAGTAAGGCTGCTGAACTTGCTAATGGTCGTTGGGCAATGATAGGATTCGTTGCTGCCATTGGTGCCTATGTAACAACAGGCCAAATCATTCCTGGTATTTTTTAATGACACTCCTTTGGTCCCTTAGAGACTCAGGTATGGTATGGGTTGTGTCTATGGTGGTATTAGAATTTTACCGTCAGTATCTTCATAATCCTGCTGTACATACCTTCTTTCAATCACAAGGTGTGTTTCTTTTCTGACAAAACTTAATAAAACTAAATAATTACTCGTATCTTTTTACCAGGAATCCTTAATGTCTGAAACTCAGATGGCTTTGTTATTTCCCTATATTCCTTTTTTAGGTCTTCTACTTGCTTTTCTTTTTGTAGATCTAATCAATGGGAATGATGATGACGATGATCAGGATGGAGGTAAGGGAATAAGAGTAATGCAACCTGTTCCTGTTACTGTTCCCGCTGGTGCTTAAAGATGTATCAAATCTTTTTCTTGGCAGCTACTGCTGCTTATGTCTATTTTGATGGAGCTCAATACGCTTTTCAATGATAGCCACACTTAATCAAGCTTTAGTTATTATTCCACCAGGCTATACCGGTTTGGTGGAATTTTTTGGTATGCTTACAATAGGGGTTGCCGCAGCATCTTTAGGTGTGTTATAATAAATACATTGACTTGTAAGGAATTACTATGGCATCTTATCAAGTAACTTTAAAGGAAACAGACGGTACAGAACATACTTTTGAATGTGCCGATGATAAGTACATCTTAGATCAGGCAGAAGAAGAAGGTATTGATGCACCTTATTCATGTAGAGCAGGAGCATGTTCAACTTGTGCAGGTAAAATTTTGGAAGGAACTGTAGATCAAGAGGATCAATCCTTCCTAGATGACGATCAGTTAGAACAAGGATTTGTTCTTACTTGTGTTGCATATCCTACATCAGATGTTACAATAGAATTAGGACAAGAAGAGAACCTTTATTAATAAATAGCCTTGCGTTGCGGTGCTAGAATGTCTGAAACAGTCCAGAAGGAAGAAGAAAAGAAACCTGAAAAAAAGAAAGGTGCTCTAGGCAAATTAAAGGATGCCATTCTTCCTGATCAGGATGAGCAAGCTGCTATACTCTCAAGTATGGTTAGACTTGGAGTTCTTGTGTGGTCCGGTGGAATATTGACATTAAATTATGTTGCCATTCCAGGTGTGCCACAGCAGAAAATAGATCCGACTTTTATAGCTTCGGTTTTTACCGGAGTTTTAGCTAGCTTCGGAATTCAGACAGCATCTAAGAAAGGTGATGGGACAATGAAGATGGATAAGGCTGGTGGTAGTGGTCCCAATGGTCAGATTTCTAAAGCAGATATGGAAAGGTTGATTGAGAAAGCAACTCAAGCTGCTCCTACTCAGACGATTAGAATAGAGCAAGCACCTTTAATAGTAAAAGCATCTGGAGAATCACCAAAAGCATAATTAGATGAGGTTTATTATGAATAAGTGGATAGGAATTAGTTTAGGAAGTTTAATTGGAATATCTCATATTAGTATGATTGGTTTGCTTGCTAGTCGTACTAATTTTCCTGCACTTCCTGTTGGAGAATATACTTCTTATACCGTAGAGTCTGGGAAGGATGGATATAGAATTAACTATCGTGCTAATGATCCTCTAGTGATGGGGGTTAGAAAGAACGTCGAAAGACCTGGTGGCTTTCTGGGGTTGGGTAAAACTAAATCTCATTTCGAAGAGCAGTACACGATGGAGGGGTCTAGACACTTATATAGTTCAGACGCATCCCCAAAGATTAGTGCCGCCCAAGCCAAGTGTATTGAGGCGGCAGGAGGAGGAAAACAAACAGGAAGAATTGTCGGTGGGGGCATTGGGGCTAGTGTTGGTTCTAATCTTGCCTCTGTGCCTTATGTTGGTTGGGTGCTTGCTGGTGCTGCTACGATGATCGGTATGAATCAGGGTGCAGAGATTGGTGGTCAAATGGCAACAGATTTTGCAGATTGTGATCCATAAGAATAAATATTAGAGTAGGAGATGAACAACTATGACTACTAAAGAACATCTTTTCATAGATCCAAAGGACCATAAAGAACATGTTAATCATGACATGTTGCAATATAGTGAAGATGATTTAAAGATTCATCATAATAAAGATATAGAATATTATCATAAAGATGATGTAATAGAAAAGAATGAGGGTGCTATTAATGATTGGCATGAGAGGCATCATGATTCAAAATTGGAAGAGTTTTGTGATAATCATCCAGATGCTTTTGAATGTAGAGTTTACGACGAATAATGAGGAAAATTCTTAGATGGATTAGAAGATGGCTAGATATTAATGACCCCCAACCATGGAAAGATGAAGAAGGTTAAAGGAGCATTCGACAAAGTTGTTGAATGGGACAAAAAACTTATCAAAAAATGTCAAGATAAGTTTGGATGGACTGACTATCAAGTAGTTTGTATTTCATTTGCTAAAGGATTTGTTATTGGTGCAATATTGTTGTAATGGCTATTAGATTACCAGAATGGTTTAGAAAAGAAGTTAAGAAAATTGTCAGAGAGGCCATGGATGAATGGACTGCTGATTGTCAGTACCTTACGCAAGATAGGGGTGAAGGAACTTATTATTGTTCTAAACCAGATTGTGAAGGTGTGAGGTTCCCTAATGGAGTTAAATGAGAGTAATGTCATAGAAGTTCTTAGTGAACTACTTCCTTACATCGAAGCAGATGGTGGGTGGTTAGAGTTTGTTGAGATAGATCGTAACTTGGATGAACAGACTCGAATGTATTATGGTGTAAAGGAAGGTGAAGGTGGAGTGGTAAAGGTAAGATTAGGTGGTGCCTGTTCTACCTGTGCTATGAGTTCGATGACTCTTAAGCAGGGTATAGAGAAGAAGTTAATGATGGAAATACCTGATGTCTTAGGAGTTATCCAGGTTCTCTAACAGAGTCTTGAAACACACATAATAATAGTTAATAATACCTATAAGGAAACTAAATATTAGGTGAAATTAAGCGAGCCCACGGCTATAAATCGTGTCTCATTACACAGTCCAATATCTAGACGCAACACAGCATCATCAAAGCATTTGTGAGTATGCAGAAGATGCTTTTACAGCAAGAAATCAAGCGGTAGCAGACGTACCATATTTACATTCTCATCCAAATAAGATAGACTCTATAATGAATGAAGGTTCATTATTCAGTGCTATAAGATGAAAACATTTATACAGACTCTGTGGGTAGCATTAATTGCTGCCGCAGTTCTTTTTATGCCGCAAATGGCATACGCTGCTGAGATTCAAATGGGATCTGGTGGTAATCTAATTTTTAGTCCTAATGAAGTTAGTATTGCTGCTGGTGAATCAGTTACTTTTGTGAATGGAGATCTTCCTCCTCATAATATGGTATTTAATGAATACCCAGAATTATCTCATCCAGATTTAGCATTTGTTGAGGGTGAAAGTTTTACAGTTACCTTTGATAATCCAGGGGAGTATGAGTTTCAATGTGAACCTCATGCTGGTGCTGGTATGAAAGGAGTCATTCACGTAACCTAAAATGCAAGAAGTAGTCCAGAGCGTCAACATTATGATCGGAATTCTCCTGGGTGGTGTATCGTGGTCAATCTACTATATACTAAGGATAGCTTATCTTGAAATGATACCCGGTGATGAATTACAAGATTATAGAGGAGATGAAAATGGAAGAGATGAACTTGGATACAACCCAGGAAGTTAGGATTGTAGTATTACAAAACAAAGTAGAACGCCTGGAAGAAAAACAAGTAGAATTACTTGATAGACTGCGTACTGTAGAAAAATGGGTGGCGGGAGCTGCTGCTATTATTGCCGCTGCTTCTACTATAGCTGGTCTTGGAGTAGCATTAATTAAATGAGCGACAAGACATTGAAGGATCTGAAGGTTGATGCACATATTGCTGTTCTTCATACTAAAGTAGATTCTCTTATAGAAAAACAAAAAGAACTCACTGGTAGAGTACGTGCTAATGAGAAGGTAGTGGCAGCCATTGGTCTGTTGGGATCAATAGCACTTGCTTTTATTGGTGCAGGATATTTTGCTCCTAAAGCAGATGCATCTGAAGCAGCAGTTCCTTCGCATATTCATGCAAACATAGATGGTGTTGGTCACAAGAAGAGTGGCAGGGAATATCCTGGGTACTTAGAACCCAGAGGTCTTCAACCTTATCCCGGTATGTTAAGTGGTCCAGCAGCAGGTGCTAATGAGTGGATTAGTAAGATGAGGCAGTGGGAACTGGAACAAAATATGAGAGATCCTGAATTTGATATAAATAATGCACTTGCGGAATATTTTAACAATGGCGGGGATGACACCACCAAGCAGGAAGAGCTGCTACAATTTTCGAGTAACGGAGATCAACAGAGTATTGGATGGCGATACGATAGACGTGACCATAGATCTGGGTTTCGACCTCTTCAAAAAGGAACGAGTCAGGATAGCTGGAGTGGATACTCCGGAGAAGAGGACTAGAAATTTAGAAGAAAAAGCACTAGGAATAGATGCTACTAACTGGTTGAAGCAAAAGTTAGAAGATACTATTGCAGGTGAGGGAGATGAACTTACTATCAGAACTGAATTGGTAGGTGGTCAGGGTAAGTATGGCCGTCTCTTGGGATGGTTATATATAAATGAAGAAGTTGTCTCACTTAATGAGCAGATGATTACCGAAGGGTATGCTCATGCTTATGATGGTGGAACCAAAGATATGAATCTTGAGGCACTTCGTGAGATACGTAGAGCACATGGCACATTAAACGAGGGTTAATCTAATGGAAAAAGTTTTAAAAGCAGGTTTAGAAGCAGCAGGTCCAGCAGCACAGGTTGTTGAAGTTCAGCAGGCTGTTCAAGAAGTAGTAGAACCCCCTAATAATAATTTGCGTGATGCAGGTATTGTAGTGGGAGTAGTTGTACTAGCTGCTATTTGTGCTAAATTATATAAGTGTACATCTAAGAAACAGTAACATGGAACCAACACTAGAAATGGTAGCAGGAGTTCAGACTGATGATGTCTTACCCTCAATCGAAAGACTTGAAAAATCTATAGATGATATTAAAGGGGACATTACACAACTCTTTGATAGATTGAGTGATCTTGCTGAAGATGTTGACGAATTAAGGAAGAAATCATGAAAAGTATTCCAATACCAGTTATCACATTCTTAGTAGCACAGTTGGGTGCTGCTGTATGGTGGGGTGCTCAGATAACAAGCACTGCTAATTTTGCACAAGAAACTGCTGTAGAAAACAGAAGATATATCTCAGAGGTTGTCATTCCTTCCTATGAAATCAGTGATAGTTGGGACAATCCCCATTATAATAACTGGTTAAAATCTGGTGGTTGGAAAGACTAAATGGACATACAAAAGATTGCTACTTATGGAACCGCAGCAGCAGTCGTTGGGACTGGTTCTGTAGTTGGTGGTGGCAAGATTATAGACGTTCAAACTGGTGGTCCTGAAAGAAGGATGCAAGCAGAAGTAACTGAACTCAGGTTGATAGTAAGAGAAGAGATTAAGAAGGCAATGTGGGAGGCATGGCCAGAGAAGACTGGTGGTGTAAAAGGATTGAATACAAACGCTGACAAAGACTATAGGGAAAAGATTCCACCTCCTAAATAGATTAGTTTTGTCAAGAATTAAAATGACCGCGCTGATTGATCCCAAAAAATATAGTGAGACAGTTGACCTATTGAGGTCATTTTTTTTGTCTAAAAATTTCCTTGAAGTCCACACACAGAATCGTTTAAGTATCCTTGCTGCTTGTGAAGACCCAGAAACTGTAGCAACCTATAATTACAATGGTCAGATTTGGCCACTACCACAGACTGGACAAATGTGGTTAGAATATGAACTTCTTTCTAATCCTTCTGTAGAAGGATTTTTTTGTGTCTCCACTTCATATAGGGCAGAACCTAACCCTGTAGAAGGAAGACATGAAACTATTTTCCCAATGTTTGAGTTTGAGATGAAGGGAGGTGTAAAAGAACTAGAAGAAATGGAAGTTCAATTGTGTGAGCATCTAGGAATACCCCTAGACACAATTAAAATAAAGAAATATGATGAGTGGGGTGAGGAATATAAGGTACGTGAGTTAGATCATGGTCATGAGTCTGCTATTGGTCGTGGTATGATTACTCATTTCCCCGAATGGACATCACCTTTCTGGAACATGGCAAGGAACAATGATGGAACCAGCAAGAAGATTGATGTGATCCTTGGTGGTATGGAAACTATTGGTAGTGCAGAACGCAGTACTGATAAGGAACAGATGCGTAACACCTTCCATACTATTTCTGATGGACAATATGCTGAACTGCTCTACAAATTATTTGGTAAGGAAAGAGTGGAGAAAGAACTTGAAGAGTTTCTCTCCTTTGATTTCTTTCCTAGAAGTGGAGGAGGCATTGGTATGCAACGCCTAATGACAGCCCTTTCATAGGGCATTCATTGTGAGGTGACGAAACTGGTAAACGTGTCAGTCTGTTTAACTGATGTTCCTGGCGGGACTTGTAGGTTCGACTCCTACCCTCACAGTTTAAAAACAATATTTAGGTATAAGGATGAAACAAGAACCAAAATCTGTTAAATCATTTAATGGTATTAGTGTTACTTTATTACGTGGAGCATTGGGAAAATATTATATGAAGGATTGGACTGAAGATCAAATAAAAGAGTATGAGGATTGGATGAGTATAAATTCGTAGGCATTTATTTTTGTAAAATATATGTCATATATTTCCATTTCCTGACTAAATAGGGATAGGTGATTGGAGGTGTATTATGCACAATTTGGTATCACATAATGAGCTTGCAAGCTGGAAGTGGGATGAAAAAAACACGATGAATGAAAAATATACTCAAGTATCCGATTATTTCCAGTGCATTTCAGAATGTGGTATAGTAGACCATCAAGCAAGGAGATTCTGTAGACACATCTTGACAGTCGATTAGCCTCAGACCAAAAACAAGGAGAAAATGCCACCAAAGTCCCCTCTGATGAAAAGGAGGGGATTGGTTCGTTTATATAAATAAAAATTAGGGTTTATATTCTAATGAAAAGTTTTTCAGAATTTTTAAAAGAAGTAGATGATCCTCAGCAATCTGCTTTATCTGCTCATCAAGCAAGAACTGCGGGAATGCGTCAAGCAAAATCTGGAACTGTTGGTGTAGGAAGCAAAACACCTTTTAGGAAAAGACCTTCTACTGGTTTGTCAAGCTTGTTGAAGAGAAGAAAGAAAGAACCAACTAAACCTGATGCTAAGAAACCTAATATAACTCCTTTAAGACCTAAGACAAAACCCAACCCAATAACAAAAGGATTGGGAGCAAGACCCGCTTAACAAAGTGTCCACTACCTCCTCCACTGAGGAGGTTTTTTTGTATGATAGATGAGTAAAGCATTTTTATATGATTAATTACGAAATCAAGTCTCAACTTGCTAAGTTGCTTGCTACTGAGGATCTTGTAGTTGAACATAAGAATGTTTCTACTGCTCAATTTAATGTGGAGACTAGGGTTCTTACTTTACCTTTGTGGCAAAAAGCATCCACTATAGTTTATGATATGTTGGTTGGGCATGAGGTAGGTCATGCACTTTTTACTCCTAATGAATGGGGATTTGAAGTACCTCAGCAATTTATAAATGTGGTTGAGGATGCGCGCATTGAGAAATTGATGAAGCGTAAATATCCTGGAATTGCTAAAACTTTTTATCGTGGATACGAGGAATTAAATGATGACGATTTCTTTGACATTGTTGGTGAAGATATTGATACCTTTAATCTTGCTGATAGGTGTAATTTATATTTCAAGGTGGGTAACTTCATTGATTTGGCTTTTTCGTCTACTGAAAAACAGATTGTCCATTTGATTGGGGATTGTGAAACTTTTGATGATACCTTAAAGGCTGCTACTGTTCTTTATGAATATTGTAAGAAACAGATAGAAAAACCTAATATTCTTACCCCAGAAAATAAAGATATTTCTCCTCCACCAAATCAAACTGATGAAACTTTTGAAGAAAATTTCTTTGATGAGGGATCTCCTGATAAATCTCAGGATAATTCTATTAATGAGGGGCTGGAGGTTAATACAGATACTCTTTTTGAAGAAGGAACTGAGAAATTAAATGATTTTAATCATGTTTTTTCAGATAATATCTATATTGAGATTCCCAAAGTTAATCTCTCTAACGTCATTGCATCTAATAGGGAAATTCATAATGCATTAGAGGAAAGTTGGGAAGAACAACTTGTTCCTATAGGGGATCATAAAGCAGATTTTAGTTTTCCTGATAGTGAGTATACTACTTTTAAAACTTCTGCTCAAAAAGAAGTTAATTATTTGGTAAAAGAATTTGAATCCAGGAAAGCTGCAGATGCATATGCACGTGCTGCAACTGCACGTACTGGTATATTGGACTGTACTAAACTTCATACTTATAAGTTTAATGAAGATCTCTTTAAAAAGATAACTACATTAGCTGATGGTAAGAATCATGGATTAATTTTTATTCTTGATTGGTCTGGTTCTATGCAATATGTTTTGCAAGATACTCTTAAACAGTTGTATAACCTAATTTGGTTTTGTAGTAAAGTGCAGATTCCTTTTGAAGTTTATAGTTTCAGTAATAATTATAGTCAATGGAAGTATCATGAAGAACTTCCTCTTCCTCGCATGAAGAGGGAGGAGGGAAAATTGGTTGTTAATGAAGAGTTTTCTTTATTAAATTTTTTTACTAGTAAAGTAAGTAAAAAAGTATTAGAAAAGCAGATGCAATCTATTTGGAGAGTTGCTTGTGTTATGGAGCGTCGTGTGGAATATACCATTCCAGGACAGTTTATGCTTTCTGGAACTCCTTTAAATGAGGCTATAGTTTCTTTACATCAGATTATTCCCCACTTTAAAAAAGAAAATGATCTTCAGAAGGTTCAGTGTGTAGTTTTGACTGATGGGGAATCCAATCCTATACCTTATCATAAGGTAGTGCAGCGTGATTGGGAACATGAACCTTATATAGGGTGTCGTAATATTAATCCTTCCTGTACTTATCTTCGTAATCGTAAGACAGGTTATGTCTATCAATTTGGGTATAAGTATTGGGAATTTACTCAGGTTCTTTTGGAAGACTTAAAGCAGACTTTTCCAGATACTAATTTTATTGGTATTAGATTACTTTCTGGTGGAGATTTTGGGAAGTTCGTCAGAAGATATAATCCTCTTATAGATGATAAAGATTTGAGACAGGCTAAGAAGAACAAATCTTATACCATAGAGAATGGTGGATATCAATCTTATTTTGCTATTAGATCTTCTTCTCTGGTTAATGATGATTCTTTTGAGGTAGAGGAGGATGCATCTAAATCTAAAATTAAAAGTGCTTTTTCTAAGAGTCTTAAAGCGAAAGCACTAAATAAGAAAGTTCTAAGTCAATTTATGGATTTGGTTTGTTGATTAGGTGACTTAATGAGAATATTATCATTGGCTGTTAATGGACATGATTGCTCTGCTACTATTATTGAGAATGGAAAGGTAGTTTTTTATCTACCTGCAGAAAGAATAACTAGAAGAAAACACGAAGATGAGTTTGCTGAACTTCCTCGTGTTTTCAGAGATAATGGAATGCTGGAATATACTGCTATTGTAGTAAATTATTTTCGTCATATAGTTAAATCTAAGAAAATTGGTTTAGCAGATACTTTAGGGGGTCCATGTGTAGTTGATATAGAAGAATTTCTGAGGAGAATGGGATTTAAATGGAAAAATCTTATTCTGGATTATGAGCATCATTTGCACCATGCCTATTGTGGATTTTTTAATTCTCCTTTTGACAAAGCATTGTGTATTATTTTAGATGGTGGAGGAGCAGAAAAATTAGATAATGGTAGATTTTTAGAAGTAGAAAGCATCTATGCTGCAGATAGAAAATCCATTACAGAGGTATCTAAGAAATATCATAATGTAGTTCATATTAAACATTCTTCTTCTCTTTATCATGAGAAGGGAGGACCTATAGCAATTGGGGATAAGTTTGGAAAGTTGGCTGAGTTTATGGGATTTACTTATTTTGATGGTGGTAAGGTTATGGGACTTGCTCAATATAAGGGATATGAATCAGAGGTTGGTGAAAGATGGAGACCTTACATAGACAAGTGTTATAATGTACAGAAGGAGACTGAAGATGAAGTCATAGAGATTATTAGAAAATATTCTCAAGAGACTGGAATGAATAATATTGTGTTGAGTGGTGGATATGCATTGAATTGTGTTGCAAATTATAAGTTTAAAAAGTTATTTCCTCATTTGAATTTTTATATTGATCCAATTTGTGCTGATGTTGGAATTTCTTTAGGTCAATCTTATTATTACTATAAAAAAATGTATGGAAGAAATATTATTCCATTAAAGAATGTTTATATTGGAACACAGTCTAGATATAATTTATCTACTTTAATGCATAAGAAGACATCTTATAATGAAGTGGCACAATTGTTGTCTGATGGGAAGGTTGTAGCATTGTTTCAGGGAAGAGCAGAAGCAGGATATAGAGCCTTAGGAAATAGATCTCTTCTCATGGACCCTAGGATTAGTGATGGAAGAGATAAGTTGAATAAGATAAAAGGAAGAGAAGATTTTAGACCTTTTGCTGGAACTGTATTACAGGAATATGCTAATGAATGGTTTGATATTGAGGAGTCTGAGTATATGCAATATGCTGCCAAAGTTAAGAAAGAGGGAATACCTGCCATGATTCATGTTGATAATACTTGTAGGGTTCAAACAGTCACTAAGAAACAAAATAAACATTTTTATAATTTAATTAGATCTTTTTATAAATTAACTGATACACCTTTATTACTAAATACTTCATTAAACTGTGCAGGGGAAACCATAGCTGAGAATTTTGATCAATGTATTTCTACATCTCATCGTATGAAGATCCCATATATCTTTTTGCCTGAGAAGATGGAACTAGTACAGTTAGGAAAGTGACTACTAGAGACTATAAATTAGTTTTGTTGCTTTATACTGGACTTATTGAAAACATCCATTATGCCTTTTGTGTCTAAAATGACAGATGATCAAATTATTGATTCTTTAAGAAGTACTTATGGTAGTGAGTTTACTGCTGCAGACATTAGAGGTTATTGTGCTGCTAATGATATTACCTATCAAACAGTTACTAAAAGACTAGAGCAGTTTAAAGTTGGTCGTGGCAAGTGGAATTTAGAAGTAACCATAAAGTCAGTTGAAAATATAGAGAAATCTTATAGCGCTCCTTCAGTAGATCCTCCTCTCTCTTTCCATCAAAATCTTATACCTCAAAAAGATGATACCTTCGTCAACTTTGGTCCTTTTAATGATATTAAGACCATTCTTAAAGCCAATATGTTCTACCCTGTATTTCTTACGGGTCTTTCTGGGAATGGAAAAACCTTCTCAGTTGAACAAGCCTGCGCTCAACTAAATAAAGAGTTAATTAGAGTAAATATTACCATTGAAACAGACGAAGATGACCTTATTGGTGGGTTCCGTCTTGTTGATGGCAACACTGTATGGCATAACGGTCCAGTTATTGAGGCATTGGAAAGGGGAGCTACACTCCTTTTAGATGAGATTGATCTTGCTTCTAATAAGATTTTATGTTTGCAGAGTATTTTAGAAGGTAAGGGTGTCTTTCTTAAGAAGATTGGTAAATATGTAGAACCTTATCCTGGGTTTAATGTTATTGCTACTGCTAATACTAAAGGTAAAGGATCTGAGGACGGTAGGTTCATTGGTACTAATGTATTAAATGAAGCATTCCTTGAGAGATTTCCAGTAACTTTTGAGCAGGACTATCCAGCGCCTTCAGTAGAGACAAAGATACTGGGAAGAGTTTCATTTTCTTTGGGAATAGAAGATAAAGATTTTTGTAAGCGTCTTGTTGATTGGGGTGATATTATTCGTAAAACTTTTTATGATGGAGGTATTGATGAGATTATTAGTACTCGTAGATTGGTCCATATTCTTCATGCCTATAGCATCTTTAATGATAAGATGAAAGCAATTCAAGTATGTGTAAGTAGATTTGATGATGAGACTAAGCAAGCATTTCTGGAGTTGTATGATAAAGTAGATGCTACAGTTCAACTTCCAGTGGAGGAAGAATGAAACCTGGACAATTTACACAAGAAATGCTATGATTAATTCCTGGAGTTTATTACATGATGTGCTTAATGGAACAATTGATGAGGAGTATCCAATTATGAATAAAGAAGATATTGTAAGTGCAGGTCTTGAAGAAGATAATTATTATGCAGCAGATACTATATCTCTGGGTGGTATTGATCAGAGTTTTTGGGAAGAAGATGGATTTAGTGTAACTGGTAATCCAGCACCTGCTTCTCCTGATACCATTAATTTGGGACCTACTAGACTCCCAGGTGGAATGGGTAATGATCGTATTAGTTTGGGTTATGATCCTTATCCAACAGTTAGTTCAAAACCCCAACCAAATTTAACAGGAGGATCTTGTAAAAAATATCAAGAAGATAAAGGCATTAAAGACCTTGAAGATTATGTCTCTTCCACATATACTGGACATTATACAAATGATAATTCAGATGTACAGACTTTAGATCTTATTCATTCTGTAGGAGATGCAGAATCCTTTTGTCGTTCTAATGCACTTAAGTATCTTAGTAGGTATGATAAGAAAGGACAGGCAAAACGTGATATACTAAAAGCAATGCACTATTGTTTACTTCTCTATTACTTCAGCGGCAACACACAAAATGAAATTACGACCCGTGGTTATGAAACTTTCTGAAAATACTCTTTCTTTACTTAAAAATTTTACTGAGATCAATCAATCTATTCTTTTTAAGCAGGGAACTAGACTGCGCACCATGAGTGTGATGAAAAATATTCTTGCTGAAGCCACAGTCACAGAAGAATTTCCTAAGGATTTTGGAATATATGATCTTCAGCAGTTTATGAATGGTCTTCGTCTTTATCAAAGTCCTCAACTGGATTTTGCAAATGATAACTATGTGGTTATCAAGGAAGGTAAGATGAGATCTAAGTATTTCTTTGCTGATCCTTCTGTAATAGTATCTCCACCAGACAAGCCTATTACTCTCCCTACTGAAGATGTATCTTTTGTGATTACAAGTCAACATTTAGATAGACTTAAGAAATCATCTTCTCTTCTTCAATTGCCAGATATTTCTGCTATTGGTGAAGGTGGAGTTGTAAGAGTGGTGGTTCGTGATAAAAAGAATGATACTTCTAATAAGTTCTCTATCGAGGTTGGTGAAACTGATAAGACATTTACTTGTAATTTTAAGGAAGAGAATTTAAAACTTATTGAAGGATCTTATGATGTAGTGATATCATCTAAACTGTTATCAAGATTCCAGAGTAAGAATTATGATTTGACTTATTACATAGCTTTAGAACCAGATTCTACTTTTGAATGACCTATCAAGTAGGTGGAAAGGAATTTGATGATTGGACACTTGCTCAAGATCAAGCTGTCCAGTTGTTGAATGATGGTCATGAGTACGTTAATATATTAATATGGGATGATGACCATGAAACTTGGGGATTACTTCAAGAATTGAATTTAGAGAGAGGGATTCTGCCTAATCCAACTTTTAGCAGTACCTCTCTTGCACCCTATTATGTAAGATTGAGAAAGTATGAAGGTAATTGATAATTTCTTACCTAGTTATAATTTTAAACAGATTGAATCTTCTCTACTAGGAACTAATTTTTCCTGGTATTATAATGATGAAATGTTACCTGAGAATCATCCTCAATACAATCCTAATCTTTTTCAATTCACTCATACTTTTCATGCTAAATATCCTCCTTGGAATGGAAAAACATCCTCTTTTTATCCTCTTTTAGAGATTTGTCAATCTCAATTAGGAGTTAAAGATTTGCATAGAATTAAAGCCAATTTAAATCCACGAACTATGTTTCATAAGCATGGGGGTTATCATTCAGATTTGCCTAATGTAACCACTGCTATTTTTTATGTTAATAGCAATAATGGGTGGACACAATTTAAGAGTGGTGGTAGAGTAAAGTGTGTTAAGAATAGGGTAGTAATTTTTGATTCTAATTTAGAACATGAGGGAGTAACCTCTACTAATGAAAAAGTAAAAGTAGTGATTAATTTTAATTATGAGGGATGAGTTTCTTTGGGTTGAGAAATATAGACCCAAGACAATTGAAGATTGTATTCTTCCTGAGAATATCAAGAAAACTTTTCTTGATTTCCTAGATAAGGGAGAGGTGCCTAATTTACTTCTTGCTGGTCCTGCAGGGTGTGGTAAGACAACAGTAGCTAAAGCACTATGTAATCAATTAGGAGTAGATGTTTATGTTATCAACGGATCAGATGAAGGAAGGTTCCTTGATACAGTCAGAAATAACGCCAAAAACTTCGCCTCAACAGTTTCCCTCTCATCTGATAGTAGACATAAAGTCATCATCATTGACGAGGCAGACAACACAACCCCAGATGTCCAGCTCTTACTTAGGGCATCTATCGAGGAATTTTCAAACAACTGCAGGTTCATCTTCACCTGTAACTACAAAAACAAAATCATTGAACCCCTCCATTCTAGATGCGCAGTTATCGAATTTGGAATTACAGGACAACAAAAGCCAGCAATCGCTGCTGCTTTCTTCCAACGACTTAACTTTATCTTGGACCAAGAACGGTGCGAAGCTGATAAGAAGGTCCTTGTAGAACTTATTAATAAACACTTCCCAGATTGGAGAAGAGTCTTAAATGAATGTCAGAGATATTCTGTTAGTGGTAAGATAGATAGTGGTATATTAGCAACTTTTAGTGATGTAAAGACTAATGATCTCATTAAAAACCTCAAAGAGAAGAACTTCCCTGAAGTACGTAAATGGGTCGTTAATAATTTGGACAATGATTCTGGTGTACTTCTTAGGCGTATTTACGATGGTCTTTATAGCACCCTTGAAAACAATAGCATTCCTGCTGCTGTCCTCATTATTGCTAAGTATCAGTACCAAATCGCTTTTGTGGCTGATCAGGAGATAAATCTTTTAGCTTGTCTTACTGAGATAATGGTGGAGTGTGAATTCAAATGAGAAAAATAATAAGATGGATTAAAAGGTGGTTGGATATCTCTGATCCAGCACCTTGGAAAAAACCAGAAGAAAAGTAGATGCTTAGAACTTTAAAGAATCCTCGCACTAAGGAATATAAAGAGTTAAAAAAATTTATTTTAAGTAATGAATTTGCTTGGTATTGGCAGAGTACTGCAACAGATGGAACTACACCATTTGAGAGGTCATATCCTACTCTTAAAGGAGAGTATGAGAATTTTGGTTTACTATTTCATCAATTTATTGCGAGGGCTAATGAGAGAACTCGTTATCCTCATTTAAGTTCTTCTCATTTTGATGCTGTTCAACAAGTATTACTTCAGATATTAGATTATAATAATATTGGTTGTGATGTCATTTATAGAATGGCTGCTCAGATGGTATTTCCGACTGAAACTAGAAAAGGTTCTGTTCCTCATTGTGATCATGATTATCCTCATGAGAATGTGTTAATGTATTTGAGTGATACTGATGGAGAAACAGTGTGCGGTGAAGAAGAGCATCATCCTAAAGAAGATGATGTTATAATATTCAGAGGAGAGCATTATCATAGACCTCCGTCAGCAGGACGTAGAATTATTATAATTGCTACTTTTCTCAATGAATTAACTTCTCATTGGATTAATGAACCCTATACTTATAGTATTAAACCCAATTAAATTATGACTAAAGATTTTTATAGAGTAGTAGCAGGTGCTCAAACTCGTGACCCCTATCCAGTATATAAGTTTCAAACTGACCCTAAAGAGTGGTATGCTAATGGAACTATCACAGTTTCTTGCAAAGATGGTAGGGTTGATGTTAAAATATTTGAAAAGGATTCAATTAACATCCATCATTTAGAAGTATATTCTGATGATGGTCCTGTTACTGCAAGACTTACTGAACAGACTTCACACCCAGATAGACCATGATGGATTCCAAATATCAAAAGAAAAGAGCTCAAGTTAAATCCAGATGGTATTATATCTTCTGGGGTGCTGCTACTTGTTCTGTATTTGCAGGGCAATTATATGTGGGATCTGGATATAGGAGAATGGCACAAAGTTTTGATAGGATTATTAATACAATAGTAGTAGAAATGCGTGAAGATTGGCAACCTTTACATCCTATGATTGTTCCTGATTGGGATACTAATGCTCAGTATAAATCACAGTAATGCTAAATCAATCTAAAGCAGCACTCATTATATTAGCAGTAACAGGATTCGCAAGGGTTGCTATCTTTGCTGTTCCTGTCGTGGGAATGTATTTGGGAGTTAATGCTGATAAAACAGAACAGGTAAAATAATGGACCCCTATGGAATAGGTAGAGGAAGGGTAATGGATTATCTTCATGAGATTGAACTTCATAGTATAGAAAGAAGTTTTGAATATGAAAAAGTATGTAGAGTAATAGATGATCTTAGTGAAGAAGATGCTAAATTGATGGCCAAGTGTTATGCTAAACTTTATCTTGCTAATTTGGAGAGTCTAGATGAAATCTCTTAAAACTCCTTTAAGATATCCTGGTGGTAAGTCTAGAGCTGTCACTAAAATGGATCCTTATTTTCCTGATCTTCGCAATTATGTGGAGTTTAGGGAACCCTTTTTGGGTGGAGGAAGTGTAGCACTCTATGTGACTAAAAAGTATCCTAATTTAAAGATTACTGTTAATGATCTCTATGAACCTTTAATAAATTTTTGGGTTCAGTTGCAACAGTTTGGAGATGAATTAACAGATAAGATAAGGCAATATAAATCTACTCATCCAGAACCAGATTCAGCAAGAGAACTTTTTAATAATTCTAAGGAATCTGTTAATGATGGAAATTTGGATGTTATAGAACGTGCTGCAGCATTCTATATTGTTAATAAGTGTTCTTTTAGTGGTTTAACAGAAAGTTCATCTTTTTCTGCTCAGGCATCTAGTAATAATTTTTCTATGAGGGGTATAGAAAAATTACCAGGATATTCTAGTCTTATTTCTAATTGGCATATTAATCAATATTCTTATGAACACCTGATGAAGAATGATATCCATGATGGTCTTTTTATGTACTTAGATCCTCCTTATGATATTAAGGATAATCTATATGGAAGGAAAGGATCTATGCATAAGGGATTTGATCATGATAATTTTGCTGCTGATTGTGACCAACATTCTCATATAGACATGATGGTAAGTTATAATTCAGATCAACTTGTAAAAGATAGATTTAAGGGTTGGAATGCTACTGAGTTTAAGCATACATATACAATGAGGTCTGTAGGCGAGTACATGAGGGAGCAACATCAACGAAAGGAGTTGTTGTTATTTAATTATACTAAAGAACCAAAGATTCAATTTAACTTTGAGGGTTGCTATAAGTATGGTAAACTCAAGAAAGAGGGTCTTATTGGATGACAACAACCACTTGGGATGATTCTAATTGGAGGGTAGAATTTAAAGCATCAAAGAATCTTTCTAAATTCCAATTAGAAATATTGGAGAATGGGCCTAGAAGTCTTTCTCAATCATGGATTCTTGGTGCAATGCATGGAGAGTGGAGAAAGATGAAGGGGTATAAGTATCCTGAACCTCCTGATTGTCAGTCTTCATTTAAGGAATTTAATGAGATTGTAAAGGAAGGTTTTGAGCATAAGGAAGAAAAATTTACTCCGGAAAATGATCCGTATGGAGGTTACTAATGGAAGACAGTCCGTATTGGGGTGAGCCTACTCCCACTGATGTCTGGGATGATATGCAGAAACTTGATCATTTATATGAAGAGTTAATGTGGGATCATAGGGATAAACTTGAGTTTGCAATAGAAGGCAATCATATTACTATTAGGAATAGATCTAGAGAGGGACGTTGATGAGTGAAAATATAGTATATTATTCTTATAAGATGAATAATCATTCTCATGTAAATCAACATGAGATGGATCGATTTGAACATAGTATTAGTTCTCTAAGAGAGTTTAATGATGAAATACCTGTTTATTTGTTTTGTGATGATCCTGATTATATACCCGATTATTTCAGGACTGAATATAAGGTAAGGATTAGACCTTTTGAGGAGCAACCTAATCATGGGATGCTTTTCATTTATAGATGGTTTAATTTGCAGTACTTTGATGGGGCTGATGTTAATCTTTTATATGTAGATTCTGATACTATTTTTTATGATGATGTTAAATATCTTTTTGATCATTATAACTATGCAGAAGTCTTTGGTAGAGAAGAGTTTGGATTCCGTCATGACCCCAATATTGGAGGTGGAAGGACTATAAGATCAGATCTAGATTATGTTGATAAGTGTATTGAGGAAGCAGGAGGAGAGATACACACATATAAGTATTGTATGGGAGTGATGTTATTCAATAACAATCTTCATTTAGATATCATAGATCGACTGGGTGAGTTAGTTGAGTTGATGTGTAACTTAAGAGATGGTAAAATACCTTATCCAGTTCCTAATCCTAGAATAATTGATGAATATGCTTTTTGGGTTATCCTAAGTAGGATAGGAGCATATTGTGGGTTGTTTGGTATCCAGGATGTAAGTCATGGATGGATAGAACCCAAACATCAAGAGCTCTTTAATCCTGTGGTATGTCATTATACCACTAAGAAAGAACAAGAGTTTGCTGCATCAGATGAGAAGTATAGTAATCTTCTTAGAGATGTTGATGAGTTAAGTGAAGAAATTGATCCTTGGACAGTACAATGACTGAAGAAGAACTAGAAAAAGAACGTCATATCGATGATGACTGTAATGTAGTTTCTCATTATTATAGAGCAAAGAGAATACATCCAAACATTCCTTTTTATCTTCAAGATGAGAAAGGTCAAACTTTTGAGTTTGGGTGGAGTTTAATCTATCAGTATATTTCTAACATATCATATTATCCAGACTGGTGAATAATCCAAATAATCCTAATACTAAACTAGAAGATCTTATTTACATAGAGGAAGGTATTATTCCTTCTTATGTGTGTGATAGGGTGGTTAAAAATATTGAAACTCGAGAATGGAAACCTCATACTTGGTATGATTATCAGAAAAACTCGAGTTATTCTGAAGAAACAATGGAACTGGATGTTCAACCAATAACAGCAGAATTGCAAAAGTTATTAAATCCAGCTATTCTTAAGGCATTTGATAGATATCAGTCTCTTTATACTTACAAAGGATCAGAGAAAACAGAAGCTCTAATGACCACCTTTACTCCTGTACGTTTTAATAGGTATAGTTCTGGGCAGATCATGAGACAACATTGTGATCATATTCATTCAATTTTCGATGGAAATCAAAAAGGAATACCAGTTCTCAGTATGATACTAAATTTTAATAATGATTATGAGGGTGCTGATCTTTTCTTTTGGGAAAAGGATGTGGTAGAATTAGGTAAAGGTGATATTATTATATTTCCTTCTTTATTTTTATTTCCTCATGGGGTAACTGAAGCCACTAAAGGAATACGTTATTCTGGAGCAGTGTGGGCTTTTTGATGGAATTAAAAGATTGGTTAAATTCTATTAATTTTAATAAGGAGGATCTGATTGAAAATGATCCCAGTCTCATTAAGGATTACCCTCCTTATGTTATTAATCGTTGTCTTAGTGGGCATTTAGATACAGTTCTTTTTTCTAATGAAATGAACAAATATCATTTTTTAGATAAGGACATGCAATATAAATTTTATATAAATATTGTGAGGAAAAGGAAGAGATTTTCTCCTTGGATTCGCAAAGATAAGGTATCTGATTTGGAGTGTGTTAAGTCTTACTATGGTTATAGTAATGAAAAGGCAGCTCAAGTTATGAAAATTTTATCTCATGAACAAATCGAATTTATTAAGCAACGACTTGACACTGGTGGCACAAAATGAATCAAACTGTTGAACCTCAGGTTAATTGGTCTCAAGACAAGATGGTTGAGGTCAGACTGAATGAACCTGATGATTTTCTGAAGGTTAGAGAAACTCTTACAAGGATTGGCGTAGCGTCACGAAAGGAAAAGAAACTTTACCAATCCTGTCATATATTGCACAAGCAGGGTAAATATTACATAGTGCATTTTAAGGAGTTATTCGCCCTTGATGGCAAGTACGCTAACCTTACTGTTAACGATGTTCAGCGTCGCAACCGTATTACTCGTCTTCTTGCTGATTGGGGTCTCATTAGTGTCGTAAAGGAAGATGTTATTCAAGATATTGCACCCTTGAATCAGATTAAAGTGTTACCGTATAAAGACAAAAACGACTGGATTTTAGAACAGAAGTATAATATAGGTAAGAAAGGAAGGGCAGAGGAATCTGAATAAACTTTATGGTGAATAATCTTTATAATGGAATTAAAGAACGTCTTTTTTATACTCTAGGGAAACGTCCTGATAAAGCATCACTTCATGATTTTTATATGGCATTGAGTTATGCTGTAAGAGATCAGATGATGTCTTATTGGTTGTCTATGGACTCTCCTTCTGATAAGGAAGTCGCATATTTATCAGCAGAATTTTTGATAGGACCTCAGCTTAATAATAATCTTATTAGTTTGGGGATTAGAAAGGAAGCACAAGAAGCATTGGATGAGTATGGATATACTTTAGAACAAATTCTTGAAACAGCTGAAGAACCTGGACTTGGTAATGGTGGTTTAGGTCGTCTGGCTGCATGTTATATGGAGTCTCTTGCCACTTTAAAAGTACCTGCTACTGGTTATGGTATAAGATATAAGTATGGCATCTTTAAGCAGCAAATAGTAGATAATCAGCAGGTTGAGATTACAGATAATTGGTTGCATGGGGAGTGGCCATGGGAACTTTGCCAACCAGATGAGTCAGTATTAGTAGGTTTTGGTGGTAAGGTAGAAAATTATGTATCAGACAGAGGTAATTATAGAGTTAGATGGGTTCCTGATGAGCAGGTAGTTGCAGTTCCTTATGATGTATTGCAGTTAGGGTATAGAGTTAACTCCTGTAATAGATTGAGATTATGGAGAGCAGATGCTACTGAGACATTTGATTTCTATGCATTTAATATTGGAGATTACTTAGGATCTGTAGAGCAAAGTGTTTCATCTGAGACTATTTCTAAGGTTCTTTATCCAAATGATGGTACTGATGCAGGTAAGACTTTAAGATTAAAGCAGCAGCATTTCTTTGTAAGTGCTTCTCTTCAAGATATGCTTAATAGTTTGGATAGGCGTGGGTATGAGATAGAAGATTTCCCCCATCATTGGCAAGTTCAATTGAATGATACTCATCCTTCTATTGCAGTGGCAGAACTTATGAGACTTCTGGTTGATGAGAGGCATGTTGACTGGGATCAGGCATGGGAAATTACCACTAAATCTATTGCTTACACTAATCATACTCTTCTTCCAGAAGCTTTAGAGAAATGGGATCTTAGACTCTTTAAGAGTCTTTTACCAAGGCATATGGAGATCATTTATGAGATTAATAGGAGGTTCCTGCAGGTAGTAAGACTTCATTATCCTGGTGATGATACAATGCTAGAGAAGATGTCTATTATTGATGAGAGAGGTAATAAGTCAGTACGTATGGCACACCTTGCTACAGTAGGATCTCATCATGTAAATGGTGTTGCAGCACTTCATTCTGAGTTGGTTAAGACTCAATTGATGCCAGAGTTCTATGATCTATGGCCTCATAAGTTTACCAATGTAACTAATGGTGTTACACCTAGAAGATGGATAGCATCTTCTAATCCATGCCTTGCAGAAGTTCTTGATCAGTATGCACCAGGATGGATTACTAATGGTGAGGAACTTAGAAATCTTGAGAATCATTTAGATAATACAGATCTAATAGAAAAGTTTGGGGAATCTAAGATAATTGGGAAGCACCATTTGGCCACATATATTTTTGATACTCTTGGTGTATCAGTAGATCCTTCTAGCTTGTTTGATGTGCAAGTTAAGAGAATACACGAGTATAAGAGACAACACTTATCAGCACTACAAATAATTGCTCAATATTTGCGTATTAAAAATGGTCATAATGGAGTTTCAAGGACTGTAATCTTTGGTGGTAAAGCAGCACCTGGATATTATATGGCAAAG
>VTLG01008664.1_pt1 | contig 23066 bp, 14 predicted proteins | sample 4694571 | NCBI WGS metagenome assembly VTLG01 (sample SAMN12604809, study PRJNA352737) | marine metagenome | biome: ENVO:00000447; feature: ENVO:00000209|ENVO:00000569|ENVO:01000036; material: ENVO:00002151; isolation source: viral sequences binned using virsorter ...
CTCTGGTACTAGCGGCTCTTCTGGAGCCTCTGGCAATTCTGGGACTTCAGGTAACTCTGGAAACTCAGGGTCATCTGGGACTTCAGGTAGCTCAGGTGCTAGTGGTAATTCTGGAAACAATGGGAATAATGGGAATAGTGGGAATAGCGGAACTTCTGGCACTAGCGGTTCTTCTGGAGCCTCTGGCAATTCTGGGACTTCAGGTAACTCTGGAAACTCAGGGTCATCTGGGACTTCAGGAAGCTCTGGAAACTCAGGCAACACAGGTAACAATGGTAATAACGGTACAAGTGGAAATAGCGGTAATAGTGGTAATAACGGTAATTCTGGTACTTCTGGAACCTCCGGTTCGTCTGGTCAGAACGGAAACAGCTCTAGTATAGGTTATCGCATATCAACAACTGGTTATATTTGCGGTACTGTTTTAGGTCATTGCAGCGGGGGAACAAGTAATACTCTACGGTGCGGAACTGTTGTCGGCGGTGGTTCGGCGTGTAAAGGGGCTGCGGGTTACGCATGTCCTTATATGATTACTGTTATTGGTGCTCTTGCTCATAGATATAACTGCTGCCATACTTGTGATTGGACTATCATTGGTTACGGGGCAGGCTTGAATGGATGTAGGAGATGTTGCTCTAAGCATAACGTAGCTATTGGAGCATTTGCTGCCAGTAACATGGATGAGACATATACTTACTCTTACTACGCTTGTTGTCATGTCGCCATAGGTTACAAAGCTATGAAATGTATGAGGTGTAGTTATGGGGATGTAGCAATTGGAAACTGCGCCCAACACCACACTTACAGATGCCGCTGCAGAGTTGCGATTGGGAATTGCGCAGGGCTTTATTACTATAGTAATGGCGCTATTATGATAGGCTCGAATACAGGTGTTATACAGCACGGGTATGGTAACTATATAGTAGCGATAGGGTATAAAGCTCAATGTTACGCCTGTAGTAATCACTGCTCAGTAGCAATAGGAGCTTTTGCTATGGCTGGAAATAATTATGCCAAAGATGCAGGGGTTGCTATAGGTTATGAGTCTAATTGTGCTGGAGGCGGAACAAGATGGGGCGTTGCACTTGGGGCTAAGGCTGGGAAACATGCAACCTCAGGTTGCTCAAATACTTTTATAGGCTATGGAGCAGGTGAGCATAACTCGGGTGGAAGTGATAAGACTTGTTATGGTCAACGTAATGTTTATATAGGAGCTAATACTAAGTCAGGAGCAGGTACTACAACCAGTGTTGATGATGAAATAGTAATCGGGTATGGAGCTACAGGCTGCTGCAGTGGTACAACTATGATAGGTAACTCAAGTACATCTAGCTCTTGTGTATGCGGATGTTTTAGAAAGACCTCTGGTTCTTTCAGAATAGTACACCCCGAACCGGCTAAGAAAAATAAATGGCTCTTTCATTCTTTCGTAGAAAGCCCAACAGAGGGCGATAATGTTTACAGGTGGACAGTAGATATTTCTAATTGTAGATGTTCTTTACCTTTACCAAGTTATTACAAATATTTAAATAAAAATGATATGTCTTGGGTCAAGCCAGTTGGGCACTTTGGAGATGCTTTTGCTGAAGTTGACGAAAAACAAGAGAATTTAATAATATGCTCCAATAAAGACGGCCAATATAATGTTTTATTAATAGGAACGAGAAAAGATGAGGCTGTTAAAGAGTGGGAAGGTGTAGAAACTTACTGTAGACAAAACTAAAAATTTTGTTTTTTTAATAAAATAACTATAACTAAAAGGACTAACATGGCAATCCAAAGAGATAAATACTTAGATCAGTACGATACGACAATAACTGGCTGTTACTACAGGGTCAACAAGGTTGAATTAAGATACGAGACTCAACCTTTGCCAACTGGAGTAAGTGACGATGACATCAACAACTACAGAAATGAATATGAGTGCGATATAGAATATGAAGTTTTCTTAAATTCTGGAGAAAGATATTCTGTTTCTGGGCATTCTACAGAGTGTCAATCAGTTAGGGCTCCTATTTCTGTAATGACTACGGTAAGCGGAAAAGATTCCTTAGTGGCCGCAGCTTACGATTTTCTCAAGACAGGAGAGCTAGCTGGCGGTATAGATATTTAGTGTGAAAAAGTATATAGTATTTCATATAGAAGGTGGAATAGGCAAGAACATCATGGCTACAGCCGTGGTAAAAGCCATAAAAAAACAACACCCTGATAGAGAGATAATAATAGTTAGCCCTCATTCTGGCCTGTGGCTTAATAACCCAGATATTTACAGAATTTACTTGATGGGCCAAACCCCTTATTTTTACGAAGACTTTATAAAAGATAAAGATACTTTAGTATTTAAATCTGATCCGTATCTACATCAAGACTACATAAATAAAAAGATACATTGCATAGAAGCTTGGTGTCTTCAAAATGATATAAAGTACGATAACGAGCAACCTTCTATATTTTTAACAGAACAGGAAAAATCTGAAGCCTATCATAATCTAGCTCAGTACGAAAAACCTCTTCTGTTATTACAAACAAATGGTGGAAGTGATCAGGGATACTCTTGGGTCAGAGATATGCCTTTTAATCTATCTGTCGAGCTGTGCAGAGAGTTAGAGAAAAAATGGAAAATTTTACACATTAGAACAGAAAATCAACCAGCTATTCCAGACGTAGAGTTCATAACTTCTCCAAATATAAGACATATTATTGCAGCTATTCAGTACTCTCAGGGTAGGATACTAATAGATAGTCTAGCTCAACACGCAGCTAAGGCTTTTGACAGAAGGAGCACTGTGTTATGGCCAGTAGATAAGGTAAAACAATTAGGATACGCTTTTCACGATAACTTGATATCTTCTTTTAAGCCTATAAAAACCCACATGGCTGACTACTATTTAACGGAAGACGACATAGTTGGAGAGTCTCATATGTGCCCTTTTCCTGCTGGGGAAAATATATTTGAAGTACAAGATGTCTTGAGCTCGTTTAAAAAGACATCAAACGCCAACAATTTTAAGCCACTACCTAAGATAGATCAGCAAAATGTGATGTCTGAACAATGCCCTAGTTGTTAAGGTTTATAGCTAACTTTCTTAGTTTTTAGTGTAATTCACTTTACGATGAAGGTTGTAGACATAGCAGATGAGCTTTTTAAAGAAATAAGCGAAGATTCCAATTATTCAATAGCTTCTATATCTTATTGGGTTCGCTCCAATATCGGCAGACTAAATAGTCATATCAATACTTTCTTTGAAATAAAACCTTCTACTTTAGAGATAGTCCAAAGTACAGATGTGAAAAACGACAATGTACTTGTTGAATCTGAAATCGGAATAGATGAAGCAGCTATCTTAAAAAAGATGTTTTTGATTTATTTTTACGATAGAACAATTAGGACAAATATAGCAAACGCTTCTTCTGATACCATTGTTCAGGTTACGGACCAAGGTTCATCTGTTAGAAAAATTAATAAAAACGAAGTCATTAAATCTCTCAGCGGTCTAAAAAAGCAAGAGTATACAGAAATGAAAGAATTGATTAGAGACTACAAATCTAATCAAGTTAGACCTCGTCAGGTTGTTGGTGATGACACTGTTAAAGGTATTCATCAAGGGGATGCTCAATTTGTAAGGACAGAAGTTTATAATTACAAGGTTAGTTAATGGCTAGTTTAATATCAGATACCGAAAAGAATAATTTAACTGGTATTTTTGGAGACATTTTCGATACCTTTAAAAGGACTATTGTAATACATAAAGAGCCTAAGCGTGTTGTCGGCACAATAAATACTGCATCTTTATTTGGTTATGGCGATCCAGCAGAATCAGTAAACTATACATATGTTCCTCAGTCTGGAATATATAGTGCAACTATTCGCTATAATTTAGATCAAGCTCAGGAAACCTTGGGCGACATTCCTTCTTATGTTTCAGAAGGTGGAGTATTTATAAAAGTACAAAGAGACGCTAGAGACTACATAAATAAAGGTAAGACGGAAAAAATAACATTTGATAATAAATCATTTAAAGTAATATCAGAGGACGCAAATAAAAGCTTTCTAAATAGTGAGTTTTTTGTATTTAAATTAGAATCAACAAAGTAATGGCAACAGTATCATTAAAAACTTTTTTAAAAAAGGGTTTCATAGAGAAGACCGTTAGGAATTCTCCGGAAGTTGCTATAACAGTAGATAGAATATTTAAGAGAAGAGTTTATGGGCTAAAAGGCGCAGCTTTGGCTGACTTTGATAGACACCCAGTTACCAGAGAGCTAAAACAAGGGCCTGATGGAGCTAATATATCTGGCACTTTAGGTGGCATAGGAAATCTTTTTTCTTTTATAGGTTTTTATTCTTCAGATAAACCGACCGACTTAGTGAGAGAGGTATTGAAAGGGTATTTGAATATTATGGGCACTCAAACTAAGATACAAGGAAGAAGAGGAGTTAGTTCCTATAGATACTCTTTGAGTTTTCCTAGCATTTCTGCGTTTGATCTAGCAGGCAAAATGCCTTGGGAAGATGGCAATAGTTGGGTAAAAGGTGTTGAAACTGGTATATCTGGTTTTAGTAACTATATGTATTTAACAAGAGGAGAGGGAAAACTTTCAGAAAGATCCAGATCTGGTTCTGGTCTACAATCTAGAAAAAAACTTAATGCTGGAATTTTTAAGCCTACAAAGTATATAACAGAGATATTAGATGAATACAGAAGGAGGCTAGCTAAGTGAAGGTACAATACGAAAATAAAGTAATGAGCAGTTTGCTACTGTTTATAGATCATGAGGTAACTCAAAAAGGAGATGCTTATACAGACCATCAAAGTAATTTCTTTAAAATAGATAGTTTATTTTCTGATTATTATGTTTATGCTAGTCCTTTTAAACAGTTAGTATCTGATGCTAGTATTACAGGTTCTTCTACTCCAAATTTATTAACTGGTGTTTATGTTGATGGAGATGGCCCAATTGGGCCGGGTACTAGTGGCCTACATTCTATAAATAGTATGCAAGGTCAAGCTTATTTTACTGGAACCACTGACCCAATGGACGGAAAAACTGTTAGCGGCAGATATTCTGTAAAAGATTTCAACGTGTTTTTAACAAGTTTACCAGAGGAGCAGTTACTATTTGAGACTAAACTCGTCCTAAATCCTAAAACTAGTGACATTAAAGTTACTACAGGTATAGACTCTAGCGCTCAAACTTATCCAGCTATATTCCTAAAAGATAACGGCGGTACAAACGAAGAGTTTGCTTTAGGTGGTGTTGATAACACTATCATAAACGCCAGAGCTATAGTTTTAGCTGATTCTTTATTTAATTTAGATGCGGTTTGCGGTATTCTAAAGGACTCTACTAGAAAGAATTTAAGTATAATTGAGCAAACAGATTTAAATTTAAACGCACTTGGGGGCTACACAGGTGTAACTTATAACTATACGGGAGTGGCAACAGGCGATTACTGCTACATAGATGACGTTAGAGTATCTAAAAATGTGGCAAATAGAGGCGATTTTCAGAACCTGAATCCGAATGTATTTTCGGCTTTTGTGGACTTTGAATTGCACAATTATCGTATGCCTAGAGCCTAAAAATTATTTCTCTTGTGTGAAGAATAAATGTAATTTAAACTAAAGAAGGAGAATTTAAGACATGGCAACATTACAAGGCGCAAATACGCTAAAAGATCTAGACGGCTCAACACGTCGTCGTATTATATATCAGAGCGAAGCTCTGTTTGCGGGCAGCTCGACAACTCCTGTTTATTTACAGAGAGTTCAGAGCGCAAATTATTCATTTACTGTTCCTAGAGTAGACGTTAACCAATACGGTCAATTAGGTCAGTTAGAACGTATTATTACTGAAGTACCTACGGTTTCTTTAGATTTTAGTTACGCTATTGCTGGAAACACTAATGAAAGTCAACTTTTTGGATCTGATTCAGCTAGTGGTTTGAAGGGTATCATGAATGGTATCAACACCACTACTGCTACAGAAAAACAGAACTATCAAATAGCTTTGTCTGACGAAGGTGACGACTATATTGGCAATGGAGCCGGTTCGAATATTGCTGTTATCATCCCTAACGGATTTATGACATCCGCTTCTTGGACTGGTGCCGTTGGAGATATTCCTACTGCTACTATGAATGTAGAGTCCACTGAGATGAAGATGGGTAGTGCTGAAGGTAGTCCTGCAGCAACAGATGAATCAAGCACAACTACTCCTAAGGTTTGTAGGCCCGGTAATATTACTTTTAACACTAATTCTAGCGATAACATTACAACTAACGGAGCCAGTATCTTGCCCGTTCTTGGTTTTGATGTTTTACACGTGCAAAGCTTTACATGTAGCTTGGATATGCCTCGTGAGTCTATTCAGAGACTTGGAGATAAATTTGAGTTCGCTCGTTTGATTACCTTTCCTCTTACAGGAACAATGTCTATTGAGGCAGTTGTTTCCCAACAGGCTGCAGATAATCTAAACGAAATCGTAGGAACAAACAGTGCGGCTTCTGAAGATCCGGGTTATGACCTTGATGTCAAGCTTGGCAGAGAAGGTACTACTGGAACAAACGGTCTACAGTTGATCATGAAAGACGCTAAGATTGAAAGTCACTCTATTAGCTCTAGCATCGGAGCCAACAAATCTGTAACAATAGATTACTCTGTTGTTATTGACGGTGGTGGAACAGCTGAGGCTTCCGCAAATTCAGGTATGTTCTTAAAAGCTGTGACTTAATAAAAATTCACTGTAACATTCTTTTTCTTTTAAATTATCCCGGTGTAAAAGCCGGGATTTTTTTTGTTGTTTTTAGTGTAATTCAATATAACTTCTTGGCATGAAGTTGGAGAAAGGCTCAACAGTGAAAGATATTATATCCTTTCAAGTACATAGGAATATTGTAAACCTTTATAAAAAACACTTCGAAATTATAGAGGATCTTCAAATCGAACACGAGTCTTTTGTTTCAAAAATTAAAAAAAGTAGTTTAGACGACATACCTATTGATGATTTAAATTACTTTACTTCTGAAAGATACGACCATATTAGAAAAAGAATATTAGATTCTGGTAATGACTGTATCAGAGAAATAGAAAAAGTATTAGAACTTGTAGATATAAATGTAAAAGAAAAATGAGTGAAGAAAAGGAAAAAATAAATACAAAAAAATGGCTTTATAGTTTTAAGGTTCCTCGTAAATACACAAAGACTGTCAAAGAAGAGAAGACAGATGAAGATGGCAAAAAAATGACCATCTCAAAAGAAGAGGAAGTTACAGAGGAAGTCGAGATTTTTCTGAAAAGGCCGAGTCGTAAGCTTTTTGACGAGTGCAACCTTTTTTACTCAGTTAAGATATCTGAGGGAGTCAAAGCTGGCCTTCTTACTCGCGCTATGATCAATAAAAGATACAAGAATGATGGAGGCGGGCTATCAAAACAAGAGCAAGAAGATTTCAACAATCTATATGGAGAGCTTATTATTAAAGAGAAAGAGTTTCAAGTAATTCAGCTTAATTTACAAGAAGATAAGAGACTTTCAGACGAAGAGAGGCAAGACAGGTTAAGTAATCTTGTTAAAGAGATAGAAGATATAAAAATTAACTTAGAGAAGTACTCTGTTAAGGCTGAAGATCTTTATGAACATACAGCGGAGTCAAGGGCAGCTAGACTTACTAATATGTGGTGGTTGTTATTTCTTACTTATATGAAGTTTAAGAATGAAGAACGAGGAGGTATAGATGATTACATGCCCATGTTTGAAGGTAAAAACTTTGAAAGAAAGACAGAGGCTTACGAGTTAGTAGAACAAAGAATCGAAGAAGCGGAAGATAGATTCATCCACTTTGAAGCAGAAGTTATTGAAAGGGCTGGGTATCTATTGGCTGCTTGGAATGGTGGTAACTGCAAGACTTACGAGGATTTTGAAAGAGTAGAAAAATCTTTAGACTTCATAAGAGAAGAAGTTAAAAAAGATGAGTCTTTGCAAGAAGTTTATGAAGATAAGATTAAGTCCTTGGCTGGTATAGATGTGCCAATAGACCCTTTGGATGCGCCTGAAGTTCCTGAAGTTTTAGAGGATTTAAAGAGTGAGTGATGAAAATCCATTCAACAAGTACAGAGAGCTTTATAGGGACATTATATTAGGTTATAGTGTTGAGCACATAAAAAGCGACGATAAAAGAGTATATATTAAACATCTAACGGATGTGGAAATAGGGTTATCCGAAAGAGAATATAAAGACCATATAGAAAATGCAGTAAAACAGGGTTTAAAAAAAGAAAAAGACACTATAGATTTTTTAATAGAAGAAGGTCTCTGGTCTCAAAAAAACGAAGAAAGAATATCAGTTCTTAAAGACAGAATAAAACACTTACGAGACTCAAAAGAAAAGTTAATAATTAAATCTCAAGTATCTGAAATAGAAAAAGAATTAAAACCCTATGAAAACGAGCTTTATATTCTAAACTACGAAAGAGTCGATAACTTAGGTATTACAGCTGAGTCATTTGCTAATAAAAAAATAAGTGAGTCAACTATTGTAGATTGTTTTTTTAAAGACAGACATCTAAGTGAGCCTTACTACACCGAAGAAGATTATGACTACTTGTCGCAGTCAAAAGTTAACGAAGGTTTAGAATTATACGCAAACGTTATTTACAAAAAGTTTGCGGGAGATGAGGTAAAGAGAATATCTGTTTCTCCATTTTTTATGAATAACTATTATCTTTGTGATGATAATGCGTTTAATTTCTTCGGTAAGCCTATACTTCAACTTACAAATTTTCAAGTAATGCTAGTTTCTTTTGGTAAAAACTTCAAAAGTCTAATGAGTAATCATAAGCCTGCTCCCGAAGACTATATGAAGCACCCCGACAAAATAATAGAATGGTACGAAATGCAGAGTAAAACTGCTAACGCTGATGACTATGGAGACAAGGGGGAAGCTAGCGGTAAATCTTATTTTGGCGCTAATAAAGAAGAGTTAGAATCTATCGCAAAAGAAAAAGATGGAGTAGTAGACCTAAAAGAAGAAGTTCAAAAACAAGGAGGGGAAATGAATTTTGACCAAATACTAAAGATGCACGGAATTTAGTGTATTTTAAAGTGTAATTACTTTAAAGTTGTAAGGTTAAAGGTATGGCTACTGCAGGAACTACAAGAATAAATATCGACCTAGCTCTTAATACAAGGGGTTTTAGGCCGCTAGGCAGAATAAACGGGCAGCTTGGAGAATTTGAAAAGTCTTTAGACGCCTCAAATGCCCGTGTTTTAGCTTTTGGTGCCTCTGCTGGCGCTATATTAGCTGTTAAAAAAGCTTTTACTGCAACAGTTAAAGCTGCATTAGAAGTAGAGAAGTCTTTAAAGGACATAAATGTTATTCTACAAGTATCTACTGGAAACTTACAAAAATTTGGATCTCAACTTTTTAAGATAGCCTCTGATACTGGTCAGGCTTTTAACGTTGCTGCTGAAGCTGCAACAGAATTGGCACGGCAAGGTTTAGGTGTGGAGGAGACACTAAAAAGAACTAAGGATGCTCTTATATTAGCTAGACTTTCTGGTCTGGATGCAGCCGAGGCTGTTAACGCTCTTACAGCAGCACTAAACACTTTCACTAGAGTAGGCTTAGATAGTACGACAATCATCAACAAGCTAGCTAATGTCGATGCTGCTTTTGCTGTTAGTTCAGAAGATCTTGCTAAGGCCCTAGGTCGAGTAGGGTCTTCAGCTGTCAGTGCTGGAGTTGATTTAGATCAGTTATTAGCTATAGTTACTACCGCGCAACAGAAGACTGCTCGTGGTGGTGCTGTTATTGGTAACAGCTTTAAAACTATTTTTACTAGAATACAGAGACCCAGAGTTATTAAAGAGTTAGAAAACTTAGGCGTTCAAGTAAGAAATATAGAGGGAGACACGCTTCCAGCTATAAGAGTTTTAGAAAACTTAGCTAAAACCTTTGACAATCTAAGTTCTTCTCAAAGAGCTCAAATTTCAGAATTAGTCGGTGGTGTTTTCCAAGTCAACGTACTAAAAGCTGCTTTAAGTGATTTAAGTAGAGAGCAGGGTATATATAATAGGGCTCTGGGCATATCTATTGGCTCGTCTGACCAAGCTATAAGAAGAAACGAAGAGCTTAATGAGACTCTTGCTGCTCAATTTCAGAAAACCTTAAACACTTTCAAAGAAGCTGCTGCTGAGTTAGGGACTCTTACTTTAGCGCCCGCACTTGAAAATATTTTTGGAGCAGTTAATAAAACTTTTGCCGCGGCTGCAGGAGATGGTGATTTAGCTAAGGCTGGTCAGTTTATAGGTAAAACAGTATTTGAGTCTATAGGTAAATTTATAGGTGGGCCGGGATTACTAATAATAGGCGCTACTTTATTTAAAACCTTTGCTAACTTAGCCACTTTTGCAACTGACGCATTTAGAACTTTAACTGGTCTTAACAAAAATTTTCAAAACCAGTTAAATTTACAAAAACAAATATTTGGAGTCTTAAGTGAGAATCCAGACTTAATGAACAGAATCAGGTCTGGCACTTTATCGGTTGAAGACGCGCATCAACTTGTACTAGACAGAATAAACGAAGAAACTACTGCTCTTGACAGGCAGCTTATCGTTTCTCAACAGATAGCTGCCGCTCTTTCTGGTTCAGGCGTAGGATTTTCTCCTGACTTTGGTGCCACTACAGGTGGAACTAGAAAGTTTGGCAGAAACCCTAGAGGTAGAAGTGGAGGGTTCGTGCCTAATTTTGCTGACGATGAGCTGATGGGTATGATGATGGGCGGCTACTCTAATAGCCAGTTAGCTAATCCTAAAATAAGAAAAAGTTTAATACATAATGGAAGAGGAGGAGCTTTTACCGCAAGCACAAATGGACATGAAGATATAGTAGACTTCAGGAACTCTAAAGGTAAAAAATCCACGGCTGTCATTCCTCCTAGAGGATCTGGAGCTTTTGATGATTTTGTTAAAGCTTTATCAGGCGGATATGTACCTAATTTCTTTAAAATAGGTCAAGCTAAAGGTACGCCGTTTGCTCAGGCTAGCGCTGTAATTAAAGCAGGAGTGGGACAAAGATATGGCAAAACGACTATAACTCAGGCTGACGTAAACGCAGCCAATAAATACCTAAAAGATAATCCAGATTCCGCGCAGGCGAAAGCTAAAAAAGGTAGAACCACTAAAAAAATAGGAAATGTATTTGATGTTGGCCAGCAATACGGAGGACTAGCCTTATTTGGAGTTACTGACAAAAAGACTACAATAAGAACCCCTATAAAAGATATAACTCCTTTTAAACATGCTAAAAAACCTTTAGACGGGAGCGTATATTTTAAAAATTTCCAGCAAAGATCATTCTTAGGGGAAACTAAAAAAAATAATAATGAGTTTTCCGGTTTAGTTAAAAAACACATGGCTAAGCCTATGGAGAAAATCACTAATGATTTTGCTCAAGCTATGGGCTTACGTGATGATGCTCCTAAAATCACATCTACTAGCATAAGTAAAACAGGTGGTCCACTTTTCCCTCCGGGTGCAGAAGGGTCTATATTTGAAACTGCCATAAATGCAATGACAAAAAACGCTGCGTCTTTTGAGTCTGGTTTATCAGGAGATACTAGTGCGCTTTGGGATTTTGAAGAGTCTGGGCAAGTAGACAAAAAATTTAAGAAAAAATTTGGTTATTCAAGTTATCTAAAAAAAGCAGACGCAAAGAGAACTTTAGATCAAGGAGCTTTTGACAGCATAGGTAATAAGATAGTTAGCTCGCTTTTAAATAAAGACACTGGAAAAGTCAAAAGAAGTAATAACCCGTTAGCTCAACAACTTGCTGAATTTGCCGGTACTGCTGCGGGAGGATTCGTTCCTAGTTTTAGTGCTCTTCATAGCGCTGTACAAAGAGAAAGATCTGCTGGGATACCGATGAATAAGATTAGAGTCGGTTCTCATAAATCTTTAGCTTCAGGCCTTAACCCTATGGGTCTTGGCGTTTATAATACAAGAGATGAGCCTAGCGGCTTAGGGCAAGGCGTAAGAAGAAGTTTATCTAGGGGGCTAGACCCAAGAAAGTCTGGTATACCCAACTTTGCTAATGGCGCAGATCGGAGTACAAACGCTTTATTTAAACTGACAACTGCTTTTTTTGCAGTCCAGACAGGCTTAACTGGATTGAAAAACGCTTTATCTGATAATGAAAAGTCCAACTACGCGGCTGTTAGTTCCATAAACGCTTTAGAGAAAGGACTTGTAACATTTATAGGTGCGTTAACAGCTAGTCAACTTTTAGGCGAAAAAGGCACCGCATTTATGACAAAAACAAGAGGTAATCCAAATTTTGATCTAGCGCGATCTACCCGTAACGCGACTGTGGGTGCTCTTGGTTTTGCAAGTAGTCCAATCGAAAAAACAAAAGAAGCTTTAGCTGCCAGAAGAAGACGAAGAGAGCTAGACCCAACTGCGCCGGGTAGAGTTGAGATGAGAAGGGGTACAGGAGGGAGAGCTTTAGATCTTATAGGACAAGATGACCCTAATGTAAAAGGCTACACAAGAAGGAGGAACGCAAGTTTCTTTCGTAACGCTAGCGTTGAAAAAATCGGTGCCGATGGATCTGTAAGAAAAAGGTCTATTAGAGGCTCTTCTGGGTTTTCTCAAGCCAGAAAAAAGTTTGGTAAAAGTCCCGGGTTGGGTATCGGAGTAGCAGGAGGAATATTAGCGGCTGGAGAGGTAGGCGCAGAGCTTTTAAATAATACCTTTAACTCTTCAGCTCAAGAACTAGACGCAGCTAGCAAAAATTTTGAAAGGGTAAATGAATCCGCAGAAAGAAATATAGGGGCTTTAAATAAGTTCTCAGAAGCTGCAGAGCAAGCATCTAAGGTTTATCATGATAGCAACGCGAGTATAGGTCAAGTCCTTAGGGCTCAGAGAGATATGACAAAAGCCCTATCGCAAGTCCCTGCAGAGGTAAGATCTAGACTATCTGGAGCTTTTGATTCAGACGAGATACAAGCTGCTGTGCAAGCTGGCATAGAGCTGGAGCAACAGAAGAAACAACAGGCACAGAGTAGACTAGATGTTGCTCAAACCACTAGAGACATAAGAAAGACTGACATGCTTTCCCCAACTGATGTAGTAGGCATGATAGAAGCGGCGACTTTTAGTGAGGCGAAAGGCGCAAGACAAAGGGGAAGAGATTTAAGGCAAGCCACTGGCGCGGTCCAAGGAGCAATGTCAAATATCTCAGATGAGCAACTAGCAGGTCTTACTACTCAGCAAATTGCTGGTATAAGTGAGGCTTTATCTAAAGATATAGATATTGAGAATATGAGTGATGCAGATATTAGCCAGAGAATGACCGAGATCTCTGAATCTTTACGTTCTGCTGGATTTGACGAAAGCGCAATAGATTCTTTCACAAAAGGCATGGAAGAAGGAGGTTATGCTGCGGGAGTTTTAACTGAAGCACTAAGAGAGGAAATCCAAGAAAGAGCTAAGCTCGCAAAGCAAGAAGAAGCTCTTAGACCAGTAAGAGAAGCTTTATTAAAGCAAGAAAGAGCTATGACTAAAGCTGCAGCAGACGCAAGACAGCAGTTAGAATTTGAGCAGTCTGTTAGGAAGGAAGTCATAAAAATAAATCAAAAAGCGGCAGATAGTTTTCTTACTGCAACGCAAAAAATAGAAAGCGATGCTAATGTAGCTTTGGCTTTTCAACAAGAAAAAGCAAGGACTCAGTTCGGTAGCGCTGTTTCAGCAGGCGAAAAAGCTTTCGGTAAGTCAAGGTTAACACAAGGTTTAAGCGGGGATGCTCTTACTTCTGCTCAAGGCCTACAAGCCGAAGTAGGAAATATCTTAGCAAGCGCTGCTGTTGGAGGTATTGGTAGTGTAAGCTCCGACAATGTTGAGGGTATAATTCAAAAACTACAAGAAGAGGCGAAAACAGCTTCAGGGGAAAGAAAAAATGGTATTGAGAATATGATAAAACAACTAGATAATCTTAATACTACAAGCACTAGACTAGAAAAAGAACAAAAACAACAGACCGAAAGATCTAAAGAACTTGTTGCTGCACAAAAAGCAGCAGCTAGACAGGCAATGAGACTCAGAGCAGGCGGGGGAGTAGGAGCCATAGGTAACCCAGCAGCTATGGATGATATAATAAGTAGGTTAAGAGGTTCTTCTATTGCTGGCGGGATAGCTGCTAGGACAGGTAGTGCCTCGGGTATGGATAGTGCTGTTGTAAATAGGGCAAAAGCTGTTCAAGATTTAGTTGGGGGAGACTTAGCTGAAATAAATCCAGCACTCGCAAAAAAAGCTAGAGGCGCAGCTTTCAGAGATAGGATGAGAAGTCTGCAAGGAGTAAACCGAACTTTGGCTCCGGGAGAAAGAATGAGTCAAGACTTTATGCGTAAAGCCGCGGAAGAACAAGCGAGCGCTTTGTTTAAAGGTAGTCCTATAGAAGAGCAGACTAAAGCCACAAGAGAGCTTACGAGCGAATTAAAGAAATTTAGAGATGAAGGTGTCGCAGGACAAATAAGAGTTGGCGCGAAAGAACGAGAAGCTGCTGATTATGGTCAACAATCTAGAGAGTTTTATGAACGCAACAAAAGAAACTTTACTCGAAATGTCGATAAAGCTTTTAACTTAATAGATCAACAAGACACAGGCTACGATCAATTAGCTCAAGCTCGAGCAGACGCTAGGGAAACGGGCGGTAGCGATGAAGCCTTCTTTGGTTATGATTTACAAACTCAAGAAAAGGCAGATGCGCGATCTAGCATAAGCCAGTCTAAGGAAAAGTTAAGTAAGCATACTAGTTATGTAGATAATTCGCAATTTCATGTATACGGTATGAACATGAAAGACACTAAAGTTGGAAAAGATGTCCAAGAATCTCTATCGAAATTAGGCATGCATCTTAGTGATAAGAGTTGGAGGCAGGCTACTGCTCGGGGTAATAATAAATAAGTATGTCTACAATTAATTTAACAGATGCAGAAGTTCTTAGCTTTAGTCAAGCCGCTAATCTTTTAGATGGGGCAAACTACCAATACGGTAGGACTATAAGTTTAAGCATTACTGCATTTATTAAACCTCCTAACGGTTCAGAAGTTTCTAGATTTACTTATATAACAAATAAAGAAAAAGAAAGGTTAGAGGAATTACAAGCTTCTGGTTTTGTGGATAACATATCTATAAATGGAGAAATAATACAAAACGTAAAAATATTATCTTTTGATTTTCCTACTACAGAGGCTTCTATTACTGACCATATACAATTATTAAGAGTAAATATGGAGCTTGAGTATTATGAAGCTATTGATAATACCGAAAATTTAACAGCATCTGATCCAGAATTATATAAATCAGTTGACTTTTTAGGAGAAGCCTATGCTAGGTATTTTGAATCTTTTTCTGAAAATTATGATTTCAGTGTTAGCGAGTCAAATGAATTTAGTTTTTCTCAAGCTGTAACATTTTCTTTAAGAAAAGATTCTCCAACAGATATAGACTTTACTAGTATTGTAAAAGAGATAACTATAAAAGCTTTCAATAATACAGGAAACGCCATTGCAAAGGTTGGGTTTATAGACGATAGATATGCAAACTTTATAAGAACAGTAAAAGCTAATGGCCTTTTCAGCGAGTCTCATGATGCAATAAATAACTCGTATAGCATTACTAGATCTGTTAATTTAAAAAACGGAGCGTACAGAAGTGATCAAAAAGATGAGCTTTGGTCGGCAGATTTTGCGCATAGTGTAGCTGTAGAACCTTCTGGGTCAGTGACTATAACAGAGTCTGGCTCAGTAATGGGAAGATCTAATGTTGATTTAGAAAGCGGAATCTCTAATAAAGGAGAAGATGCTTATGAAAATGCTTTCCAAGGGTATAAAGTAGTTAAAGCTAAAGCCTATGCAAGATGCCAAAAAATTCTTGAAGATTTAATAAAGTCAAAGCCAGACTGGATACCGGGTAGCTCAGAGTGGTCTAGTGCTGGAGATTTAAAAAATAGATACATGTCTTTAGGTTTAGGTGTTAATAGGCAAACTGGCATGGTTACTTATAATATATCTTTTACTAATAACCCACGAATGCATAATGACGCTATATTTCAGTATTCAATAGAGGGGAGTAGAGATGACCAAAATATAACTAGTATAACAGAGTCTGGCACTATCACTCCTTACGATAAAAACAGAGTTGGGGACTTTGACCCTAAGTCGCTCTATGACCTTTTTACTTCTAGTTCTGATGTTATAGATAGAATGGACCCTTTATTTGATTCTTTGAAGTTGAGCTCATCAATAACAAAGTTCTCTTTTCCAACTAACTTAATAAGCTCTTCTATATCTTTTAACGCGCATGGAATATCTGTTAACTATTCTTTTACCTACTCAGATGATCCGGGGCTTAGAAATGAGACTTACATAAGGAGGCTGGAGTCCAGAGAAAACTATACTTTACCTGTTGCGAATAGATCCTCTGTTATAGCTCCTAATATCAAAGAAACTAATTACGACGCAAATCAAACGTCAGAAGGCACTAAAGATATAGGCTTTAACTGCGTCTTCAAAAGAAATCCAAGTTCGAATATAATTAACTCAGATCATATAAATTATATTAAAACTGCTTCTTCTAATATTTTGACTTCTTTAAAAGGAGAAGCTCAGAAAATGGCTTACGTTAGCTCTGACCAAGTCGGAAAAGATGAACTTTCTTGGTATCCTACACAGATGTCTTACAGCACTAGTTTTGACTATAATTTTGACTTTAGTTTGGCTATGAATTTTATTGACAAGAAAGGTGTGATGCCGGAGGCTCTGAAATACTAATGTCTAGTTATGTACAAAACGTTTTAGTTAAATATGGAGACTTTACATTTCCAGCCCCTACTCCTTTTGTGTCTAAAAGTTTTTCGAATGAGTTTGTTGGTGGAAACTTGTGGGCGACAAAAGTTAGTATCGATCTAAGTGGGTCTATAGCTTTATTGCCAAAAGATGGAGAAGGCGCAGGGAATAACTACGAACCCCTTAGTTCAAAAAGAAATGATATAGCGGAGGCTTTTGCTGGAGCTCTAAGTAAAAACTTTTTAGACTTCCAAGTTTCTGGTGGAGGAGCGGATTTTCTACTTAAAAACTGCACGGTAGAGAGTGTGAATTTTTCGGAATCTAATTACGTTGGTGTTGTAAACTATTCTATAACTATATCTGGATACAAAAGCGATAAAGACTTTTTGCTGGACAACTACGGAGTTTTGTCTCCAGTCGATAACTGGCAGTACAGCGAGCAAACTGGCTTAGCGTCTGTGACTCACACTATATCTGCTCAAGGCGTTAATACTAATAATAAAACACCAAATGCATTTGCTAAGGCTAAAGCTTTTGTCGACTCTAAAAAAGGTACTTCTAATAAAGTAAATCAAATACTCATTAGAAATGCTCACCCTGACTCAACTTTAATACTTACTAGTACTTCAGAAACGGTTAATAGGCTTTCTGGCTCTTATTCTTTAACAGAAAATTATAGAATATCTACAACTGATTCTTCCTTATCAAAAGGAGAAGAGGCTAATTTACCTTCCATACAAACAGCTAATATTTTAGCGACCTACGAAATATCGTTTGATGATTCTCATGGAGCAGATTTTGTTTCTGTAGTGCTAAGGGGAACAATAACTGGTAATAAAGACAGTTCAGTAACTTGGGATCAAGTAAAAAATGATTTCAAATCTAGAGATTTTTACCAACTAGCTAACAAAGCTTACAAAAGATATATAACTGGCTCAGAAAGTGTTAGGTCTGGTACAGGAGAGAATACAGATTTACATAAAACTCCTGTAAGTTTTGGAATGAGTCCCGACGAAGACTCAAAGGCGATAAGTTTTCAAATTACTTATGATAATAATAATATAATAGATAACTGCAAAATAAAAAATGCAGAATCTTATTTTATATATGACGTAAGCATTAGCCATGATAATCTGGTAGATATTATAAGTCTTTCAATAAGTGGTACAATATCAACAAGGGGTTCTTTAAAGAAAAAAAATAGAGATAATAAAATATTATTAGATTTAATGTTAACTGATAATCACAAAATAGTACGAGATGAAGCTCAACGCATTTATAATTTAATGTTTCCTGATAGAACTCAGTATGTTCTTTCCCCTAGGCCGAGTAGCATAAGTGTTTCTCAAGACGAATTTTCAGGTACAATATCCTACTCTTCGTCTTTTTCAGACCAAGACTTTCCAGAGAATAGTAAGTTAAAAAGCTTACAATACAATATTTCAGTAGACCCTCCTCTTCAGTCTTACTCAACAGTGCCGTCTTGTTTGCAAAATGGACACTATTTAATTTATAATCTTAATCTAAAAAAGAAAAGAGAATCGGTAAATGTTGACTCTAGTGCGGTGGCAGATGAAAGAGATGAGGATTCTCTAAACACAGCTAGGGCAGAAATAGAGTCTATAAGCGACCATGTAGCAAACTCGTTTCTTGATGGCGATGTAGTAAGGTTAGAAGGTCAAAATAAAGTAGAAAATAAGCAAATTTCCAATATAACATACAATAGATCTTTTAGTCACGAGAAAACCCCAGAAGACATAGAGCTAAATAGGCTGGATAACTAAAATGAAAAAAGACATATTATTAGAATACGCTTTAAAAGCTAATATCCATACTGGAAACGCCTTGGCTTTTTATAATTTAAGTGGTTCTGTGGACACAAGTGACCCAAATGATAGAGATGAATTTTACAAAGCGGTATCTGGGTCAACTAAAAATGTTTTTGATACTTTTGTTGTTTTTAATCAACTGCACGGCACTGGTTCTCAAGTGGTTTATACTGGAGATGAAAACACTTCTGTAATATCTAAAGATTATTACCCAGCAGTGATATCAAGTTCGTCTAATAAACCTACAGGATCTGGGGTTTTTGATAGTAGGTCTACTTTAAAGCTTACTGCTCCTTTAACAGGAGATAGCTGGACATGTTTTTTTGACTTTTCTGGAGACTTATCTTCTAGAAAACCTGAGTTAAATCAAGTTTTATTTTCTACTATGCCTCAGGCTAATTCAGAGTCAGGGCTTCATGTTGGCATAAATGGATCAAATAGACTTTATTATGAGTATGTATCAGGAAAATCTAATAACCATTGGGAAAGAGAGACTGAAACTTTATCTAATCATCTAAAAAAACAAAATGTAGTGTCTGTTGCAAAAAATTCAGACTTACTAGAAGTATCTTTACATACTCCGCATCAGGGATCTTTTTCAATAAAAACTTCTCCAGATAATTTTACTAAATCTCATGATTTATATTTTGGAGGGTTTAAAGACGGCTCTAGTTATAATCATTTTTTTACAGGCTTTTCAGGAAATATAAATACTGTAGTTCTGTTTAGCGACTATGTCACTGAAAGCCATAGAAACACATTTTCAGAGTCTTTCTTTTTAGATACTTTTTCTCCTCCCGGTTTCACAACAGGAGAAAGAACCACAAAACAAGTTACGGGCTCTGAAATACAAAGTCTAGCTTCTGGCTTTGGTGTTGTTGGGCTTGAATACAAACAAACTGGTAGTTATGTAAATGAAGCGGGAGAAACTATACCTGTCTATACGGAGTCAGGAGTACAAGGAGTTGTGTATCAAAACGTACTTGTTGATTTGACAGGAAGCGTAGATATAAAGTCTATAACAGGGTTTTATTCTGAAGAATCCTCTATTAGAAATTCGGGATATGTAAATAATTCAAACAGTGTTCCGGGTAAGATAGTGTTTAATCGTACTCTTACTAACAGCGAATATGTCGAAATATATAACCATAATGATTTTATTGATACTATAAACCTTACATCAGAAAATATTTATAGTCTTGAGACTATAGACATAGGTATAGCAGGTACTGCTGGACTAGCCGCATCGCCTGAGGCCTTTGAGGTTAGAGGTATAGAAGTAGAGAGCGAGAAGTTTTCATATGTAGACTCTACAAAGCAGCCAAATATCCAGCTTTTCTTAGATGGTGTGGTTAGGCAGGAGGTTTCTGGCTTATATTCTGTCAGCGAAATTTACAAAAACTCTGTTGGCGCTGCTGGAACTGCTGGCTTTGCGACTTATAAAGGAGATTATTTTATAAACAATAATGAGGCAGGGTCAGATGGGTCAGCTGGCATAAGCTCAAGAATAGAAAATAATAAATATCAGTTATTTTTAAATTCTACAAATAACTATATAAACATAACAGAAGACGATACTGTTCTTTTTGATGTAGTATCTGGCAATTCTATCACAGGATACTATAATGCTTCTGACGCCCACTATACCGGAGAATATCTAAATAAAGATATATACTTAAATGGACAAAAGCTTACTTCAGGAATCGATTACGATGCTAGTACACATAATAGTAAGCCTTCTGTAAAACTAGAATCTTCAGCATTAAACTTAACTTTTCCAGATGGTGGCGATTTGTTTTTTGTGCCTCATGCTAGCAGCGATTTTACAGTGACTACTTCTAGTGGAGGGGGGAAAGAATTTACTGTCTCTAATATATTTTTTGAGCAGGTCTGGGTAAATGGTATCAGACAGGTTCCGGGGGTAGATTATTATAAAGTACCAGATAACAGCTTAGTAAGTTCAACTACTCCGAGTTTAGAAAACAACTCTTTTGACTTTGAGTCTAACAATAATGCGATAGACGTATCGGTTAAAGATAGGATAAATCCAGTATCGGCAGGAAAGAAGAGAAATAGAATTTTTGAGTTTGATTCAGAAGGCAACACTAATTTGTTTGTGAATGAAAGTTAAGTGTAAAATAATATAGGAAAATGGCAAAAGATAAAGTATCAGTACCGAGTATTCAAGTAGGTTTAAATGAGCCCGGCATAGCTTATGGGGGAGTAATATACTCTTCTACGGCAACTATGGGCTATAATGGAGAGCCAACTAAGTTAGATATAAACGTAGCTTTAGATACTACCATTAGCTCTACTTTAAACTCAGGCAACCCAAGAGACTTTACAATTAGCAAAGAAGATTTAGACTTGACTTCTCCAGTGGAGATAAAATTTTCTAAAGCCTCTTTTTTTAAGAATATGTTCCTTACTTCTTATGATATTTCTACGGATGTAGATAGCAAAGTAATGAACTTACAATATTCAGATGGATCAATATTATTAGATAGAGTATTTGTTGGTTTAATACATGAACATTTTGAAATAGATCCAGTTAAAAATAAAGTTCTTAATTTAGTAGAACTTAACGTAAAGTGTCCCAAAAAAGTAGCTCAAAAAATTAACATAAGCTCTTATGATTCCGTAGCAGATCAGTCTAATATACATTCTACCGACAAGCCTTATTTAGTATGTAGTTCTACAGAAACAGAAACAAGCGTAAGAAGAGTTTATAGAAAACTAGCTAATCCAACAGGAGACCCTAGATTTAACTATAAAGTACTAAGACAAGACTCTGGAAATATTTGGGCAGGAGGGTTTATAGTAGTAGGTAAGGAAGAGTTTTCTGAGTCTGAGTGTGATGTCAAAGATGTGTCTTATACCTTCAAGGACATTATAGATGGAATAAGATCTTTTGGTATAAGAGTTGATTTGAGTAGATTTCCAAATAGAAAAAATATAAATCAACTTACTAAAAACTATTCTGGAACAATAAAAGACGTTTTACAAAATTGGGCTAATGATTTAGGAGTATCTTTTTATTGGGATTTTTCTCAAACAAAACCTACTTTAGGTATAGTTAATCTTTCTGATAAATCCATACAAAGTAAATTTGAGTCAGCTATCGCATCTATAGATGCATTAGACAAGGGGCACGGATCCGATATGATTAGTGGTTCAGATATAGTTATAAATTCTAAAAACCACACTGTTGATTTGGACGGTACTTACTCTCAAGCGTTTTCATCAAATTTAACAAGAGGGCCATCCGCCAAGCAAAAAGAAAGAAAGTCTTCTTCACCAGTCATATTTTCCTGTCAAACCTTGAACAGTATAGCGCAACAAAAACGCGGCAGGAACTATATAAATGGGATGCTTTGGCAGGATTTTTTTGTGAGTATGTGTCTCAGTAAATACGCAAAAGGATTAAGAGACCAATTCAACTTAAGAAACGCTATCCTTCATGATGTAGCGGCGACCAATGCCGGGGATGAGAGCGCAATAGATCCTGAAGGTTATTTTCGAGCTTTGGGTCTTAGAGAGGTCTTTCCTTTGTCTTATACTAGAAAAGGAGGGAATGCGACGGAAAGTAGGGTTACAAATGCAATAATGGCAGAAGTGCAAGGTTCTCTCGGTTTATCGAACATGTTTGCACAAACTTTACAAAACTTAGACTTACATTACGGAGAAAATTATAAGCCAAATTTTTATGCAATGATAGCTGTCGTTGACGAAAATCTAAAAAACACTAATCAAAGCATAGAGTCGTCAATAGCTGACAATTTTTTAGGAAGACATTATACTTTAGCTGCTCCTGCCGCTGAGTATTTTGACTGTAACCCTTATTACAAAATATTAGAGACTTTACAAACTGTTCCGTCTTCTGAGTTTTATGGTCAAACCCAGCATTACAAGACCCCTATGGCTCAGTTTGCTCAGAGTATAACTGATTTAAAAATTGATGGTATGGTCACAGATGGAGATTTATACAAAAACAATTTATATAGTGAGACTAATAAGTTAATAGAACAATTTCAAGAAAACTGCACGAAAGATTTTTTTAAGAAAAATAGGGAGAGAGGTTTTTTTCATTTTGAGAGAAATGCTTCTTGGTTTGCAAATCAAAGAGATATAGATAATTTACTAAACCCATACCGCCTAACTACTCAAGATGCTGGAGACGCGGGAACTAAATACTCATACGTACCCGATAACGTAGTCGATAGGGTAAGAGTAGACCTGACGGCACCTTATAAGCTTTTTATGTATGATGTGCCTTTAATAATGGGTGATGCTGTAAGAAATGCACTGAAGCAGTTCTCAGATGAATCAGGCAGGGCAATAACCGAGAATTCACCCGGAGTAAACAAAGAAATGCTTAGGCTTTTAAACG
>VTLG01011386.1_pt1 | contig 23058 bp, 12 predicted proteins | sample 4694571 | NCBI WGS metagenome assembly VTLG01 (sample SAMN12604809, study PRJNA352737) | marine metagenome | biome: ENVO:00000447; feature: ENVO:00000209|ENVO:00000569|ENVO:01000036; material: ENVO:00002151; isolation source: viral sequences binned using virsorter ...
ACAGTTATTCTCTGATATGTTATACTACCATTAGTAACACTCTATCCCCTCTAATCCGATGACAGTTTCTTACTACAACCGTACAGCAGAAAGGTATAGAATAACGTTGGATATTACAGTACAAGATGACTTTAATCCTCATCAAATTGACTGGCGTAAAGTATTAGATTTGCAGGATAATGAGTGTGTAGAAAGTGTTACTGAAGACCTGTCAAATCCTGTTAGTTGGTAATAAGGGGGAGGAAGTAAAGTGTACCCTTAGTGTAACAACGAGGCAACCATGATTAAGCACTCCTTCGATTATAATGAGATCCTCGTATTTTATGCATGGAGGTAACACTAACTGACAGTCAAATTACACCCCCTTAAGTAACACAAACGGGAATGAGATTGCGCCCGTATTAAAGACACTCAGTAAACCCTAATTTGAATCCTTAATTATGTCTAACTCATCTGCGCAGTTTGTATCAAGAAACTTCGCTGAATTCCTTCTAGAAAGTGCATCAAATGGCAATGAAATCCTTGCTGTATTAGATGATCTTTATGAGGTACAATCTACACCCCTATAAGTAACACATAAGAAGAGTAATTTATAATCAATTAGTGTAATAAACTGCGAGGACGGGTTAGTAACACTTTCCCGTCCTTTTTTATATGTGAGTTTATGTTACTTAGTGGTTACACAGTTGTTGACAATTAAGGACAGTGTATGTTATGATACTAAGTATAACATAGTGAGGTTATGAGTTTCTAACAGTTAATAGGACAGTATTTGCGCCCTTGTGTGTTATCGTGGCGTGGCGCGTTGCCCTTAGCTAAAAAAGGTAGAGACCCTAACCTACAGAGGTGACAGATCGAGATGTATATAAAAAAACCGCGAAAAATTTTCCACCATCCATAACCTTTCATATATAAAAAAATCGCCCATAAAAAATGACGGACGAAACCATTTACCATATATACGCAAAAGATAAATGTTTATATCCTTGTATACCTGAAGCAGAGTTCGAAGCAAAATGGACAGAACTCAAAGCAATGGTTGGTTTAATGAAGACAGAATATACAGAAGAAGATTTATCATTTGAAAGACTTCCAGGAGATAAGGGCGGCGGTGGAGGTTCTTTTGATGATACTTTAGAGCCATCCTATTAACCGTACATTGATATTATTGATTGACAATATACATATATCAGTCTATAATTGAATTGAAGGTATTACGAAACTATGGCAAAAGGATTTACTGTTAAAGCCAATGCTCCCAAAAAGAAAGCACCTGATTGGGACTATGATGCAATTAAAGCAAGGATGAAAGGAAAGACCATCGTATTCTGTCTTCCAGGACGTGGATGTTCTTACATATTTTTGAAAAACTTTGTGCAACTCTGTTTTGACATGGTTCAGAACCAAATGTCTATCCAGATCTCACAAGATTATTCATCCATGGTAAACTTTGCACGATGTAAGTGTTTAGGTGCTAATGTTCTTCGAGGTCCTGAACAAATTCCTTGGGATGGTAAACTTAAGTATGACTATCAACTGTGGATTGACTCAGATATTGTTTTTGATACTAACAAATTCTGGCAGTTATGTGATATGGCAATCCCTGCAGAATCAGTTAATGAAGATGGAAGTACTAATGATGAAGTATTGGAACAACGTGCAATTGCTGCCGGATGGTATGCCACTGAAGATGGTAGCACTACCTCAGTTGCTCACTGGTTGGATGAAGAAGACTTCCGTAAGAATGGCGGAGTTATGAATCATGAGACCGTTGAAACTATGGGTAAGCGTAAGAAACCATTCACAGTAGACTATACTGGTTTTGGTTGGTTACTTATTAAGAACGGAGTCTTTGAAAAACTTGAATATCCATGGTTTGCTCCAAAGATGCAAGTCTTTGAATCGGGCAACGTACAGGATATGTGTGGAGAAGACGTATCATTCTGCTTAGATGCAAAAGAAGAAGGATGGGAAATTTGGTGCGATCCTCGGATAAGAGTAGGGCACGAAAAAACTCGTATTATATAAGTCATGGGACTATTTGGCAGTAAACCAAAAACAACCTTCGGGATGAAAACAGATGAGCAACTCTGGTATGAAATATCAGAGAACCTCACCGAACTTTCTCGAAGGGATGAAGTTGACTATCGGGTCCGTGCGACTCGTGACTCGGTAAAAGAAAAACTCCAAAAACTTAATTTATTATGATTTACACGATTGGTGCAGTAGTTTGTATTGTTTTCATTGGTTTCGTATATGTAATGTATAAGTATAATCCCCACGCATGACTATACTGTATAATATCAAGTATCAAACTAATATATTGCATAGCAATTTAACTGCTGAAGAAGCAGCAGATAAGTTACAAGATTATGCAGATAAGTTTTATGCTTCAGAAGACGATCCAAATGCATGGCCATTTAACCCACAAGACCTAACTATGGAGGAAATTATCGATGCCGGTTAAAACTAAGACTGGACAATGGGGAAGTTCTCAATTTGTAGAGACAATTCCTAAAAAAACTCGTCAGGGACATGGAAAACATACAAAATACGCCGCGAGTTCTCGAAATAGTGCTAAAAAAAGACCTCGTGGGCAAGGAAAATAAGTGCTAAAGGCTATATTTCCAAATAATGTCTATTCAATCATCAGTCCTCTCAATAAATCGTCATTGATTAATATTGTTGAGAGGACAAAACTTAAAAAAGAGCAATATATTCGTTGGCATAACGAAAATCCACTCTATAATGATGATGAAGGACGAAATATTACCGTAGAATTGCTTGAAGAAGAAGAATTATATGAAGCAATCCTTCCTTCAGTCTATATTTTTCTACAATTATTGCAAATAGAAGACGAAATTGATATAAAATTGAATGAAATATGGAGAACTACCTATAAAAAAGGCGGTTGGCAAGAATTACATGATCATACACCTGATTCCGATGTGTCAGGTGTTCTTTTTTTGGATGAACCAGACGAAGAATCGGGTAAATTCTTCTTTTTTAACAAACAACTTGCAGAAATTCCTTCTTCTTTAAGAAGATTGTCTAATATTCCCTCATGTTCTTGTGTAAATTATCGACAAGGTGATATTTTGTTCTTTCCTGCTCATATGTTACATGGAGTTACTCCTCACAAGTCCAATAAACCTAGAAGAACAGTCTCATTTAATTTTAAATTGGTAGAATAAATATTAAAAATGAAGATTTAAGGCAATGAACGACTTTTTAGACAACTTGGCCAATGATCAACACCAGAAAATGCTTCGTGAAATTGCAAATGATGCTGCAACACCCAAAAAACGCGATAGAAAAGTCCAAAATGACCTTTATGAGAAGGTAAATGATAATGATTTCTATGAAGGACTTGATTATGATGATGATATGATACCCTCTGCAGAAGCTTAGTCATAAATCCTTAATAAATAAACAATAATCGCTGTATTTAAGTGCCTCTAGAAAGGGTTAGTCCCGGATTTAAAGATTTAAGCATGACTTTTCAGGCAAATCCCCTGAATTTCGACCTTATTGGGCTTAAAAATGAAAATGCAATTGCTCGTTCAGTGAGAAATATTGTATTTACCCTTCCTGGAGAGAAATTTTTTGATGAAAACTTTGGATCTCGCATTTCTGCTTCTCTTTTTGAAAATATTGATGATATAACTGCTAATGTTATTTCTGATGAAATTACACAATCAATTGAAAGATATGAACCTAGGGTTGATTTAATTAATGTAGAGGTATTTCCTAATTTTGATAACAATGCTTTTGATGTATTAATCATATATGACATTATAGGAGCAGATGCTCCTCCACAAGAACTACAATTCGCGTTGCAATCAACTAGATAAATGCCATTAGTAAATTTTTCTAACTTGGATTTTGACCAAGTTAAAACATCTCTTAAAGAATATCTGAGAGCAAACTCCACATTTACCGATTATGATTTTGAAGGGTCTAACCTTTCATCTCTAATCGATCTTTTAGCATATAATACTTACATTACTTCATATAATGCCAATATGGTTTCTAATGAAGTATTCATTGATAGTGCTACTTTAAGAGAAAATGTGGTATCTTTAGCAAGAAATATTGGATATTTACCAAAATCTAGAAAATCAGCATCTGCAACGGTTAGTTTTTTCATTGATTGTAGTAATATTACTCCTACTCCTGCTTCAATAACCTTAAAAAAAGGTCCTGTTGCGGCAACTTCTGGTACTTTTGGCAATCAATCCTTCGTATTTTCAATTTTAAGCGATATTACAGTACCTGTATTGGATAATATTGCTTCATTTGATGAAATTTCAATATATCAAGGGTCACTTCTAACATCTACTTTCACATATAGCTCTAGAACTCCAAATGCAAAGTTTATTTTACCAAATGCTGGTATTGATACTGAATTATTGAATGTAGTTGTAAAAGGAACTCAACAATCTACAACTCAAGTTCAATATACTTCTCAAAACAGTCTTTTTAATATTGATGGATCTTCTAAAGTCTATTATATTCAAGAAATTGAAGATGAGAGATATCAATTAATATTTGGAGACGGTATTTTTGGAAAAGCTCTTGAAGAAGGTAATTATATCGTTGCTGATTATATTGTATGTAATGGGGATAGTGCAAATGGAGTAAATCAATTTGAATTCGCAGGAAGTCTTGCATATAATAGAAATGGAACTGATTATACAGTCACAGATGGCATTTCTTTAATAACAACTGACATTTCTTCTAAAGGTGGAGAGACAATTGAGTCAGTGGACTCTATTAAGAAGTTTGCACCTCGAATTTATGCGTCTCAAAACCGTGCATTGACCGCAAATGACTATGAGACACTAATTCCAGCGAAAATTTACCCCGAAACAGAATCAATTTCGGTTTTTGGTGGTGAAGAATTGATTCCACCTCAATATGGAAAGGTTTTTATTAGTATTAAACCAAAAACTGGTGACTTTTTACCCAACTTGATCAAAGAAAACATTAGAATGAGGTTAAAGAAGTATGCAGTTGCTGGAATTGTTCCAGAAATCCTTGATTTGAAATATCTTTATATTGAAGTTGATTCTAAGATCTACTATAACAGTAATTTGACATCAACTGGTGCTGCGGTTGCTAGTACGGTTCAAAATAATGCAAATAAGTATGCAGAATCTTCAGAATTAAACAAATATGGTGCTAGATTCAAATATAGTAAATTTTTGAATATTATTGACCAAAGTGATGCTGCGGTAACATCAAACATTACCACAATTACTATGAGAAGAGATTTGAGAGTATCATTAAATACTTTTGCGGAATATGCAATTGGATTTGGTAATGAATTCCATATTAGAAGTATGGACGGTTATAATATTAAATCTTCCGCATTTAAAATAAGTGGAATTGCTGATGATGTCTATATCTCTGATATTCCTAATACAAATAGGACTGATGGATCTCTTTTCTTATTTACAGTTCCTACAGCATCTTCAACAACTCCAACAATTGTTAGAAGAAATGTTGGAAGTATTAATTATGAGAAAGGAATTATAATTATTAATCCTATTAATGTTTTATCTGGAAAAATAAAAGATGGACAAACTATTATTGAATTATCTGTATGTCCATTGTCTAATGACGTTATTGGATTACAGGATTTGTATTTGCAACTAGATATTAGTACGAGTCATTTCGAAACTGTTGTTGATGAAGTTTCTTCTGGATTAGATCCAGCGGCATCTAATTATATTGTAACCTCAAGTTATGCAAACGGGAACCTAGTAAGATCTTAAGATGGCAGAAAAGAGAATACAATTTAGTAACATAGTTCAGAATCAGCTTCCTGCTTTCACGAAGACTGAATTTCCTTTAGTTTCTGAGTTTTTAAAACAATATTACCTTGGGCAAGAATATCAGGGTGGTTCTGTTGATTTGATTCAGAATATTGATCAATATGTAAAAGTAAGTGAACAAACCAATTTAACAGAATCTGTTCAATTATCTTATAATGTTGATACTATTACCGATGTCATTCCCGTTGACATGGTACAAAATCCTGCAGGAACTGACGGATTTCCAGAGTCTTATGGATTAATAAAAATTAATGATGAAATTATTACGTATACTGGCACAGCGACTACTTGCTTTACTGGTTGTGTGCGTGGATTTTGTGGTATAACGTCTTATAAATCAGAAAATAGACCAGATGTACTAGAGTTTAATTCAACCACCTCTGCGGACCATACAGAGGGGTCTAAGATAGAGAATTTAAGTTGTTTGTTCCTTAAGGAATTTTTACTCAAAACAAAACATCAACTTTTACCGGGAATAGAGAATAGATCTTTACATAAGAGTTTAAATCAGGATCTTTTTATAAAACAGGCAAAAGACTTCTATTTAAGTAAAGGTACAGATAGATCTTTTGAAATTTTATTTAAAGCTTTATATAATGAAGATGTAAGAATTATAAAACCAAGAGATTTTCTTTTTACTCCTTCTAATGCAAATTATAGGATTACAAAAGATTTTGTAGTTGAATCAATTATAGGAGAAGGAGATCCAGTAAATCTTGAACAATCTACTTTGTTCCAAGATGCCTATCAATATGGAGATTATACCAAAGCATATGCTCCTATTACTTCAGTAGAGCCTATTATTACTGGAGATACTGGAATAGGACAAACTTATTATAAACTGAGTATTGATGGTGGATATAATAGAGATGCTAGGGTTGAAGGATCAATATATGGTGAATTTAAAACTCATTCCAAAACCAGAGTAATTGGACAAGTATCTGCAGGTAATACTTATATTGATGTAGATTCAACAGTTGGATTCCCTACTAGTGGAGAATTGTATTGTACTTATAGTGATGGAAATGTAGGAATGGTTTCTTATACTTCCAGAAATACAACTCAATTTTTTAATTGTTCAAATATAAACGGAACAATCTCAGATGCAACAAATATTGGAATTAATACTTACGTGTATGGTAGTTCTAATTTAGATAGTAGTAAAACTATTAAAGTAAGACTTGGTGCAGTACTAGAAAAATTTGAAGTTCCTACTGATGCATTAAATTATGGAAGAAATGATACTGCTCAACTTAAAACTTTAGGAATTTCTGACGGTAGTTTTAAAGGAAAAAATTGGCTTTATAATATTGCACCAATTTATAAAATGAGGATTATTCGCCTCATTGATAGTAATGACTGGACTTATCAAGTTGCTTTAAATGTAGATCATTGCTTTGTTGTAGGTGATAAATGTTCTGTAATATTGGGTAATGATGTTAGACAAACTTCTCTTGTAATTAAAGTTAATTCTGACAAATCACTTGAGATTAAGGGTCAAGGACAACTTCTTGATCAACCTGAAAATACTTATCATCTTAAGAGACATATTTTAAAAACAGAATCTAATAATTTTCCAAACTCTACAATATATTCTACTAATGTACAGAATGTTTATAAAAAAGGAGAAAATTATATAGTTGCTTCTAGTTCTATTCCTTCTTACAATGCTCAACCACTTGATGTGTATGGACAGACAGTTACATTCTCTGGAACATTTATTGGATCGGAATTTTTAATTAACCCTTTAACTGAGGATCATGGATTCTATACTGGGGATGCGGTTTACTATTCTCCAGAAAGATTAGTTGAATCATATTATGATTCTTTTGGAATTGCTCAGACTAGAGTAGTTGATGGAAAAGGTTTAGTTACTGAAGGTCTTTATTTTGTTTATAGAGTTAGTAATTCTAGGATAAAACTTGCTACAAGTAGAACAAACCTTTCCGATGAAACTTTTGTTACTCTTACTAAAGAGGTTCTTGTAAACAATAGTAGAATAGAACCATATGATTTTAGATTTAAGACTTTACGCTCACAGGATATCTTAAGGGAGGTTGCCCCTCCTAGAGATGATAATGAAAATGAAATTCCAACTGAACCTGGATTTAATGGAATTTTAATAAATGGTGTTCAGCTTTTAAATTATAAGTCGGGTGATGTTATTAAGTATGGGCAAATTGATGAAATTGAAGTTAGTAGTCCTGGATCTGATTATGATGTAATTAATCCTCCACTTGTACATATTAAAGATAGTGTAGGAACTGGTGCTACTGGTTTTAGTGCTGTTGAAGGATCTTTAGAGGAACTTAGGATTCTTGATCCTGGTTTTGATTATGAAGAAACTCCTATTATTACTCTTAGTGGTGGTAATGGTTCAGGGGCAGTTGTTGATGTTAATATGAAATTGATTAATCATTCAGTTGATTTCTTTGCAGATGCTAATATTCATGAAGGTCAAACTTCTTCTTGGGTTAATCTTGATGATAATACTATTGGATTTAATACCTATCATAAATTTAAAAATGCCGAAAAAGTAATTTATGAAACTAATGGACAAACTCCAGTTGGAGGAATAACTACTGATTCTCAATATTATGTGTATCCTGTAAATAATACAACAATAAAACTTTATTCAAAAGAGAATGATGCTTTTAGTGGAATTAATACTATTTCTTTAACTGGACATGGTATTGGAAAACAATCTTTTAGAGCTATTAAGAAAAAATCTATAGTTGATAATATTACTATAATTGATAGTGGATCGGGATATGCAAATAAAAAGAGAAGTACTCCTACTGAAGCGGGAAGTGGAATTAATACATCTATAGATTATATACAAATTCCTAATCATGGATATAGTTCAGGAGATATTGTTCAATATACTGCTGAAGGGACTGCTCTTGGTGGACTTTCTAATGGATCTGATTATTATCTAACAACAATTAATAAAGATCAATTTAAATTATCTCAAATTGGTGCAGGTTCTACCATAAAAACATTTTTCTATGATACAAAGCAATATATTAATTTTACATCTGTTGGATTTGGAACTCATACATTTAATTACCAACCAATTACTGTTAATATAACTGGAAAGGTTGGAATTTCTTCAATAGAGGGAAATACTTTCCAGTGTAGAGTACAACCTATTGTGAGGGGTAGTATTGATTCGGTACATGTATCTAAAAATGGTGTTGGATATGGATCTTCTGAGATTATTAATTTTGATAGACAACCTGATATTACTGTAGTTGCAGGATCTGGTGCCCAATTAAGACCAGTTATTAATGATGGAGCAATTACTGAAGTATTAGTTCAAGCTCCTGGAACTAGATATAATTCCCCTCCAGATTTAATTATTAAGGGGGATGGTCAAGGTGCAGTACTTACTCCTGTATTGGATAATGGTACAATTGCATCTATTACGGTAATTGAAAAAGGTGAAGGATATACTCAAGCAAATACTAGTATTGAAGTTCTTGTTCCAGGTGAAGGTGCAGAATTTAGGGCAGATATTCAAAATTGGAGATTAAATTTATTCCAAAGACATATTGATAATTTTAGTACTGATGATGGAATTATTGCTGACCAATTTAATATCGATAGGGGACTTCAATATTCTCATTTGTATGCTCCTAGGAAACTTAGAGAAGCAGTATTTGGAACTGATTTAGATGGAAATACTTTATATGGTTCTAGTGATTTACAAAGAGCTAATAGTCAAGAAATTGATTCTGGGAATCATTCGCCAATAATTGGTTGGGCATATGATGGAAATCCCATATATGGACCTTACGGATATTCTACTCAGACAGGTGGTGTAGTAACTCAGATGAAGTCTGGTTACAGTGTTGATTTAAAATCAAGTAGACCTCCTCAAAATAATTTTCCAGTAGGATTCTTTATTGAAGACTTTACTTATACTAGAGTATCTGATGCAGCAACACTTGATGCAAATAATGGAAGGTTCTGTATCACTCCAGAATATCCAAATGGAACATATGCTTATTTTACAACTATTGAAATTAATGCGGATTCTTCAGGACCATTTGCTGGTTATAAGAGACCAAAATTCCCCTACTTAGTTGGTGATAATTTTAAATCTACTCCTAATAAGTTTAATTTTAGTTCTTATTCCAATCAGGATCAATACGAATTAGATAAAAATGGATGGTCTCGGAATACTTATTTTTATAATTTCATTGAAGGTAAGTTAGAATATCCATATGTTTATATCCCTGATAATCTGAAGCAAACTATTGATATTAAGTCTGGAAAACCAGGAACGATTGATCATTTAGGAATTAGTACAGCAGGTGATCTTTATCAAGTGGGAGATAAAGTAGTTTTTGATAATACTGGCACTCAAGGAAGTAGAGCATCTGCTAAGGTTTCTTGGGTTAAAGGTAAAGAGTTAAGTAATATAAGTGTTGCTACAAGCTCAGTAAGTGGGGTTGAAGTTTATCCAGGAAAACAAAAAGGCGAATATATTCTTTATTCTACAAAACCCCATCAATATAAAAAGAATAATTTAGTTACAGTTTCTGGATTATCTACAACTTCTTCAAAAATTGGTGGAACTTATACGGTAGGAATTACAACGGATACTTTTGTATTGGTTGGATTTGGATCTACTCCTGCAGGTATTGGAACAATACCACAGACAGGAATAGTTACTTATTTTAATGTTAATGGTGATTTTACTTATCCTCACATTAAAGTAAATGACATTCTTAGTATCAATTCTGAGAAAATTCAAGTCTTAAATATTGAACCAGAGTTTTCAAGAATTAGAGCTTTAAGAGCAGTTGAGGGAACGACAGGAGCAGCACATACTGTAACCACAGTTCTTTATGAAAATCCAAGAAAATTATTTGTAAATGCCGGATTTAAAACAACATATGATTGTAAGGTAAATACTCAAATTTATTTTAATCCAAATGAATCGGTTGCAGTAGGAACTGCTTCTGGTGTTGGTATTGGAACTACAATTCAGTTTTATTCGCAACCTGGATATCCAAATGCTGGTGCTGGAATAACTCAAGTCTTTATCCCTACAAAGACAATTTGGATTAAAAATCATGGTTTAGAAACTGGGGATATAATAACATATTCTCCTAATGTAGGTGATGGAGTAGCAATTCATACTGGTGGGGGTATTGACGTTCAGAATGCAGGTGGAGGAATATCAACTCTAACCGACGGTCAAAATCTATATGCTTATAAGTATAGTGATAATTTACTTGGTATTGCTACTGTTAGAGTAGGACTTAATACAACAGGTGATTCTATTGTTGGTATTGCATCAACATATAGGAGTTCTTCAACGTTATTTTTCTCAGGTATTGGAACTGGTACATGGCATAATTTTAAAACTAATTATGCTCCAATCACTGCAACACTTTCTAGAAATCTTGTAACTGTTTCAACTGGAAGTACTCATGGATTGGAAAGTGATGATGTTGTAGATGTTAATGTAAGTCCTGGTAATATTTCAACAACATTTACTGTTAAGTATAATGATTATAATAGAGTAATTATAGTTGATCCTAAAGATTTTGTTGCAGGAGGAGTTAATACTACAACTAATGCAATTACTATTGCAAATCATGGTTTAGTAACAGGACAAAAGATTGTTCATACTGCATCTCTTCCCTGTGAGGGTCTTTCAAATAATGGATTATATTATGTTGTTAAAATTGATGATAATACAATAAAATTATCATCTACTTCTTATGATTCAAATTTATTAAAACCAATTATTGTTGGAATTACTAGTTCTTCTGCTGGATCAATTAATCCAGTTAATCCTCCCGTAAAAATATATAAAGATCAAAATGCTATTTTCGATCTTTCTGATTCATCTTTAGGTTATATAAGTCAGGGAACAAGTTATCCTGCATTTGAATTTAATCTTTATAGTGATAAGAACCTTATAAAGATATGGAATACTGATGAAATTACTAATATCTTTAATGTTGTAAGGTCGGGAAGTGCTGGAGTAGATGCAGATGCAAAAGTTACAGTAACTGTTGATAAGGATACTCCTAAAGATTTATTTTATACCCTTGATCCTTTATATGAAGGGACTCTTCCTCCAGTTAAAGAACAAATTACAAGAAATGATAAAGTTATTAGTGCAAATCAAGTTCAAATTGCAGAGAGTGGTTATAACGGAAAACATACTATTTCTGTAGGAGCAACCAATACATTTAATTATAGTTTAACTAAACTACCTGAAAAATCATCATATATTTCAACAGATTCTGTTCTTGAATATACAACTTCTTCTGACAGTGCATTTGGACCTGTAGCAGAACTTAAAATATTTGATGGTGGAGAAAATTATTATTCTCTTCCCGGAATTACGAGTATTACATCTGGTTATGGTGTAAATGCTGTTCTTGATGTTTCTAGTGAAAAAATAGGAAGAATTGGAAAAGTAAACATTAATGATATTGGATATAATTTCCCTTCCGACGATACACTTAGACCAAGTGTTGCTTTACCGCAAATTATTACAATAGATAAATTAGCAAAGATTGATTCTATTGGAATAGCTTCAGTCGGAAGAGGATATGCTGTAGCACCAACACTCTTAGTATTTGATGGAGTAACTAGAGTACGAGATGAAGATATTAAACTTGAATATAAACTTGGGGATTCTAATGTAACTATTCTTAGAGAATCTAAAGGAATTAGTAATATTCCACCACTTATTATTCCCACCAATAATACTAATGGTGTAGGAATTCATACTGTAGGATTTAATACTACTACTAAAGATGTATCTATTACTTTATCTGTTGGATTTAGTACTGCAGGTAGTTTCCCCTTCTCAGTTGGAGATAAAGTATTAGTTGAAAATATTAGTGTTGGTGTTGGTACAACTGCAAGGGGATATAATTCAGATGCATATGATTATAAATTATTTGAATTAACAGAAGTTGATTCAAATATTGGTGGATTGGGTATAGTCACATTTAGTCTATATGATTATTATAAGGATTTAAATTCTGAAGTAACTCCTGGGCAATATGATTCTGCTAATTCTATAGGAAGAATTATACCTGAAAAATATTTCCCAATGTTTGATATTAAATTGGGTGTAAATGATTTTCTTGCTGGAGAATCTGTTACATCAGATTTAAATGTTGGTACTGTTGAATCTTGGAATAAGAAACTTGGATTATTAAAGGTATCATCTGGAGATGATTTTAAAGTTGATGATATTATCACAGGTAGAACATCAGGAACGAGGGGAATTGCTTCTTCTATAACATCATATGATTCTGATATTAAATTAGGTCCTTATTCCGAAGTAAATAAGGGATGGGAAACTGATTCTGGTGTTCTTAATGTTCATCAGCAAAGAATACAAGACAGTTTATATTATCAGAATTTCTCATATGCATTGAGGTCTAAAGTATCGATGGATACTTGGGATGATGCAGTAAGTGCATTAAATCATGCTTTAGGATATGTAAAATTCTCTGATATGCAAGTTGATTCATTGAATAGTAATTCAATGAAAGTTGGTTTATCTACTGAAGTAACTTCATATGAAATTGTAAATGATTTGATTGGAATTGGTAATTTAAATACTGTACATGATTTTGATTTAGTAAAAGAGAATTCTTTAAATGTAGGAACAAGAGTACTTTCTAATGAAATAATATTTTCTAATAGAATTCTTTTTGATTATGATGAATCAAAAGGAAATAGAGTTCTTTCTATTGATGATATTGCAAGTGAATTTAATAGTAACCCAAGACCTACTCCATTCAGCATTGCGGCTGAATTTGAGCTTGCTACAGCAAGAGCAGTAAAATATTTTGTTTTTGTTAAGGATAGGAGATATATCCAACACAGACAACTTCAAGTTATTGATTTACTTCATAATAATTCTGATATCTATCTTCAACAATATGGTAGGATAGAAACTGTCTATAATATGGGATCATATGATGCCAATATTTTGGGAAGTACTGGAAGATTGTTGTGGTATCCAAAAGATTTTAAAGTTAATGATTATGATATTGCAGCTATTTCTTATCATTTAGATGATGGTTTTACAAGTGTAGGTAATACTAGTTTTGGTGTTACACAAATAGAAGGTACGAGTACACGAGTATCTACTGCAACTACTACAGGAATTAATATTGTAAGTGTTGCATCTACATACGGTTCTGCCAAGATATTAGTTAATATTACAGGAGATATCTCAGTAGCATCTGGTGGTGAATTTGAATTTGATGAATTAAATCTTATTCATGATGGAACTACTGTTGATATAACAGAGTTTGGTAATTTACTTACTGAAGTTGAAGATACTGATGATGCAGCATCTGGTCTTGGAACATATTCTGCTTATATGAGTGGATCGACTTGGAAACTTGATTGGTTCCCTAGTCAAACACATGTTGGGGTTGGAACAACTGCATATGTTAATACATGTGTAGTTTCAATGGCACAAACTGGTAGTTTGGGTGCTCAGGGGACAATTGATCTAAAACATGGAAGATTCCAATCAACACCTACTGGTATAGCATCTACTACATCTCCATCAGCAAATGTAATTGGTGAATACATTACTCAGACTGATGCTACTACTGATGGATATGATGCTGCTTATTTCCAAATACAAGTTACAGATACCAACAATAGTACATCTTCTCAGATGTTTGAAGGTCTTGTTGTTGATGATTATCGTCTTGATACTGATACTGGAGACACCTATGAAACTTTCTATGGTGAAGTTGGTGCTTCTGGATTAGGAACTGTAGGTAGTAGGGTAATTAGTGATAGTACTGCTGGAGTAGCAACTGTTCAGTTATTATATACTCCCACTGCAAATATTGCTATTCAGGCTGATGTGTATATGAATGCAATAAAAATTAGTGATGATGATAAGGATAATATGTCCTTTAATAATTCAGAAGTTCAGACCGAATATGGTTTATATGAGGGAACTGAGAATAATCTTAAAAAGCAATTTATGCTAACTCATCAAAATGAAAGAATTTTTGAAAGAAGCTTTGAAGGAGATAATTCCAGTATTGTAAGTGTTTCTGCAGATACGATCACGATTCCAAATCACTTCTTTGTTACTGGTGAAAAACTTAAGTATGTTCATGAAGGAACAGGTAGTTATGGTGCAGTGGGAATTGCTACAACTAATGGATTTGTTGGAGTTGGAACTACTACTCTTTTACCTGAACATTTCTTTGTTATTAAAGTTGATGATGATAAGATTAAAATGGCAATAACTGCTCAAAAGGCTTTATTAACCCTTCCAGAATCTATAGATATCACTAGTGTTGGTATTGGCACCTCACATAGATTTGTTTCTACAAATCCAAATCCAAAAGTTATATTAAGTTTAGATAATATTATTCAATCTCCTGTTGTAGCAACCGCTGTAACAACTACTCTTGCTAAAGCAGTAACTACTACTGATGATCTTATTTACTTCAGTGGAATAAGTTCGTTTAAGGGAGCCAATTTATTCCAAGTTAATGATGAGATAATGAAGATTGAGTCTGTTGGTGTTGGTAGTACTAATAGATTTAGAGTTAGGAGAAGATGGTTGGGAACTAATCTTGCTGGACATTCTACAGGAGCATTAGTAACTAAGGTTCAGGGTAGTTATAATATTATTGATAATGTACTTAACTTTACAGAAGCTCCTTATGGAAATATACCTTTAAGCAGTACTACTAATCCACCAGATTCTAGAGATTGGGTAGGAATTGCTACAGGATCTCATTTTAATGGAAGAGTATTCTTACGTTCTGGAATTACTAATTCATCTAATGAAACTTATTACAATAATAATGTTTTTGATGATATTAGTCATGAATTTAACGGAGTTAAGAAGACTTTTGATTTATTAGTTGGTGGAGGTAATACGACTGGAATTGCAACAGAAAATGCTGTAATTTTGATTAATGATGTATTCCAAGGACCAGTTAAAAATGTTGATTTATTAGAAATATCAGGTGTTACAACTGCAACCTTTACTGGAACAGCATCCTCTGTTTCTACCGATATTAATCTATCAACTCTTCCTATTGGTGGTGTAATCCTATCTGTTGGATCTACTGAAGGTCATGGATATCAACCATTAGTTGCTGCAGGTGGTACAGCAGTTGTTTCTACAGCAGGAACTGTTGCTTCAGTTAGTATTGGATATAGTGGATCTGGATATAGGTCTGGTATTGGTCAAACTGTTAATGTTGGTGTTGGAACTACTAGTTTAACAACTCCTAATACACAATGGGTGGGTACTGCCACAATTGGATCTAATGGTACTTTAACTGGTGTAGCAATTACAATTTCTAAAGGTGGATATAGTCAAACAGATCCTCCATTTGTTATTATTGATTCTCCGCTTTCATATACTAATATTCCTTTAGAATATAGTTCTGAGAGTGCAGCTGGAGTTGGAACTAATGCAAGTATTGATATTGTTGTTGGTCAAGGATCAAGTATAACCGATTTCCGTCTTAATTGTACTGGAAGCGGATATCGTGAAAATGAAATTCTAACTGTTCCTTACGCAGGAACAACTGGAATTCCTACTGATACTGGTACTTATTGGAATGAATTCCAACTTACTGTTACAGAACAATTTAGTGATAAATTTAGTGGATGGTCAGTTGGAGAATTGGAGAATCTTGATGATTGGGATAGTCAATTTGATGGACAAACTGTTAGTTTCCAATTAAGAAGATCTGGAGATTTAGTTTCTATTAGAACATCTAAGGGATCTAAAATTGATATTGAACAAGTTATTTTGGTCTTTATTAATGACATTCTTCAAGTTCCTAATAGGGGATATACATTTGAAGGTGGTAGTGTGGTTACATTGACAGAAGCACCTAAAGTAGGAGATAGGTCTAAGGTTCTTTTCTTTAGAGGAAGTGGTAGTGCTGACGTTAAATCTACTGAAATTCTTGAGACGGTTAAGATCGGTGATGACTTAACAATAGAAAATGGAGAGCAACCATATTATCTCAAGGAAACTACAAGAGGAGTTACTACTGTATCTTCAACTAGTGTAGTAGAAACTGTACCATATTTTGGTCCTGGTAATACTCAAGATGAAAATCTTCTAAGACCTGTTGTTTGGACAAGACAAACTGAAGATAAAATTATAAATGAAGAAGAAGTTGGAAAAGATAGAGAATTATATAATGCTCAGATTAATCCTGCTGCCTATGTTATTAAATCAGTTGGTATTGGATCAACAGTAATTTATGTTGATAGTTTAAAACCATTCTTTGATCCTGATAATGAAATGGAAGATACTGACAAACGGGCTGCTCGTCAGGATAAAATAACTATCGTTTCTCAAGATACCAAAACTGGTGCGATTGGAACTTGTCTTGTAACTACTGCAGGAATAGTTACATCAGTAGATATTACTAATGGTGGTGGTGGATATACTTCTGCACCGAGTGTAGTATTCGGTCAAACTGGTATTGGAACTACTGCAACTGGTACATCATTTATTAATTCTGTTGGTATTGTTACTGGAATTGAAATTACTAATAGTGGAACTGAGTATTTGCAGACAGATGTACCATCCTGTCTTATTCAACCACCTATAGCAATTACTGAAGAAGATGATGTTGGTTCCTATCATGGAGATGATGGAATTATTGTTGGATTCGGAACTGAAGGTGGTGCAGCATCGGTTGATAAGAGTCTAATTTTTGATATCCATATTCCATATGGATCCTTTATGAGAAATAGTGCACTTGTTGGAAGTGCTGTTACCTTAAGTGGTATTGGAACTGGTGATTATTTTGTAATTAAAAACAGCTATGTTGGATTTGCTGATACTACTCTTAATTCTCTAGATGTTAGTGGCGATATTATTGGTATTGGTACGAATTTTGTTGATAACATCTATCAAGTAGATACAGTTACAAATCATATAACTGATGGTGTAGTTGGTCTTGGAACTACTACCTTTAGAAGAGTTACTGCAAAGATTGCTGGTGTATCTACTATTACATTTGCTTCTACTAAGGCAGGATTTAGTAGTGTGACTTATGACTTCTCTTCTGCTGGACAAGGTGCTGGATCTGGATGGAGTGGAGCATTTACAACTTCATTCTATCTTGCTGACTTTAGTTGGGGTAAGATTAATCTTGTAGCTAGAAATGCATCTAATGAATATACTGCATGGACTCGAAATGCCATATCAGGACTTAGTACTACTCCAATTGTTCAACGTACTAGATCATTGAGATCTAAATCATACTATGGTCAAATCATCTAAATAACTTAAAATAGTATTATCTATAAATGGCATACGTAGGATTAGATACTGGATCTGCAGCAAATGCTGGAGATGGTAGCACCCTTAGGGCGGGTGGTAATATTGTTAATGCCAATTTTAAAGAAATCTATAACTATTTTGGTGATGGAAGTACATTAAGTTTTAGTGGTGGTAATTGGATAGATGTTGCAACTGGAATTAATACACTTTCTTATGTTGGTATTGGAACCACAAATCCTACTGATGCATTAACGGTTCTTGGTGGTGGTAATATTACTGGTGTTTTAACTGCAAATACTTTTAGTGGAATTGGTAGTTTTAGTGATTTTACTGTTTCTGTTGGTGCTACCTTTAATGGTAATGTATTGGTTGGTGCTGGTATTACAGCATATGCGAGTACTGGTATTATAAGTGCGACGAAATATTATGGTGATGGATCTACATTACTTAGTGTTCCTTCTGGATTAGGAACTGCATTAAGTGATGATAGTACTAATCCATTGAATAAAATGTATTATGTGGATGCTGTATTAGGTGTTGGTCAAACAGTTACTGTTGATCCTCCTGCTTCATCACAGGTTGCATTTACAAACTATCCTACTATTGCTGTTGATGATACTTATGACTTAATTGTTGCTGATGGTGATGATTTTATACCAGATATTCTTGGAATAGGAACTACTGGTATTGGAGGAGTTCTTGCTGGTAGTGGGGGAAGAGTTAGGGCAGATAATTATACTAACAGATCAGGTGGTGCTCCTACTTTCCCTCAAGGGGCAGTACTTAGTGGAGTTAGTACTGTTGGTATTTTAACTGGTGGTACTTCTGCAACATTTAGTGGTATTGTAACTGGTTCTAGTTTTGTTGGTGATGTAGATGCTGCAAATGTTGATTCATCTGGTACTTTATATGCAGTAACGGGTATTGTTACAACATTAACGTCTACGACTGCTACTGTTTCAAATTCTTTAACGATTACAAATGATGCCACGATTGGTGGTGGATTAACTATTACAGGTAATTTAACAGTAGATGGAACGCAAACTATTGTTAATACTTCTACCTTAGATGTCGCTGATAAAACTATAGGTATTGGATCAACATCTAATGCAACTAATTCAACTGCGGATGGTGCTGGTATTGAAATATATGCAAGTTCCTCTACTGCTAGTAATAATAAGACTTTAAAGTGGCAGAATGGTAGTGGTTGTTTTGAATGGAGTGGACCTAATAGATTTAAAGGAGTTTCTGAAACAGTTTCGGCAGCAACCACTTATATGCATGGGTCTGATGTTGTATTAGAAATAGATCTTCTTGCAGCATCGACATATACTTATACAATGCCTTCAGTATGGTCATCCGGTAATGGATGTAATATTGGTATTGTGTCCTTTAAGAACATGTATGCCGATGCTCAGAATGGCACAACAGTTACCCTTATTACCACTCAAGGAGCAAATCATGGTGGTGGTACTGGATATGCCAATACAGTTTCTGCTGTTGGATTTGGTGCTACTTGTACCGTTATTCCTTTTAGAAATGGATCTAATACGGCGGGTATTCAAACTGCAGGACGTAGTGGTGGAACTGGAGCAGCAACTAATACTGGAATTACTACCGTAACTCTTTCTTCTGGTGCGGGTGCTTTAGACTTTATTTCCTTCTTTATTCATTATGATGGTGGTACAGTAACTGATTTAAACAGTTATAAGGTTTATGTGACTAAGAATGGTGGATTTGGTTTTGGTAGTGTTGGTATCTAATGATTATAAAATACTTAATAAATAAATAAAAAGTTCTAAAAAATGGCTGCAATTATAACAGATCAAATAAGGATTTTAAATGCAAAGAACTTTCTTTCCGGAGTAAGTACTGCAACTAATGCATATTATTCATTTATTGGTCTATGCAATCCTTCTGATATCCAGTCTGACTGGGATACTAATCCTCCTTCACCAAAAGATAATTTTAGTGAAGAAGATAATTATTGGGATACTATGATTGCAATGAAGAAGATTAATGCTTCTGATGTAAGACAAGTTGTTACGAGAAGGGTGTGGGCATCTGGAACAACTTACGATATGTATCGTGGTGATTATAGTCGTACTAATACCGCAAAAGTTTCTGGTGCAACTAATTTATATTCAGCATCATATTATATTTTGAATAGTGATTATAGGGTATATGTTTGTCTTCATAATGGAATGGATCCAGATAACCCAAATGGAAGACCTTCATTAGATGAACCGACATTTACTGATTTAGAACCTAAAGTTGCTGGTACAAGTGGTGATGGATATATTTGGAAATATCTTTATACTATTAAACCAAGTGATATTGTAAAATTTGAGTCTACTGATTTTATTCCCGTCCCTCTCGATTGGACTACTAGTACAGATACTGCTCCTGTAAGGGATAATGCAGTTGATGGATCTGTTAAAATTGTAACTGTTACTAATAGAGGTGTTGGTTTAGGAACAGCAAATAGTACTTATACAAAAGTACCTATTAAAGGTGATGGAACGGGAGGAGAAGCAACTATTGTTATTAATAATGACCAAAAAGTTGATACTGTAACGGTTTCTAATCAGGGTCAAAATTATACTTACGGCAATATTGATTTAGAAGCAGGTGGTGTTCCAACAGGAACTACTAGACCTACTTTTGATGTTGTTATGTCTCCTCCAGGAGGTCATGGATCTGACATTTATAGAGAACTTGGTGCATATAATGTTCTTTTGTATTCTAGAATTGAAAACGATACTGAAAACCCTGATTTTATAACAGGAAACCAAGTTGCACGAGTTGGTGTTGTTGAGAATCCTAAAGCGACTAGTGGAGCACTTTTATCTGCTGATAAAGCAACTGCATTAGGAGCTTTAAGATTAACAGGAACGGGTTATAGTACAGCAGCGTTTGATGGGGATACATTTATTACCCAAACTATTTCTAGCGGTACAACTGCTGTTGGTAGAGTCGTTAGTTATGACACTAATACAGGAGTATTAAAATATTGGCAAGATAGAACCATGGCTGGTTTCAATACTGTTGGAACAGCACAAACTAATCCATCTTATGGATATGAATTGCAGGAATTTACTAGTTCTCCAGGAACCGGAGGTAATTTAACTATTATTCCTACTAGTGGATCTAATTTAGCGATTGATACGTCCTTTACAGGTCTTTCTACCGTAATAAATAGTCGTACGTATTATCTTGGTCAAGAATTTACCAATGGTATTGCGAATCCTGAAGTTAAAAAATATTCAGGAAACATAGTTTATGTTGATAATAGACCTTCAATAACTAGGTCTACCAATCAAAAAGAAGATATCAAAGTTATTTTGCAGTTCTAAAGTATTATGCCACAGCAAACGAACCTAAATGTAGCCCCGTACTTTGACGACTTTGACGCTGCAGATGATTATCATAAGGTATTATTCAAGCCAGGGTATCCTGTACAGGCTAGAGAGCTAACTAATCTTCAATCTATACTTCAAAATCAGGTTGAGAAGTTTGGACAACACTTTTTTAAAGAAGGTGCTAGAGTAATTCCTGGAAATACTGGATATACTCAATTATATAATTGTATTCAACTGCAAAATAATTTTCAAGGAATTCCTGTATCTGCATATGTTGATCAATTAATCGGTACAAAGATTACTGGTCAAGATTCGGGTGTAACAGCAGTTGTTGATAAGGTTTTGCTTGCTGAAGATTCTGAAAGGAATAATCTCACTCTTTATATAAACTATCTGGGATCAAATACTAGTAATAATTCAACTACAATATTTTCTGACGGTGAAAATTTAACTACTAATGTAACGATTGCTTCAGGATTACTTGGAAATAGTACTATTGCAGCAGGAAGTCCATTTGCTATTACAATTGCTAATGATGCATCCGCAACAGGATCTGCTTTCCAGATTCAAGAAGGTGTATATTTTATTCATGGAAATTTTGTTACTGTAGAAACAGAGACTCTTCTTCTTGACCAATATAACGATTCTCCCAGTTATAGGGTAGGATTAAATATCCAGGAACAAATAATTACTGCGGATTTGGATGAAAGTCTAAATGATAATTCTCAAGGATATAATAATTATTCTGCTCCGGGTGCCGATAGATTAAAAATTACTACTTCATTATTCAAAAAACCATTAGATAACTTTGATGATGATAATTTTATAGAATTAGCAACTATTAATGATGGAATTTTAAAAGCAGTTGATAAGAAAGGATTTGGTGTTGGGCCAAATGGTGGTGTGTTTTATAAGGATTTAGAGAATGTTCTTGCACGACGAACATATGCTGAATCTGGAGATTATACTACACGACCTTTTGACGTAGATATTTTAAATTCTTTGAATGATAATATAGGAAATAGGGGAATATATCAAGCAGGTCAATTTACTCCTTCTGGAGCAATTCCTTCTGATGATTTAGCACTATATAAAGTTTCTCCAGGTAAAGCTTTTGTTCGTGGTTATGAAATTGAAACAATAAATCCAACTTTTCTAGATGCAGCAAAACCAAGAACGGTTGCTACTTCTAATCCTCAACAAATTATATACAACACTGGTCCAACTCTAAAATTAAATAATGTTTATGGTGCACCTACAATTGGAATTGGTAATACTTATACGGTAAGTCTTAGGGATCGAAGAGTTGGTGTAAATAGTAGAACTGTTGCTGGTAATGAGATTGGTGTTGCCAGAGTTTATGATATGGCATTGGAGTCTGGATCTTATGATTCATTAAATCCTCCTTCAAATGAATGGGATATTTCTTTATATGACATACAAACAGTAACTAATATTACTTTAAATCAAGCAACTACACTTTCTACACCTGTTTATATTAAAGGTGCTAATAGTGGTGCTACTGCATGGCTTAAGGATTCGGTGACTTCTGGATTGGGAT
>VTLG01014882.1_pt1 | contig 23054 bp, 8 predicted proteins | sample 4694571 | NCBI WGS metagenome assembly VTLG01 (sample SAMN12604809, study PRJNA352737) | marine metagenome | biome: ENVO:00000447; feature: ENVO:00000209|ENVO:00000569|ENVO:01000036; material: ENVO:00002151; isolation source: viral sequences binned using virsorter ...
CTTTTCTGGTTCAAGTGGAGCCGATGGCGCTCTATATAAATCTACTAGTACCTCTAGTAGAAAAGTTCCAGACGGGCATCCAGAAACTTACGTGTCCACCAATAGTGATACTGCTTATTTACAATTTGCTTTAGATAGTAGTGTTTACGCTTATTCCGTTGGGCAGCCTCTAACTATTACCCCTACTGCTGCTCCAGCTAATAAATTTGAGGCTACAGTAGATAGTTTTTCTGGCGTTAACTTGTCTGTCACTAGCACAGGGGGAGCGAGCAATGGAGCTGGACCTTATAATTCTTGGTCGATAAACCTTGGAGGTGTTCAAGGACCTTCTGGAACGAGCGGTTCAAGTGGTTCATCTGGTTCTAGCGGCTCGTCTGGTTCAAGTGGTTCAAGTGGTTCAAGTGGATCATCTGGTTCAAGTGGTCAAAATGGATCATCTGGTTCATCTGGCGCTAGCTTTACAGACGCTGCAGCATATACATCAGATGTTACGACTAGTGACGGATTTTTTGTTTGCGTCAGTGGGACTGGCGCTAGAAAGGTTTTACCTAATAAAATACCAAACAATATATTTCCTAACTCTGCAAATTACCTAGTACAAGGAACCAATATAGATGGGTCTAAAATATGTGGAAACAATACAATAGCTAATAGCGTTTTACAGAGTGAGCTAATCGTTAATGACTGCCTTAAAGCTGCTACTGTTTGTGGCTCTACGCTTGTTAAAGGTGGAACAATATGCGGCACAACTATAATTGAATCTCCTGCTTTAAAAGGCACCACTTGTCTTGACGTAGCTTGCGCCAAAGTCACTGGGACATCTACGTTTACGGGATTAATAACATCTGCGGGAGGCTTTACGACGACAGACGGAAGCGTAACTGCCTCAATAGTATGCACAAGTAACTGTGTAGAAACTAATTGTCTAAAAGGAGCTTATGATGCGGCTTCTTTGACAGGAAATATACACGCTGATCGTTTGCCAGCTACAGCCAAGTGTCAAGGAACGCTTACTGCGCATCTGACTGCCGCTCAAATACGTACTTGCGTAGGCACGGGTAATCAGGGCGTTATACCAGCTACAGGAACTGCGGGACATTTCTTAAAGCATAACGGAGCCTTTGGCGCAATTGCGTTGAGTGATTTGCCAGCAGCTGCTAAGTGTGCAGGAACAGTTACACCTAGCAGTTCGGATACTTTCACCAATAAAGGTGGTAATATAAGCCAATGGACTAACGACTCAAACTATACAACTAACACAGGAACAGTTACCGGAGTTACGGCGTCTAGCCCCGTGCAGTCTTCCGGGGGAAATACGCCCGCTATAAGTTTAGTTGCAGGTTCCTTTAATGTAGCTGGAGATCCCGGTTTTGTGTCCCCGGGTAGTTCCTGCAATAAATACTGCGCTTTAATAATTTGCGCTGTAGGAACTAACAACTGTATGAAAGCCGGTGTTTTTTGCGCAACAAGTGGCTTCAAAGGAAATGGAGAAGAGTTAACTGACTTAAAAGCAGCCGAGATAAGCGGAACTATTTCTACAAGCAATTTGCCAGCTGCGGCTTTGTGCTCAGGAACAGTTACGGCTGCGTTTAAAAATATTGCCGTAAGTGGCCAAACTAATATAGTTGCGGACTCAGCAACAGATACATTAACTTTTGCCGCGGGCACAGGAATCTCTATAGCAACTAATGATAGTAGTGACACTTTAACTATCACAAATACAGGAAGCACTAGTAGTCAAAATATATACAAAAGTATTAGAGCTTTAAATTCTTCAGGCAACACAATAGGAACATCTACAGCTAATAGCACTACTGACACAATGTGCTTTAAAGCGGGAAGCAATATAACTTTGACTCACGGTACTGACGTTATAACTATTGCGTCTTCTGCTGGTGGTGGTGGCGGCGCTACTACTTCAGCATCTGGCTGGACAAAGCCTACTACTACCACCGACGGTCTTTGTGTTGGTAGTGGAGAATGTGTTAAGGGTCCAATACTTTGCGCTACTACCTGCGTTGGAGTTGGCGGTAATGCGACTATATCATGTTCAGGTAGTACCCCATCGGGCTGGGTCAAACTTTCAGCGGGATGTGCGGCGGGTGATATGTGCACAAACACGGCCACTGGATCTGGTTTTTACTGGGCTTATTGCGATGGCTACAATACTGTACCAGCGTGGATGAATAATACTAATAATACTTCCCAGATATATCTAGGGAGTTCAATTTCTGATTACAGAATAAAACAAAATTTAGTTTGCTGGTCTGTGTCCTGCTGCACTACTAACGTTTTAAAGCAAATTCCTGTATATTCTTTTAATTGGAAAAGAGATACATTAAATGAAACTACTTCCACACCAAGAGTGGGATTCTTAGCTCATGAAATAAAAGACGCTCTGGGCGATATAAATAGCCTAGTAACAACAGAAAAAGACGCAACAAACCCAGACGGATCCATAAAACCTCAGCAAATATCAGATTTAGGCTTAATACCAATACTATGGTCTGCCCTACAAGAAACCATTAAAAAGGTAGAAGCCCTAGAATCAGAAGTGGAAACACTAAAAAATAATTAATATAAATATTATTCTTTAATATTGAGTCTATATAATTACAATATAGTGTAAAATACTTCGAATATGGCCACTCAAAAGAAAAAATTAGAAGAAATCACGCCTTTAATGTCTCATAGTTCAAAAAGTGAGTCTTTGGCAGTCAAGTCGACAAGGACTAGATGGAACAAAGCTGGCTCAGTAGACAGGCTATACAGGTTTGAGAACATTGATGATGGGCTCATTCCTTTTAAATATGATACCCCTAATTATGGCTCAAAATCTGATTCTTCTTTAGATGTAAAAGATGCGATAGTCCTTTGTCAAAAGGCATACTATAACTTCGCCGTATTCAGAAACACTATTGACTTGATGACTGAGTTTTCTTCTAGTGACATTTACTACACCGGAGGAAATAAGAAATCTAGAGACTTCTTTGATGCTTTCTTTAAGAAGTTAGACGTACTCGACTTGCAGGACAAGTTCTTCAGAGAATACTACCGCTCAGGCAATGTCTTTATCTACAAGTTCTCTTCGAAAATTCAGAAGGGTGATATGCTTAAGATTAATCAAACATATGCTAACATTAATGATTTAGCGGACGTTGTAATCCCTTCTCGCTACATTATCCTCAATCCAGCTGACATCAAGATGGGCGGCAATATTTCTTTTGTTGCTGGTAAATATTACAAGACTTTATCTGACTATGAATTAGACAGGCTTAGGAACCCAAGAACGGAAGAGGACAAGGAGGTTTACGAAGGTCTTGATCCAGAAATTAAAAAGCAATTGCAAGACCCTAAAGCTACAATGATTAAAATCCCATTAGACACGAACAAGGTTGTAGCAGTCTTTTATAAGAAGCAAGATTACGAGCCTTTTGCGGTTCCAATGGGTTATCCGGTTCTTGAAGATATTAACTGGAAAGCGGAGTTGAAGAAGATGGATATGGCCATCACCCGTACAATCCAACAAACAGTTCTTTTGGTCACAATGGGAACAGACCCAGACAAAGGCGGAGTCAATCAAAGAAACCTTGAAGCTATGCAAAAGCTTTTTGAAAACGAGTCTGTCGGAAGGGTGTTGATTGCGGATTATACAACTAAAGCCCAATTTGTTGTGCCGGAGATTGGAAATATTCTTGACCCTAAAAAGTACGAGATAGTTAACGCTGACATCCAGTTTGGCTTGAATAACGTTTTGTTGAGTGGAGATGAGAAGTTTGCTAATGCTCAAATCAAGATTCAAGTGTTTGTCGAAAGACTAAAGCAAGCTAGAATGGCTTTTATCAATAACTTCTTGATGCCAGAGATTAAGAGAATTTCGAAGATTCTTGGATTTAAGAATTATCCTACTCCTCATTTCGAGGACATAGAACTTAAAGATCAAGCTATCTATTCTAAAATTTATACTAGGCTCGTTGAGCTAGGTGTTCTCACTCCAGAAGAAGGTCTTGAGGCTATCGGAAGCGGAAGGCTTCCAACATCAGAAGAGTCCAAAGAATCTCAAAAAGAGTATGTTGAGCAAAGAAACAAAGGTTTTTATGAGCCAATGATGGGCGGGCCTAACACCCAGAAAGAGCTAGCTAAAGGCAGAGCTTCTGGGCCATCTAACAGCGCTCCCAAAGAAGCACCAAAAGAAAACGGCAGACCCGAAGGGATAAACACTCCTTTAGAGACTAATACAGTTGGGCCTATTGGAGCTTCTGAATTTAAATTCAGCTTAGAAAAGATCAAAAACAATCTATTAGCTGCCCAAAAACTTACTGATTCAGTAGAGGCTTCTCTTAGAAAGATGCATAAAAAGAGAAAGCTCAGCAAACAACAGAAAGAAGTAGCGGCAGGTATTTCAGAGATTATCATTGCTAACGAAGAGCCCAGCGATTGGAGCTCCAAAATAGAAGAGTATATATCCTCACCAATTGACTCAAATGAAGATAGAGTTAAAAAGATACAAGATATTGCTTTTACCCATCAAGTAGATAGCTATTTAGCTAGCATATTATTTAATAGTAAAATTTAAATTTTTTTTATTAAAAAAGGTATTTGGGCTATTATTTTGTGTATACAAAAATAGCTCATGTTACACTCTATAGAAATTGACTTCACTAATAGCGGAAGCAATGTACCCGCAAAGGAGGATCAGGAACAACTAGCTATACACCTATCAAAGAAAATTTTAGAATTTTTAAAAGCAAAAATTTCTGACCACAATTCTAAGGAGGGGGCAAATAAAACAAATATTAGCCAGCTAAAAACTGTTTTTTGTGATGGGTTTGACCAGTGTGTAGGGGGAAATAAGTTAGCTCACGCGATTGCTAGAGTTGATGCTTTTCTCAAGGTGAAGTCAGAGGGGTTTGACAAAAAATATTTTGACGAAAAGTTGAACCTAAAAATTTCTGAAGCAGATTTGACCGCCTCAAGCCAACAAGCCGAAGAAAGTGGCTTAAAAGATTTTCCGTTTGACAATTTAGAAGATTTGTATATCCAAGAAGATTATACAACAAATTTTGACTATTACGTGTAAAAAAAGGTATATAACTATGAAAAATTTAAAGTACACTTCAATTTTCAGCTCCACAGTGAGACCTGTTGTCTCTGAAGAGAAGGACAAGTTTCTAAGCTTAGCTTCTATGGTGGACTTGGAGAAGTTTGTTCCAGAAATTGACACTGAAAAAGAAGTCGACCTGCTTCCTGTGGCTTTCAATGCTTTTGTCGCTAATAGAGCTAATAAAAATGGCGACGTAATCGACACAGAGACAGCAGTAAGGATCAAAGATTCATTTATTAACAAACCAATTAACATCGAGCATAACAGAGATAAGATCCTTGGCACTATTTTGACTACTGGTTATTCTGAATTTGGAACTGATAAACCTTTAACTGAAGAAGAAGTAAAAGCAAGTAACGCCCCTTTCAACGTGACCTTGGGCGGAATTGTTTGGAGAATAGTTAATCCAGAATTGGCAAATTATATTGAAGACTCTGCTGATCCGACTAGTGACAACTACATGAAAGTTAGCGCTTCTTGGGAGTTGGGTTTTGCTGACTACCAAATTTTAGCAGTAGAAGGAGAAGAGAAAAACACGGAGAATGCTGAAATTATTAAAGACGAATCAGCCATGGCCAACGTTAAAGAGTATTTAAAAGCCTTTGGAGGCAAAGGCAAGCTGAACGATGGACGCAGCGTCTATCGCCAAGTCATTAATGAAGTCCTTCCGTTAGGAATTGGGCTTACAGAAAACCCTGCGGCAGACGTTGAAGGTCTAGCTTCAAAAATCACATTCGTTAAAAAAGACGAATTGACGCCTACACAAGAAGATGCCGCTTCGGAAAAAACAATTTCACAAGTTGTGGAAACTGATGTAAATCAAAATAATAAAGGAAGAAACATGAAGTTAAATTCTATTAAAGATATAACAGAAGAGTCTTTGAAGGAGTTGTCGGCTTCGGTGATTTCTGACTTTATCGAGGAACAGCTCAAAGAGGCCTCGGAAAAGTTTAATGAAGAAAAAACCGAAACCGAAACGGCCTTGAAGGCTGCTAAGGACGATTTCGAAAAATTGTCCGCGGAACACAGTGATGTTAAGGAGCAGCTTGAAAAGCTTTCCAGCTCCATCGCTGAATTGGAAAAAGAAAAAGCTGAAAGAATCGCTTTTGATAAGTTCAACGAAAGAATGGCTAGCCTCGACGAGGCCTATAACCTTTCTGACGAAGACCGTCAGGTGATTGCTAGCCAAATCAAAGATTTGGATGACGAAGCTTTTACTAAGTATTTGAACGACATGCAAGTTCTCCTCTCTTCTAGAGTTAAGTCTGACGAGGCTCCTGAGGAAGTGGAAGTTGAAGTCGAGCAAGCTGAAGCAACCGCTTCTACTGAGACATCTGTCGAAGAAGTAGTTGAAGAAGCATTGGATAATGCAGAAGAAATCAAGGACGAAGTCCCTGTTTCTGCAAACGCTTCAGAAGCCGACGTATACGATAAGTATAAGAAAGCTTTTGATATGGGTAATTGGAGTTTTAATAAATAATTTTAGGAGAAAAATAATATGGCTGATTTAAAAGCATTTAGACAATATGATGAGCACGATGTCATCAATCTTTTCTCCCTTACTGGTAATAGCATCACAGTTCCTTTTAACAAGGGAACTTTGGTCGCTGTAACTGGTGACGGATGGAAGAATGGTGCATCTAGTGACTTGGACATGTTAGGTAACCCGGGAGCGGCTTACACTAACACGGTTTCTCAACGATACGGAGTACCTGCATGTGTGACTGTTGCTGCTACTGGCGACAACATCCTCGGTATTACTTTGTATGATGTAAAGGAGACAGATGAGAACGGTGAGAAGCTCATCTACAATCCTCGTAAGGCTGCTGAATTGCAGGCTGTTGTAAGCGGACAAGCTGTTCCAATTTTGACCAAAGGTGTTGTTTTGTACAACGGCGTTGGTGGAACCCCTGCCGCTGGTGGTGTCGCATATGCTGCTGCTAATGGTATCATTAGCGCAACAAATAGTGGCAAGGTTGTTGGAAAATTCCTCGGTGCTAAAGACGCAGATGGAAATGTTCTAGTGAAGATTGAACTGTAATTTATAAAGGAGATATTTTAAAATGAGATTAAATTTGAAAAATACACCTGAACAGGTTGAATTAGTTAAGGCCATGGGTTCTAAGCAGCAGACTGTTGCTCGCGAAGCTCAAGAAGCTTTCGCCGCCTTCCTTGGCCCGGTTATTCAGCAAGTGTTGAATCAAGCTGGTACTGCGGGTTCTGTCTATGTTGACTCACCTTTTGATGAGGACGACAGCCCAAGTTACCCACTTGATCTTTATTATGCTGATGGAGCAGGCGCTGTGACTGTATGGTCTCAGGGTATTGCTGGTGGTCTTCCTGCTAGTCATGTAGAAGGCATGTCTGAGCTTAAAATCGCTACTTATCGTTTGGATAGTGCGGTTAGCTTCCTTAAGAAGTATGCTCGTCGTGGCCGTTTGGACGTGATCAGCAAGGGAGTTGAAAGAATGGCTCAGGAAGTTCTTGTTAAGCAGGAGCGTAATGCTTGGGCTGTTATTCTTAAAGCGGTTGCTGAGGCAAGTTCTTCTGCTGTAACTGCTGCTGGCACGGGTATTTCCAGCTTGAAGGCTGGTTCTCACGTCATTCCAGTGGGTACAGAAAGCACTTTCCAGTTGGCTGACTTGAATAAGTTGATGACTATTAACAAGCGCATCAATGAGTCATTTGCTGGTGGTACTCCAGATAACGCTTATAGCAACGGTATTACTGACCTTTATGTCAGTCCAGAAGTCAAAGAGCAGGTAAGAGCTTTCGCTTACCAGCCAATGAACACTCGTCACGGTGCTGTGACAAGTTCTGGTGCTAGCTCTGTCGCTCTTCCGGATTCTGTCCGTAGCGAAATCTACAATAACGCTGGTACTTCCGAGATCTTCGGAGTAAACATCGTTGAGCTTAACGAGCTTGGTGTTGGTAAGAAGTATTCAACTCTGTTTGATTCCTTCGATTCTGGCAATATTGCTCCGGATGGTTCTGGTGGCGCTCATGCTTGGGCCGCTGGTACTGATGAGCTCGCGGTTGGTATCGATAACAGCAAGGGTGCGTTTGTTCGCGCTTTGGCTCAGAACTCTGATTCTGGCGCTTCGTTCACGGCTCAGCCGGATGATCAATACGTCCAGAGACAGGAGAAGCTTGGCTTCTACGGTGCTCTCGAAGAGGGACGTGTTTGTATCGATTCCCGTGCGGTTGTTGGATTGGTTATCTAATAATACCAAACAATATAATCATAAGCCCAAGGCTTCGGCCTTGGGTTTTTTTTGTATTCTCTGAATTTTTTGCCCCGTGTATAAGTCTTTAGGAAAGGAAAAAGGTTATGAAAACCACTGTAAACATTAATAAAGGAACTAAAAAAAGGAACATGAAACAAATCCACGGGAAAGAGGATTCGGGTTCGAAACCAACTACTCTAGATCAAATTTGGGGAGACACAGGTTTGTGGAAGTATAATACTATGGAGCTAGGAGAATATAACGAGCAGCTTCAAGAGATGACTAAAACCGATCTTCAGGCCCATGCGACTAAAATAGGACTAATCCCTGTAGATAATAGAGAGATGCTAACCCAAAGGTTAGTTAGAGAGTTTAGAAGGCATGTAAATTCTTACGAAGATAGAAAAGAATCTAATACTGATAACTCTAATAATCTTTCTAGTAAAGCTAAAAAAATACTAGCAGAAGGTAGATAATTTTATTTTTATAATTAAATTCACTCAACCCCGCTTTATGCGGGGTTTTTTTGTTGAATATAGTGTAATTTTAACTGTATGGCTACAAGTTATAGTTTTTCAGTTTTGCAAGGTTCAGAGTTGGACGTCAGGTTGAATGTAAAAGACGAAAACTCTGCTGCCATTAACTTAAGTGGCTACAAGGTAAGAGGCGTTGTAAAACATAGATATGGAGACACCGGCACTCTGCTGGATTTAGGTCCAACTGTAGTCTCGGGAACAAATGGTAGCGGGTACGCTAGTGGTTTAATTGATGTTTTTATTAGCGGGTCTCAAACAGCATCTCTGCCAGTCGGAACTCATGTGTATGACATAGAAAGGTACACAGAAGAGCAAGTCGGAGGTTCGGTTGTAGAGCCTAGTATAATAAAATTAATGAAAGGGAAATTCATAGTTTCCCCAGAAGTCACCACTAGCTGAAAATGCCTGTCCAAGTAGATGTAACAGTACAGTCAACTCCTACTACTACTTCAGTAGAAACGGAGTCCACTAAAACTACGTCCAATGTAACTCTTACGGGGCCACAAGGCCCTCCCGGCACAGGGTTGATAGATGGTGGCACGTATTGGGCATCTAATAGAAATTTTTTACCTAACGAGTCCGGAATAGAGAACTTAGGGGCAGGTAATCAAACTTGGGGTAACTTGTTTTCTAATACTGGTTACTTTAACGACCTGACAGTTAGCGGGGCTCTTAACGTTAGCGGTGACTTTAACATTGGTGATTCTCAGACCGATACAATTACAACACAGGGAGACCTTTATGTTCAAGATGACGCCTTTTTTGGCGACGAGGTAGTTATCACGGGCGCATTAAGCGCAGGCAATGTTCTCCCTAGGACTCACGATACTTACAACTTGGGCTCACCTACTTATAGATGGGCAAATATATACGCTAAGTCCGGACACTTTGCAGATAATACAATTGTCATAGGAACTGGCGGAGCGCAGATTAGTGTTACTGGAGATCAAATAAGACTAAAGGGTAATACTGCGACTGCTGGAACTTTCTTTGACGGAAACTTATTTCTTGATGGCGGAACACTTACAACGCAGAAGCCAGAAGGCACCCAATTTAAAATATTAAATACTAACGCTACAAACGGTTATGAGTTTGCACTGGATGATGATGGCAACTTAGGCGTAAGTGGCAGCTTAGGTGGAGATGTTAATTTTTCAAATAATGTATCAGTAAATACAAATGGATACCTTGGAGTACCAGTAGGAACCACAGCCCAAAGACCGGGGACTCCTGCTAATGGTATGATCAGATTAAATACTACTAATTCACAGTTCGAGGGATACCATAGTTCAAACTGGCAGGGGTTAGGTGGAGTAATCGATGTAGATAGAGACACATATGTTAGTACTGAAAAAACATCAGATGATGATACATTATACTTTTATACAGCAGATACAGAAAGAGCAAGAATAGAGAGTAATGGAAATATAAAATTAAATAATAATACTTTTATTAATAATGATTTAACTGTTTCTGGTAATCTATCTGTTTCTGGTAATTTTACTCTTGGAGACACTACTACTGACTCTATTACTTCAAGAGGAGATTTAAGAGTATTAGATGACAGTTATTTTGCTGATAGCGTAACTGTTACAGGTTCAGCCAGCTTCAAAAGCGGAGTTGATATAGAAAAAGATCTTACTGTTAGTGGAAATGTCACGGCGTCAGACCCAACACAAAATGGTCACCTTTCAACGAAATCGTACGTGGATTCTGCTGACAGCAATTTACAAACACAAATAACAAATAATGATTCAGACATTACTGCGCTTCAAACTGCGACAGGCAGCTTACAAGCTCAAGTTAGCAATAACGATTCTGATATATCTACATTAAACACAGCTACAGGTAGCCTGCAGTCACAAATAACAAGTAATGACACAGATATAAGTAATATAAATACTAATATTAATACTTTACTTGGCGACACAGTAAGGACAACCGGAGTACAGACGGTTTCTGGGGAAAAGACTTTCGCCCACAAGGCTACTTTCTTGAATGATATAGCTGTGAGTGGAAACTTCACTCTAGGTGACACTACAGCAGACAGAATTACTTCCAAAGGTGACTTATATGTAGATGATGCAGCTTTTGTAAAAACTAGTTTGACCGTCAGCGGGGTCACTACTTTTGAGGGTAATGTTATAGGACAAGCGCCTACTCAAAATTCTCACTTTACCACAAAATCATACGTTGATACAGAGGTTGCAGCTTTTCAGACTCAAATTACTAGCAACGATAATGAGCTAGCCTCCCTGCATACAGCGACCGGAAGCTTACAAAGTCAAGTTACAAGCAATGATACAGATATATCTACTCTTAACACAGCTACAGGCAGCTTACAGTCCCAAGTAACTAGTAACGATACAGACATAACTAATTTAAAAACCGCAACAGGAAGCCTGCAGACACAAGTAAATAGTAATGATTCTGAGATCGCGGCGTTAAACACTGCTACAGGCAGCCTTCAGACCCAAGTCACTTCTAACGATACAGATATAAACGATTTAAGTGGCAAGGCTATCCTTAACACAGGAGACCAAACTATATCAGGAGTTAAGACTTTCGCTGAGAATGTAAAAGTTCTTGGAGATCTATCTGTAAGTGGAAGCTTCACTTTAGGAGATGAGACTACAGACCAAATAATAACAAGAGGCGATTTGATAGTTGAAGATACAGTTAATGTAACTGGAGACGCAACCTTTAACGGCTCCGTTGGGATAGGAACAGATTCTCCAACTGCAGAACTACATATAACTGACGCAGCCACTCCGCAGATGAAAATACAGGACACTACTAATAACGTAGTGGCGACCGTCTATGCGGATAATTCAAAGTCTTTCTTTGGTACGGACTCTAGTCATCCAGTTCATATTGGGTCAAATGGAGTTTCTCACATAACTGTTGGAAATGATGGGAATGTAGGGGTCTCTGGAAACTTTAATGTTGGCGCTTCTCAGGCATTCAACTTTTACGCAGAACAAGATGGCACTACTAGGGCTAGAAAACTAGGACTAGGGCAGGCAGATGCAAATTCTGTTTACTCTTTGAATATTCAGCCTCACGACAATAGCCACAACCCTCTTCAAATAAAATCTTATGGAGGGGCAACCTCTATAATTGTAGACGCAAACAATCAAGTCGGCATAGGGACAGCTTCTCCCAGTAAAAAACTTCATGTAGCGGGAGACGCTAAAGTTGATGGCGAGTTCCATATGGCTGGCGAGTTTAAAGACAATAGAGGTAGCACTGTAATCTCACAAAGCTCATCTAACATATCACAAAATAGAACATTAACTTTTGGTAATGCAAATTATAGCAACTTCAACTTTACTACAAATATTACGTATAATGCTGCTCCGGTCAACCCAACAGATTTAACAAATAAATCATACGTCGATGGTCTAAACGCTAATGCTCTTTTAGTTACTGGAGGAGCACAAACAGTTACCGGAGATAAGACATTCGTTAACAACTTAACGGTCCTTGGGGATCTAGGGGTAAGCGGAGACTTTACATTAGGTGACGCTAATACCGATAGTATAACAACTAAGGGCGACTTGTTTGTACAAGATGACGCTGTGTTTAGCGATACGATAACTGTCACAGGTCTAGCTAATTTTCAGGGCTCTGTTGGGGTTGGCACTTCTAGTCCGACTACAGATTTTCATGTCTCTACTGACGAAGAGATAGTAGCAGTATTTCAGTCTTCTGATAACGGTTCTCATATACAAGTTAGAGATGATGACTCCTCAGTATATTTAGGAGCAGAAGGCAACGTAGGGTATTTAGGTTTAAGTAACGCGCTGTCAGCAGACAACTTAAATATAAAAGGAGGAAGCATAGGTATAGGCACAACTTCCCCAAGTTATAAAATTCATATAAAAGATGGATACCTTTATACTGATAAAAACTTTGGAGCAGCAGAAAGAACAGAGGTAGGCAGGCTTCTCGCAAACGCCACGTCAAACGGAGGCGGTTTATCAATACAAGCAAATATAAGCGCAACAGCTTCTGAAAGATATTCGCTGCTACAGTCAATGGATTCAGATGGCGGAAACAGAGATTTATCGCTTAATAATTTTGGCGGTAACGTTGGTATTGGGACTTTAACTCCATCTGTAAAGCTTGATATAAATTCTACTGATGCGGTAAAGCTGCCTGTTGGCACCACGGCCCAAAGGCCGACGGCTGCGGATGGAATGATCCGACTTAATACTACAACCAACCAATTTGAAGGTTATCAAAATTCAAACTGGCAAGGCTTGGGCGGAGTTATAGACGTTGACCAAGATACTTACGTTTCAACTGAAAAGACTTCTGACGATGACACTTTATTCTTTTATACCGCAGGAGGCGAAAGAGCTAAGATAAGTAGTGCTGGACATATCTTTACCTCTGGCAATTTAACTGTTAGCGGAACGCTTTCTTCTGCTCAGATTACAAATTTAAATACTGCTACTGGAAGCCTACAGACTCAAGTAACGAGCAACGACACCGACATTTCAGCACTGCAAACTGCTACGGGAAGCCTACAAAGTCAATTAACATCTAATGACTCCGATATAACTACTCTAAACAGTACTACTAGCAGCTTACAGAATCAAGTAACCAGCAACGATACTGACATCTCAACACTGCAAACTGCTACTGGAAGCTTGCAGACTCAGGTAGGCAGCAATGATACAGACATCTCAGCCCTCAATACGGCGACCGGAAGTCTTCAGACGCAAGTTACGGCTAACGATACGGACATCGCAGCACTTAACACGGCAACTGGAGTTCTGGACTCTACTACCGTTAAGCTGACTGGCAATCAAACTATAGCAGGAGTCAAGACTTTTTCCAATAACGCTATCTTTAATGGGGACTTAACTGTTAACGGTACGACAATGACAGTCGATACCTCAAATGTACTCGTTGAAGACCCTGTCTTATTGTTAGCTAAGAATCAAACTGGTTCTGCTTCTCTTGATGCTGGATTTATTGCTGAAAGAGGAGACGATACAAACGTAGGATTTATATGGGACGAAAGCGATGACCACTTTGCGGTAATCAATACCACAGAAGACGCTACAGATGCAGATATAACTATAGCAAGTTACGCAAACTTTAAAGCTAACTTAGGAGTCTTTTCTTCTAATGTTACTTCTTTGGGTAGCGTTGGAGTGGGAACAGCAAGTCCTGTATTTGATCTTGACGTAGCTGGAGCAGCCAGAGCAACTAACTCAATAACAACAGATAACCATTTTCGTGTTAGAGCAGGTGGAGCCGACAAGGTCATAATACATGGCAACGGAGATTCTTATTTTAACGGCGGTGGCAACCTTGGCATAGGGACAAGTACGCCTTCTATATCTTTGGATATATCTGGGACTGACGCTATAAAGATACCAGTTGGAACGACAGCGCAAAGACCAACTGCTGCCAACGGAATGATTCGTCTTAACACCACTACGAATCAATTTGAAGGTTACCATAACTCTAACTGGCAAGGACTAGGTGGCGTTATAGATGTTGATCAAGACACTTACGTTTCAACCGAAAAGACTTCTGACGATGACACGTTGTTCTTTTATACAGCGGGGTCAGAGAGGATGCGGATCAAGTCTGACGGAAAAGTTGGTATAGGAACAAATAACCCCCAGCAATTACTCCACATAGACGGAACCAACCCAGTAATAAGGCTGAGAGATAGTGATGCGACAGGAACTCCATTAGCTCATATAGACGCATCTGGCGGCGCATTAAAATTACAAGCTGACTCTAGTAATGAAACAGCTGACTCTTTCTTAACTTTAGAAGTAGACGGTAGCGAGCATGTTCGAGTAAAGTCTGACGGTAATATCGGTATAGGAACGGCAAGTCCAACGACATCTTTACAAATAAAAGCAAATAGCGCATTAATTAAAATCAGTTCTGATAATCAAGATGTTGCGCTATTAGGTAGGAGATCATCTGTAACGGCTGACTTGGATAGAGGCGCCCTTAGATTAAAAGACACTGGAGTAACAAAAGTCTGGCTAGATACTAATGGCATGAGTTACCTTAACGGTGGCAGTGTTGGTATAGGAACAAGCACTCCTTCGGCATTGCTCCACGTTGACGGTACATTAACAGTTGCTAGCACGGCAAATTTTGGGGGATCGTATACAAATTTTGGCGGTGGGTATGGTTCTACCGGAGTTAGTATTACTAGCTCAGGAAATATTCAAGCTAACGGAACGCTGACTGTTGATGGCACTTCTACATTCCACGGCTCACTTGACCTCCAAGACAATGACAAAATTCTTTTAGGTGCTGGTAATGATTTAGAAATTTTCCATGATGGTTCTGATAGCTATATTAAAGACGCCGGAACTGGCACCCTTAGAATACTAAGTGACGATGTAAGAATAATGAACGCAGCGGGTACAGAAATATCTGCTCAATTTATTCAAGACGGAGAAGCTAGGCTTAAATATGATAACGTAACAAAACTAGCTACAAAATCATACGGAGCAGATATTACAGGCAGATTAGTGACAACGTCACACATAGACGCTCCAGATAATGCTCGCATTAGGCTGGGTGACGGAGACGACCTGCAACTTTACCATGATGGCTCTAACTCATGGATTACAAACAGCGGCACAGGGATTCTAATAATTGGGGATGACAATGGCGATGTACGCATAAGAGGAAAAAGCGGCGAAGAGTCAATAGTCGCTAACGATGATGGTTCGGTAGAGTTATATTATAACAATACTAAGACTTTTGAGACGGTTGCTAGTGGGGCAAAATTAACACGAACTGCTAGTTATCTATTCGGTGGGGATGATGAAATATTAGCAGGGCAGGATACAAGCGGTTATTATTTCGCAACTGGAAATGGTCAAGATATAAACAAGCCAATTTTCATTGGAGACAATGCTTCTTATATAAGCTTTAAGACTTCAGATTCGGAGGCAGCAAGAATAAATAATGACGGTAATGTCGGTATAGGGACAAGCGCCCCAGCCCTTCCTCTCCAAGTGTCCGATACTGGTTTTGGGCAGCTTCGACTTACTAGAGATGCAACAGACGATAGGCATTGGGATTTCTTAGTAGCTACAAGTGGCTACATGGCTATTAAGCCAAATAATTCTAGTGGTACAGATAAAGAGTACATTACTATAAGGGATGGCAGCAATAACGAAAAAATAAGATTAGCTACTGCTGATGATAGCTTCTTTGTAGGTGGTAGCGTTGGAATAGGAACAAGCACCCCAACTCAACTACTTGAAGTTAGTGGAAGCATTGCGATTACGAATGGAATAAAACTTTCCCGCACTAGTCAGTATGAAAATTTAATATCTTGTGAAGATTCCGGAGGTAATCAAACATTAAAAATATTAGGCAATCGTGCCGCTTCTAATGGCTCGACCGGGACTGACGTTCGTATAGGGGGAGAACAAGATAGAACTACTGGCAACGCTTTCGAGGTTGTTCAAGGTAGCTCAACTTATTTTCAAATTGCAAGTAGCGGCGCTGCTACATTCTTTGCAAACACCATTACTGCTGGAGGCGGCACGTTCACGGGTAACGTTTCTTTTGGTGACAATAAAAAGTTATTACTTGGAGATGGGGGCGATCTCCAAATTTACCACGACGGGTCTAACTCATATGTTCATGATTTTAATGGCACAGGTGATTTAATCCTAAAAGGCGATAATGTTCGTATTAAAACAGGTACTTCTAATGATGACGTATTAAGAAGTTACTCAGATGGCGCTATTGAATTATATTATGACGACAGTAAGAAATTTGAAACAACCTCTACTGGTGTTGCTGTAACTGGTAACGCATCAATATCTGCACTTTCAGACCCAGCCCTTTCATTTGTTTCAGCTGAAGCAGCGACAGATGATTGGAAGGTTTATGTTGCTGGTACAGGATTTAAGTTTAGAAATACTACAGATAGTAATACTGTTCTTGAGCTAAAACATGATAATAATGCAGTTTTCTCAGGTGACGTTAGTCTAAATGCCGATAACAAAAAAATTAAACTTGGAGCAAGCGATGATTTAGAAATATATCATGATGGAACCAATAGCTACATAGACAACAATACAGGACAACTATTTATAAATAAAAATGGCCCAAGCAATGTTTGGTTATGCGGAGGCGAAGGGGGCATATTAAACGCTGACAGCTCAGAGTATTTGATACGGGCAACAAGCAATGGCTCTGTTAAACTGTATCACGACAATGTTATCAAGCTTGAGACTACGAGTGGCGGAGTTAATGTAACAGGCCTTCTAACAGCTACTACAAAATCATTTACAATCGACCATCCGACTAAACCCGGAAAGAAACTAAGATATGGTTCTTTGGAAGGCCCAGAAAATGGAGTTTACATTAGAGGCAAATCTAATAATAACTCAATAGAATTACCAGAATATTGGACCAAACTAGTAGATGAAGATAGTATAACAGTACAGCTAACAGCAATAGGCAAGCCTCAACAACTATATGTAGAAAGAATAGACAATAATATAGTGTATGTACAATCAGAGGAAAATAGAAAGAACATAAGTCAATTAAATTATTATTATTTAATAAACGCAGAGAGAATAGACGTAGATAAACTACAAGTAGAAATAGAAGAATAAAATGGCACAAGACGTACTCATAACACCGGCTTCAACCAAAATCGCTTTTACTGATTCTGGCGACACTACGACTGTCTTAAAAACTAGCAGTGGCAGATTTGAATTCAAAGATTCTGGAGAGTCTAATTTTGTTGACATTTATGCTAATGATATAGTTCTAGACGGTAACCTTACGGTTGGCGGCACAACTACAACTGTTAATACTTCTAATATTCTTATAGAAGATCCTATTCTGCAGTTGGCTAAAGGACAAACAAGCGGCTCTCCTACGGTCGATATAGGGTTTGTTGGGCTAAGGGGAGATTCAAATAATGCGGCTTTTATATGGGACGAATCTGCTGATCAATTTGCGGCTATATTAACTACTGGAGATGGCTCGTCTACGACTTTGACTCCTGCAAGTTATGCGGACTTCAAAGCTGGAGTGAGTACTTTTACTGGCAACATTACGTTAGATAAAAGAACAGGATCTTTAGGGTCTGCAGAGCTGGCTGTCAAAAGCAGCGTTCACTCTAGTATAGTAGCAGATAGAAATGCTAATACTAATTCAGCAAACTTTATGCTGCGCACCGGAGGCACCAATAAATGGAGAATGTCTCTTGGTATGGCTGGCTCTGGTAACGAAACATTTTCTATCTACGACGAAGCCAATACTAAAAATGTTTTAACAGTTGAGCCCGGGGGGAATATTGGAATAGGAACAGATAATCCGAATGCAAGACTAAAAGTTCAAACCAGCAACACTGATGTTGCAATTTTTCAAAGCACTCATGCTACTACTGCTAATTTTTACCTTTCCAATAATACGGCTACCGCTAACAATACCTCTAATCTATATTTTTGCCCTGCAAATGGAATCAACGGCGCATCAGTTCGCGCAATCGCCATAGAAGATTTTTCTACTTCAGCGAATAGGACTGCTGATCTATTTTTTGAGACCAGAAAAGATGGAACGATGTCTGAAAAGATGCGTATCTTGGCTGACGGTAATGTTGGTATAGGCCTAACTGACCCAGATGCAAAATTAGAAATAAAAGGAACAGCTGGTAGTACTGGATTAACTTTCAAAACAACTGACTCATCTTCTAATAATACTTTTTGGATTCAAGACGGCGGAAAAGCTGGGCTTCATTATTATCCGTTTGTTATCAATCAAGATAGTTCGGATACTGATTGCCCTGCTTCAACGTTCTTTTACGTTCATCACGCTACTGCTCCATTCATAATTAAAAATGATGGTAAAGTTGGTATAGGAACGACTTCGCCTGACGGGAAGCTTCACGTCCACACAGCTTCTGCGGGAAGCGTTACGGCGGACACAGATAGAGATGATTTAGTAATTGAAAACTCAACCAATGTGGGGCTGACGTTCTTAAGCCCCAATACAGCTAAACAGGCCATAGCCTTCGGTGATCCCGAGAATAGCAGGATGGGGTTAATTACATACGATCACGCTGATGACTCTTTAGCTTTTAGAGCTAACAACACAGATAACTTACTCAAGATTGCCAGTAACGGCAGATCAACTTTTAGCGGAACTACTGGCGCAGATGGAGTTGTTATTGCGGGTGGTGAAAATAACAATATGTCAAGTAGGTTATTCTTTGATAATGGTACAGCGGGAGAAGCGGTAACTATATTGAACAATAGTGCTGGCATGGAGTTCCGGACTGCAGGTACGCCGGGATCTAGTAGTGGAGGCGTAAGGATGTATCTAAATTCTGTGGGTAATCTTGGCATAGGAACGAATAGTCCAGCTGCAAAATTACAAATTGTAAGTGACGGATCGCATGACGAAGGGGCGGAAATATTCTTAAAACATGATAACAACAACTCCACGGATATTGTTGGCACAGTGCTTTTTGGAAATAATGCCGGTGGGGTAGCAAAAATTGAGAGCGGAACTACAGGCGCTAATAATACTGGCTATATTTCATTTTTTACAGATAACGCGGGTACGTCTTCAGAAAAGATGCGTATTCTTGGCAATGGTAACGTTGGCATAGGTACGTCTTCCCCGACTGCTAGATTTAATGTTAAAGCTAGTGGGTCAACCACAGATCAAATAGCAGTTACTCATTCTGGGAATACCGTTGAAATTGTTCAATTAGGGCAAAGCGCTAATGGCAATTCAGCAGGAGCTTTACTGTTAAAAAACAATAGCGGAACCGACAAAGTATATCTAGATGCGGCAGGGTCTTCTTATCTTAACGGAGGGAACGTTGGCATAGGACAAGTAAGTCCGTATGGAAAGTTAGATATTACAGCTGCTGGTTTGGGATCTTCTTCTGGCGACGTTTCGGTCGTAAGTCGTTCTAGATCTGATGTTGGCTCTAATAATATGTATTTACTCGAGGAGTACGTACGTACGAGTGCAGGATCAGATTGGACAACTTCAGGAGTTCGCTTACAAGCTAAAACAGACAGCACCTATCAAGGTTATATACAATTTAATGGAGATGGAAACAACTATGGAATAGCCTTTGGGGCTGGAGCAGGAGGGACTAGTTCTCCGGGAACTACACCCGAAAAAATGCGAATTGCATCTACCGGCAATGTTTCTATTGGTTCAACAAGCTCCGCTTATGGCCGTTTATTTGTCGACGCAGCTACTACTGCTGCAAACACCGCTTTAGCTGTTAGAGGGCGTGACGCGTCTGCTGATTATCTTGCGTTGAACGTGATGAATAACGCTGATAGCGGGTTGTTTGCTATTTATAATAGTGGTAAAGCTTATGTTAGTGGGTCAGTCGGTATAGGAACAACAAGTCCCAGCACGTATCTTGACGTTGAGTTTTCAGACACTACTAGTTACGCATCTGGAAATGGAAATAGCAGGGGGCTAGATATTACAAATGCTGCGACGGATAACAATACTCAGTTTGCTTCGTTACAACTCGCTACATTAAATAATACAAATGGGACAGGGTCGTTAGTTAGGATTCACGCTATCAATGAAAACTCGACCGCTGGTGCGTCATCAATGGCTTTTACAACCAGAAACGCTTCTTCTACTATATCTGAAAAGATGCGCATCCAAGGTGATGGCAATGTCGGTATAGGAACAGACAATCCGGGTTACAAATTAGACATTGGCGGCGTTGATTCAAGCGTAAATAACACGATTAGACTTAATCAGGATAATGGAGGAACAGCAATACGAATTGGTGCTGGCGGCGGAAGTTCTGATGTAACTCTTTTACGGGTTGACGGTGAAAGTTCTGCTGGCAACCATGATGGTGCGACTGATAGTTCTGAGTATGGTTTTAGTTTAAGGTACATGGGAGCAAGGAGTGGTAACGCAAATTCTCTCTCTATTTTTAGTGATAACCAAAACGCTGCTTCGCAAATCGAGGCTGTTACAATATATCAAGATGGCAATGTTGGCATAGGAACAACAAGCCCAACTACACGTTTGCATGTTGTTGGTAATACTGTCATTAATGGAGATTTATTTTTTGGTTCTACTTCTGGCTCATTCGTTACAACGAGTTCTAGTAATTTAAGGCTTGCTGGGGACAACGGAGTGAAATTGCAAACCTATAGCGGTGGTTGGCAAGATAGACTAACAGTAATTGACAATGGTAGTGTAGGGATAGGAACAACAAGCCCAACTGCGCTTTTACATGTTAATGGCAGTATCAAAGTAGAGCGCTCCTTAATAGGTATTTCCAATAGCTCACTCACTAGAATAGAACAATTTATATTAGACTCTAGCGGAGAAGATCTACCGGTAATAAACTATCAACTAAACAACGATTTAGCATTGCTTAGAGTCAAGGGCAACACCGTTACATATAGCGGTCTTTCATCTAATCCCGGTGATTCTGAGACAGATAGGTTTTTTGAATCTAATTCCTATTTTGGAGACATAGCTGCAAGCGAAATTAGTAACGCCAGCACAGGATTTACTATTACTTTAGACTCATTGCCGAGAAACCTAACTTATACCACAAGGATAGGAATTAGTTTTGCCGCTCCCCAGTGGAGATGTAGTTATGTAAAAATTGAGGTTTATAGGGCTGGTGCTTGGACTCAAATCAGAGAAGAGACAAGTAATACGAAGGCAACAGTCTGGCAATATTATAATACAGGTTCATCTGCAGTCACTAAGATACGCTATACCATAAAAACTCCCGTTACAACAAGTACTAGAATAGTATCGTTGTTTGCTTTCAACTACAATTCAACTGGTAATTCTGGATATTTTTTAAGCCAAGCTGGAGGGACTGTTTATGGGCCACTTACTTTAGGGGCGAATGCTTTTACTTTCCCAACTACAGACGGCAGCGCAAACCAAGTTTTACAAACTGACGGAAGTGGCACTTTAAGTTGGAGCTCCGCTGGAACCGGAACTATAAGTGGTTCTGGTACTGATAACTATATTCCGCGTTTTAATGGAACTGGGGCTTTAGAAAATTCTATTGTATATGACACGGGGAGCACTTTATCACTTGGGTCAACTTCACCTCATGCCGTAGGTGGTACTTCAAAATTATATTTAACCGGGCAAACAAATATGATTGTGATGAGCCAGTCCAACGTGTTCAACAACTCCAGCTACATTCGGCATTGGTCAACGGCGCATTTTCAATGGCAAACATATAATGGGTCTAACGCTGGGTCTATTGAAATACAACCTTATGGTGGTAACGTAGGTATAGGAACTGGTGGTAGTACTCCTGACGGGGTTCTAAATGTTAAATCTAGTGGTGACGGCGTTAATGTATTAGACTTGGTTGATTCATCAGGAGACGCTTTATTTAATGTTCGGCAATCTGGCAATAATGGCATGATGCGCCTTTATGCTGATGGAGGCGCTGAGAAAATTAGACTTCGTTCTTCTGGCCTTTCTTTTTTCACCGGAGGTAGCGTCGGCATAGGAACCACTGCTCCTGTAAAAGATGTCGATGTTAAATATAGCTCTAATAACTCTGCAGATATAGCTGGAAGTGGCTTGAGCGGCGCTACAGCAGGAAATGGCGTTCTAATTAACAACACAGCTACGAACGTTAGCAGCTATGCTAATTTAGACTTCAGAGCTAACAATGCAGATGGACGCATCGCTTATAGATACGACGCAGCTAATAAAGGATCTTTTCATTTTGTAACTGATAACGATGGTGGCGGATTTGTTAACGCGATGTCGATAAGATCCGACGGTAACGTAGGTATAGGAGCAACTACTCCAGCTGCTCACCTTCATGTCAGTAAATCTGCCGGTACTACAACCGTATTAACTCAAGTAGCCGCAAATTCTACTGTAGGTTATGAAATTAAGAAGACTGGCTCTACCACTCAACACTGGAAGATTGTTGATGGTCAGACTGTAAATGGCACTTTAGAATTTTACGATGCTACAGACTCTGCAACCAGAATGGCTATCAATGGTAGCGGTAGTGTGGGTATAGGAACAACAAGCCCAACTCGAGCTCTTCATGTGGTGGGTGGCGTATATGTACCAAGTGGCGCTAGTGGATTTGGCACCGGTGACACCACGGCTTTGGTAAACATTTTAGGAACAGGGGCTAATAATGCCACATCAGCCTTAAGG
>VTLG01004383.1_pt1 | contig 23046 bp, 41 predicted proteins | sample 4694571 | NCBI WGS metagenome assembly VTLG01 (sample SAMN12604809, study PRJNA352737) | marine metagenome | biome: ENVO:00000447; feature: ENVO:00000209|ENVO:00000569|ENVO:01000036; material: ENVO:00002151; isolation source: viral sequences binned using virsorter ...
TTATCTCCCGATGTTAATCCATACATCGATAATTGACCAATAGCTATATTATATCTTGCATCAGATAAACTACCAGCAGCTGCTCTATGTCCTATAAAAACATTGTCTATAGACCCCGAATCAAGATTCGCTCCAGACATAAATCCAAATAATGTATTTCCTGATACGCCATATCCATCTCCATCATCACCACCATTATCATTATTCGACAGACTTATGTAAGATTTGGAATCGAGAACCATGCGGTCAACTACACCACCTCCCGAAGTATCCGTAGCAAATCTTATTGAAGTATTATTGACAGTTGAAGAAAAGTCAGCTTCAGCTACACCTTTTATAGATGCTCCTACTAATATTGCATCTGTACCACTAGCTTCTAGTGGAGCTTGAAAATCAATTTGACCAAGAACATTAGTAGCATCAATATCTGTTGATGGATTTTTTAGAACTATATGACCCGGCTTTGTAAATGTAAGAGTGCCATTTGTTACGCTACCACCAGTCGTTGATGCAGATAATTCAAATTCAGTATTACTTGTAACTGATGCGACATAAGCACCTGCTGGAATACCAGTTCCACTAACACCCATTCCAACTTCAATTTTAACTGTATTAAATGCACTATCATTATCGTGAGTGATTGTTGGGTCATTATTATAATCGCAAGTAGCATTTGTAAAAGCATCAGCAAAAATCTCTGTACGCTTTTTTAATCGTACATATTCATCAGCAGTACTTCTCAATTCTATCATACTATTAGTTACATTTTTTATTGCAACAAGCGATGAAGCAGTAGTCACTTCAAAAGTAGTTTGAGCAGACCCATCTTTGCCTAAACCTAATGATTCATTAAGTGCTGTTGTATCTATGCGGAAAGCAGGATTTCCATTAGATGCATTAATATCAAAACCAGTAGTAGTATCAGCATTACCAGTATTTATTTTTAATGTACCGACCATTGTAACATTTCCTGCTGAATCAATACGCATTTTTTCAGTATCACTAGCAGCCCCATCAGGAACAGTATTAAATGTAATGTAAGTAGGATAGTCATTAGAAGCCCATGTACTTTCAGTATAAGCCCTCATAGCAGCACCTAATCTACCACCATTAGACTCTCTTCCGAAAAATTCTACAGCACCTAATTGATAATCAGCAGCATCGATATCTGCTGGAGATGCTTTAGTTCCTTTAGATGCTGATAAAAATATTCTTGATGAAGCACTAGCACCATAAGAATAAACTCCTAGCGGCCAGTGACTTGAATCGCAAAATATATCAACTCGACCTCCTGAAGTAATTCTCATTCTTTCAGTGGCAGTATCAGTTGTATTTGTACTGAACACTAATCCAGTTGAATTAATTGTAGATGAAAACGTATCTTCTGCCTCTGCGTGAATGGATGCTCCGACTAAAATAGCGTCTGTGCCACTTGCTTCTAAAGGTGCTGAAAATTCCATCCTACCTAAATAATCACCATCTACAACAGTTGTTTCAGCGGTCTGAAGTTTCATAACAGCTCCACTAGCAGAACCACTACCAGCTGCACCTTTTATAGTTAATGAGCTACCTGTACTAACATTACTAAGACTCATTACAGTTGCCCCTGTGGCAGATGCATGAGTATTTGAAATATCAACTAAATTTCTTGTTCCTGTACTAGACGAACTAGATACAGCTTTTATCATTTGCCCCGTAGTTAATGCAGTTGCTTCTACTATAGCAAATACAGCATTAGTTGTTTGAGCAGGATTATTAAAGTGCATACCATAAGCAGATGTTGCTTCTGTATCTATTGTTAGGGCGACTGCATTTGCATCTTGGTCAATTATCATATCACCAGTTATTACTTCTGAATATGCGTATGAACCGCTACCAGATACAGTTAAATCGCCTGAGATTGTGAGGTCGCCATTAATTTCCCCGCCCTGACTTAGATCAGGTGTAGCGGAGCTACCCATTCCACCAAACATTAGACTTCTACCACTCGCACTGAACCAGTGCTACTTGTTGTGCTATTATAATTAAAATATACAGTATTACCTAATCCCCTAGGGATTGTAATAAAGGTAAGTGTATTTGGGGGTATTAATAGATCGTTAGATGCGTTTACATCTGTTGTTGTTGCACTAAAATTAAAATATATTTGTACAGCACTGTATACTCCGATAGCACCAGTTGCTGATTTTAATGATAGATGTGTTGTGTTTCCTGTACTAGCTGAACTACCAGCAGTTCCTGCACTAGCGACTGTCCATTCGCCACCAACTGTGGTGTTGAGTGCCTCCTGTACTGAATATGTGTGAATGTCTGCCATTTTTCTTCCTCTCTAAGCTATGACAACAGCGTGAACGAGACTGTGTGTCTAATTATTTTTTCTTTTTAGATTTTTTTGGTTCTTTGTAGGGAGAGTGATCTTCTTGACCCATTACTCTCTTCCAACCATTTACTTCCAGATGCTCCAATTTTTCAGGATGCTTTTCTAAATCTGAATCTTCCATTCTTTGAACCTGTCCACTGTTATGTTTTTTATAGTATTGCATAATTTCTCCTAGTTAATGGGGGTGGGCATCAATACCACACCCCCTATAACACGCTATTAACAGATTAATTAAATGTTTGCAAAAGCAACACCTTTGATGTTGTCTGAATCATCAATTATCTTACATCCGTACAATAAATCACTGACAACCTTGGTTCCCAGTGCATCGATTGAGTATTCACTCTGGACTCTAACTTCTTGTTGAGAAGCAAAAGCAGCAGCAGATTTGTGGAAAATAGCTCCAGCAACGACTCCGTCAGTACCAGAACTTGATACAGTATTAGACATATAAACATCTATACCATACAGTGATCCAACCATTCCAGACCTTAGTCCTTTGTTGCCTTCTCCAACTGCATCATTTCTGATGAAATACTGAGCAATACCAGCAGATGGATTAAGAATGTCTGCAAATAAGGTTGGATTAACAACCATAGAACATTCGCCATCCATATAAGGTACGTCATTTTCGCCTAGATTAGCTAAAGCAGATTCAAAAACTGCAGCGGTTAGAGTATTGTCAGCGGATAAATCAATACTTTGATTCAATCCATCTAACTCAGCCCATATGTCAGCATCAACCTGACGAGCAAGAGCCTCACCCATCATTCTTGCATACTTAGCTACTAAATCAGCCTCTGACTGAATGAGAGCTACGTCTTCAAATAATTTTCCGACATATTTGTGTTTATTAATTGCTAATTGAGTGGTTGTGGTTGCAGTTGCATCGTAAGTTACATCAGCACCTGCTCCTTTAGCTGCGGCAGATATTATACTCATTTCTGGAATGTTAACAACATCACCATAACCTTTTCCTTTGACAAGTGCAGAATAGTCATCAACTAAACCACGAAGTACAGTTTTACGTTCAAAAAACTTATAAATTCCATCTGACCAAATTTCAGGAATGAAATGCTGGTCAGTCGTAGTTGTTACTGGTGCACCTTGATAATGTATAGCCATTTAAGTTACCTTTTCATGTATGATTCCAATACTGTCCCCCAGTTTCTTCTTCGCTCATCATCAGGCATAGCAGTCCAATCACTTGTATTTTTTGTAGGGATTGTTCCCTGCCTGTCAGGTGGATTTATTTTGTCTACATCAGTAAACTCTTCCACAATACTCAAAAGAACCTCAGTTTCAACATTGGTAAATTTTTCTCGTTTAGATTCAGGAAGTTGAGCTAAAGCACCCTCTCGAAGTCGAGCATCCATTGATTCCCACCTATCTTTATAAGGTTTGTAAGAATCAATTTCTTTAGCAAGATCTGCATTTAGTTCTTGCCATTTCTCTTCTTCTCTAAGTTTTGCTCTTCGATCTTCTTCCTCTTTCGTTTTAAAAGACTCAAGATTTTCTCTGAGTTGATTTCTCTCTGAAATAACCTCATTTAATCTTGAAATCGGTACATTATTTTCGACTTGTGTGTCGGCTTCCTGTTTTACATCTGTTTCGATGGCTTTTTCTTCTGACATTTTTTCCTCTTCAGTGAGTTATGAAATTGCAAGAATCACTCTTGCATTAATATATGCTATAATGTAAGTTAGTGAACTAATCTAATGCAAGAAAAAAATTACGAATTTAAGAAGAAATGGTTTAAATACTTAGGTTATGAACCACATGATGGTCAGTTGGCTTTGCATTATCCTGAGAAAAAAGATGCTAGATTTCATGTTATAGTATGTGGGAGAAGATTTGGCAAAACTTGGGCTAGTGCTATGGAGGCAACCTATGTAGCATCACAACCCGATAAAAGGATTTGGGTTGTTGGAATGTCATATAGGAAAGCACGATTAATCTTTAGAGAAATTTGGCAACGTATGGTTATTGGGCATGGAGATGATATTGATAAAGCATCAGAAAAAGATATGTATATTCGCTTTAAGTGGGGGACTACTGTAGAGGGGATGTCAGCGGACAATGCAGATTCATTAGTGGGAGAGGGTCTTGATCTACTTGTAATTGATGAAGTAGCCAAGATGAATAAAAAGATTTGGGATATGTATTTATCCCCCACTGTAGCTGGTAGAAAGGGAAAAGTTATTTTTATTACAACACCAGAGGGAAGAAATTGGATATATGATTTGTATAAACTTGGACAAAAAGATGAGGAATGGGCAAATTACTCCTCGCCCTCGTGGGTTAATCAACATGAATTTCCCCTAGGATTAGAAGATCCAGCAATAGTTGAGCGTAAAAGAAATATGTCAAAAGAACTTTTTGGACAAGAATTTGGAGCTGAATTTTCAATATTTGAGGGTAAGGTTTGGGATTTTAATAGAGAATTAGACGTTGGAGACTTCCCCTATGATCCCAATTTACCCACATATTGCAGCATAGATTTTGGATATCGCCAACCCGCTGTTTTATTTATACAGACAGAGTTTGATGGTAGCAATGATCATATTAGGGTATTTGATTGCATTCTTCATAAGAATAATATTAAAACAGAAGATTTAATCAAGATGATAAAAGTTAAAGGATACCCCATTCTTTCATTTTATGGAGATCCCGCTGGTGCAAATGTTCAGGGACAAACAGGAGCTGGTGATATGGAAATATTTAGAAGAAGTGGGATAAGAATACTATATACTAGAGATAGAATGAGTAGAAATGTTGTTAGTAGTGTATCTCATACTAGGGGATTTTTTGAAAGTGCCGATGGAACGAGAAAAGTCCATGTTCACAAAACTTGTAAAGAGGTCATAGAGGATTTTGAGGAATATAGATATCCAGAATCTGAAGATGGCAAACCAATAAGAGAAGAACCAATAAAGGATGGGTATCACGATCACGGAAACGATGCTTTTAGATATTTCATCATAAATAGATTTCCAATGAAAAATAGAGAAATGAAAAGGATACAAAGATGATTGAAAAATTATTAAAAGATAAATTATTACAAACAAAGCTTATGATGTCACACTCTAGGCGAAATGAAATCAGAAAGCATTTGGATTATTATTCAGGTGTATCAACTGATCAATATATCAATAGATACTTTAATGGGGATGCTTTTAATGAAATCCCACCAACCTTAACTAATTTTACTAGAAAATTTATAAATAAAATCAGTAGAATATATAGTTTAGGTGCAAAAAGGAATGTTGGTGGAGATACAAAAAAATATGATGAGCTTGTTCCCACTAAAGATGTTAGAATGAAACACGCTGAAAGAATGACTAGATTGATAGGCACTATCGCCAATCGTATTCACTGGAGAGATGATGGTTTCTTTGATTATAGACCTATATACTACTTTGAGTCATATTTCGAAGATAATCCGTTTGAGCCTGATGCAATTATCTATCCGTTGCTAAATAGTACAGCAGATTTATCAAATGCTGAGAATTTACAATGGGAGTATTGGGACAATAAGAAATATGGCATAATGAATGAAGATGGTAATATGATTCAGGAGGAAGATAATCCATATGGTATAATTCCATTTGTTTTTACCCATAGAGAGGATCAAATTGATTCCTTTTTTGTTGAGGGAGCATCTGACATTGTTAATTGCAATGAACAAGTCAATATAGCCTTAACTGAACTAAATCTAGGTATGAGATTTAATATGTTTGGTCAACCTTGGGTTACAGGTCTTAATTCTGACCAAAGCTTACTAAGAGCTGGTTCTGATACTATTCTAGATATGGGAGATGATGGGCAATATAACATTACTAGCCCTCAAGGCAATATTGTTGAGGCTATTGAGAATATTAAGTTCCAAATGGAGATGATTGCCATGAATAATCATCTATGGATACAATGGGCTGAATCAGGTGGCGAAGTCCCTAGTGGTATTTCACTAATGATCAAAGACATGGAAAGAAAAGAGGATTATTATGATGATATTGCTCTATGGAGACTGTATGAGAAAGATTTCTACAGGGTTGAGCGTGTTATTGCTGAATATAATGGTGTTTCTCTTCCAGAGGAATTTGGTGTTGATTTTCAAGAGGTTGAATATCCAAAAACAGTTCAAGATCAAATATTGAAGGATAATTTTGATTTAGAAAATAATTTAGTTACTCAAGCAAAAATAATGGTTAGGGAGAATAAAGACCTTACATTAGAACAGGCACAAAAAATTATAGATGAAAATAGGGGTTCAAATGAGCAAAGAAAGCAACAGTCGGTCTTTACTCAGTTCCGTCAGGGAGCTGGACAAGATCAATGATATTGAATTTGATTTAGATGGTACATTAGAAAATATTGTAAAAAACCCAATTAAATGGGCAGAAGAACAATCAGAGAGAGCCTTATCTGAAAATATTGATAAATATCTTGATGCAAAACAGTTAGGAGAGGATTTTTGGAATGAAATTAAAGATAACGACTAATTTTGACTTTGGTAAACTTGCAAATAATACGAATGGCATTATTAATAAATATTTAGATGAATATGCTGTGGATTCTGCCAAGGGAACAAAAGAAGCTATCGATGGGGTCTTAACTCCTCAATTAGAGGACAGTACAGAACAAATAAGGAGTCAGAGAAGCCAACCAATTAGACCACCACTAAAAGCTTCTGGAGAATTATATAGAAGTATTAAAAATAAGGGGAACACCTTAGAAATGTTAGATTATGGTATTTTGCACCATGTTGGCTTTAAAACTGCTTCAAATTCTATGATTCCGAATAAAAATGTTCCAGCTAGACCATTTTTTACTACCACAGCTAAAAATCAAGTGAAAATAAATAAAGAATTTATGAAAAACATTAAAAAAGCACTTAAAAAATAATACTCATTGTATTAAACAAAGGACTAGAGGTACATTATGCCAAAGAAAAGGAATGAGTTAGATGAAAAGGATAGAAGATTACTTATTGAGATTGCTGCTGGAATGTCTTACGACACAAGAATTTTCGATCAACGATTTAGACAAGAAATTAACAGACTTACAAGAAGTGGTCTTGATGAACAATCAATTACTAGGGTTCTTGAGCAAGACTTTAATGCCAATGGCAGAATCTTCGGTGAACTCCGAAACTCAATTAAACGAGGAGTTGTGGGAGGAATTAACCAAGCATTCCGCTCAACTGGAAAAATGGGGGAAAAGCTAAGATGGGTTGCTATATCTAAGAATATTTGCGATGATTGCCGTAGCGTTGCTGGTGAAATAGATACTTGGGAAGGATGGGAGAGTCGTGGACTGCCGGGATCTGGATGGAGTATCTGTAAAGAATATTGCTACTGTCAGTTAATCCCAGAAGATATAGAAATAGACGATAGTATAGAAATATGAAAAAATTTATTGTTTTAAACTGTTTTTGTTTTAGATGTCATTGGGATTGGACAGTTTTATCTGTGAAAGCTGATAGAGAACAAGAATGTCCAGACTGTAGATCCTACGATACCAAAACCCTAATTAAAAGGCTTTAATATTTAGTGCCTTTTCTCTTTTTATTATCTTTTCTTGCCATACTTTCCTCTGAGATGGCGTTTGCCTACCCTTTTTTGGTCTTTCTATACCAACAACATCAGCTCTAGCTCTCCACTTTCTAGCCTCTCTCCTCTTTTCATTCCTTTTTAAATTCTTTTTTAGTTCCTTTTCTTCTTGGGCTTTTGTTTTCTTTGGCTCAACGTATGGTATTATGGGTCTGCGTGGCAATACCTCAATCTCATCAAAATCTGCTTCAATAACTTCAGCTTCTGGTATATCCGCTTTTAAAAACTTCTCAAATGGGCTTTGGTAGTTATTTACCTCAACACGCTTAATAAGTTTCCCTGAGTGCTCCAAAACAAGCCTCCCAGCCTGTACATTACCAGCATTTGCTTCCCTAATCATACTATCCAACACAGTTGGTAACTTAGAACCAAACGCAACCATGTATTTTTGATAGAACACTTCTACAAAGTCTGGATCTTTTAACCAGTTATGTATAGTTGCTTTAGTAACCCCTGCTTTATCTGCTACATCCTGTATTGGGGTTTCTGGTTTCGATACTAACATCTCTATTGCTAGTGATTTTTCTGGTTTCCACCTTTCTGGTAAGTTAACACTCATATATATTCCTCATTTCGAAGGCTTTTCCCTTTGTTTTCAAAGGGTTTTTCCTTTATTATGGTATATTATACGGACTTTATGGATTTTATACAAGGGAATTTCTCCTAAATACTAATAAGGCACTATAGCAACTACTATAATAAGCACTAGGACTTTCTTTTGAAATTTTTTTTGGGAGATCGCTCTAAGTGTTTGTTTTTAAATAATTTATGAGGAATGCGTAATAACCAGATCAGTCGGAACTTAATACGCCTATGGGGTCATTGTCAAGCACTAAAAAAATAAATATAAAAAGTTCTTGACTTTGGGATATTATCACCAATTAAATATAATAATAATACTTGACATTGTGCGGGGCTTGGTAGTATACAATTTAAATTCCATCAATAAAATATATAGCTTGTTTTATTGGTTGTTTTGTACTATGGAGCATAATTAACAGTGCCTACCTTGGATTTAGGTAAAATTAGCTTAATAGATCCTTAACAAAAGCCCAAGGAATAGCCTAAAACGCATTAAAAAGACTTTTAAATATGCAAGTTCAAACGCTTGAATAATAGCCTTAAACAGCCATCTAGACACCTTAAAAGACTTTTTGACAATAGCAAGTAAAATCTACAACAAAATAATAAAAATAAGTGAAAACACTTAAAAAAATAAGCGTTTACACTTAAAAATTTATTCTCATATATATAGGTGTCGAAAAGTTAAGTCCTTAACTAATTGATATTACTTGACATTATGCCTAGATCTAATATAGATTAGGCATAATGTTTAATCTAAATCAAAATAAAGTGAGGAAAATCATGGAGAAAAAAAACACAGTAGCAATTTTAACCAAGGCTAAAAAGCCCACAGTCGAGGCAATACAGAAAGTAATTGTTGCGGGTCAAAAGTCTATCTTAGTAGATCAAAAAATGACTGAGATAATTAAAGCGGATCTATTCAATAGGAATAAAAGGACTGGTGTAAGCGTTCTAACTACTGAACTGAATAAAGTCTTTTTAAATGGTACTGATACACAAATTGCTAAAACTAAAAAATGGATCAAAACTAGACTACAGACACTGATTAAAGAAAAATCAGTACAAACCCAGTTACTAGGTGAGGACAAGAAAGTTAAGTCCTTAACTATTAAAAAAGTTAATGCTCCTATGTTAGACCCAAATAACGAAAAATGTTTATCACATTTTAAGGATTCAGATCTTGGACAGTTTAGGGTAGTTCTTGAGGCTAAAGTAACAGTAGAAAAAAGTTTCACAGAGGAACTAGAAAAACTAATGGTCAAACATGATAAAGTGGCTAATGACTTGATAGATTACGCAAAAGGTTTCTTATCTGTTGAACAAATCATGGACACAATAGAGGGAAAATAGTTAATCTGACGAGTCTTGTATAGACGAAACGAGGCAAACGCCATGCCTCGTCATTAACAGGAAAAAAATTATGAAATATAAAGACATAAAAAAAACCAAAGAATTTAAAGAGGATGACAATTGCTGTACTGTTGTAGCTTCGTCAATTGCTTTTGATATTCCATTTGCAGAAATGCAAGAAGAATACTTCAAACTTGGGCGAAAACGTTTTCGTGGTTTTCATTTTTCAGCACATATTTTTGATCTAGCAAAAAAATATAATTTTAAAATTTCTAAATTTGAAAAATATATTAAGAGTTCTGAATACGATGATTATACAGGTAAATTAAAGAATAAAAAATATTACTGGAAACAAACCTACAAAAATAATAAATATATTAATGACACACAGAATTTAAAAATTGTTAATGATCTACCTAGCAATTTAACAGCGAATAACTGTACAGAGTACCTAGACCAAGGAACCTATATTTTAAGCTGTTCAAAGCACGTTCTAGCCGTAAAAAATGGCATTGTAGAAGATTGGACTAACGGCAGAAAAAACAGGATCACAGATATCTATAAAATTGAATCAAATAAAGTTAAGGACTTAACTTTTGATGATTCGGATTTTGACGATTATTTAAACTTTTAAAAACAGGAGAAAATAAAATGGAATATACAATGACATTAACAGAGTTTTTTTACAGTGGGTTAAGTGGGGCTTTGTTAGCAATTATATTAATTCAAAGCCTAACCATACAAGATCTAAAAAGCCACATTAGAACCTTAAAAAGTTCTAAACGTTGGGATAGTCTATATAAAAAAAGAATAGAGGAGAATAGAAAATGAATTTACTAACACAAAACAGCAAAATTAAAAAAACTAGTAAATATTTTGGGGTAAGGTTATTTAATTTTTCAATCCCAGCCTATAAAAGCAAATCAGGTCAGGTTATATGTCCACTAGCTGATAAATGCATAGATTTTTGCTATGCTAGAGGAGGTTTTTATAAATTAGCGTCTAAATGGAGCGAATTAAAATTAGAAGCAACAAAAAAAGACACTTTTATAAATGATATAATACAAGAGATAAAAGATAAAAAAGCTGAGTATATTCGAGTACATGACAGCGGAGATTATTACACCAAAGAATATTTATTTAAGTGGTTTAAAATTGCTGAATTAATGCCTGATATTAGATTTTATTCTTATACTAATAATGTACATCAGATCAAGAAACTAAAGACAATTCCTAGTAATTATGACTTTATATTTTCGGACAGTGGGAAACAAAATCATTTGGTTAATCAAAAAACAGATCGACACGCTAAAATATTTAAGTCCTTAGAGGATCTAAAAAAGGAAGGATATAAAGACGCTTCTAACTATGATTTATATGCTACAAGATGGTTCAGTGACAGTAAAAAAGTGGGTTTAATTTACCATTAATGATACATTTATTAAATACTATTATAAAAGTACTTTATCATTTAGGGATCATTATATTAATATATCCTTTTAAAATGATAATTATATTAAAAAACAAGCTAAAAAGGGAGTAAACTAATGCATAAATGTGATTTTTGCGACACTGGATCAAGTCACACAATAAGATATTATCATAAATATTATAAGACTTGTAAACGCTGTTATAAATATGTTTCTAATATGAAGGATGTAAAATTCTACCAGAAATACAATTTTATATTAAATCATATTACTTTTCGGAGTGTCTGGAATAGTTTTAGAAAACCTGTAAGGTGTTAAATGGCTAAAATTAAATATAAAACTATTAAATTAAAAATATCTGAAAGTGTATTTAAGGATCTACAAAGTGCTTTAATTATTCGCACAATGGCAGATAATAAAAGTGGGCTAAATGATCAAGTATTAATTAAAATAATGAAGTATATTACAGATAATGAAAAAATAGTGCAAATAGAGTATAAAAAAGAAAAGGAGAAAAAATGAACCATTTAGCGGTTTTTTTAGGAATGATCATAGGCTTTAAATTAGGGCTTTTTATGTTCGGATTTGATGCCACATTCAAAGCAATAACATTAATTTGGGGTTTATTTACTTGGTATTTTATATTTTACCTAGTATATAATGAAGTAAAAAAGTTAAGGACTTAACTAATAGGAGGAAAAATGATAGCTAGAATTTGGACTAAAAAACAAACTAGAAAAACATTAAATGAACTTTTTAAAGAAGGGTTTTTCATGCATAATAATGAGCATGGTTTATATAGGGCGTTTAATAATGAGGATAGGGAAGTACTTATATTTTCAGCTTTACGCATGAGGAATGGTTATATTTGCAGATTAAATGAGGATTATTTTGATACTAAATAAAAGGAGATCACATGAAAAAAGAAGTTATAAAAAGCTTTGGAAAAAAGCTTGTTCAGATTATAACTAAAACACCAGTAAAAGGTAGAAAAAATAGAAAAGGAGAACAATACTACACGAGTAAAACAACTTATAAACCGATCAGATAAATTACTTGACATTAGTTTATATTGGTGGTAAGTTAAGTTATATCAGGGGGGCTATTGATTTATATTTAGCCCCCTCAAATAAAAAGGAGAAAATAAATAATGATGATATTTAATTATAAATCTAAAAAAGAACTGAAAGAATCTATTGGTAAAAAATTAGATTATACTGAGACATCTTTTTTTGGTAATGAGTTTAAAAATAATGGCACTTTTACAGGCTGTAATAGACCTTATTCGCCTGAATATCCGAAGTACTCACAAAGAAAAGGCAGAGAATTTTTTGCATCAGTTACAATGGTCAATGGTATAATTAGGGGGGTAAAGTAGTATTATAAATGGGTGTTTAGTCCGATTGGCAAGGAAGCAGTCTGTAAAACTGTTTAATCATCAAATAGGTTCGAATCCTATAACACCCACTAAATAAAGGAGACAACATGGTTATAATTGAAAGTATAATTTTAGGTCTTATAATTTGCTTACCATTAATTTGGGTTGCGAAAGTTAAAACAGATCTTAATATATCAAATCATAATCTAGATTATTGGAGACAATTAGCTATAAATGAAAGAGCAAAAAATGACAAGGTTTAATAAAGTAACAAAAAAAGAGTGCATGGAAGCTATAGAATATCTATGGACAATGGGCTATACACAGGAAATGACCTCAGATAAAAGGCACTATACTGAAATATTATTAAAAAAAGTTGCCAATGATTATAATATTATACTGGAGACAGAAAATGAAAAATAATACTTTATATTCACTAGATTCACTAAACGCAGATGAAGTTATAAAATACTGTAAAACTTGTAATAAATGTTGGGAACAATTAGTAATACAATTGACAATAAAAAGTAAGGGAGTAGATACTGATTTTATAACTTACTATGATGATTTTCCAACCTATGGAAAAGAGAAAAAAACTTGCCACCAGTGCAACGGCAATGCCAATCACGCTCAAAAACTTAAAGGTCTTATAGTGCATAAGATCATAAAAAGTTAAGGGCTTAACTAAATGAGGAGTAATTTAATGGAATGGAATAATAGAATATCTGAAAAGGATTTTGAAAAGGGCTGTAAAGATTTCAACAGAATATTAATTAAAGCGGTCGAAGAATTTTTAGAGGGATATAAGGGTAAAAAAGTATATGAAGTAGCAACAGATGTGGTACCTGTTGTATTAATTAGAATGCTATGTTTACATTTTATAGAACATTTTGAACAATCTAATGAATCTGTAAAAACATATGTCGGATTTATCGAGCAACAAATATTAGATACAATGGAAAAATGCAATGATCATCACAGTAGTTGTGAAGTTGAGTATTTAGATGATCAAGGAGCAACAGCGTAAATGGATATAATCAGGAGAGTTGTTCGTTATAATGCTTATATTACAGATCAAACATTAATAAAGCATGAAAAGGAAACAGGTAAACTTAGAATGAATGGTGGATCTTGGACTATCAATTTAGATAAATTTCCTATTGACACTTACACTAAAATTGTTTATATTACAGAAAAATTTAGGTACGAAATAGATACAACTTGTGCATTAAATAATGGTTTTATTAAAAATTTTAGAGGAGAAAATAAATTGATTGTTCCTATAAAACATTGGAGTAAGAATGCCATTTCCATTTAAAAAAAAAGAAACAGGAGAGTCTATGAAAAAATATGTTGTTATATATCAAAATGATTCATCTGACCCGATAGTCTATGGATTATTTTATTCAGAAAAAAAGGCAGATAAATTTATAGCTGATTGGAGTTGGGATGATTACGATAGAAATAATGATGCCCATTTGCAAGTAGAGGAATTAAGGTCTATCAAGTGAGAATGAATAGAGAGAACATTCAAAGTCCTCTTTATAAAGTAAAGAAGCATTGTGCTAACTATAATACAGGATATAAATGTTCAGGTATAATGATCGATAAAAATTTAAATCAGTGTGTAGATGACACACTCAGTGGTAAAACCTGTTTAATAAAAAAAGGAGAGCAATGTAGTTATTTTAAAAACATTGTTGAACCATCAATACAGGGAGAAAAATAATTAATTAAGGTGTTGAAAGCGTGTAATGATCAAGACCCCTGACGAGGTTGTATCAACTTAATGAACCAGAACACTATTGCGTACGCATGGTTCGCCTAAAGTTTGAGAGGAGTAATAATGTCAAATCTATTAAATGATTGCATTGTTAGTAGTATAACTAATAAAGAAACTTATGATTGGTTGTTATATAAACACTATTTAAAAAGAGTGCCATCAATAAGTTATAGTTTTGGATTATTTTATAAATCAGTATTGTCGGGAGTTGTTACTTATGGAGTCCCAGCTTCCAATAGTTTATGTGTTGGACTCTGTGGTAAGGAATATAAAAGTATCGTATTAGAATTAAATAGAGTTTGTATAAATGATGAGTTGCCTAGTAATACTGCATCATTTTTTATAAGTCGTACATTCAAATTATTACCAAAACCTAAAATTTTAGTTTCATATGCTGATAAATCTTTTGGTCATACAGGTTATATTTATCAGGCTACAAATTGGATTTATGTAGGATTATCCGATAAACATAGAGATAGATATAATCCCGATAAAAAAGATAGGCATAGTAGACATGGTCACGATATTGACTTACCATTGAGAGATAGACCACGAAAGCATAGATATGTATACTTTTTAGGAAGCAAAAAGACTAGGATTAAATTGAAAAATAGCTTAAAGTACCCTATAGAAGATTACCCAAAATTTAAGAATAAGAACTACGATGCGAGTTTTAAACCTAATACTCAAGTTGATATGTTTTTGGAAAGTGAGTGAATGAAAAAATATTTAACTGAATGCTGTGATGCTACACCAATATTTATAGAGACTGTGTCTAATTGGTATGGAATGACAGATAATAATTATGTAACTAATATATCTGGCTTATGTTCCTCATGCAATGTAATGATTGATTGCTATGAAGATGAAGATGGTATTGATCTAGGAGATCAGTTAGAATATATGCAAAACCATATGGAGGACTAAATGAAAAGTGGCTACTATGGGTTTATACCCACATATATAAGGCACCATAAAGATCTAAAACCAAGCTCAAAATTATTATATTCTGAGATTATTGCCTGTCTAGAAGAGGATGGAGTTTGTATAAAGAGAAATATTTATTTCAGCAAGGTATTAAATATAAGTAAGGATACAGCATCTAGATGTGTGGCAGAACTTAGAAAAAATGGTTATATCCATGTAATAATGGAATACGAAAAAGGTACAAATAAATTTATAAAAAGATACATTACCCCTATGCATAATAGTCTAGGGGTAAGAAAGAGGATAGATGAACCCTATATGCAGAATGGTCTAGGGGTAGACGAATCTGATCGAGGAGTGCCTAATGAAACCCCTATGCAAAATACGCAAACATTATTATATAATAATGATATAGATAAAATATATACCAATGGCATTAAAAAGGATACCCCTATTAATACAAATATAAATAAGAGTCAGGCATTTGCTTTAACAGGTATTGTAAATATGTTTTTAAATAAACAGCAAACAAGGTTTCCTCATTTATTTAAGGGCAAGAGTAAACCTGACTTAGTTAATAAATCAATAAACACCCTTTACGATTTAATAAAGAAAGATGGTATAAATTATGATGTTGTTAAGGATGTCTTAGAGTGGGCATTAGATGATAAATTCTGGCACTCACAAGTTACATCTCTACACACTTTACGACACAAGGCTACTAATGGCAATCTGAGATTTCACAATATTCTAACATCGTACAACAGTAAAAGGAGATAGTATGACATTTGAGGAGAATGGTATTTTTATAAAAGGGATGTCAGGGCAAGAAAAAACAACCTGTCCAAAATGTTCCAATGGTAGGAAAAAATCAGCAGATAAATGTTTATCGGTAAGCATAGAGGATGGTGTTTGGCATTGTCATCATTGTGGTTGGAAAGGTTCATTAAAAAAAGTTAAGGACTTAACTTTAAAACCAATAGTAAAACCTGATCCACCAAAAACTGAACTACCTGAAAAAGTTTATCAATGGTTTGAAGATAGATGTATAACTAGGGCAGTTGTTGATGCTGAAAAAATTGGATACGAAAGTAGATGGATTCAATTTCCATTTTATAAAGATGGAGAAGTTGTAAACATAAAATCAAGGACAGCAGATAAAAAATTCAGACAATCGAAGAATGCAGAAAAATGTTTTTATAGATTTGACTCCATGTTAGGTATGGAAACAATTATTATAACTGAGGGCGAGATAGATGCATTATCTTTAGTTCAATGTGGATTTATGAATGTTATCTCAGTTCCTGATGGTGCCCCCTCAGAGGGATCAAAGCCAAGTAATTTAAAATTCAGTTATTTATTATCAGCAGAAGAACACTTAATGAACGCAAAGACTGTGATTTTATGTACAGATTCTGATGGGGCTGGTAAACAGTTAAGAGAAGAATTATCTAGGCGAATAGGTAGGGAAAAATGCTTCAGGGTGGTATATCCTGATGGATGTAAGGATATGAATGATGTGCTTATAAAACATGGAGAGGATAAGGTTCAGGATATAGTGAGTAATGCTCACCCATATCCAATAGATGGGGTAGTTACTGTTGAGGATATCGAGGATGATGCTATTGATTTATTATTAAAGCCACATCACAAGGGACTGTCTACAGGTTGGAGTGCTGTAGATCCACATTATTTAGTGAGCCTATCTGAGGTAACAGTTGTTACAGGTGTGCCCAATATGGGTAAATCAGAATGGATGGATGCTTTAATGATCAATATGATCCAATCTTATGGGTGGAAATTTGGAGTATTTTCAGCGGAGAATTTTCCTGTTGAACACCATCTATTGAAGTTGGTTGGTAAGTTCTCAGGTAAACCATTCTGGGGCGAAGATAAGTTAAATGAGAAAACTGCAAGAAGTTCAATGAATATATTGAATGATCATTTAAAATTTATAGGTACTCAGGAAGATTCTGTCACAATAGAATCAATTATGGAACAAGCCAAGATACTTAATTATAGATTTGGTTTAAATGGATTAGTGATTGATCCTTGGAATACACTTGAACATAAGTTTGGCGATGGCGAGAATGAGACTTTATATGTATCTAGGGTACTTGCTCAGTTGAGTGCGTTTGCCAAGCTAAATGAGATGCATATTTGGGTAGTCGCACATCCTAGGAAAATGGAAAATGATGTCAATAGAAAACCCGCAGTACCCACACCATATGATATATCTGGATCAGCTAATTGGTTTAATAAATGTGATAACGCAATTACTGTGCATAGGCATAAAACTGAAGATGATGATTATGCTGGAATCCATGTTCACAAAATTAGATTTCAATATAAAAATGGAAAACCAAATCAAGGTAGACCCGCAAAATTAAAATATAACTTAGCCAATGGAAAATATTATGAGTATATCGATGACAGATACAAAGAAGATTTATTTAAATAAAACAGAATTAATAACTAATAATAAATTTAAAAAAAGGAGTAGAGAAAGACATATTAGACATATGCGAAAAAGATTACATGAAGAATTTGACCAGATATGGATCAAATATAATAACAACCAAGCTACATATCAGCAATGGGAGAAATCATTAGATAAGTGGCTAAATTCGGAGTTAATATGAAAGTAAAAAGATACATAGTAACACCTGATAAACATTTTCCTATGGCAGACATGAAAGCTATTAGCGTAGTATGTCAAGCGATAGAGATTATAAAACCTGATGGTTATATAGACCTCGGAGACACAGGCGAATGGGAATCCGTTTCTCACTGGCAATGGAAAAAGAAAAAAAGACCACCATTAGAATATCAAATACCATTTGTTACTAAAGAAATTGAAGAAGTTAATAAGGGGATGGATATAATAGACAGATCACTTGATTTATCTAATGTAAAGGAGAGGCATTTTATTGAAGGCAACCACGAGGATTGGCTAAATAGATTTGTTGAAGAAAACCCTTACCTAGCTAAAGATTTTTTAGTTAAAAACGCACTGAGGCTATCAGAGCGTGGTTATAAATACCATCCATTGGGAAAAATGTTGAAGATTGGTAAGCTTAATTTTTATCATGGTCATCATTTTGCTGGTATAAATCATACTCGTAATCACTTACTCAGGCTCGGTGGTAATATAATGTATGGACATCATCACGACATTCAACAGTCTAGCGTCACTCATATCGATGGAGTTAAATCAGCTTGGTCAATCGGATGTCTAAAAGATATGAGTTCTGGTGCAAACCAATGGTTAGGTAATAGGAAACATAATTGGCAACACGCTTTTGCTATAGTTGATTTTTATCATTCTGGATTTTTTACAGTACATCTAGTCCAGATAGTTGATGGTAAAACTTCATTGTGGGGCGAATTAATTAAAGGTTGATATATAAGTAAAAGAGGAGATAAATTACGATATGAGTAAAGAAGAGAAAAGAGAAAAAATCAGAGTTGAGTTCCCAGAAGATTATAATGGAAAGCAGATAGATGCTCTAAAGCAAGAACTATTTAAATGGTTAGTGAGTCACAACTGTAGATTGAAAGAGGTTAAGGATGCATAATGAGAGGTATTTAGCTACTGTTGGTTGGGATGGCTATGATGAATATACCGATGGAGAAGTGACTATAATGAGACATAACTCTGAAGATTTAGTAGAGGGAGTAGAAGAATATCTTGAGAAATATAGTGACCGCTCTCCATACATTGAATGTGCCTCTATTGAAATAACAACGATGGCGGTCAGGGGAGAAGTTGGTAATAATATTTATAGTTCAAAAGATATTACAGAATTAATTAAAACCATAATAAAAACAAAGGAGAATCATGGAAAATAGAGATTCATTTAAACTATCTAAAGATACAGATAATATCGTAGAGTTGATGTACGATACCCCCAAAACAGGTGTTAATAACTATGGGGCATGGTATCTGTATGGTGTTAGAAAAGATGGTCAGGAGACTAGCTTTTTTGCTACAGAGAACCTACATAAACAACTGACTATTTATGGTCAGGGTGCAAAAGTTATTATTAACAAAGAGGAGTACGCTCCTAATAAATTTGCATGGACAGTAACACCTCAAAGTGGTACTAAACCTAGGGCATCTAACACATCAGCTACAAATACTATAGACGCAAGAACTCACGATATACATAAGCAAGTATGCCTTAAACTATCAGTTGAAATGTTTGGATCTGTAGATGGTAGATTACTATCTAATGCCGATCTGATTACTATAGATGCTAACATGAAATCATTATTACAGGTTCTAGAGAGTACAGATGAGGATGAAGAAATAGTTAAGGACTTAACTTCTGATGAGCCTGTAAAAAATGATGATATGCCGTTCTAAATCCCTGTGAAGAAATCGTTATCAAAAAAACTAGATAAAGCGTGGTCGGATAAAATAAAAGAATATGGTATGTGTGAATACTGTCATAAGACTAAGCCTCTTAACGCTCATCACTTTTACTCACGCTCTATTAGGTCTGTCCGTTGGGATATTGATAATGGTTTCTGTCTCTGTGTAGGGTGCCATGTGTTCTCCTCCAAATTCTCTGCCCACAAAACTCCTGCTGAGTTTGTCGAGTGGGCAGTAGAAAAGCGTGGCACCCTTTGGTACGAAACTGTTAAGGAGAGGAAAAACACAGTTGTTAAATTTACAGATAGTGATTATGAGGAGATCATTATTAGATTAAATCAAACAGAGTTCAAATTTTAGGAGAACAATATGGAAGATCTGAAAAAAATTAGAGATAAAGTGACTAGCATCTGGAGTTACACAGAACTAGAAATAGGAGATTTTTCTAAATCTGGATTACATAAACACTTAAAAGAAATTAGTAGTGTAGTTAATGAGATTTTAACCGACATGGATCAACTGAATACTTGCTCTGTGTGTAACTATGAAATATGTGACAAATGCATAAAAGAAATGGAGAGGAACCTATCTAATAGATCCCTACATAGGGTTGGTAAAAAATGATTATATTAGATATTAGTGAAATAGTAATTAGTTTCTTCCTCTTCTCGTTTGGACTATTCTGGCTGTCAATAGCAGTTGTAATATTTTATATATTATTTAGGAGTAAATAATTGCCCCAGCGTTTATCTTTATTAATACTCAACTTAGAAAGGACTGTTTGTTATGTGGTTTCTTAGATTGGTTAGATGGAGAGCGATATGTGGTTGGCTACCCTTGGGGCAAAAACTTAATAAAAAAGGAGTATAAAATGATAGAAACAATGTTAATGTTAATATTAGTATTGGTTGTTTATAATAGCACACTTTGGGAAAATGGCGAATATGATACAAGTAAATCAAGTTGGGTGTATTGGAGAGATAAATGAGTTATAAATTAAGAAATGTTCCATCAACTCGTGGCATGATAAATCTTCCAGATTCTTTATGGCAATATGCAGGTTGGAAAATAAATGATGAGTTAGAAATTATAATCAAACCAGAGTATGATGAGAGAGGCAAACAAATTAGTTGCACTCTTGAAATAGTGAGAGAATCTGATTTTGATTATGATAAAGTCATTGATTCAAAGGAGGAAGAAGAATGACAGTACCTGATTTTATAAAATGGGCAGAATCCATGCAGAAAGAGGAAAATAGGATTATGCTATGTAAAGGTAAGGAGTATACTGTTTCTGATGAAGATAAGTTTAAAAACTTTAAAAGCATTGGAGAGAGGTTATCTATGCGACCAGAACAAGTTGCTATGATTTATCTTTTAAAGCACATGGATTCAATTAGAAACTACATATTAACAGGTGAGGAGTCAAGTGAGGAACCTATAATCGGCAGAGTACAGGATGCACGAAACTATTTATTACTACTGGGTGGGATAATTGCCGAAAAAGAAAACAAGAAAACTTGATTCTATTCAATGGGTTATTGATGCTCTCAATACACCCATTATAGAAAAACGATATAGAGAAAACCACAAAACAGACGAAATCAGGGCTGATGAGTCTTTATTCTGGTGTCCTCAATGTCGTAAAAAATGGAATATATTTGAGGGGAAACTTTGGAGTAGCCCCGATATGAAACTATGGGATGAAAAAGTATGTCTAGATTGCGATTTCCTTGCACCATAAAATACGGCAAGTTAAAAATATCAAACAGATCTGAGTTTGATGATGTTATAAGTAAGCTTAATGGAGATTATTATATTGAGTTAAAGGAAACTGGTGTTAGATCCTCACAACAAAATAACTATTATTGGGGTATAATAGATTTATTAGCTAATGATCTAGGATATACTAATAACGAAATGCACGATGCAGTAAAAACACACTTCGAGATTAAAAGTACTAAGATACTTACTAAGAAAGAATTTGCTCAACTGATCGAGCGTATTATAAGATGGTCTGCAATAGACCTAGGAATAGTTATTCCAGATCCTAAAACTCTTCTTCAATCTTCATAGATACATCAAATACATCAGGTGCAACCTGAGTCATATCTAGACTATTTTGAGCAAACCGAGCAAATAGATAATCACTATAATCTGTACTACCGCTATTTTGCGTAAAAATAAAAGGAATATGCCTACCATTTGTTTTATTCCAAACATCCTCAACTACTGCCTCATCTGTATTTTGAAATTCATAATAATTATTAGGCATAACATCGGTAGATGCTAAGTAGCTAAACTTCATATCGTAAGTCATTCTACCACCATATGCTCCAAAAGTATTATAATATGTGTGAAATGGGCTTTTATTACTACCTGATATATTTTGCCTACCAGAGTTAGTCATTGTAGCATATCTTTGACCACCTAGTGATTCTTGAGTATTTACACCATCAAATTTTATAGACCGCTTAACAGAAAGGTCTGGGCTGTTTGGCATATCGTAGTATTGACCCAATAATATACATCCAATTTTTAAATTAGTGCTACCATCGAATGTTCCATTATTTGCACCTAGATTTGTTTGACTATTCATTCCTTCAAACTGTATCCCCCAATATCTAGCATTTGATTCAGAAAATTCTATTATAGTGTGACCCCTACCCCAACTATCAGTATCATCAGATTGAGCAAGATTGTTTGATACTGCCTCTACCCCAAGCCTAGATATTAATGTGGGAAAAGTATTGCTGGAAGCAGTCGCTATAGTTAAAACAGCAGTGTTTATTGTATTGCCGGGGTCACGAAAAGTTACTGTATCATCTACCGCATAACCAACACCACCAGTAACTATAGTAAAGGTAGCAACTCCAGTATCAGCAGTAGTTACTATTGAACAAGTCATACCAGTCCCTGAACCACTTGTTACAAACTGTGCGGTAGCTCCATGAGTTTGATTTGTTTGCCAAGCAGTATTGCCGGGTGTTAGACTATCTACTGTTAAAGTCTGTAGATGGTCAACGGATTTTACAGAAGAAAGTGTATCGCTATTGCTAACTCTCACTTTGGCATCTGCTGAGTGCATATTATGATTTAATATAGCTACAAAATCAACTCTGAAACCTGATGTTTTTAAATCAAGCCATAAATTTACAGTACCATCAGTATCGCCTGTTGTATTAAACTCAACTTGATTAAGTGGTTTCATGTCATATAGTTCA
>VTLG01006114.1_pt1 | contig 23045 bp, 27 predicted proteins | sample 4694571 | NCBI WGS metagenome assembly VTLG01 (sample SAMN12604809, study PRJNA352737) | marine metagenome | biome: ENVO:00000447; feature: ENVO:00000209|ENVO:00000569|ENVO:01000036; material: ENVO:00002151; isolation source: viral sequences binned using virsorter ...
GTTACAAGTAAAACCCTTTAATTCTTTTAAATCATCAATTTCAAAAATTCTATACATTGGTTTGTTAGGAACTAAGAAATGAGATTCTGCTTTTTCTGCTTTCTTAAAACTTACAAGACTATCCCAAGTAGATTCACTATGATGAGCAATATAAATTTCTTCTAATAATTTTTCAGCCGCTTTAAATTTACCTTCTATTCTTTTAGTATCTTTACCGTCACCATAATGTTCTACAATAAAATCAACTACATCTTTCGGGGCTAAATTTAATCCTCTAAATCCTTCCGTAAGTTCATCAGCAGGTAAATCATTTTTTTCCCATGCTTCTGCACTAAATGATTTATCGTGATTTCTAATAGCCCAATGGATAAATTGAGCGAATAATGCTTCACTCTCCATTAGTTTATCCAACACTTCATCTTTATATTCATTAACAAATGGGTCTTTAACTAGTTCAGAAGAATATCTTAATTCCTTTATTTGTTCATATATTTTTCTAGCAGTATCACTTTCGATGTTCTCTGCTTCATCTGAAAATAATTCTTTTTCTGTTATAGATTCTTTAATTGCTTGGGCGAAATCATCTATATCATCCCATTGTTTTCTAAGGGTTTTAATTTCCCCTACCCATTTCTTACCATAGGTTTTCTTATCCGATAAAGCGGATAAGTATGACATTCGCATTTTTTCAAAAAATTGAATTACTCTTACTGTTAAAGGGTCTTTATCTTTTTGAAGTAAGAGAGGCACACATAATCACCTATTCAATAGGATTACCATCGTCATCAGTAGGGAATGTTGCGGTATCTCGTTGGCTCTGTTCATCTTTATCTTTAGCCTCATATAAGTTTCTTTCACGTTCATCTAAATTAAAGGCGGGAGAACCTGCTTTCATTCTATCCATTATTTCACGATATTCTTCCATAAAATCATCACTAAATTTATTTGAATATTTATTCATCAAGGAATCTAATTGTTCTAAATCTCGCTTAACTGATTTTGAAATAGTTCCGCTTGCGTAATCTCTTTTTCCTTCTTTTACACTAAAGCCTTTACCTTCTTGACAAAGATGCCCAACTCCGAGTTCCTTAGTTTTAACTTTTTCACCTTTAGTTCTCTTAAGTTTCATTTCTTCACCAATAACGAATTTGGCTAGTTCTTCCATGTATTTTGTTTTTTCATTTGTCATTTTATTCACCTAGCGCTCAATGTCTCTGTAGTTGTGGGCTAATGCTATAGCCATAAGAACCATCCCATAATCCTATTGTTTGAAGATAATCTGCTATTACGTTTTTTAATTCCCTCATATAATGTTCAACTCCTTGAAAAGAACCTAATGCTTCTTCCACATTTTCTTTTATAAATTTACCTTCTTCATTTTTTACACTTTCAGGAGTATGATTTTCCATAGAATATTTAATAGATTCTTTTAATTCTTCTAATATATTATCTATCTTATCGTAATTTTTTAATATACCTTCCCAACTCATTTTAATTACCACCTAATCTATCTACTAAATTATTTATATCATCCCAACTCATCTTAGCAATTGTATCTGAATCTGGAACATCTGAATGAGTTTTCATTGCTGGAACTGGTGTATTAGTTGTAACCATTCCTGATTTCATTAAAATGTTATCATTATTATAAACTGTCTTTTCTATTTCTTTTATTCTTCCTACTAATTCTTTTAGTAGTTCCATCATTTCATTATTTTCTTCTGTCATTTTTCATCATCCCTTAAACTACCAGCACTCTTTGGATATACTATTTTTCTTACTTGTCGATACAGTTGTTCATACTGCTTACGCAACTTGCTCGCAGTAGCGACCATATCAACGTTTTGTTCATTAATAGATTTCATTCGCTTTTTCATCTTAGAATCATCTTTAACCAAATCAAGTTCTTCTAGCATCCCAATCAAATCTCCTAACTGTGTAAAGTCTTGACCAAAATACTCAGAAGGTTCTGCCGCCTGAAGTGTTTTCTTTAATTTTTTCTTTTGTTTAGAATCTAAAGCATTTAATATATTACTTTCCTCTTTGATTAGTATATCTTCCCAAGTCATTCTTCACTCACCTTTTCTTCCATAATTTGTTCTCTTGATTTACGTTTACCAGCGTCTATTGCCCCTCTAATTTTAACTCTACCACCGAAAGTATTTTCAAAATTACTTTTAAATTCACTCTTGTTAAAGCCTTCTTTTGGTTCTAAAAATTCAATATCTGCCTCTTTAAGAATAACTTTATCACCCAATGTTTCATCTTTTGGTATTACTCTTACCCTCCCAAACTCATTATTTAAATAATTTTTAACGTTATCTTTTAACGATGCCCATTCGTCCATTGGGATTTCAGCCTTAACAGGACCAATAGAAAATTTAATTTTACTTCGTGCTAATAAATCTAATAACTTTCCTTCTTTAAATGCAAGTTTTAATGCGTTATATTCTTTTCCTAAAGCCTCTCTATCTTCTTTAATTCTTTCAACTATAACTCCAGTCTTTTGTTCTCTAGCATATAATAAAGCCTCAAATAAAGTTTTTCTTTTTTGCTCCCCTGTTAATTCTGTATAAGGTTGTTCTTTGGTCAAAAGGTCATGTATTTCCTTTTTCATATTATTAATAGACATATCTTGAGAATTTAATAAAATTACTTTTAGTGAATTAGTATAAAGAGGTTGTCTTTTAGTTACACCATATTCCTCATAATTAGGGTCTAACCATTGTTTTTTGAATTGTTTAAAATCCCCCTTTCTTTCTTCTATATATTCTTCTTTAGCATTTCCTTTAAATCGTTCTAAAGCAAACTTATCTTCCCGCTTAAGACGTTCAAAATCTTTCTCTATTTCTTTTTCAAACTCTTTCCTAATTTGTTTATTTACTACATCTTTTTCGTCTGTAGTCATTTTACTTACATCTAACGGTTTAAAATAATAACTAGGTAAAGTAGCCTTTTCTAAATCTTTTATTGCTTTAGGGTTAGGAAGTAATTCAAATATAGGGTCTTCAACATCTTTATCAAATACTATTTGGCCTTCAACATCAAAAATATTTACCTTTTGTAATTTATTTCTAAGTTTCTTTAATATTTTAAAATCACGTTTTAAATTAGCATCGGCTTGAATAACTTTTTCTTTAGAGGCTTGTCCTTCACCTTCAAATTGTCCAGTTTTCTTTTTCTTAGCACCCGCTAATCTGTCTTCCTCTTTTGTTATTAATCCATCTAAACCATCAATTATTTTAGATATTTGCCCCCATTTAGAGCCATCCCAATTTTTTTCTGATTCTAATAAGTTTTTAAATTTAATTAAATTGTTAAGTCTATAAGGTTCTTCATATCCAGTTTCTCCACTACGGAATTCACCTCTAGGTTCTAAAGTTTTATGTCTTCGTTCCCATCTTTTTAATCTTAATTGAAACTCTTTTTCTGTTTCCCTTCTTTTTAATTGTGATAACCATTTTCTCTTTGTAGGTTTTGGAATCTTAGGGTCTTTAATTGTAGATTCTCCTATAAGTTTACCCCTTTCCATCCTTACTTCTTCTCCAAGTCTACGTTTTGAACGCCCTTTACCTCTCTTTTTAGGTTTACCAGAAACCATAACATCGGGTTCACCCATTAATATATCTCTGTGCATAAATTCAGGAAACTCACCTTCCATTTCATCTTTGTCAAAATCCTTGAATCTAGTAAGAGATTCTTCACTAGCCTTTTGTAACTTTTTAAAAGCCTCTAAAGTTTCTTTACTGAATCCCCTTAATTGCGCTCTTGTATCTTGGTCTGCTAAAATAGCATCAATAAATTGTGCGCCAGTGGCTTTAAGAATAGTAGGATAATACTCATGTAATAAAATTTCAAACATCTCTAAAGGGTCATTCGTTTTACGAAGATTTGCTTTTAGTAATGTTGTCATTTAAATCACTTAAAAAAATGGTATATTTTCTCTCTTTGGTTTCTTTCTCTTAGGCAAATGAATTACATTAGGAACACCATTAGTTTTAGGTTCTGGTCTATCCTTTTCCTTTTTCAATTGCATAGGAGTATAACTAGGTTTAGGTGTTTTAGCCTTTTCTTGCTGTGCTAAAATCCTTTCAGCCCTAACTAATTCCTTTCTCATTTTATTCGTTTCTTCTCTTGTTACCATATTTATTCACCTGTTAGTTTTACATCTTCTAATTTACCTTTTGTGCTAACTAATAAGTCTATTATATCTTCTTTAGACATATCTTTTATTGTATCACCTAATACTTCAACTAAATCTTCTCTAGTTGCATCTGCTAAGTCTGCTTCATAATCTAATTCAGGTTTATCTTTTTTAGATTGTAAATGTGCTTCATCGGGTGTTCTACCAGAAATAGGAACTTTTCTTGCGAAGTCCCGTATAACGTTAGCCCGTTGATGATGAGTTCTACCACGCCTTATTTTTCTAGGGCTGTGATGTTTACTTCTTTTTCTTTTTAATATATTTGTCCATTCCATTTTATCTCCTCGCTTTTTCTTCATATATAATAGGGCCATATCTATCAGCCCCTCTAGTATCTCTTTTCATCATAACTGTAAACTTTCCATCTTTTTCCCTAATAACATGAGGAACAGCAAAAGACCAATGCTTTGCTAAACTTAATGCTTTATCAAAACTATCAAAGGTTTTCCTAGCACCTTCTTCATACCAACTTCCCCATTTTAAAATATTTACCCAACTCATAATATCACACAAATCCATAATAACCTTCTGGTTTTACTTCCATACCACTGTATTCTGCCCAACATTTCTCTGAGCAAAATCGTCTAAGACCAACAGGTAAATTCTCATCAGCAAACTTGGCTGGCTTCTCACACATAGCACATTTTGATTTTATTATATCTTCCCACGCCATATTAATCACCTACCAAACATTCCCATACCAGATTGTCGAGCGTCTTGAATGTCTCTTGCTTTTTCTGTGTATAACGCCATATCAACTTTTTCCAACGCATCTAATATTTCTTGATACATAGGAATAACAACATTTTCAGCCACCTGTTCCACCTTCAAGTCTTTTGCCTTACTTTTCAATTCAGATATTGCCTTTTTAAGCCAATCTTTCATGTCATTAATGTCTTCCGCCATCATATCAGTCATATTCAAACCCAAGCCACTTCCGAGGTATTTTGTTGCATAAGGAATGTCATCGTATCTATTTTTAGCAGATGCATAATCTCCTCTTATTCGTTTCTTTACTATATCTTCCCACGCCATTAAATTCCACCTCTTTCAGTTCTTCTATCTACGTTGTTATTAGCCGCTTCTTTTGGTAAACCCTTACTACGATTAGGTGGCCCTACACTCATCTTAGGTTTAGACTTTACTTTTTCGGGCTGTCCAGCCTCCGTTGCTGTAGGTCTAGTTCCCGCTTCCATCATCTGTCCAAGTTGTGACTGGTCAATATCTGTTCCAGCATAAGGGTCAGACTCTATTGGTTCTCCTTCTTCGCCTTCTCCCTGCATATCTGGTTTAGGTTCTGGTTTACTAAATATGAATTTACCATTTTCATCCATATCAACCTCAAAACCTAAATTCTTTATTTGACCAGCAATATTAACTTCGATTTCTCTTTTACGCATAACTGCTATTTCATCTTCTTCTTCCGAAGGAGGTAAAACAATATTCCAATCAGTTATACCGAATTGTTCAACTATAAATGGGAATACATATTTGTTCCAAACATTCTGAGCCATTTCTACAGCCCTATTCGTTACAAGTATTTGCATACCTTCATTGTTTAAACCACCACTAGCAGAGTTATCCGCCATAAAGATTTTACTTACACCATAGAAAGCCGCAACTCTATCTCTCAAATCTTCTTTAACTGAAATGTAATCCATTTCCTTTAAACTATCCATGAACTTAACCCACTCTACAGAGCCTCTACCATTCTCTGCTTCTATCCCCATAACAGGAATAAAGTGTGCATCTTGTTCCATCTTTTCTTTAACGCCTCTCCAGAAAGTTTTCATTGATTCAATGTTTCTAGTTTGAACAGCAAGCAATCCTTTAGGCATTCTTGCTTTTGTATAGGCTTGATTAATATAATTCTCCATAGCAATTAAAGTTGTTAAATGATTCCATAAAGTTATAACAGGGCTTGTTCCATACAATCTACTAGGTGAATACTTACTGAAATGAAGCACTTCTCCTTTGATAAAATTCTGCTCTAATCCATGCGCTCTATTTACATAGTGGACTGGATATAAGTCTCCACCACATTCTCCACATTTTTCATGAGGCTCAGTAGCAGTAACTTCTCTATGATGAATACAAGTATAAGTATCTCCGCCTTTATTTCCTTCATCATCACAAACAATAGCCATAGTTACTGGGTCTGCTCTATAAAGTTGTTTAATTTTATGCGCTCTAATATTACCATTACCATCAATAAAATACTCTTTAACTAACACAATATATGCATCATCCATAATATTTAAATCGTCTTCTAATTCTTTTAAAACATCAATAAGCATTTGTTCAGAATCATTAACATAAGCGTGATTCATAAATTTATCTGCGTATTCCTTTTGTCTTTTATCGGGTTTAACAAGAGCCTGAGAATCACATTCGGAACATTGAGTTACTGGTTCATCATGTTCTTTTCCACACTCTTGACATTTAAGAGCAAATTTAGGTTTCCATTCATATCCCCTTCTAAAAACTTCATTTTTTAATTGAGTTATACAGGTTCTAAGAATAACTGAACTATCTGCAACATGATAGACTATAGGGCCAGTCATCATTAAAGGATGATGTCTTTCTTGTATTCCCATTTGGAATACTTCTCTATCAGCGGGAACTGGTGTTGATTTTCTAAAGAAATTAGTTATTTTCCATCTTCTTCTTTCTTCGGGCATTATACCACTACTCCTGTTTCTAATTCATCCATAACACTCATTTTATTATTCTCCTTATATTTAGCAATATTTTCAACATCAATATCATCTTTTGAAAAGTCGTAATTAACGTGGTCTGCGTGATTAGCCCACTTCATCAACTTAAATAACTCTCCCATTCTTTCTTTAGCCCAAGATTGTTTTTTATGATTTTTCTTTATACGAATTAACTCTGTAAGAATATCTGCATTATCTCCTTTCATTCTATAATACGGTCTAGTTTTTGAAATTAACTTAGTAATATCATCTTGAGAATAAAAATTTAATCTTTGAACTGCCCTAGTTGCTTGAGGGGATTTTTGGTCTAAATGTAATTTACCAAACCCTAATTCTTTATGTAATTCAGTTACGAATGCTTTACCCCTATTACCTGTAGCAATTATTCCAATTCTAGGATTGTAATTTCTATCCATAGTTATGTAACCATCTGAATCTATGAAAGCCGCAGTATAAGCATAAAGGTCTTTTTTAATTTCCATTGGTAATTTATAATATTCCCCATCAATATTTGTAATATTCATTTTATCTGCTATTTTACAGATGATTTGTGGAGAAGCCCTTCTATGTAATTTAGTTGGTAATCTATCATATATTTGTCTAGCAGATATACCTTGTTCATCACATACAGATTTTAAAACAAAATCATCTAGTTGTTTAGACACATTTGTTTTAATAACTTGATTTGGAATACCAGTTACTATTTTTCTAAATTCTCTTTTTGAATTAGTCATTGTTTTAGTTAAAGAAGAATAATCAGAATTATACTCGCTACCTCTATGTAATTCTGCTTCCCAATATTTACACAAACTTTCTATAATATCTCTCCTAGTTCCTTCATCTTTAATAGAATGAATTTTCTTTAAATCTGATTCTGTATATCTCATTTGTCTTAATGGGGTTTCATAAGGTGCTAACCAATAAATAGATTTTATACAATCAGATAGATGACTAGAATAAGCAACAATTAAATTCTCTATACCTTTAGTGAATTCTAATTTATTATCTCCTTTTAACTTTCGTCTATGTTTCTTTAAATCTTTAACTACTTCAGGAATTGATTTATTTTCGATTGTATATTCTTTTGGAAAAGAATCTAATTGAGCCTTTGCTTCTGTAATATTCATATTATATTTCTTAGAAACACTCATTGCTACTTCATAATCACTCATAAGAGGTAATGTTGAAATCCATTTTTGAGTATTCAATTCATCTTTAATTTCTTCTTCCTCGTCTTTCAAATCAGCAAGTTCTCGGAGTTTGTCTCCTTCTTCACTTTTAGAAATTAAGCCCAAACATTCCCCCTCCTATAAGACTCGCCTGTGGTTGCTCGTTATCAAAGATTTCCATATCATCCAACAATACAATTGATTCTAACATATCATGTGTAGCAGAATTAGCAAGAGCAAGGCCCATAACTAAATCATCGTGAGCGCCCACTCCTTCAAACTTTCCATTGTCAGTAATACTAAACATAGATAATTCTTCTATAATATTATCCGTCACTTTTCTTGATTCATCATTTCCTCTAGGAAATATAATCTTAGTGTTTTCAATATTCATTTGTAGATTAAGAATAATTTCTTCTTTCTTTCTACGAGTCATTGTTACATCTCTAATATTTAAATCAGTTTCATTTCTTAATTCTTGAGTGAATGATTTAGCAAATGTATTTGTTTCAAAATAAATTACATCGGGTTCAAATAATTGAGCAACCATTTTTATTTTATTTATGTTATCTCTAAACTCTACATTCTTTTGTCTATCAACATAAATGATTCTTTTATTTCTTTGTTCATCTACTTCTAAAACCATAATAACATTATAATCTCCATCAGTAGAAATAGCAGGGTCAACCCCTACATAATAATTATATCCTGAATCTTTTCTATGTCTTAATCTTAGAATATCTTTTTTACCTGCTTCTCTACATGCATCTATATGTTCTTGAGCAAATAAAGCAGTTCCAGTAGATATAGGAATACAAAGATATTCTCTTGTAAATTTCAATGAACCTACTTCTTTTTTCCTTTGCATTAAAGAGTCATAATCCCAACGAGAAGGCCATAAAGGTTCATTGTTTTGATTCAGACAGGGGTAGTTCCTAACAGTATAAACTTCTGAATATTCATCGCTGGCTAATAAACTAAAAATATCAGTATAAGTAAAAGGCGTTCCAATCATTCTAAGACTAGCAGTGTGGTGAAGTGTAGGAATCATATCACCAAAAAACCAATCTGTAACTTTTTTAATAGCAGTTAAACTGAATTCTTTTAAAGGGTCGTCAATAATTATTTCTTGAGGATGAAGTCCTCTAATCTGAGAACCTACTGAACGTTCTAAAATTGAATTGCCGTTAGTGAGAGTAATATTTCCTACAGCCCATCCCCTTGAAGGTCGAAAGTGAGCAATAGTTGGGTTGTTAAACATTTTATCTATATCTCTCATATGAACCATAGTCTGTTTATGATTAGAAGAAATGTATAACATCTGATAAGGGGCAGGTTGAAAGCATAACTGCCAAACAGCCCACGAATGCATGAATACGGATTTTCCATGGTCACGACTACAGATAACAACAGTTCTATCAGTAGTATTCATTAATTCTAACCACTCTTGGTGAAAAGGAGTAAATTCAAAACCTAAAACTTCTGTAAAGAAATAAGGAAAAGAGTTTTTAGATAACTCTAAATCCATATTCCTACTAAAGTCTAAATTTTCTAATTCCATATTAATCACTTAATAATATTGGGTATAACTGTCGTTATACGACTGATAGACACTTTTTAACCATGCTTCGAAATTCTTTCTTCTTGTAGGGTCATTTTTATATAATTCACTATATCTCTTTTTAGCCTGTTCATAATTTATGGGGAAATCCCAGCCACTAGGGTTAGCCTTTTTATTAACCAATTCTACTCTAGCAAGAACCTCTGCAACCTTTTTATCTCCATTAGAAAATTCCCTAGCCCACAATAATAACTCCTTCAAAGGCTTAATACTCTCTTTAAGTTTCATTGTTCCTAACCCCATCATCATAGCAAATTCTTGGGGCATACCCATTTGTTCTACCATATGTCCAGCCACCGTATCATTAGGTTTAAACTCATAAATAGCAGAGTGTGTTCCTAAATCTTCGAGAGCATCAATAACACTATCAGGGTATTGTAACATATATGCTAGATATTCTTTTTGTTCTTCGGGAGTTTTATCAAAATCAGGGTCGGCTTTATCATGTGCCGCATGAACCGCTTCATGAGTAATAGTTGAAGTCATTCTATTTGTAATTTCTTTCTCAGTTGGCTCTCTACCTAACTCTCTTTTTAATTGAGCATAAACATTTTTATAATATATTTTGATATGTTCAGTAGGCTCTCCCCCAAAACCAAATGCTTCATTCATTTCTTCTATTTCTTGTAGAGTATAATCCTGACCTAGTTGCTCTTTTAATTCTTTTTGCGCCGCAAGTAGCATTTCTCTATATAGCCTTTTACCGTCTGGAGTAGGTTTACCATAATATCCCATCAAACCTTCATCAACATTTTTATCAGAATCAAAATCAATATCTACTTTTAGAATTTGCATCCATTTAGAAATTGACCAACTATATCCATCTTTACTAAATTTATCTTGGAAATGCTGAATAACTTCATCGGGAATTACTTCATGTTCTGAAGGAGTAAATCTTGGTCTAGGATTCCATATTTTACCACCTTTAGGGGTAAAACCAGCAATAGTAGGAACTTTGGGTTTATTTCGTAAGGCTTTATCCCGAGTGTCTCCACCATATCCTCTAACTACAGACCAAGTTCCACCTTTATACGCAAATCGTTTTCCCTCTTTTCCTTGTCTAACTGCAAATCCACTTATAGCAACTAATCTTGCCTTTCCATTTTCATTAATAATAGCGCCATACCAGTTATCAACTGGATAATTCTTTGTTCTTTCGTTTTTTACATTACGCATTATATATGGATTATCGGGATTACTAGCATTCCACATCTCTTGCACTTTACTTTCACTTGGGCCTAAATCAATAATAACTTCTTCTTTATTCCCTAAAAGTTCTTTCAATCTATCATGAAACTTTAAAGTATCAAACCAACTCATGTAATCACCTAAACATCCCTTTAATTTTATACACCACTTCTTCATTTATTCCATAATTCCTAGATATTGATTCATAAGATGAAACCGCTTTAACTATTCTATCAATTTCAGTAGCAGTTAAATCCATTCTATGTTCTTTATGTATTTTATCAATAACTAACCCCATTTGGTCTACATCTGTTAATGATAGATAAGATTTAACAATAGGTTTATTTTCCATTTTTCTAATAGTATCGTGAGCATATAATAAAGACTGATTTATTTCATCCATTTTGTGGAAAGAATCAAAGAACCTATCTAATTTTAAAAGGGCTTTATGCATTTCTGGGTCTATTGCCTTTAATCTTCTTTTTTGTTCTCTAGTTTTATCTCCACCTTCACCGAATATATCTGCTTCTGCTTTAGGTGCGCCAGCCCTATAATCACTAATACCATAAAAAGCAGTAAATTCTGGGAGATTAATAGCATGTCTTAGCATATCTATTGGGAAATTTTTACTTTTGTTATATTCCCCTTTAACATATTGTTTTAAAGATTTGTCTCCTGTATCTATATCGAAATATCTTATCATATCTTTAGGCGCTCCAGATAAAGTAGCATTAGGATTACTTTCAAACACTATATTTAAAATTGAAATTTTATTTCTTTCTGAAAACTGCTCACCGAATATATCATCTAATGCCTCTGAAGCATCCCTACCGTATTCTAATAACTTATTATCATCAATTAAAACTGTTCCTCTAGTAGCAATTCTCATGAAATCAACTAAAGCATCTATATCTTCTATAGTTATATCGGCCATTCCTTTTTCTAATAAAGAACCAATTGGACTTACTATTCTCCCCTGTTTATCTTTAACCATTTTAGATAAATTCAGCCAAGAATTAGATGTTGCCCATCTTGGTTTTTCTTTTGCCTTAACAAACATTTTACCAGAAATAGGCTCAATATAGTATTCATGTAAAGCCACCATTAAACTATTCCAAGCCCCTGTTAAATCCTCTGGTATTTTTCTATCAATACCTTGAGAAGAAATTTGTTTTATTGCACCTAAATTACCCCATGCTTCACTAGTTTCACCCTTTCCGCCTACCTCTGTTATCTTTTCATTATAAACATCAAAAGCATCATTAATTTCTTTTCCTAATGTAACTATTACATCTAAGAATCTTTGAGTATATTGATTGGTTTTATCAAGAGTTTCAGGTGTAAGTTCTTTTGTATCTTGCTCTCCACCAGTGCCTTTAAACGGATTAAATTTACCCCAAAGAACTGTTCCTCCTTTTTTACTTCTTGATTCTTTTATTTTTTCTGCAAAAGTTTTTTTATCTTTTCCTTTCTTCCATTCAACAACACTAGTATTTGTAGTATTCATATCTCTATAATATTCATTTTCTATAAATTCAGATATAGGTAAAAAGTATGGACCTTCACTTCTACCTAATTGCATATTCTTTGCCCATTTATCAAACCATCTATTAAAATTCTCTAACCTATTACCTTCTTGTAATTTAGGAATTAAACTTGTTAAAGGCATATAATCAGTTTCTCCCCCTCCTTCATAATACCCTGTTAAATGCTCTCTAATTTTTCTTAAATCAGATAAAGGAATACTAATATCTTCATAATTATCATTATATTTACTCCAGAAAATAGGGTCTACCAATGCAACCTTTTCTCTAGTTCCTTTTAATTTAGAAACAAATTCCTTATCCCAATCCTCTATTTTATCTTCTGTTTGTGTTAAAGTTGCTTCTTCCTTATATTTTGGTTTTGCAGACTCATCATCTTTACTTTCCATAATCATATCTACACTATCTTCTCCAACAGTTTCATCGTCTGACCCAGTTGGACTGTCTATTCTTTTAGAGGCATATACATTTTGTTCTATACCACCTAACTCTAAAAACAGTCCAATCATACTAACTGCCGCAGAGAATGGATTTTCTATTAACATTTGAAACGGCTGTAATTTTAAAACATAATTGGGAACAACAGAACCATCTTCTGTAAACTCTCCACGATATAATTCTTTAACATCCTCAAATGCTTCTTTCATATCTTTATCTATTGAATCCCCTTTAACAAAAGGTTGTGACTTTTCAATAAACTTTTTAAATCTGCGCTTTACTGCATTATATTTATCTTTATGAATTGTTTCCCAATAATTATATATTCTCTGTCTAGTTTGCCACTTTCCTATAGGTAAATTACCTATTTCTTCTATCCAACCTAAATCAACTCTTAATTTCCTTTGAGGTAAATCTGCTCTCTGTTCAAGTATCATACCTGCTTTATCCAACACTCCCTCTAAAAGTTCTAAATTTCTAATAATAATCTGTTTATTTTTTTCTGGATGTTCTGCGTCTTTAAACTCATCTATCGCTTTTTTAGCCTTTTCTAATTCAGATTCAGTGCTAAGTTTTTGCTTTGCTTGTATTTTTTCTACATCTAAAGAAGTAAACAATTTTTCATATTTTAAATTACGAAGCGACCCAGTGCTTGTATCTCTAAAATAACTACCGAGTAAATTATCTTGTGCTTTAAATGGATTTACGTCTTCTGCTTCTTCTGGAAGTTCTTTACCTAATTCTAATTTCAATTGTTCTATAGCCGTAGTTATTTCTTCTATTGGGTGGCCCTCTGATTGTAAATGTTTTGTTAATTTACGTTTATATCTATTCCATTTCTTTTCTCGAAACGCCTGTTTACCTTCTTCCTTCCATTCTTCAGTTATCATCTGTTTCCCCTCCTATTATTAATTTATTATTTTTTAATTTATTTAATAAACTCTGTGTAGTTTTCTTCTTAGCCCTCTGTTTAGTCTCCCCAACTAAATGATGTTCAGGATGCTCTAATATTTCTTCTACTTTCTTTTTGGCTTCATCCCTTAATGCATCTCTTATTTTAGGAACATCTCTTGTTATAGCGGCATATAAGTCTTTAATTGATTTTTTAACATCTTCGTCTTTAGGTGGATTTTCTTTGTCATATGCTAAATCTCTAATATGAGAGTAATAATTTTCTCCACCAAGTTCCAATCTAAACAACGTTCCTAATTTAGCAAGGAAACCAAATGCATCTTCTAAAGAATATCTTAACTTACTATTATCAATTCCTACAATTTCTTCAAAATCCTTTTCTGCTAAATGAGAATGATAAACCATTATTCCAATATCTTTTTCTCCACCTTCTAATCCAGATAAAAATTCATTTAAACTATCATTTTCTTCTATTTGTAAAGTCTCGACTTCTTCTCTTTGTTGGTCAAATATAGGTGCAATAATTTCTCCAGCGCCACCATCCTCATCACCAAAAACCTCAAAAAATTCATCCTCATTTAATAATTGTATATTAAAAATAAAATTATCTAACTTTTTTCTATCAGGTGGAGATAAATAATTAAGGCCAGTTTTTGTGTTAATAGATTGTTTATCTATTCCCTTCAAAGATTCAATTAATTCAATACCCCTTTCTTGCCCACCATCTTCTATTTTTTCTGTAAGACTTGGGATGTTTAATTTATTAATAAATTCTATTTCTTCATCAGTTACTTGATAAGGTAATATATTTGATATTTCTTTATCATTTCTAAATAATTTATAAACTTCACTCTCAGGATTTTGTATTTCTTCTCTGACTATTCTTTCTCTTTCTTTTTTACTAACAGGCAGTAATGCTTCTATTGTCGAATCAGATAATCCTACTCTTTCTTCTCCTTCTCCTCTAAATTTAGCACTAGGGTTATCTACTAATGCGTTAACATAACTATTTTGGATTGCTTTATCATCTTTATATATCTTATTTTTACTATCTTCCATAAAAGATTGGAAGACATTATCCATATTACTATATGTATCACCCAACAATGTTAATACATAAGAATGAATATTTCCTCCCTTTCTCTCTTTACCTTTTCTACCTGTCATTAATCTTGAGGTGGAAAACTTCTCTGGGAGATATTCATTACGACTTAACATTATTTCTTTATAGAAATATCTAGCCTCTTTAAAACCAAAATTAGGATTAACTTGATATTTAGAAAATTCTTCTTTGACTCTTTGTAATAATTGGCTTTGGTCTAATCTAATTTCTTTTCGTTCTTGTCCTGTTCCCATTGTTAAAGATTTAACTCTACTCCCAAGACCAAAAAGTTTGACTATGGGTAAATAGGTTTTTTGTAGTTGAGGCTCTATAATTTTATTATCTACATGTCTACTGTAAAGACTTTTTATTTCTTCTCTTATATCCGATATATCTCTTGCATTAAACTCACTAGTAATAACTCCGCCTTTTCCTTCAGTTAAGGTAATGTCATTTCCTAATACCCTTTCCCAATCCATTTCATCCCAATCTTCTTGGGGTAATTTACCTTTTCTGATTATGATTTTAATTCTATCAGTATAACCTAAATCTTGTAAGATGGAAGGCATATAATCAAGAGTAGCACTTATTAGTTTTTTATTTCCACCTTTCTTTTGTAGATGTTTAGAAATATTTTCATTGAACTCATCTAAAAGTTCTTTTTGTTGACTTTCATTTAAATCTTTAATGTGTTTACCAAATGGGTTTTCCCCTTCTAAAGTTTGAATTACACTATCAGGCTTACTCCATTTACTTCTAACTTTAAACTGAGTTTTTGCCCCAGATTTTTTTTGGCTAGTTCGCCTTCTATCTTTTAATTTAGGCAAAACTTCCTCTACAAATCTATTAATTATCTCCCCAATATGAAAGCCTCTTGTTATAGGATTTGACCCAGTAAATAATACACGAATTGCTGGCATTTGTCGCCAAGTAGGGTTTTCTTTCCATTCTTCTAATTGTTTAATAGTATCTACAATCCATTTTGTTGAATAATTACCCTTTTTTATATCATTAATAAATTCATTATCTTTTAACGGCACATTTTGATTTCCTTCTTTATCTTGAGTAAGGCTATGGAATTTAATAATTTGCCCCCATGTTGCAGGGTTATCTGCTGGTAACTCTGTAGTCCAAGTTTTAGTATCTTGTTTTAAAAGAAGTAAAGACCAACTCATTGTAATTTCTCCCTCACTTTAAAATTTAAATTTCTGGATAATTCAAGAAGTAAGTCATACATATCGAATTCAGGATTATCTAAATCTTCTTGTGTTAATTGATTATAAGCATCATTAACTACTTCTTCTAATTTTTCTTTTTCTTTTTTGGCTTCCTCATCAGAAATACTACCTTCTTCAAGTTCATAATTAATTCGCCATTCTCCCATCTCCATAAATATAGAAACTGCATTACTAATATCAGGATATTCATTTGCAATATCATCGGGGTTTAAATCCTTTTTTAGAATACTTTCCCAACTCATTGTAATTGCTCCTGTAATTTAGATTTGATGTCCAACCAAACTTGGGGGTGTTGCTGTGCTAATACTTCTTGGACTACCTGCATTTGAGCGACAATAATGGTGTCCTGTCTTTTATGAACAAGTTGACCTTTAAACTCCAACATGTATTTTAATGACTCACGTATTTCTTTAGCGAGTTTGGTTAGACTGTCAATGTATTTTGGATTTAAGTCGTCCTCATCGAACAACATTTCTATTTTTTCTTCTAATCTATGTATATTATCTGAAAGCATATCTACTTCATTTAATTCCCTTTTTGCAATTTCCATAGCCGCAGACTTTTGCACAATAGGCTTCAAATGTTTATTCATATGTTTCATTACTTGTTGGCGGGTAACTCCTAAATCTGCCGCAACAGTTGTAGGGGATAATTCACCTTCATGGATGGCTAACTCTAATGTTTGTCTATCAGGGCTAACACATAATGCACATCGAGGGTTTGATTGGTCGGTATATTCTGTGTCCATGTGATTTCTTAAATGTCTTGAAGAAACACCACTAGGCCATTGCATTTCAGCATCCAGTTCATCGGGAGTAATTTGCAAAGAAGTTAATCTTTCTTCTAATTGCTCCCTATCGGGATGTTGGCAGAGCCTACAGCGTTTTCTTGTTTTAGCCAATCAATCACCTCGCCAAGTGCCTTCTGCTATAGTAAAATCAGGAACGACCATCTCCTCTAATTCTTGCCAAAGATTCTCATATGTCACATGCCATTTAAAATATCCTCTAGCAATATCCATTGCAGTTGTTTCTGTCATAGCATCACTGTGTTCTTTACGGTGTTTTTCCATTAATTCCCCTACTTTATTTTTTGCAAATTCAGTAGCCTCTTTTAGCGTTCCTGTAAATTTAATATCTACGTCAAAACTGGGCGCTCTCTGTCCGCTATTCATATAAAATTCAAAATAAACCCTATATTCTTTTTTCTGTTTTAATATATCTTCCCATGTCATTTAATCACTTCGTGTTTAATTCTTCTAATACGGCATTATACACGCCTTTATCATTCATTCCTTTAAATTTAGTGTAAAAATCATTACCACGCCCATAAGTGTAAACTTCCCAATACCAAGTTCCAAAAATAGTGTGAGGGGATAAAATCATACTAATGACTTTTCCCAAACCTTTTCGCATTTTAACATGCATAATTTGACCCATTCTTTCAAAATCAGAGAACATATTATATTTGTTTATTTGTCTATTATCGGGATTTATTGTAACGTATATATTTTCTTCTTCAGGAAATTTAAAATATTCTTTAAAATCCATGTTTTCTAATAACTCCATAGAATGAGGAAATATTCTTTTTAATTCTTTAATTGTTTCTTCTTCAGTCCTAGACTCATCTGGATAAAATCTACCGTCATCAGGAGTATAAATTTCTTTTTTCAATATATCTTCCCATGTCATTTTAATCACCTAATCTAACAAAGCGTTACCTGCGGCTTCCCATTCTTTTACCGCTTTTTCATAGTTCTTCATGTATATCTTACCTGCTTGTATTTGGGCTTCTTTAGTATTACCAACTTTTATAAATTCCCCCTTAAAAGGATATTTTGGAATTCTAACTTTAAAACCAAAACTAGAAGGTTCTGCTATTATAGCATAAAAATGTTCACTAAACATGTCTGTATCTTTCCCTTCCAGTTCTACTGGAACATAAATGTCTTTCATGTCTGAAACTAGCCCCAGTCTTTTCCACTCAGTTGTAACTTCTTGGCGAATTTTTTTAGCCTTTTTTTCGTCTTCCTTTGCTTCAGAAACTACTTTAGGTGCAAATCTTTTTGCATCTTGTATTGCTTCTTCTGTGCTTATTTTTAATATATCTTCCCATGTCATTGAATCAACTCCATAAACTAGCGACCCAACTTTTCTTAACTGGTTTCGGTTTTAAGTTATCTGGGATTTTATCTCCCCAATTTCTTAATACTCCCTTTACACCACCGTCATCTGCTGTAAACCAAATCTTACCATTGGGCGCAGTAAACAAATTATTTTCTCTCATAACTTTATCAAGAATTAATCTAAGTAATGGACGAGTTAATCTAACTTGAAACTTATTAATTCTTTCATGTCCTATTACTTCTTCAAGACCACCAAGAGCAGTTATAAATTTAGTAGATTTTCGACTAACATTAAATGGTTTATTATTTATGTTATCTAAAAGTGCATTTGGGCTACCACTATAAGCAACCTTCCCATTTGCGCTAAAAGTAGATGGTTTTTTCATTAACCTTTTAATGTGGTCACGCATTAGAGAAAAGTTAGCCAACATTTCAGCCTTTTGTTCCATATTACTTATTCCACCACCAGTAGCAAAATCAATAATAACTGTATCTAATTCTGCTCCTTTTATTTGCTTCATGAAATCTTCTAAAATACCTAATAACCCAGTCTCAACTAATTGGCCTTCACCTTCAGATTTAGATGAATTAGAAAACATTGCTTGATACATTGGTGGTTTTTGTGGACCGTCTTTAGGCCCATACCAAGAATCATCAACTGCGGCTATTTCTCCTTTAGAGCCTTTAACTTGTGTTCTGTATGCAACATACGCTGGATTCCTATAATGACCATAAATCTTCGTCCAGCCATCTGCTTCATATTTTCCTCCACCTGCTGGAGATACACCAGTTGGAACTCTAAATGGAATGTTTTTAGGATTTTGCTTACCTTCATCTCCACTATAGAACTTTGCAATATCATTAGTGAAACCAGCCATTTCTTTAACATCATCATCTGTAATGATTCTATCTGGAGTCCCTAAGATTTGCTCAAATTCTTCTAATGGACCTTTAAACAAATCCTTTTCTATTCCTAATCTTGAAGCCCCTGTTGTTACATGATTCTGTAAATGTTCTAATAGAGTATCGAAATATTCTTTTCCTTCTGGAACTCCTTCACTTTGCATAGCCGCCCTACCAACAACCCCAATAGCCGCATTTCTTAATCCACTGCACGTTTTTCTCCATTCATCATAATCATTTTTAACTTTAGTATGTATTTCGCCCACATCTTGGTCAAGTAGAACTTTCACTCCATCTGGTCCTTTGAATGTAACTAACTTTTTCTTCTTTACTGGTTTTTTCTTAGCCTTTAAAATAGGCTCTTTTTTCCATAGTTGATTTGTCCAACTCATTCTTCATCTTCCTCCTTTTTCTTTTTCTTTTTTCCGTATCTGGGTTTACTTTCAATTCCAGCATGAGTGCTTGTAACTGCACCTGCAACTTTTAACATTCTAGTCCAACGACCTCCGCCACTTCTACCTTGTAACTTAGACAAAATAGGTAAACGGTATTTCTTAGCAATTTTAAGTTCTGCTTCGGGTTGGCCCATATTTCTAAATTTCATTTCTTCTTTCATTTCTGTAACATATTGTGGATAGTCTCTAACAAACTCAGTTTCGATAATAGCCTTATTTAATTTAAACATTTAATCCACCTGCGTAAATGCACTTTTTCTATGCTTCTTTCTTTTCTTTTCATCTTTAGGTTTTCGTTTTAAATACTTCTTCCAAGATGTTTTTTCTAATCTAATGACTTCTTCCCAATTCATGTTCCATCACCTGTATCTTTTGGAACTTTCATTGGACAATAAGGGGCGGCTGAAGTCTCTCCTTCTGCTGGTAACTTTAATGGACAAAAACCAGTTAAAGTAGCAAGAAATTCTTTACATTTAGGGCATGTTCCAGAGTATTGAGTCTTCCTTTTATGAATTGAATCTTCATCGTTTCTAAGTAACTCTATCCACGCCATACTTTCACCCGATGTCTTACCGTAATTATATCTCACTTAATATTATATTGTTTCTTTAATATACTTTTCCACAATTCCCCACTAAACTTAGACTTCGCCTGTTCAAGTAAGAAATCCTCATCATTCTTACCAGTTTTAACGGCTAATTCTAATAAAAAGTCTAAAATTTCACCAATTTTCCTTCCACTCAGTCCTTTATCAACTAAATCTTGTCCAGTTACAGCCAATTCTTTCAAATTTGTCGGTTTTCCTTCACTTTTCATTGATTTTAGTTGCTCACTTAACGTTTTTTGGTTTTTGGCTTCCTGTAATGCATCAATATTACGAATAATATCACTTTTATCAGTCATTTTAGATAAAAATTTAACAATATTAAGGTCATTTACATCTAGTTTTTGAAAATCCATAACTGCTCTAACTATTTTAGCATCTTTATTGGATAATTTCATTAAATTTTGCAATTCCTCACTACTTGAATCCTCACCAAATAAAGCCAAAAACACTGGAAAGGCATTTTTATCCAATTTATCCATTAAAGGGTTAACTTTTCCGTCACTAAGTATATGTTTCATTAATCCAGTTTCGACTAAAAGTTCAACTCCTATTGTGGGCCTCTGGGCTTTTTCGAACATTTTTCGAAATTCTTCTTGGAATCGCTCATTAGAAACAGTTGTAATTTTTTGAGCATTTTTCTTTATTTCCTTCATGGTTTCTTCTTCTATGTTAAACTCAAATCTAGCCGCAAATTGAACAGCCCTTAACATCCTTAATGGGTCATCTTCAAACGCTTTTGGATTAATTACAGAAATTTGTTTGTTTTTTATATCAAGTTGGCCTCTACCTTCAATATCTACTAGTTCTCCAGTTTCAATATCCTTAGCAATTGCATTCATCCAAAAATCTCTACGCAATTGTTCTTCTTCTAATGTAATATCTTTACCCAACTTAACTTCGAAATCCTTGTGGCCTTCCCCAGTGCTTACTTCTATACGGGGAACAACAATATCCACAGGTTCACCCTTTTCACCAGTAGGATTAAATTTTAACACTCCAAAACTTTTACCAACTAAATTCACCTTACCATGTTTATTTAACAATTCTTGCAAATCATCAATATCTATTCCAGTAATTATCAAATCTAAATCCTTTGACACTTCACCTAGAAACTCATCTCTAACTGCCCCACCAATTTGATATATCTTACCGCCCATAGATTTTACATCTTGACGCAACTCACTAGTGATTATATCTAATGAAGCCTTTAAAATTTGCATCCATCCCATAATATCACCTATTAGGGATTTCTTCTACAACTCCATTTAACTTACCACTATACTTTTCAAAATCTTTAATCTGATTTGAATGGAACGGCTTACCACCATCGGGATTAACCGCAATAGTTACATGAGCAAATTTATCATCATCTCTTTCAGCATCTACTTTAACAGCCATTGCTCTATCATCTTGACCAATAGCAGTAATATTCATTGAAACCTTATCTCCAACTTTATATTTCGAATCTCGTAACGGTCCAAGTTTAATTGTCATATGATGGGCAATAGATTTCCACCCTTCGGGAACTAATTCTAACAATTTATTTCTGGATTCATCATCAAGAACAACAGCGGAATAACTGATGCTTTTCAAAATAGTTTTCCAACTCACAGTCTATGCCTCTTATTTCTTTGTTTTCTTTGATAATCCTTTGTTCTCTTTTCTTTATTTTTATCTTTTTTCTTTGGTTTTAAATTAAATACATTTTTGAGATGCCTGTCATCCCATTCTAACTCCTGTTCTCTATATGCAGGGTTATCTTCTAAGGTTCCATCCCATTGCCATTTCCCCTTTTTATTTCGCCATTTCCCAATAGGTTCTCCCCAAATATTTACAAAATCTTTCAATGGAAAACTTCTTTTTTCATTTTTTCCTAAATAAGTATTGAAGGTAACTTGACTACCTTTTCGAGAAAAACCAATCATTTCTATCTTATTTACATCTGGGTATCTCCAAATCCATCCATGGGATTTATTCTTAGTCATAATTTTATCAGCAAGGTTTTCTATTTCATCTCTAGGGGAGTTACCTCTTTCTGGACTTCTATTAGTAACCGCCCATAAATAATGAGGTCTAGTAAAAATAGTTCCATCTTCATTTATAACACCAGTAAACCTACCCCATTTTTCTCCTTCAACCTTTACTTCTGTAAAGTTTTTAGGATTTTTTTCTTGATACGCAACACCTTCCCAATCTTTAGGTGGTAATAATTTAATAATCTCTTTCCACTTATCTAAGGATTTAAACGTTAATCGTTGTCCACTTGGGAAATCAGTTGAATGGGTTGCGTCTGGGTCAAACTCCATATCTTCAAACTCCCAAGTAACTTTACCTTTAGGAGTTATAAATTTAGCACCTTTTTCTCCTTTCGCTGAAACAGCAATAGCATCTTGACCATATTTATCAGCCATTTCATAAATCTTACTCTCTAAACTAGTAGGAACTCCAGTTAACATAAAAGAAGGTTCAGTTCCCCATACATCGGGAGTCTTACCAGTAGCAGAAGTAATAGTAAATTTATTCCCCACATTTAATCTTGCTAACTCATCTAACATTTTATCAGACAACTTACTCTTTTCTTCATTAGGAATTTTAGGGTCTTTTATAGGCGCAATCCAAAAATTACTTTTATCGGGTTCTACCAAACTTTCTACTAATTTAGGGTCAAACCCATGTAATGTAGTTTGTTTTTTCTTAAGGCTTCTCATTATATCTTCGCCGCCTTTATCTTCAATATCGTATCTAGCATTACTGCTCCTTAGCATTTCTTCAAGAATACCATTAAGAGCAGATTGCCGCTTCTTTTTATTTTTACCAATTCT
>VTLG01009655.1_pt1 | contig 23044 bp, 25 predicted proteins | sample 4694571 | NCBI WGS metagenome assembly VTLG01 (sample SAMN12604809, study PRJNA352737) | marine metagenome | biome: ENVO:00000447; feature: ENVO:00000209|ENVO:00000569|ENVO:01000036; material: ENVO:00002151; isolation source: viral sequences binned using virsorter ...
CTGATGCTGTCAAAGATTCCCATGTAACCTCCTATACTTGTTCAGTTGGAAGAACGAGTTCTACTCCATACGTCTCGTTAAAATTTATTACATCCTGTTGAGTTTCAATTGCAGCAAAGTCTTTGAACGCGTCGGGGTTATACGCAATCAATTTTACTACATCATCGGTGATTTCTTGTGGAAGTCTCGCTCTTAAAATAACAAAAGGATCGTCGTGGGGTCTTCCCATTTCTTGTCCTTCTGCAATAACTTCTTCATTCTCTGTAATATCTTCAACGCCTCCTGGTGTTTGAATCTGTTCAGCCATCGATGCTTCTTCGACTGTGCCTGGAAAAGAGTTTTGTAAACCCACTCGACCCCCTTGAGCATAACTAACTGATGTTGATCTACCTGTTAAGAAATCTATCCAAGCTTGAATCATTTTAGCTTGCTTAGTTCTTCCGGCATCTTCATATGCCTCTAATTTTGTAACTATTTTACTAGCTTCTAGTCTGGCTTCAGTTTCGGTTAAAAATCCTGAATCAATAATATTCATTCTAGATTGCCATTCAACATAATCATCATTATTTTTCCACTTTCCAGTCGCATCTACTTTACCTTGTTTCCAATCACTTAACTCTACTAGCATTCGTGTTTTAACTTCTGGAAGTAAAGGTTTGTTGGCTTGATCTCTTTTAATTCCAAGACCTGTCATCGCTGCTAGGTTTTGAAATTTTGCAGGACCAATTGCTGCCTGCTTTTTTCTATAGTCTTGATACATTGGAAGGACTGTGTCTTTAGCGTTGGTTACCATGTCATAAATACTTCCGCCCTGTCTAAGAATATCCGATAGACCTAATGCAAATTCACCTTTGCTTGGTCTTCCATAATTTTCTAAAGCCTTATTAGATTTTTGAAAAGCTTCATAAGTTTGGCTCATTAATTCATCAGTGCTAGGACCATTAGCATAGTTTCTTCTATTTAATCCTGACGTAATACCTACTCCATCGGAAGACTGTCCTCCGAGTCTAAACATAGGTCGTCTTAAAATATTAGCCATTAACCTTGTCCCCACATATTTTTAAGAATACTTCCCAAACCATAAGCGCCTGCGCCTGTTGCCAGTGCTTGCATGAATGGACCGGGTGCTGCTGCCTGAGGTGTTTGTTGTAAGTATGGGTTAGGCATTCCACCCATCAATTGTGATAACTGTCCTCCGTACCAACCTAATCGTTGGTAAGGTTCTTGTCTTTTTAATTCGTCTGCTTGTGCTCCAATGTCTAAGCCGGCTTGTTCATAACCGAGTTGACCTGCTCCGAGCTGTCCTAGGTTTGCCATGTTAGAGGTTCCTAATTGTTGGGCTTGACCTGCCAAGTTTCCTTGCATACCGCCTGCAGTAAACATATTTTGCATGGCTTGATTGTACATATTCGATTCAGCCAAACCAATATTCTTAGCAAGTTCTGCATTCATTATTCCTGATTGAACTCCATGTCTTCCTCCCCCGTAAGCTCCTGATCCTAAAGATTGAGCCGATAAAACATTTTGTGCTCGTGTGTTTTCATCCTGCATCGCTTGCTTAACATAATCCATTTGAGGTGTGTAGAAGTCTGAAACATTTGCTGGGTCTGCATACTGTGCAGCTTTTGCTAAATAAGGTTCGTAAGCCGCGACTCCTGTCCCCGCTCCTAAAACATTTGTTGAAGGGTCGTAAGTTAATCCTGCTTGTTCCGCGCCTGCTTTCCTTGCTTGTCCAGTAAATGCACTTTCAGTTGCAATACTCGGTAAGCCCATAGCGCCAACGCTAGGAGTTGCTCCTGCTGTTTTTAATGGATCTAAAAATCCTTTGACTGCACCTTCAAGATAGGGTGCTGGTAAATTTTGTGTTTGTTGTATAGCCATTATGACATCGCGAGAGGATTGTTAAAAATACCCTCCATGTTTTGCGCTCCTGTTTGTTCTAATTGTTTCATTATATTATATAAACGTTCTGCTCCTACGTTCACGTCTCCTTGTCCTGCACCAGCAACCGCTTCATCAGTAAAGACAAATTCATCTTTACTTAATCTTGCTGGAACATCATCGGCTTTAGGTTTATCTCCATACGGCATGAAGCCTCCTGTGTATCTCATGTCCGCTTCAACTTCTTCTCCACCGAGTCCTTCGCCTTTGTCACTTCCCCATTGTAATCCTGTTCTTTTTTGTGGGGGAAACTGTGCACTACCCATAGCATGTCCAAGTCTTGCTAAACCACCTTGTGCCATTTTTGCAGCGCCTTCTAAGTGAGTTCCTTCAGCCCACCCAGTCCAGTCGGTAGCTTCATAATCTGCTTCATTAAAAATTCCATAATCTTCCATGTCTTCTCCAGCTAAATCAAATTGTTTCTTCGCTTCTATATAACTCATACCACCTAAAGCTAATGCAGCTAAAGCCATTTTATCTAATTCTCTACCACCGGTAGGACTATCTTTAAATAAAATCATTTCCCCACCTTTTTTAAGTAAATCTTTAGCTCCGCCCCATGCTCCGGTTATACCTTTATCTCCAAACCACCCTGAAGTTCCGGGACCACCATACATATTTGCGGGACCACCTATTTCTACAGCTGGTGTTCCAAACATTTGACCTTCTAATGCTTTAGTCGGTCCCCATTTACCCATTTGAGTTCTTAACCAACTGTCTCCACCTGCGGCACCGGTTTGACCTAAACGACCTCCGCTTATTCCAGCCATACCTTCATTCGTCCAACCTGGAGCTGTAGATAATAATGTTTGCAAAGGATTAATTTTTCCTCGTCCTCGTGCTTGACCTGCAGCTGATAATATAGCTGCCATATATGGATGACCAGCACCCGCTGCAAAAGGAGCTCCAATTTGCATAATTCCTGCAAGTTCTTTTGGAACTACTTTTTTAGCTACCTTAATAAAAGGTTTGGTAACTGCTTTATAAATTTTTTTGAAAGGATTTCCATATCCCGTTCGTCCTCCTGGCATGGCTTGTCCTTGAATACTGCCGCCCCCAATAAATCCACCATCGGCTAAGCTCAGAATTCCTGAACCATAACGGTTGGATGGATCCATACCTTGTTGGTTACTGTACTGCATGGCCATTGCCATATTGGGTGCTATGTATTGTGTCATTCTTTAATAACTACCTCCGCGACTCGAACGCTAACATCCTGTCGGAAATCATCATCCTTCGTATCTGTGTCTGGGTTTGCTACATCTTCGTCAAAATGAGCTTTATGTTTATAGACGGCACCGGTTCTTTTATTTTTAATGGTGATTGTTCCTTTAGCAGCCATCACCGGGACTTTTTGCCCGTTGACTATTCTGTACTCTTGTTCATTATTACTCATATTTTCCTTTTAAATCAAGCTCTTGTTATTTGTAATACGCTCACTGTCACATCGAGTGGTTGAGCGGTTGTGTTAATTTTCAATATATCAGAATCCTCAAGAACTACAACGTTTCCTGAGCCTAAAACTGTGTCGGTTGCAAGCGTAGACAGACCAGATTTGAAGTAGATCTTTGCTGACGTGCCTGCGGATGTGTCATGTAAAGTAATAGTAAAATCTGCACTTCCTCCTGTACCATTATATACAAATATGGTGTTCACAATTGCTGTGGCATTAGAAGGACAAGTATAGATAGCTACATCACTTCCTGTTGAAGTAACTGTGGATACATTATTTTTATAAGTATTAGCCATTATTTAAAAAACCATCCTTGTTGTTCTGAATTGTCTTCAGGAATATTATTACTGAAGGTATTGTTTAATTGTAAAATCATTTGTTCTAAAGTATTCACTAACTGATCCAGTTGTCCTGGCTCATATTGTTGAGCCGCTTTTGGAAATCCTAATCTAATTATCTTCTGTGCCATTAACTACTTCCCCATTCTGAAGCGGCTTTTCCATATCCAGCTTGAGTATTACTATATCCTTGATGAGTTTGTCCCCCGGATCCTGTAAATGTTGCTCGGCCACCTCCCGTGTCGTGTCTTGTCCAACCTCCACCAATATTGGTTCCTGATTTTTGTTTTTCTTTTTCAATTCGTTCTTTTTCTTTTTTAGCGTCATCCCAAAGTTTTTGGCTATAAGATTTTTTGTCATCTTTTCGTTTTTGAAAATAAGCTAATTTTTTATCTAACATTCTTCCATAATCATTGGTTCCAAATGCTGATACTAAATTCTTTCCCGCTAAAGGTCCTGAGGTAATTTTATAAGGACCTGATGGATCTCCCCCTCCTAAATGTCCTGAAGCTTTTAACATATCAATTTGATTTTGAAGATCAGGATTATAATTTTGAGATCCTTTGCTTAACGGATTATATCTATTAGCTATACCTAGAACTCCTGCAACTGCTGGCATTAAATAATTTTCATTCGCTAAACTTAAACCTTGTCTTAGTCCTGTTCCTTTATTCATAAGGAAATCTACAATTCCACTTCCTTTTTCTTGAAGTCCTGTTAACATATTTCGTTCATCAGTCGGTTGGTTTCTAAAAAATTGTCCATAGTTTTCATAAGGACTATAGACATCAGCCATTTCATCTATATTTATTGTGTCAATTCCTCCTTGATTAGTATCATCTACATAAGTAGCATCGGTTCCAAACATTCCTGAATCCACATATCTATTATTTGATAGAGTGTTTAAAGAAGATTCATCACCTTTTATTAAATCATAAGGAGACTTTTGTTCTTGATAGTCTCTTTTATTTTCCAAGAAATCTTTAGGAATTAAATTCATATCAATGTTGGGAACCCCCAATCCAATTACTCCTCCTGCTCTATCAATGTAATCCCTAATTTCTGATGGTGATCTATGTTTACCTAAACCACTTTTAGAATAGTCTGTCGCAGCATTATAATAATCTTCTAATGCTTCTAATTGATCATTGGCTCCAAAAAAACCAGACTCTGCACCTACACCTGTTAAAGCATTTTTATCATAAACTTTAGCCATTTGATTTTCTAAAGGTGTTCCTATGCTTTGCATTTCTTCACCAACAGTTAAATTAGTAGGATAAGCTTGACGTAATCTTGTAAGTCCACCTTGACTCGCACCGTAACGATTAGTCCATTCTCGTGCGATCTCTGGTTCGTTAGCCCATAAATATCTTCTTTGTTTATCAGATTGAAAAGGCATTAGCGTCTCCCTGCGGGTTTAAGATCCGCTCTGAACGTACCAAATCTCCACGTTTCATTCATCGCTGAGTTGGCAATTTTAAGTGCGGCCTGTCTTCCTCGAGCTCGGCAATCTTTTTTAGTTGTGGAAGTGTTAATAACAAAAGGTCCTAACGGACTTCCTGTTTTTGTTTGGGCCGGATAATCTCGTAGCTGAATCGTGACGCTAACGTCGCCTGCTAAATTTTTAAAGTCTGGAATGAATCTTGAAATGGACATAAGGTTTTCTCCAGCAGGTTCTAAAAAGAAATCTCCTGAAGTTAAAGTTGCTGCCAGTGCTGACGTATCAGCATTATTGCCACTTTCCTGCGCGTATAAATTTCCTCGTCCTGAAGTGACTCCTTGCACGGTCGGCGTTGCGGAAGCCGTTGAGGATGGTAAAAAATCTGTACCATACGGCTTCGCAAAAACACCTTTGTCAGACCAAGCGGTTCTGGATAGGGTTCCTATTGACCAAACCTTTTCCATATAATTATAAGTAACCACTCGATCAATTTCATTCGAGTTAGAACTCGGATAAAACCAACTGATTTCATTAAAGTCTGCATTGACCCCTGCGTAAACTTCTGGAACCAGTCTGATATCTCCAAAAACATAATCTTCTACTGAGCATGGGATGGTTTGGACAGAGCCATCAAACTTTAAAAATCCACCTGAAGCCCCCATCCAATAAGCGACACCATCCACATCCACAGCCGCGTGCTGCCCAACGCATCCACACTGTCTGCCAAGTTGTTTAAATCCGAAAGTAAATGGAGGACCTATAAATTGCATCGAGTGCATTGATGTGTCTGTCCAAATCAGAATTTGTCCGCTTGAACGGACTGCCGCTCTTATTTCTGATCCATCGGATAATCTTTGAAATCCCGCCGTATTAGTAGAGGTCGGGATAAAATCGGTAATTGTTTCTTGATCTGAAAATCGTACTAGCATGGGATCTTGCGATGAAGCCGTGCCAATTGTTTCTTCGGTTCCAAATAAACATAAATGTCTGTCGGGTGTTGAGACTAAACTAAATAAAGATTTTCCAGGAACGCTGGTACTATTTTTATTTCGAGTAAAATAAGGAGAAGCGACTGATAAATCATAATCAATTAAATTAATAAAAGGATAAGTTCCCATAGGATCTTTATATTCACTGGTATCCCAAATATAAGTTCCGCCATTAAATTGGGTTGCAACAACATCTTCTCCATATAAATCTAAGGACCAGTTCGCAGCATCAATAGCCACGGTACTGGGTCTTGCTGTTCCCCAAGTTGATTGACTCCAGGTTCCAGCACTCCAACCAAATCCTAATACGGATGTTGCATCGCCCGTATTAATTTCAAGTGTTGCTGTTGCTGAACCAGAAGTGGTTGCGCCAGTAGCATTCGTTTCTACACTGGCCATTAAAATTGTAAAACTATTAGTAGCAACTGTTTGAATTTCAAATTCTTTTTCAAAATCAGCCACTACATAATCTGAATTAGTGGGTGGGGTTATGGGGTCTTCAAAAGTAACAAAATCTCCTACGATGGCTCCATGCGCCGTCCAGAAAACCGTAACTACAGCACTTCCTGTTGTTGTACTAAATGCAGAAGTTAAAGCTTGAGCGACTCCTGTATGACCATAAGCTCCATAACGTTGAGGACTTACATCATAGAAAGTCGTATTATTATCTTGATAAATATATTGTTTTTTGTTGGTACAGATAGCATCAAATTTTTCTGAGGCTAAAGATAGAAAAGGATTCTGAGCTCGTGGAGCTCCAATTAAAGAATCAGATCCGACTTGCGTCCATCCTCCAATTTTTTCTGGAAGACCATAACGAAAGCGAACGTTGTCGCAATCGACCCATTGTCCACTAGCGCCGGTTTCGGTTAACTGCTTGTTAATGCCCGGCTTTATTTGTATCGAGGCTAACGCCATTTAATCTCCTAAGTCTTAATTATATAATTAACAACCAAATAAGGAGGTACAGTATCTACAGCCGTTGAAGTTCCAGTCCATGCGTGAGTGTGAGTTGTTCCAGAACCTGTTTCTAACGTTCTTAATGTTGATGCCGTTACTAAAGTCCCAGATGTTTGAGTAACACTAGACTGACTCGTTCCTGTTCCTCCAGTCCATGACCCTGTTGGCCATACTGATCCCCATGTATCGTGACCATGAGCTGGTAAGTTAGCTATGGTTAAAGCTGTTCCTGCATTGGTTCCACTTAAAGTTGGAGTATCGGTTAAAGCTCCACCCGTTCCATTTAAAGCATATGTTGAACCATCATAGCCAATTGGAAATCTTCCTTCTAAATTAGGTAAACCAAAAGTAGAGGAACCATCTCCAACTCCATAATTCGTACCGATCGCTGCAAATAAAACTGAATAAGTTGTTCGATTTACATTAGATCCATCACACAATAAATATCCTGTAGGTGCAGATGTCGCTGCGTACATCATAATAGAACCCGCCGGATTGAGTCCATTGATTGTAGTAAAGGCTGGTGTTCCACCTGAGCCAGCTCTTAAAAGCTGTCCTTCAGTTCCAGCTGCGGTTACTAAAACAGAACTTGCTGCTTGACCATATAAAACTCCTTTATCAGTAAATGTACTGACACCAGTACCACCATTGGGTACGGTTAAATCTGTTGTTAAAGTTGTTGCTCCGGTAACAGCGAGTGTTGATCCAACTGTTGCGGCTCCTGTAGTTTGTAATGTTTCAATATAAAAATCTTTGAAGGCATTATGAACTTCATCACTACCATCTGCATAAATTAATGCAGATTTTCCGGCAGGCAAAGTAAAATCTGTTGCGCCTGTTCCTTGAGTAAAAATAATACTTCGTGAAGCTGATAAACCATTCTTAGCAATAAAATAAACTGAAGTGGTACTCGTTGAAATAGTTACGGTAGCATTGCCCCCAAGATCTCCACCGTCTCCAAAATTAAGAACACGATACATTCCTGTTTGAACATTACTTGCTCCTGAACTTGGTGAAGCGACTCTAACATCTAGAGTATAAGATGTTGAGCCAAGCGTAATGGCACTGTAACCAATGATTCGATCAATGATATCCCAGTTATAATTAGTTGTTGTTCCCCATGTACCGGATTGATCTCCGGCTCCCATTTTTTCTATACCAAGCGTTGTGCTATATGTTGATGCCATAATTTATCTCCTATACTTCCGTCCATGTGTCGTCTGTGTCACTGTCTACTTCAGACCAACCTTGAGCGATTAATTGTCCTGTTTGAACTGTCGATTCAACTCCTGTTAGTGAAACAACTGCTGTTCCAGTCACTGTAACACTACCTGTGTTAACCTGCAACTGAACTCCGTCCGGAACTACATCGACTCCTACAATGACTGTTACGTTACCTAACGATACAGTCATTTGGTTTCCGGTTACAGAAACCGTTGCACCACCGGTAACAACTATATCAGTTCCTAATTGAACAGTGGTTTCAACTCCCGTAACCACCACTGTTTTGCCCATTCTAACAGTGGGCGTTCCTAAAGCTACTGCAACTTGATTCCCTGTTACTGTAACAATTGCGTTTCCAGTAATTGTTGAACTACCTAAGGCAGTATCAACTTGAACACCGGTAACGTCTACAATTCGTATGACAGCCGTTTGTGATGAAAACGGTGTCTCACTAAATGCTGAAGTTCCAAATAGCATGGTAGTTCTCTACCTCGCTACGCCAGGTACATCATTACTCGATACAAAAGGCCATTCCGAAATTGCAATGTAATAAAATGCGGAATCTGAATTAACAGCGGCACTTGAAGTTCTACACTTAAAACCATTTGAAAGTAAATCCATACTACCAGAAGTAGGTGTTGCAACTTCATTACTATCTGGATAAAAATTAACGATAGAACCATTAACTCCCATTGCGCTATTGTATAGTTGCCATTGTTGAACTCCATCCCGTTTAAGCATCAACAGGCCGGGCCTGAAGCCCGTGTAAACAAATGTGCCATCGGCATTTCCATTTCCTTGATATCGTCCTACTCGTGAAAATCCTTTTTTATCTGCGAAGAAATAAGCAACATAGGTTCGACTGCTTTCATTAACCTCACCCCCATTACTAAGATAAAAAAGAGTTGAGGTAGGCAGTGTGTCATGAAAATTGTCAGTAGCCGCCCCAGCCGCATCACTGTTTAAACTAAAATCTGCCGTTGGATCCATAGGAGCAACATACACCGTCCAAGCTTCTGCATAATCCAAACATTTAATTATCGCGTATCTTGGAGCTACGCCTAAACCATGGGGAATCGTAGCACCCGCGGTATTATTAGCAGTATAAGTAACCACCGAAAAACCGGCTGTTTGATTAAATGAATAACCTGTTGGAGTTATAGAGGGAGAACCTCCTATTCCTGTAGTGGTTCCTCCTTTAAAATTCCATGCGCCGTATTCATTTCCGCTATCATTAACTGCAACTGAAGTCCCGACTGTAAATCCTGTGGATTCCCATGACTTTAAATATTGTGCATCGGTTCCTTCTATGTTTGTACCTGAAGTTTTCAGATATTTAGTAGCCCCTCTTACACTATCAAATAAAGACCAAGCATTTGCATCCGTCTTATCTTTTAATAAGGTCCAATCGGCTTCGAAGCCAACATTAGTTAAAGCTAGTTCTGATCCCGTTCCTGTGTAGGTGGTACTCTTGTAATGGTCTTTAGGTTGAAATGAAATATAAGCTGCCATAATTATCCTCCGTATGCCTTAATATTTTTTGTACATAGCGCTCTAAAATCTTTGCTTGAGCCGTCAAAAGTTCCTGCACTGGGATCATACTTAAATGCTCCTATGCCTCCAGCATCAGCTTCAGGAGAAGAAATTAAATCTGTTCCAAAATAACCATTTCCAAAATTAAATTCATATATACTTCCGGCCGTAGCTGACCAAGCTCCAATCCCAGGAAAATAAACTCCATCTGTCGTTACAGATTCCGTTGAAAAGACGTCTGTTATAGAAACGCCTGTACCTGAATTTTGTACGGTCCCATTTTTTGCAAAATATAATTTATTATTATCTAAATCTAAATAAACTCCAATAATATCATCATCAGTAAAAGTATCACCATAAGCGGTACCTGACGCACTATTATAAATTTTTCCATCAGTTGCATCATAGCTATATGTCTCTCCTGCGCTTCCTAACCATGATGTAGCACTTGTTGACATCTTGCTTGCAATTCCAATTACATAATCAGGGGCTGCTATATTTTTAACCTTGTTCTCCCAATACCATTTCCCGGCTGCTACACCTTGTGTACATCTTGAATAACCATAAGCAGTAGTCGTAGTGACTGTATTACTACCCTGAGAAAAAGTTCCACCAGCAAAATAATTATCTAGTTGATTTCCTGTACAAAAATTATTATCGGGATTATCGTAAGTCGCTGTTAAAGTTCCTGTTGTTGTAAATGTATGTGCATTAGAAGAACTATCTAAATCTAAATTTGTTCTGTCTTCCATCTTTAAGCAGAAGCCATTATTTCCTGGAGTTCCATAAACATCAGTCTTAATTTTCCACATTCCTGAAGTTGCATCTGTTTCACCAAATTCTGTCGGTGCTAAAGCTAAACCATCTACAAACTGAACCCAAGACATATTACCATTAAAATAAGCACTAGTTTCAACTACTCCAATTCTAACAGTTTCCCCACTTGTATTTCCAGATACTGCTCCAGAAGAAGGGTCAAGGTCACTATCATAAGCACTTATTCTTTCTCCATTGAAATAAGTTATCATTCTATCGGCTGGAGTTCCATTATCACTATCAAATACCGCAACGATATGATACCAAGCTGCTGGGTCTCTCCGTCTAGCTGTTGCAAATCTTCTTCCATCCCAAGCACTAGGAGAAATTTTATTATCATATTCTAATTGATGACTTCCAGCAAAATTTAATCTAGTATATCCAGAAGCATTTCCTCCAACATTAAAAAGACCTCTATCACTTTCAGATTGGTCAGTAACTTTAACCCAAGCAGAAAAAGTCCATTTTTTATTATCAGTAGGTGTTCCTAAAGTTCTTGATATATAAGTTGCCATAATAATCTCCTAGTTAAACTGTGCTCCGCCTGTTGCTCCAAAGCTAGATGTTAAAGTAAATTCTCTGTCAGCCGTTTGCCCCTGATCATCGGTTGCTCTTATTGTAAATGTATAAAGTGCCGCCGCTGTATTTGGACCAGCAAAATCTGTTGTTGTTATTATACCTGTTGCACTTGCTAAAGTACAGTTTGCTAAAGCAGCATTTTCTAAAACATCTGTCGTTTCCGTAAATTCTACTCCATCTCCTGTTGCGGCTACCGTTGCTACGGTTCCTGAAAAATCTCCTGCGATCGTTCCTATTGAACCTGAAGATGTCGTCCAAACGGGAGCATCGGACACAGTCAAAACTGCTGTTGTACTTCTAACCGCCAGTCCTGTATTTAATTCTATTCTTATAAAGTAATTTCCATCAGTCGGTAAAGTTGCTCCCACCGTTAATTGTGATGCTGAATCTCTAACTACTGAACTTGCCGCGGTGATAACGCCCGTTGAAGATTGAAATTCTACGGCTGGTATTCCGCTTGAACCAAAACTACCTCCTGCAATAACCAAAGAAGTTAAATCATTGGTTATAGTACTCGGTGTTGTTGAAGTAAAAGTTGGATAACTTAAAGCTGATGTAGGTAATGTAACTGTATGTGAAGAAAGATCTAACGTGTTCGTTAACTGAGCAGCAGTTATTCCAGTTCCAAGACCACTAACGCTTGCTGGCAAAGTTACAGTTTTTGTAGATATATCAACCGCTGCAGGTAGTTTTGCTACCGTCACATTAAGGTCTGTTATACCACCTGTTTTTATTTTTGTTTTTGCCATGATTAATAAATTAAACTAACTCCTGTAATTCTAGCTTCTTTACTTCCTGATGCTTGATTAGCAAAAGAAATTTTATATTGAATACTTGTTCCTGCTGTTACACTCACATCATTAGCGACTGCTTGTAAAACTCCTGTAGAAAAAGTTCCTGCCGCAGCTAGTGTAACTGTTGAATAATTAGAACCTCCATCAGCACTTACCTGTGCAACGATGTCGGTATTTAAAGCATTTGTCCCTGCATTATTTTTATAAGTGATTACAATTCCAACCTTACTCACAGAAGCATTAGCAACTGTCGCTGTTGAAACATAATTTCCTGTAGCATTGACTGTTGTTATTTCATTAGGTGTAAAAGTTGTTCCGCCAGGATAACGACAAACTGTTGAAATTCTCCATTCGTCTAAATGTCCAGTTGTATATCCACCATTATCGCCTGATGCTCCAATCTTTAAATCTATAGCATTATCAGTCGTAATGTCAGCTGAAGAAGAACCACCTGAGCTAGTTTTATTTACTCCATCTTCGTAAACATAAAGGTCGGTTCCATCTCTAGTAACAGCAAAATGATACCAAGTACCATTAACATGAGATATAGAGTCTGATGTTAACTCTATAGTATTTGGTCCACTTGCAGCAGGTCTATATTGAAATTGTATTTTACCAGTTGTATTTATATTGAAATTCCAACCTTCATAATTTGCTGTAAGCCGACCTTCTCCACCTTTAGAAATCATGTGTTCATGTCCAGAACCAAAATTATTACCCCTAAACCAACCCTCTATTGTGAAATCACCTGTACCAAATCCAGCATCAAAAATACTATCAGCAGAGTCTACTCTATCACCACTTCCATCCAGTAGTAAGGATGCAGTTCCATATTTCTTTTCTGCTGTATCAAGTTGAGCATTTCCAATAGCAGTCAAAGTAACCGCATTACTTGAACTGTCCGTAATCGTTGTACTAGCATCTGAACCATCATAATGAAGTAGCAGTTGAGTATCACTATCTGATGTAAATTCTCCAACTGATGTTGAAATAGTTGAAACATATTCTCCTGAAGTATCTCTTGCACAATCAGTCAAAGTAGCGATTCCTGTTGAGTCTTGATAAACATCAACATTCGTATTAGCTAAATTATATTTAGCAGCATTAGCATTGGTTGCTTGGTGTAAAGCTAGTGTTGCTATATCATTTTGTAAAGCATCATCATCATATTCTGCAGGTGCAGTTTTATAAGTTTGATCTCCATACAAAATTGTTGTTGAATTCGCTGTCCCTGATCCTAAATTAGCTGTGGGTACTGTTCCTGTAATTTGACTGGTAACATCAATTCCTGTGCCTAAGCCACTAACACTTGCGGGAAGTGTAATGGTTTTGGTACTTAAATCTACGCTGGCAGGTAATTTTCCTACCGTCACATTTAAATCTTTTATTTTAGCAGTCTCAACAGCATCCGTTGCAATTTTTGCTGCTGTCACAGATAAATTAGCTAATTTTGCTGTCGTAACTGAATCATCGCTTGGGGATGTGATAACCCCTGTTCCGATCTGATACATAAAATCCATCGTAGAAGATGCTGCCATTACCGAATCAAAGGTAATCGTTGCTACCGATGTTGTATAAGAATCAGGGCTTTGAATGACTCCATCGACTGAAATAACCAAGGCATTCGCTGCTGTTGGAACAAAAGCAACTGTATCTTTTAATAAGTTATAAGGTCCCGCAGAGTCTGTGAATGTTATTGCATCCAAAACTTCTATGTTTGATATTTTATCGACGCCACGTCCTATATAAGCCATTACCGTGCTACCCCTGCTTTAGAATTACTTGAAACAATTGGAAACTCTGCAAAAGCTGCGTAAACATATGTTTCATTTGTATCATTATCTGCACCATCTGCAGATCTTAATTTAAAACCATTAGATAATATATCTATTCTAGTTACAGCAGCGTTTTCAACTCCTGCATCATTTGGAAATAAATAAGCATTATTAGGATTGTAACCTAATCTTTTAGTATCAATCATTGACCAATACTCAGCTGAACCAGTAGCTCTTTTTCTTATAACCACAGCTGGTCTAAAACCAGTATAGACAAAAGGTCCCCAAGCATCTCCATTTCCCTTATAGGACGAAAATTTTGAATAACCCGTTTTTTCTGTAAAAATATAAGCAATATAATTAATAGTATTGGTATTGACGTTAGCATGAGTTCCTATACTAAATAAAGTTGAAGTGGGACTTGTATCATTCCAGATAGTTGATTGAGTTACTTCTGATTCCGTTGTATTAGGAACTAATTTTTTTCCATTACCGATAGATTGATGATAACAAGCCCATGCTTCTGCTCCATCAAGATATTTAAATATTGCAAAATGGGGTACGGCTCCTAATCCATGCGGAATAGTTGCACCTGCAACGCCATTTCCTACATATTTAATTATTGAAAAACCATTGATTTGATTAAAAGAATAAGATGCAGGAGTTATGGATGGAGAACCTGTAATTCCTGTAGTCGTTCCTGCTTTCCAGCTCCAACCTGCAAAAGTTTTAGCAGTCCAATTCCAATAATTGGCATTGCCTAAAGTATATCCATCAACATCAAAAGATTTTACACTTTCTGTCTCTGTTCCTTCACCATTGGCAATATTCATTCTTATGTATTTAGTAGAACCCCTGACTGAATCATTCAATTCCTGGTCAGTACCTTCGTTTCTACCTTTAACCCATAATAAATCAGGTTTAAATCCAACGCCTGTCATCGCTCTGTCAGTTGTACTATTACCTGTCCAAAGGTTAGTATTAAAATTATCTTTTGGTTGAAATGTACTAAATTGTGCCATAATTATCCTCCGTATAGTTTAATATTGTTTGTGCAAAGTGCATAAAAGTTTTTTGCGGAACCATCAAAAGATGAAGCTCCACCATCGTTAGGCGAATATTTAAAAATACCTTCTGAATTAGCATCTGAATAAGTGGTTCCTCCAAGCGATGTTGTTCCAAATACTCCATTACCAAAATTCGTATCATGTCCTGTCGCATCAACATAAGTCCCTGTTACAGGTGTCCAAAAATCACTATTAGTATTATCAATCGTCATTCCTGTTCCACTATTTTGTATGGCTCCATTTTTAGACCAATACATTTTTAAATTATCTAAATCTAAAAAGACTCCAATGTAATCAGTATTAGCATAGGTAGCTCCATAAGCACTTGACTGATTAATAGCAGAATTAGTTGCGTAATAAATATTTCCATTAGAACCATAATAAGTATAACAGGGTTTATAAACCACACCTGATGGTTCACCTTGAACCCCACCACTTCCTCCACCCTGAGCGAAATACTCTGTAGAACAAAATCCATAGTGCATATAACCTGGACCAGTTGTATTTCCACCGATTGCTTCATAATACCACTTCCCACTTCTAGCTAATAAGGATCCACCCAAAGAACCCCAATTGGCATTAGTATTTTTAACGGTAGTATTTGCGTTAGTAAAAGTGGATGCATTAGTGACTCTATTCAATAATGGCGTCCACGTACAAAAATTATTATCAGGAGTATCTTTAGTATTTGTCATGGTTCCTGAAACTGTAAAATCATTACTTTCACCTGAGCTATCTGTTCCTAAAGCTCCTGAAGCATATTTTAAAAAGAATCCATTGTTTCCATACGTTACTGAAGGTGAAGTTTTTGCAATCCAAATTCCTGATGTTGCATCTGTTTCTCCAAAGTCTGAAGCTGCATATGCTTGTCCATCACAAAAATGTGTATGAGCTAATATACCTGTAAAATTAGTTACCTCATCACTTCTTCTACCTAATTCTACTACTCTAGTATCTGCATTCATTGTGCAAACTTGACTAGAACTAGGATTTGTATCAAGCGAAAAAGAAGTTTCTTCAACTCCATTAACGTAAAGACGCATTCTGTCTCCTGCTGAAGCATTGGCACTATCATAAACAAAAACGATATGATACCAAGCCGCAGGGTCTCTATATTTTGCATTTGTAGTGAGTTTTCCGCCTGTTCCAACACTTGCTATATTTCGAATATATATAGAATCATTAGCTTCAAATCTTATATAGAATAAATTAGAAGCATCTACATAAGTAGTAAAGATATTCTCAACAGCTCCTGATAGGGCTCCTCTTTTAATCCATGAACTCCAAGTCCATTTAATATTATTTGTAGGTGTGCCCTGTGTATCTGTTAAATATGTAGTAGCCATTAATTAAACTGTCCTCCTTGACCTATTGTAAAGCTCCAAGACATACTGAAAGCTCTTGCTGCAGTTTGTCCTTGGCCATCTGTTGCCGTTACAGTAAACGTATCAACGGCTGCTGCAGAGTGTTCAGTCTGTGTACCAGTAATAGTACAACTCCCTACACCTGTTGTAAATGTTAGTCCTGTTGCAATTCCTGGGGTAGTAATAGCGAATGATACGGCATCTGTGCATGTTAAAGTTTCGTTGATGACTGCCGTTCCGGCAAACGTTCCTAATGTTCCAGAATCTGTAACCCAAACTGGATCATCTGAAACAGTTAAATCTGCTGTTGATGTCCGAACTGCAACACCATCTGGATTTTCAACTCTGACATAATAAGTTCCGTCAACGGGTAAAGTAAAAGTAGCCGTTATTGAACTTGCACTTGTATAAGTAATACTACTAGCTGCAACAATAGCTCCTGTTGAATTAATAGCTTCGACCGCAGGCATATTGATAAAATTGGCTCCTCCAATTACCACAGCTGTGGCATCGTTTGTAACAACAGAAGGAGTGAGTGAAGTGATCGTTGGTTTAGTAACGATAGTAGCTGTACCACCTAAGGCAACTACGGTTCCATCCAACGTCATGGAAGGGTTTGCTAGTTTAGCATTTGTAATCGTTTCATCATCAATCGCTGCTGCTGTTATTGCATCGGCTGCTATCGATCGTTCTATAATTTTACTGTTTGCCATTATCTCCAACCTATACTTGTTGCATAAATTCTTGTTTCTTTTGAACTTGCACTTTGGTTATGTGTTGTAATCTTATAGCACATACTTGTGCCGCTTGGTTGACTTGAAATATCTAAATCATGAAAACCTAAAACTTTTTTATTTGTTCCCCAAGTACCTTCATCAACAAGTGTACCTTGTGTGAAAGTTGTTCCTGAATCTCTTGAAATATATCCTTTAATATCGGTATTTAATGTAGCAGTTCCATAAGCATTTTCTATAAGTGTAACAAATTCTCCATATGTAGGAGCACTTAAAGCTGTGACATCCGTTGATTGTAAAGTTAAATCCTCTCCTGTTGTTGAACCAGCAGAAGTTAATCTTCTTAGAACTACGATACCTGAACCACCATCACCACCTTCGTATGAACTAGTGTCGTAAGAACCACCTCCACCACCTCCAGTATTGACTGTTCCTGAGGTTGCTTTTACAACTCCAGTAACTCCACCAGTTCCTCCTCCATGAGAAGCTGTTCCAGTATTAGCATTGTTTGAACCACCTCCGCCGCCACCAGCGTATCCAACTGATGAACCTGTAATTGCATTATCTAATCCTGCACCACCAATTCCAGCAACTGTTCCTCCAACTCCTCCAGCCGCAGCCGCACCACCTCCAGCACCAGAATTTCCAGAACTATAAGCCCCACCAGCAAAACCTTGACCAGAAGTTCCAGCACCAGCAGTTTGACCAACTTGATTATCCGTCATACCACCACCAGAACCACCAGTTCTTCCGCCAACTGAACCTGATGAATTTCCTAATCCACCAGCACCTCCAACAGTCGTAATATCGGTAATATCTGAACCGCTTATTGAAGAAGCTGAACCATCATCACCATGATACCCACTTCCTCCTGAACCAACTTCACCAGCACCTCCAGCACCAACAGTAATTGTATATGATGTACCAGCACCAAAAGATAAATCAGCTTCAGTAGATCCTCCGCCACCAGTATCACCAGAACCAAAAGAATTTCTATATCCTCCAGCTCCGCCTCCACCACCTCTAATTGCTCCGCCACCGCCTCCTCCAGCGACAACTAAAAATTCATGAGTAACTGCTGTACTAATACTATAAGAACCAGTTGCACCTGTATCTGTCCATTTATACCAAGTATAATCTCCATCTACTCCTGAATCATCAGCGTCTTGAGTTATAGTTGGAGCAGAACCACCATCATAATAAAAATTTGAACCTGAAGCGGACCTATTCTCATTCGTTGAAGCTGAAGCATCGACTCCGCTTGTGTCATAAAATTCATCAATCGCTTGATCGACTAAATTGTATCTAGTTAAAGAACCGTTAACGGCTACTTTAAAACCTAACATAGCGACATTGGATTGAAGTACATTATCGTCATATTCTGTTACGGTAGAAAAACTTAAATTTCCTGAAGCATCCGTTTGAAGATATTTATCTGTCGCTGGGGCTGTTTGAGGAAAAGTTAATGTATAACTTTGTGCTGCTGAATGGGGTGGAGATTTAAGTTTAATTCCATGCGTATTCTGATCACAGTTTAATGTAACATATCCATCGCTAACTCCCGAAGTTCCTTTAGCCGTTACTGCTGCAACGCTGGCTGTGGAAACTAAATCTGTTTTAGCTGTTGTAACATTTGCATCTAAAATTTTATCAGTGGTTATATTGTCATCTAAAATTTTAGCTGTGGTTACTGCATCACCTGCAAGCTTAGCAGTTGTAACTGCTAGATCTGTAATTTGAGAAGTTCCTACAGAAGCTGCAGGAGGATTAACCGTTTGTAACGCTTTTCCTAAATAGACACAATAAAGTTCATCGGCCGTTGTTGTTGCCGTACCCATCGTAAGAACTAACGCCGACGCTGTATACGTTGACGGTTTTTGACGAACGTTATTTAAGAAAAGAGCAATGTCTTCTGAAGTTGTTACACTTGTAGAGAGAGTGTATCCCGTACCATTGATCGTGGTAAAGGTTTGTGAACTAATGCTGATATATGCTTCAGCAGGTATGTTACCAATGTAGGCCATAGTTTATCCTTATGTACTAATCGCGTCAACTGCACTAACCCATACATCCAAAGATGCAGCGGTATCACTTTTGACATACAGTCGATCTCCCGATTGAACAACTACTTTAGCTCCTCCATCTAAAACTTGTAAAGCCGATCCCACTGGTATGGGAGCATCTTTAATAAGATAGATATCGTTTGAACCATCATTAATGTAGCAATCTACATTAATAGCGGCAGAGGCTATATTAGCTAAAGAAATTCCTACTAATGTATCATAACTATCAAAGTCAGATCCATTAGGAATATCAACCGGAGTTGCTCCAACATTGTTTTCTGTATATCTGCGAAAATTTTGCGCCATAGTTTATCTCCTTATAATGCAATTCCTACTGCAATTGCGAAGCCCTTAGTTGCTAGTCCTGGATCTGTACCATCTCCAAAAACAATAGCAGCTGAACTGTCTTTCATTAAAGCTTTTTCTGCTGGCAAAGTGCAGAAGACTACTTTAGTTCCGGCTGAAAAATCAACCTTAGATCCTGTGCTACTATTAATAATAGTATCCCTAGATAATGACGTACCACTATGCGTGTATACACCAATGCCTACTTCCCATTCAGTCGAAACATCTTCTCCGACAATGGTATAGTAAGTAGTATTGCTGTTACCAATTCCATCATTGAAAGTTACGAAACCTCCAAGAGTTCCGCTAACCACCATACTGATAGTACCTGCAGTCGTCGAGGTTGCTTTAACCCGATCGTTAGTTATAAACGCCATTTAATCTCCTTACGCTACTCGAATAATAGACGTACTTGCACCAGATGCTGGGAAATCAATCTTAAATGTTCCCGCTGTTGACGTCTGGTCTGTACTAAAATCTAAAACGCAAACAGCCGCATTTGACTCACTGCTATTATAAATCAATGCATAACGTGCGGTGATTGTTGCACTTGTAAACTCAAGATCAGTAAAATTACAGATCGCTGTTGTTCCATCCGTTGTTACGGTTTGGCCCGCTAGCGTTCCTCCTCCTGCTGCATACGTTCCACTATTTGCCACTTCATCGGAAACCGTGTAAATAGTCGTCGCTGCAGAATTAATGGAAGATGAACTTGTATACAAAGCAAGTTTAAAAGTATCCCCGGAAGTTGCAAGATCATGCGTACCTTCCATGAGTTCCTTTTTAAAACTAGTCATTACTGTATTTGCCATATTTTCTCCTTATATAATTATGGACTCGGTGGAACAGATCGTAATTTTTGTCTAATTTCGCCGTCCACGTATTCGTCCCTTCTTCTTCGTCCTTGTTGTTCGATACCTAAGCCTTGAAGAGCTTGAGCGTATCGACCTTCATACGTTTGTAATAATGGCTGGTCCTTAAGAAACGTGCATGCTTCAACCAGAGTGGCATACAAAAGCGCATTTGGAGCATTCATACTCAAATACGTAGTCGTGTTTGATGAATCTAATTTAGTTCCATCTGATGTGTTAGGTCTTTTAACATAGGCTACTTCCACTTTCAAGGCTGTATCCGGAGTTGGACCCAACAACAATTTTGTTTCATTCCACCACCCATAATACTTAGGGGTGCCGGTAGTAACGCGAGTTCCTGTATATTCATCAATAAAAGAACAATCCTTTTGCATTAAAAGTGTTCTCGTTTGAGGATCTGCAGCCGGATAGGTTTCGACCCATCTTATCAATAAAATACCCACAGGCAATGATATAAATTCATTCCCTACCGTTAATGTTGAATAATCGTTTCTTCTAAAAACGTCAAGATCGACATCAGTTAAAATTCTAAATTCAGCATCTTCTATAAATCCATTAACAATGGTTGAACTAAAGACAGTAGAATCAACCTCGCAATAGTCTCTAACTTTTGTAACTAATTCATCATATGTCATGGTGTCAGTGTAACAGGTCCCGCTGATATTGGAAACCCTCCTCCTTTAACTCCCCCAGCTGTAGCATTAGAACCTACTTTTTCAAAGGTAAAATAGTTAGTAGGATCATTTATTAATGTAACGACCGCTGCTGCTAAATGAGTTGCTTTAGTTGTACCCAAAGCACCTCGAGTTACAACATTTGGATTTATTGCTGTGGCTTCTGGAGCTACCTGTCCTAAGGAATCATCAGAAGCAATGGTAGTATATATTATAATTTCACTATCAATCAATACAGCTTGTTTTAAAAAATTATCAGTAGTGACTCCTCTAAAGGTTTGAGAGCCGACACCGGCATCAGGATTAGTTAATATAATTCCTGTAGTTTGACTAGCATCAATATTACTAACTAAAGTTGTAGTGACAGCTACTCCTCTTTTACCTACACTAATCGTATAACCTGCCGCCTGACAAATAATAGAACCAGAGATATCGTCTACAGTTAAACAATCAGAATAACCCGCAGCTCCATTCGCTGGAGTTGGTGGCCAACCTGATGGACCTGTACTCGTCGATTGATCTGGAGTTCCTCTAAATCGTACGATGGTGTCATTATTTCTTCCATGATTAGGTGAATGAGTAAAAATTTTTGGATTGCCTGCTAAATAAGTTTCAAAGGGATTTTCAGGAAGCATCACAGCAACTCCGGGCGTAGTTCTTTGGGGAGGGCGTGGATGTTCTAAAGCAACTCCATCAGGACCAATAACAGCTAAATCCAATTGAGGTTGTTTAATTTCAAATTCACTATAATGAACCCACATCCCGTTCCATTCCTTAACCATTTCCGTATACGGAAATCGCAGTCCACTTCTATCTGAAATGGCGATAGCGTTTTTACCGGATGCAAATTTTCCCATAGTTAACCTTCTGGATAATAAGTTTTTGGTGTTATATAAGAACTTGTTGAAGACCCGTCTTCAGCTAAAGCTCGTGCTAGTTCATCTTCATATAATAATTTTAAAGCTTGTACTCTATCCGGTGAAACTTTTTGACTTAAATAAAAAGCTAAGCCTGCTGTCATTGCAGGTAAAAATCTGTAAGGAGCGTCTGGATCTTTAGCATAGCCCCCTGCATCTTGAATTCGTTTAACATAATTAAAATTTAAATAGTCGTTCGTTGAAGAACTTGGAGCTAAATAAATAGTAATTCTTGTTTTGTTTGAAAATCTTTGAACTAGATATTGCGAAGGAGTCCCTTTAGAATCTTTATTGGCTAATGCTTGATACGTGGAACGATCAATTTTAGTCATTGAAACATCCGTAGGAGTTGTTAATTGATCTCTGTAAACTACTTCTAAAATATCCGTAGCATTATAGAAATAAGAAGCCGTATCTTGAATAGTTGCAGGATTAGCGGTACTTCCATCTCGACCCGTAGAGTCAAAATAAATATCGTAAATAGTTTGACCTTCGGTTAATTTAATACTTTCATTACCAATTTCCCAATAGTGCAATCCTCGATTGCCCCATTCAGATAGTAATAGATTTAATGAACGTCTAGCGCTCCTAAGATCATAACCCGCACGGGCTTGACCACCGCATCTTTCAAATGCATCTTCAATGATTTCTTCAATCGACAAATTAAATGCGACTGTTCCAGATGTTGCCATCTATCCTCCTATTGCCAAATAACTGCTACAGAAGTCGCACCCGCTACAATTTCAATATATATTCCAGATGCAGATCGAATTCCATTAGCTGCTAAATATTCTTGATAGACAGCTTCGTCCGATAATTTCTGTTCATATATTTTAGTACCAGTTGCATCAGAACCTTCCCAGATTCTTACATGACAAGTTGTACCACTTGGGTTGATAGTTACACCTTTCAAATAACAAACTGGACCTACTACGTCTGATCCACCTGTTACAGTTTTAACTGTAGCACTAGCTTCTGTATAGAACTGTTTTACGCCTGTTGGGCTCATATTTTTCTCCTAATTATTGTGAGCTCCCGAAGGAGCTCACATTATTTTATTTTGGTTTATTAGCCAACGTTAACGTTTTGAATATACGTAACCGTTAACCAACCAACACCTGCTCCAGTGTTTCCATTAGTTAAAAGTAATCGTCTATCTGTTGCA
>VTLG01011387.1_pt1 | contig 23043 bp, 17 predicted proteins | sample 4694571 | NCBI WGS metagenome assembly VTLG01 (sample SAMN12604809, study PRJNA352737) | marine metagenome | biome: ENVO:00000447; feature: ENVO:00000209|ENVO:00000569|ENVO:01000036; material: ENVO:00002151; isolation source: viral sequences binned using virsorter ...
GGTATTACTAGTTTAGATTTAATTAAACCTATCAAAGAAGCTACAAATAAACCTGTTGGTGTATATCAAACATCAGGAGAATGGTTAGGTATAGGTGCGCCTGGTAGTTTAGAAGAAACATATCATATATTCAAAAGAGCAGGTGCAGACTATATGATTACTTACGGAGCAAGACGGTTAGCAAGACATCACTCATAAATAGTAGTATTATGAGTAAATACTACCAAGTGGTAGAAGACCTAGAGATTAATTTAGAGGAGTTAATAGCGTGTTATGAAGAGTTTAGAGAATCAAAAGGTTTTTCTACAGATAATCCTGATAATATAGATTTCAATGCTATATGTATCAACCGTAAACCTGGAGACCCAAAATCAATCTCTGGTGGTAATATCCGTGGAATCTATTGGACCTATCCAGATAATTCAGGTAAAGAAGAACAAAGACTTGAAGCAGTCAAAGAAGAAGAATATACCCAAATTTGTCCTGAATTTAAAGGCACGTATATTGAAACTCTTTACGATTATCTAAAATTAAGATTTAAATTAGGTCGTGTTCGTTTTTTAATGAAACCACCTAGAAGTTGTTTATCTTGGCATAGGGATCCAGAGAGAAGATTACACATTCCTATCATTACAAACAAGGGTTGTAAGATGGTTATTGAAAATGAAGCGTTCCATATGCCAGCAAATGGGAATGGATACATAACTGACAACACAAAATATCATAATTTCTTTAATGGTGGGGAAACACAACGAGTTCACATAGTTGCTACTATGTTAAATGATGAAAATAATGATTATTTTATGAAAGAAGACTATTAATTTTCATTTTTTCAAAAAAATGGGCAAAAAAGTCAATAAAATCAAGACTTTTTTTATAATTTGTTCACTTTTTGTTCTATTTTCTTGTGGAAAAGTGCATAATTGTAAATTTTCCTATCCCTATGAAGATTTTCCAAAAAAGAAAGCCTTATACACGTGTAATTTTTAAGATAAATATACAATTATGACTTATTGTAACAATTGTGGGCGTGAGTCCCATTGCAAAAAGCCGAAATATGAAATGATGGAAGCACATAAAATAGAAATTTGTAAATATTGCAGGTGTGACCTATGTACAAAGAAAGTGAAACGAAGTGGCAAAAGAAAAAAAGTATAAATTTACAGATAACAAAGAAATAAACGAAGAAATAACTGCTATGAGTTGGAAAAAGGCAGTTAAGTCTTTTCAAAATAAAGTGAAAACGCCATTAATCTTTATTGAGTGGGTAAGTAAGAAAGGTCAAGAAATGACCAAGTGGCAAAAACTACCTATTGGTAGAAAAGATAAGTTAGGAAGATAAAATGTCAAATATTGATACGTTAGTTGAACAATTAGGTAAATTAACAGTAGTTGAAGCGGGTGAATTAGCAAAAAAATTAGAGAAAACTTGGGGTATAGATTTAGCGGCTATACAAGGAAGTGCTCCTGCACCTGTACAAGAAAAAACAGAAGAGTCTTTATTCAAAATTACGTTAGTAGGTTTTGAAGATACTAAAAAAATTAGTGTTATTAAGGCAGTTAGAGCATTTAAAGATATGGGATTACTTGAAGCAAAGAATTTTGTTGAAGGCGTTCCTTCTGTAATTGCAGAAGACCAACAAAAAGAAGAAGCAGATAAGATTAAAAAAGATATAGAAACAGCTGGAGGTAAAATAGAAATAAAATGATAGAACCAATAGACACAAAAAAAGTAAAAGAATGGTTTACTAAAAGTTCAGTACCAAATTGGGTTTTAGTAGTTATCGTAGTTCTTTGGATATTAGTGTAATGCCTGGTATCAGTAGAAAAGGAGATACTTTAAGCACAGGACACGTTTGTGCTGGGACAACAACATTAACTACTCCAACACAATCTACTGTCCGAGCAAATGGTATATTAATAGCAAGAAAAACAGATAAAACTGTTTCTCATCCTTTTCCACCATCACCACCTTGTGCTCCACATATAGCGCAAGTTAATATAGGTAGTTCTACGGTTAGAGTTGTAGGATTACCTGTATCACGAATTGGTGATAGTACAGACGCAGGACAATTAATTAAAGGCTCTACTACAGTAAGAGCGGGCTAAACTGTATAAATATTACAGTTATGGCACAAAGCAACCAAGCATTTTTAGACGATTATACACCAGAAGTTAAAAGCTCTAGTAAAAGGCAATCTAGGAAGTTTAGAGATATAGATTTAGACTTTGGAAGACATCCAGTTACTAATGATGTTAATATGGTTGAAGACGCAATAGCAATAAAAAGGTCTGTAAAGAATTTAATACAAACAAATTTCTATGAAAGACCTTTCCATCCAGAATTAGGATGTGGTATAAGAGAAATGCTATTTGAAAATTACACACCAGTAATTTCAGTATATCTAAAAAGAAAAATAGAAGAAGTATTAATTAATCACGAACCTAGAATTGAGTTAACAGGTATTGTTATTAATGGAGATGATTTTGAACAAGGACAGGCTTCTGAAATAGTTGACGCTGGTAGATTAGCTTCTAATGATATAGACGGTAATAGATTACGTATAGATATTTATTTTAATATCATAGGTACACCAAGTCCACAATCAATGTCAATGAATTTACAAAGGTTAAGATAAGATGGCACAACACAAATTACAAGTATCAGAATTAGATTTTGATAAAATAAAAGCAAATTTAAAAACTTTTTTACAAAGTCAAACTCAATTTCAAGACTATGATTTTGAAGGATCAGGTTTATCTATTTTATTAGATGTACTATCTTACAATACTCACTACTTGTCATACATTGCTAATATGTCAACTAATGAAATGTATTTGGATAGTGCTGATATTAGAAAAAATATTGTTTCATTAGCAAAGATGTTAGGATATACTCCTACATCTCCTAGAACACCAAGAGCAGTTATTGATGTTGTTGTTAACAACGCAACAGGTTCATCCGTAACTATGCAGAAGGGAACAGTTTTCACAACTACAGTTGATAAAACAGATTATCAATATGTAACTAATGCAGATACAACAATTTCACCAGTAAATGGAATTTATAAATTTGAAGATGTAACTGTTTATGAAGGAACATTGGTTACATTTAAATATACTAATGATGTAAATGATAAAGACCAAAAATTTGTTATACCTAGTTCTTTTGCAGATACTTCAACTTTAAAAGTTACCGTTCAAAATAGTTCTACAGATACAACACAATCAGTTTATTCTTTAGCAGGTGGTTATAATAGTGTATCAAGTGATTCAAAAGTTTATTTTATACAAGAAGGTCAAGATGGTCAATACGAAATTTATTTTGGCGATGGTATTGTAGGTACTAAATTAGAAGACGGTAATATTGTTATATTAGAATACATTGTAACTAATACTTCAAGTTCAAATGGTGCTTCAAAATTTTCATTATCAGGAAACATTGGTGGATTTACAAATGTAACTATAACAACTGATTCTAATTCTCAAGGTGGTGCAATTGCAGAAACAAATCAATCAATAAAATTTAATGCACCTTTACAATATGCAGCTCAAGATAGAGCAGTTACAGCAACTGATTATGAAACTTTAGTTAAATCAATTTATCCAAATGCAAATTCAGTAAGTGCGTGGGGTGGTGAAGATGATGAAACTCCACAATACGGTGTTGTAAATATTTCAATTAAAGCAAAATCAGGAACAGTATTATCAGATACATCAAAAGCAGATATTGTAACTCAATTAAAACCATATAACGTTGCTTCAGTAAGACCAGTTATAAAAGATCCAGAAACAACTTCTGTATTAATTGTTTCAAATGTTAAGTATGACGCAAAGTCAACAGCAAAAACTGCTGATACTATAAAGGCAGATGTTATTGATAAGTTGACAACGTATAATGTTTCTACTCTACAAAAGTTTGACGCAGTATTTAGATTTTCAAAAGTTACAGGTTTGATTGATAGTGCTGATGATAGTATTTTATCAAACATTACAACTGTTAAAATTAGAAAAGATTTCCAACCATTAATTAGTACATCAGCAAAATATAATATCTATTTTAGAAATGCATTATATAATCCACACTCTGGACATATGGCAAGTACAGGTGGAATATTAAGTTCATCAGGATTTAAAATAGAAGGTAATGCTAACGAATGCTTTTTTGATGATGATGGCGCAGGAAATGTAAGATTATATTATATGTCAAGTGGTGTAAAAAATTATTTAAATTCAACACAAGGTACAATTAATTATTCAACAGGTGCAATAACACTTAATTCAATGAACATTGCTAGTATATCAAATATAGATGGTGTAGCTTCAACAGTAATAAGATTAACTGTAGTACCAAGTTCTAATGATGTTGTTCCAGTTAGAGACCAAATTGTTGAAATGGATATTGCAAATTCAAATATAACAGTTACAGCTGATAGTTTTGTAGGAGGAAGTGCTGAGGCAGGTGTAGGATACACAACTACTTCCAGTTACTAATGAATAATGGCAAAGTTTAATGATAAGATTTCAACAATACTTTCGGGACAACTACCTGAATTTATAGTTAGTGAACATCCAAAGTTTGCAGAATTTCTTAAAGTCTATTACCAATTACTAGAGTCCGCTGAGTTATCAGTAACTTCTGTTAAATCAACAGAAGGTATCTTACTAGAAACAGAAACAGCACAAGCAAATAATTTAGTTTTAAATGCAAGTGATTTAGGTACAGCAAGAACATCACTTGACGCAGGTGATAAAATTATTTTTGAAACTTATTCTGGTACTGAATATGGAAAATTTACTGTAGGTGAATCAATAACAGGTCAAACTTCTAATGCAACTGCTGTTGTATTAACAGAAGATTTAGATAGTGGACGTTTATTCATATCTGCTCAAGATAAATTTATAGATGGTGAAATAGTTGTAGGTGCAAGTTCAAATGCTTATGCAACAATAAATGATTATAAACCTAATCCTGTAAATAATATTGCCGACTTAATTAACTTTAGAGACCCAGACGGTGTAATTAGTAATTTCTTATCAAATTTTAGAGATGAGTTTCTTGCAACACTACCAGATACATTAGCAAATAATGTTAATAAAAGAAGTCTTATAAAAAATGTTAAATCTCTTTATCGTTCTAAAGGTACGAATAGAGGACACGAAATATTTTTTAGAATACTATTCAATGAAGAATCACAAACATTTTATCCTAGAGAACAAATATTAAGAATATCAGATGGTAAGTATGATACATTAAAAGTTTTAAGAGCTATTGCTGATATAGGAGATACAACACAATTAGTTGGAAGAAAAATTACAGGTGCAACTAGTACAGCATATGCAACTATTGAAAATGTTGCTCAATATCAAATTGGTGCAGATACAATTACAGAATTTATTTTAAATAGTGATTCTATTCAAGGCACATTTCAAGTTGGGGAACAGATAGTAGGTACTGCTTCAGATACAGATGATTGGTATATTAAAGCAACTGTAACTGGAATCCCAGGAACAAAAACAATTACAAATGATGGTGCATTAAATCTTACTTCTGATAATGTTAAAATTACAGCAGGTGGAATTGGTGCTATCTTTTCTATTGAAGAAGTTGGTTCAGGTGGATTATCAGATATTGTAATTAGTAATAAAGGAATAAATTATGAAGTAGGTGATAAACTAGTATTTGATAATACTGGAACAAATGGAAGGGATGCTGCTGGATTTGTAAGAGTTATTAATGGTGGTATTGCAGGTGAAGATTCTGACCAAATAGTTTTAGAAGATGGTACTATGGCAGGTGACCAATATTTTGGTAATAGTATTATGCAAGAATCAAATACAGATACAGGAACAATTGAAAAAATATTTTTAACATATGGTGGTACAGGATATACGTCTTTACCTACCGTAACTATAACTTCATCATCAGGTGCAGGTGGAACTGTAAATGCGTGGGGTGATGAGATTGGAAGAATTATTGCATTAAAAACAATTGAGTTAGGAAAAAAATATCAAGACGCTCCTAGTCCTCCAGTATTGGGATTTTATAACAGTTGTGTATTATCAAATGCAACAGGAAACTTTACAGTAGGTTCATCTTGTACAGTTTCAGGTGGACAAGGAACAATAGTTTCATATAACTCTTCTACAAATCTTTTAAGAATAAAAGATATTACAGGTTCATTTACAGAAGGTTTAGTATTATCAGCAGATTCAGGTGGTTCAGGAACTATTGCAAAAATTGATGTTGCAACAGCAAGTGTCAATGTAGTTTCAGTTGCAGATACAGATGGAAAATTTATTAATGAAGATGGTAAACTTTCTGAAATAACAATGAAAGTACAAGATAGTAGATACTATCAAGATTTTTCTTATGTATTAAAAGTTGCTAGTTCTATTGCAGTATGGCGGGATGCATTTAAAAAGACAATGCATACAGCAGGTTTTTATTTTACAGGTCAAGTAGATATTGCTTCAAGAATAGACGCTAGAGGAAGACTAGGAAGAGTTGGTTCTGTTTCTGGTGCAGTTGAAATACCATTGTTTGCAATTCTTAATACTTTATTCTCTACAATATTTGGTAGAAGATTAGGAACGATAGATGATGGAACATCTTTAAGAGCAAATGCTCACGAAGGTGGTACAATATATCAAAAAGAAGACCAAATTGAACATTTTGCAGCCAATCAAAGGGACATAACTTTAACTAGACCAGGATTAGATATAGATTATGTTTCTAGGGTAAGAGCAGATATTGATAAAACTAATTTTAGACAAGGACACGTATATGCTGGACCAAAATGGGGAACGCTTAATAAGTTTGCAAATACTATATTTGGAACACAAAATACAACATCAGGATATACATTTCAGACATTAGGTGATTTAAAAGTATTTGGAACAAGGTCTACTTTAGATGGTAGAAGTGCTATATTTTTAATGACTTCTGATCCTGCAGGACAGAAAGTTAAGATGAATATTGCGTTTCCTTCTCAATTTACATTTAACAGTAATGAGTTCAGTAATACAGTAGTTAACTTTAGTCAAACAGGACCAAGTTTTGATGATACAACACCATAAAAGATTATAAATAGTAGAGTAATTTAAGGGAACAAATGGCAAAACAATCAATATTTCTAGGAACATCCGCCAATGATGGAACAGGTAGTAACCTCCGAGCGGGTGGTACTATTATTAATCAGAATTTTGACGAAATTTATAGTAATTTAGGAGATGGTACTAACTTAAAAGGTTATATTAACTTCCTAGATTCAACTTCAACAGTCTATAAAACTAATATAGGTGCTGAATTTAAATTTATAGGTGGTGCTGGTATTGACGCAACTATCAGCGGTATGGAATTAAACATAGCTGTTGATTCTACTGTACCTACAAATACATCTACTGCTACTCTTACAAATAAAACACTAGATTTATCAACTAATACTATTACAGGAACAACAGCAAATTTTAATACTGCTTTGTCAGATGGAAGTTTTACGACACTTGCTGGTTCAGAAACATTAACAAATAAATCAATTGATTTATCAACTAATACTATTACAGGAACAACAGCAAATTTTAATACTGCTTTATCAGATGATGATTTTGCTACATTAGCAGGAACAGAAACACTTACAAATAAAACAATAGATACTAGTTTAAATACAATTTCAGGTTCTTTGTTTACTGTTGCTGATGATACATCAACAACTTCTTCCATAACACAAGGAGATGTTTTAAAAGTATCAGGTGGTGATGGTATAACAACAACTGTAAGTGGTGATGAGGTTACAGTAACCGCTTCAGGAATTACAAATGCACAATTAAGTGGAACTGCTGGAATTTCAAATGCAAATTTAGCAGAAGATTCAGTTACAATAGGTTATACAGCAGTTGCGTTAGGTTCTAGTGCAACAACTGTAAATGGTTTATCAATAACTGGTTCTGCTTATATTCAAATTTCAGGTTCAGGTTCTTCAATAAGATTTAATCACGCTAACTTAGCAAGTTTTCCTGCGTATGCTACTTTTGCAGGTTCACCTGCTTTAGATGAAACAACACTTAAACCTTATATGGCAACATCATCAGGTTGGGTTGAATTATTAACAGAAAATTCTAGTGTTGCAGATATATCAAATGTAAGTTTAACAGGAATTGCAAATGGTGAGGGACTTATTTGGAATTCATCAACAACAAAATTTGAACCTGGTTCAGTTGGTGGTTCTGGTGCTTCAACTTTAACAGTTGCAGATAGTTCATCAACGCAAGAAGTAATTAATTTAAGCAATCAAGTTTTAACATTTCAAGGTGGAACAGGAATTACTACTACTGTAAATCCTGCTTTTGATTCAATAACAATTTCAAATACAGGTGTAGTTGCAGGTAGTGATGTTAACCACGATTTTGCAAATATAAATGATTTGGGATATATAGGATTTCGTTCACCTGATAATACAGTTACAAAAACATTAACAGTTACAACTTCAACAAAAGCAGATGACCATTATTATTATGGTGATGGACATTCAAGTGGATTTTATGTTGATGGAAAATCTTCTCCTGCATTAACATTAGCTCCTGGTAAATATAAATTTGATATGTCAGATAGTTCAAACTCTGGTCACCCATTAAAATTTTATCGTGAGGCAGATAAGACAACTGAATATTCTGTTGGAGTTACATTAAATGGAACAGCAGGTAATGCTGGTGCATATACAGAAATAGATATTACAGATGATACACCTAATACATTATATTATCAATGTGCAGACCACCCTTATATGGGACACGTTCTTAAAGTTGTGGGTGGAAGAAGTAAAGTAATTTCAGATAAATCAAATACAGGTGATGGTTCTACAACAACATTTACGATAAATAATGGACGTACAGTTGATGATATTTTAGTTTTTGTTAATGGAATATGTTTAGTGCCAGCAGACGATTATCAAGTTTCAACAACAAATTTAACTTTTACATTAGCGCCTGCCGTTAATGCAGAAATAGTAATAAGGTATATAAGCTAATGGGACAAAGAACAAGAAATAGAGCAAACAATGTAAATGCTGATGGTACACCATCAAGTATTCCTGCTATAGATACTTCACAAATTACAACAGGAACAATGGCAGACGCTAGGATTTCAGAATCAAGTGTAACTCAACATTCTCCTGCTACAGACTTACAACCATTAAAATCAGATTTATCTGCTTTAGCATTAAGAGAAGCTACAAACGAAGCGAGTATTGGATTTAATTTACCAAATCAATTTATAGATACTTTTGCTACAGATACTTTAGGAACAAAAACTGATGTGATTGTGTCTGATGGACAAGTTTCATCAGCTAGTACCACAACAGCACAAGCAACTGTATCAATGGGAGGTAATGTTTATCATAAAACAGGAGAGTATAAATGGGGAAGTTCAAGTATTAAAACTGGAAATTCGGCATCCGATTATCTTCATTGGGATTTAGGTGCGACAGCAGGAGATTTTGGAACAGGAGATTGGACAATAGAAATGTGGAGAATGTACACAGCTTCAGTTGTTTGGAATGATGTTTGGCGTGTAGTTGCAAGAAGTGATTTAGATGGAGCAGATGGATATGTAGACGAACATACAGGAGGTTCTGCTAATGATTTTTATTATAGAGCGGAGGGACCTAATATTACTAATCATACCAGTTTTGCTGGTAATAGCACATCTTTATCTACTAGTACTTGGAACCATTTTGCTATGGTAAGAAATGGTAATGACCACCTTTATTATAGGGATGGTTCATTACTTGCAACAAACGATATAGGTAGTGGAGCTATATGGAATATGAGATATGGCACTATGGGAAAAAATCAACATACACTTTATTGGGATGATTTTAGAATTTCAAATATAGCAAGATATACTGGCTCTTCCTATACTGTACCATCAGCAAGACTTACGACTGATTCTAATACAAGATTTTTATTACAATCTATAAACCAAGCAAATAATTCTCAAACATTTGCTGATACAGGTTATTCAAGTACAATTGTAAATGCTACTGGAACTGCAATTCAATCAGGTAACGTAGTTGGTTCAGCTAAAACAAAAGTTGGTGGAACAATGCTTTATAAAGATAATGCAGGAACAGCAACAATAGGAACGGATTTAAAAATATATTTTACTTGTAATGGTGGAACAAATTGGACAGAAGCGGCAAGTTATAATGTAATCACACCAGTTTATTCTACAGGAATTAAACAATTAAGATTGGGAGAAACCACTTGTACGAGTGGAACAGATATCCGATACAAAGCAGTATGGGCGAATCAAGCGGCTGGAACAAAAGAAACACAACTCCACGGAATAGGAATTAATTACTAATTAGATAAACTTGTATAAATATAGATAAAGGAAATAAGAATGCCAGCAATTATAACAAATAAATTCAGAATACACAACTCGGAGCAATTCCAAGAAGCGTTTTCTGAAGCGTCAGGAAATACTTTCTATTTAGGAATAGGAAGACCTCAAGCATTTGCGACTTCAACAAGAGGAGATGGTAGAACAAATAATGAAGGTACAGACGCCTCACCAGTAACTCCTGCCGACAATGAAAACACACAAAATTTTACATATGATGATATGCTTGCTTGTAAAAAAATTGCAAGTACAAATGCTGGATTTGTAGTTCCTAGAAGAAATTGGACGACTGGTGTTGTATATGATTATTACAGACACGATTATGGAGAATATGCGACAGGCACAACAACTGCTATAACATCAAATAGTGGGGCTGCTACTTTATATGACGCAACTTTTTATGTATTATCTTCATCAAGAAATGTATACAAATGTTTAGATAATAATAACGGTGGTGTTTCAAGTGTAGAACCTACAGGAACATCAACAACAATATTAGCAACTGCTGATGGTTATAAGTGGAAATATATGTACACTTTAACTGCCGCTGAACAAGCAGATTTTTTATCAGTAGATTTTATGGCAGTTTCTACAAATGCGACAGTTAGTGCTGCCGCTGTAGATGGTGCAATTAATATAGTTAAAATTAAAACAGCGGGTTCTGCTGGTACAGACGGAACACATACAGGTGTTGCAATACGAGGAGATGGATCGGGTGGAGTTTGTTCAGTAACTATAACTTCTGGTGCAGTTACAGCAGTAACCGTAACTACTCCAGGTTCGGGATATACTTACGCATATATTAAACTTATAGACATTAATAATGCTGGTGGTACGGCATTAATCAGTACAGAATTAGATATAATGATTGAACCAAAAGGTGGACACGGATTTAATGCAGTTCAAGAGTTAGGTGGATTTTTTGTTATGTTAAATACAAGTTTAGAAGGAACAGAATCAGCAAATTCAGGTGACGTAACTGTTGCAAATGATTTTAGAAAAGTAAGTTTAATAAGAGACCCAAAATCAGGTGGTACGGCTGCTACTGCTACAACATTAAGAGCAACAACTGCTGTTGTTGGTTCAAGTTCAACTGGAACATTTTCTGTTGATGAAAAAATTTCACAAGCAAGTACAGGTGCAATTGGAAAAGTTGTAGAATGGGATCCAACAAATAAAATATTATATTATATTCAAACAAGACACAATGATGAGGGAGTAGATACTAACGGAAATCAAACAGCGTTTAGTGGCACAAATATTATTACTGGTGCTGATACATCAGCAACTGTAACACCTGATACAACAACAGGTACAGTTAACAACCAAACATTTTCAAGTGGATATTCTGTTTCGGAAATTGACCACGGTTCTGGTGAAATAGTTTATGTAGAGAATAGAGCGCCAATCACTAGAGCTGCAGACCAAACCGAGAATATCAAATTGATTATAGAATTTTAGGGGAGTTAAATGCCAAGTCCAACAGATTTTAACTTATCGCCCTATTATGATGACTTTAATGAAAGTAAGAAATTTCATAGAGTTTTATTCAGACCAGCATTTGCTGTACAGGCGAGAGAGTTAACACAATCACAGACACAATTACAAAACCAAGTAGAAAGGGTTAGTGACCATCTATTTGAAAAAGGTGCTATGGTTATACCTGGTGAAATTGGGTATGATTTAAATTATAGTTCAGTAAAACTTTCAGCAAAATCAAATTCAACTTTAGCAGACTATGACGGTGTAACTTTAACTGGTGCAACTTCAGGCGTTGTTGCAAAAGTTGTAGGTGTAGCTGTTGCAGATGGTACAGACGCAGATACTTTATATGTAAAATATACAAAAACTGGAACAGATAATTTAGCAGTTAAATTTACTGATACAGAAACTTTAGATTGTACGATTAATAGTTTAGCAGCTACAGCGACTGTTGCTTCAACACATACAGGTAGCGCCGCTGAAGTTCAAAAAGGAATTTATTATATTAATGGATATCACGTTGAAGTTTCAAAACAAACAGTAGTACTTGACAAATATACAAACACACCTTCATATAGAGTTGGGTTATTAGTTACAGAATCTTTTGTAACTCCAAATGAAGATGGAAGTTTAAATGATAATGCTCAAGGAACATCAAATCAAAATGCTCCAGGTGCTCATAGATTTAAAATACTTTTAACATTAACTAAATTATCTTTAGCTTCAACAGCAGACGCAAACTTTGTAGAGTTGTTAAGATTAAAAAATGGTATAATTCAAAATCAAGTTAGAACAACACAATACGCTGTAATAGAAGATACTTTTGCTCGTAGAACGTTTGATGAATCTGGTGATTATGCATTAAGAGATTTTGATTTAGATTTAAGAGAACATTTATTATCAGGAGATAATAGAGGTATATACACAGCAGGCAACGGAGGTTTAGAAACTAAAATTGCTGCTGGTATGGCACCTGGTAAAGCATATGTTCGTGGTTATGAATGTGAAACAATTGGTACAACTTTTGTTGATATTGATAAGACAAGAGATTTTGATACAGAAAATAATTTTAAAACTAGATTTAATTTAGGCAATTACTTAAACGTAACTAACGTTTATGGTTCGCCAGATGTTGGTTTTGTTTCAGGAGATTCAGAAGCATATAAAAATCTTACCTTATATGATTCATCAACTGCTGTTAGAGGTACTCCAAATGTAGGTTCAACTTCAGGAATTAATACAATAGGAAGAGCAAAATCAAGAGGAATGGAATATTCTTCTGGTACTGCTACAAACAATATATTTTCAAGTGGTGGTTTAACAAGTTCTATTTACAAACATTATCTATTTGATATAGAAATGTTTACACATTTAAATTTATTAACTGCTCAAAGTTTTACTACTGGTGAAACTGTAACAGGTGGTACTTCAGGTGCAACTGGTGTAGTTCAATCAGTATCAACAACAGAAACAGCGGTAATTAATAATATAACTCAAGCAAATCCTTGCGTAGTTCAAAATGCTAGTGCATATGATTTTCAAGATGGACAACAAATTACTATTACAGGTGTTGGAAGTTCTTGGGCAATTGATTCAACAGTAGTAGCTGGTGGAACATTTACAGTTAGAAAAGTTAATGCTACAGATTATAATTTATACAAAGAAGATGGAATAACTACTGTTAACTGTACAAATCCAGGCACAGGTGGAAGTGCAGCTCACGGACTTGTAGTAATTTCAAATGTACAAGGTAATTTCGTTGCAGGTGAAACAATTACAGGAAGTTATTCAAGTAATACAGCAACTTTACAAGCAGATGTTATAGGACGTAAAGCGGCAAGAGAATTTGGACCTTCAGATATTAAACAAGTTGGTATGTCAGGTTCTCCAGCATATACTTCAGATGTTTCAACAGATAGTAAAACTTTAACAGGTACATTATCAGCAACTGGTGGTTCAAAAATATTTTCTGGATTTGGTACGAAATTTACAGATGAATTAAAAATTGGAGATAAAATTACTTACATAACAAATACTCCTTTAGTTGAATCAAATATAGTTGCAGCTATTGTTAGTGATACACAAATAATTGTAGGAACTGGTGCAGGTGCAGACATTACTAAATCATCTATAACTAGAAGTAGAGGAGAATTAAAAAGTGCAAATCAAAATATTTCTATATTTGAAATGCCAAATGAAACAGTTAAGACATTAAAGACAACTGTTAATTCAGGAATTACTGATACAAACTTTTCTGTACGAAGAGCATTTACATCAACATTAGGTTCAAATGGTGACGCAACTATAACAGCAGGAACAAACGAAACATTTAGTGGATTATTAGAAAAAGATTTTACTGTTTCTATTATGACAATGGGTTCAGGTGCAGGTGGAGAAGTTGGTGCTGTATTAAGTTTAAGTGGTACTAATCATTTAGCAGGAACAATATTTACATTAGGTGGTTCTCCAACAGGTAAAACTTTAACATTAACTTTTGGTACTGATTATGCAGGACATAAAGTAAAAATTTTAGCAACAGTTAATAGAGCAGTTGCAGGTTCTAAAACTAAAACTTTAAATTCAGCACAAACAGTAAATATTACAAATCAAATTACTGTTGAATCTGGTATATGTGGATTAGGTAGAGCAGATATCTATACAGTAGATTCTGTTAAAATGGCTGCTGACTTTAGTACAAACGCAACTTCAGGTGATACAGATATTACAAATAGATTTAATTTAGATAATGGTCAAAGAGATAATTTCTATGACATTGGAAGAATTAAATTAAAAAATGGTGCATTAACACCTACAGGAAGATTATTAGTTACATTTAGTTATTTTTCTCACGGTTCTGGAGATTACTTTGATGTAGACTCTTATGCAGGTGTTGTTGATTATGAAAACATACCAAGTTATGCTTCTGATACAACAGGAAAAACATATCAGTTAAGAGATAGTTTAGATTTCAGACCAAGAGTAGATGACTCTTCAACTATTAATAGTGGTAATGCTGACCGTTCTTATGACGGTACAGGCGCTTCTACAGTTGATTTAATTAAATTTGGTACAGATATTACTTCTGACTTTGAATACTATTTACCAAGAATAGATAAAATCTTTTTAGATAAAGAAGGAAACTTTAAAGTTTCTAAAGGTGCGGCTGCTTTAGTTCCACAAGTTCCAAAATCTTTAGATGGTGCTATGCATTTATATACTTTAGAAATGCCATCTTACGTTTTAACTTTAGATGATATTATTATCAAGAAAGTTGATAACAGACGATATACTATGAGAGATATTGGTAAATTAGAAAATAGAATTGAGAATATGGAATACTATACTCAATTATCATTGTTAGAAACACAAGCACAGAATTTACAAATACAAGACGCAAATGGTTTTGATAGATTTAAAAATGGAATCATTGTAGATAATTTTAGTGGTCATAATATAGGTGATGTTGGTAATATAGATTACAAAGCATCCATTGATATGGCAAAGGGTCAATTAAGACCTATGTTCAATGAGGACGCAGTTAAATTAATAGAGGCAGATGATGATGGTACTACTATAACAGAAACAGATAGAACAGCAGGAAATTATCAGAAGACAGGAGATTGTTTAACATTACCTTATACTGAAACTGCTTTAATAACACAACCTTTCGCAAGTAAGACTGTTAATGTAAATCCATTTGATGTATTTACTTGGGCAGGTACAATAGACTTAACACCACCAAGTGATGAGTGGAAAGAAACAGAAAGAGCACCAGAGCTAGTTATCAATAATGTGGGAGGTTTTGACACATTGGTTTCTGGTCTTGGAAATGAAGCATTAAACGGTGTAGAAATAGGAACGGTATGGAATGATTGGCAAGATTTTTGGTCAGGTGCGACTAGGGATGTTGCAAGTAGAGATACAGGTACAGGACGAGCAGGAAGAAGAGTTTTTGCAACAACAGAAATAGAAACTGCTCAAACAGTACAACAAACAAGAACAGGATTAAGAAATAGATTAGTTCCTCAAGTAGTAAGAAATTCAATAGGTGACAGAATAGTATCAGTTGCTTTTGTTCCATTTGTTAGAAGTAGAACAATATCATTTAGTGGAACAAGAATGAAACCAAATACAAGAGTTTATCCTTTCTTTGATAATATAGATGTATCATCTTATTGTACACCAAATGGCGGTTCATTAGGAGGAAATATTATATCAGACACTAACGGTGCGTGTTCAGGTACTTTTGCAATTCCTGATCCAACTGTTAACGCAAATCCAAGATGGCGTACTGGTCAAAGAGTATTCAGATTAACAAGTTCATCTACAAATGATACAAGTTCAGATGTAGAAACTTCGGCAGAAGCAGATTATATCGCAAGAGGAATTTTAGAAACTGTACAAAATACAATTATATCAACAAGAGAACCTAGATTAGTTAGACAAGGTACTACAGAAAATAGAAGTATTACAAGAGCTTCAACAAGACGAAGTGAAAGAACGATTGGTTGGGTTGACCCATTAGCACAAACATTTATGATTGATGATGTTGGTGGAGTATTCTTAACTTCTGTTGATTTATTTTTTAGTACTAAAGATAGTAATATTCCAATTACAGTTCAAATAAGAGAAGTTGTAAATGGATATCCAGGATCAGTAATTGTACCATTTAGTGAAGTAAGTTTAAATCCAAGTTCAGTAAATATAAGTACTGATGGAACAACAGCAACTAAATTTAATTTTTCAGGTCCTGTTTACTTACAAGAAAATGTTGAGTATTGTTTTGTTGTACTTGCAAATTCAAATGAGTATAATGCTTATGTTGGAAGATTAGGTGAAACAGTAATAGGTTCTGATAGAACAATATCACAACAACCATATGCTGGTGTTATGTTTAAATCTCAAAACGGTTCAACTTGGACTGCTGAACAAAACGAAGATATTAAATTTACATTGAATAGAGCAGAATTTTCAAACGTATTCGGTAAGATTACACTTTGCAATGACTCATTACCAGCAAGAAAATTAAAAAACAATCCAATTAGAACAACAAATGCTTCTGATATTGTTAGAGTGTATCATCCAAATCACGGTATGCACGGCACATCAAACAATGTAACTATATCTGGAGTTCCTTCAGGAACATATAACGGATTAGCGCATAGTTCAATTAATGGAACATACACAACTATATCAAACGTAACTTTAGATAGTTATGATGTACAAGTGCCAGGTTCAACAAATGCTACTGCTTCAGGAGATATTGGAAGTAATGCTGTTTATGCAACACAAAATAGATTGTATGATGTTATTAATTTAAATTTATCAACAATGAGTGTACCAGGTACAAGTATGTCTTATAAATTAAGACCTACAACTGGTCAATCAATACACGGTTCAGAATCAGAATTTAGTACAGTATCAGTTGCAAACTCTGGTTCAGTAATTGCAAATGATAACATTTATTGTACTTCACCTAAAATGGTTGCAAGTCAAATAAATGAAACAAATGAAATGAACGGTTTAAAATCTTTGTATGTAAATGTAGAAATGTCATCTACAAATACTAAATTATCACCTGTTATAGATTTACAAAGAGTTAGTGCGTATACAATACAAAACAGATTAAATAGTCCAACATCAGGTAATACACCAGACTTTATTGCTGATTCTGCCTCAACTGGTAGTTCAACATCAGGTGTGTACTTAACTAGACCAATAGTTTTAGAAAATAATTCTACTGCTCTTGATATAAGACTATCAGCAAATGTTCGTTCAAGTTCACAAATTAGACTTTACTATAGAACATCTGGAGGTGCAGAAACTAGAAAAATTAATGATATAAATTGGATACCATTTAATTCAGATGGTAGCGAAGATGTTTCAATTGCTCCTGCAGAAAATGATTCAACATTTAGAGAATACAAATATACAGCAAGCGGATTAAGTGATTTTACTTCATTTCAAATTAAAATTGTAATGAAAGGAACTATATCATCTTATCCACCAATCTGTAAAGATATGAGAGGAATTGCATTGGCGATATAAGAAAATGGCAAACGGAATATTGAAAGTTGAAGGACACGCAGATTTAATTAGAGATGTTAAAACTAATGCAATAGTTAGAACAAGTAATGAATATGCTGTTTATATGAAACGAACAAGAGATAGAGAAGAGAACGCAGACAGATTAAGAGGTATGTGTTCCGAGATAAATAATTTGAAAAAAGAATTAAGAGAAATAAAAAATTTAATTAAGAAGGTTGTAAGATAAAATGGCTGTAAGAAATATAGCAATAACAGATACACTAGAGCAATTTAGAACGCAGTTTAACGCATTAGCGGCTGATGATTTTGGCGATATAGGTACACTAGACGCCTCTTTATCAGCAACAAGTGTTATTGGTGCTGTAAATGAAATTAATTCTGTTGTACAAGCAGCTGCTGGTTGGTTTATTGAAGACGTAAGTTCAACTATACAGGCTGTTGGTTCTGGACAAACTTTAAGAGTATTTGGAACATCAAATCAATTAAATGCTGTTGTATCATCACCTGATATATTAACAGTTAGTTTAGCAAATGATGTAACTATTCCAAACAATTTAACAGTTACAGGAAATATAACAGGTGTTGTAAACATAACTGCTACAGGAAATCTTGGTGTTGTAAACATAACTGCTACAGGTGCTACTCACGTATTAGGAACAATTCAAATAGCAGGTAATACAATTAACTCTACTGATTCATCTCAAATAAAATTTGATGATGATATAGAAGCAACTGCTTTAAATGTAAAAGGTTCATTAAGAATATTTGAAGATGGCGACCAAATTGCTAATATAAAATCATTAAGACCAGATAAGTTTTTATTAATTGACGCTCAGCCTGTAATTAATGATGATAGAATTATTTTTGAGGGAGATACAGCAGACGCAAATGAAACAGTTTTAAAAGTAACAGAACCAACAAGTGACCAAACAGTAACTATACCAGATAGTTCAGGAACAATAATTTTAGATAATACAACTGGATATGCATATGGTAGTATTTTTAATACTTCTGTAACTTTAGTAATCTACAATTCAGCGGGAGTAGCGCAAAAGACGATTGTTGGTAGTGCTAGTTAGGAGAATTAATTATGGCTATACGAGCTCCTTTATACTATAGCGGTGGAAATTTGAAAGAAATGGTTTCGGCAGAAATTGACGAAATTATAGCACAAGCAATTTATCAATATTCAATAGCACCATCTGTAGAATTATCAGTAGTAAGTTCTGGAGGAAGTTTAGGAACAATAACTGATACAAGACAACAAGCAGGTGCTATGTCAACTCACGCCTCAGCTTTTCCTAATGAGGCAACAACAGCAGAACCTTCAACGGTAACTGTTAGTTATGATAAAATAAATCAATCAGCAACTTCTGGTTCAGCGCCGTCTGATTCAGGAAAAACTTGGCCTGTTTATAAAACAGCTGGAAATGATATTCAAGCAATGTCTTTACAAGATGTTAAAGATACTTTTATTCATCCTGCAATAGATAAATTAACAGCAGCGACTACAACAAGCGAACAAGCTGGAACATATCAAATTAGTAATTCAAATAGTGTTTCAGGTTCTACTTTAGTTAATGCAACACCAATTTTTGTAAATACTCAAGCAGATACTTCTGCTTATCAATCAGCAAATATTCCTGAAACGTTAGACCAACCTACAACAATTGCAAATTATTATTTGCATAGAATAGATGGTGTTGATAATACTTTATCAAAAAATCCAATTTATGTTACTGGTGCAAATGATTTAAGAGAATATGTTGAAGCAGATTTTGAATCAATATTAGCAAGTCATATTAAATATACAGCGGCAGCTTCAGTAGATGGTTATAAAATAACTTATAGTTATACGACAGGAACAGCAAGAGGTTCTGGTATGGCAGATACAATATTAACAGGTTCAGGAGATTATCAAACTTTTCAAGCAGGTGCAGATGATTATAGAGCGCAAGAATTTCCAAATGGTTCAGCTTCAACAGCAAACACTTGGTATTTAAGAATAAATAAGAGTTAGAAATGAGATTTTATTATGAAAATATTATTAACTGGTTCTGAAGGTTTTGTAGGAAAAAATTTAAGAAACTATTTACAAGATAGAACACATACTATCATAGAAATAGACCGTAATACTGGCAATGATTTATTAACCTGTGATTTAAAATATGATGTAGATGTTGTTATTCATTTAGCAGGACTATCTGGTGTTAGAGATAGTTTTGAAAATCCTACAGATTATTGGAAACAAAACGTTATCGCAAGTCAAAGATTATTTGACCATTTCAAAGACAAAAAAATATTCTACGCAAGTTCAAGTACAGCATATGAGCCTTGGAGAAATCCATATGCAATGAGTAAGTATGCTATGGAACAAATTGCTCCAGGTCAATCAGTAGGTATGAGATTTACTACAATCTATGGACAAGGTGCTAGAGATACTATGTTGATACCTAGAATATTAAGAAATGATGTACCATATATTAATACAAACCATTGGAGAGATTTTATTCACGTAGATGATATATGTTCAGCAATATATACTTTAATAACTTCAAATGAAAGAAGAACACCTTTTGGTGAAATTATAGATATAGGTACTGGACAACTACATAAATTGACTGATATAATGCAGTACTTTAAGATTGATAGTAAAGAACAAATAGCAGATGAATCTGAAAGAATGTGGAATAAAGCAGATATAGTATTTTTAAAATCTTTAGGTTGGTCTCCTAAAATAGATTTAAGAACATATATAACAAAGTATAGGAGAACAAATTAATGATAACAAAAGACAATTTTATTACAGCATATTTCATAGACAATCAAAGAAAAAATATTGAAGTTTTATTAAAAGGTGATAATAAAGTTTATTCACATATACTTGAATATGATACCGAGCATCCAGATTGCCAACAATTATTAAAAATAATTACTTTAGATGACCTTCACGAAAATACACATAATAGGTTAAAAGAACAAAAAAAAGAATTTGAAGAAATGGTAATGAGAGTTGCTAGAACGAAAGGTTTAATATTTGATGAAAATAAATTAGATACAAGGTTTTATCCTACACTTGTTAAATCAATATTTCAAGATGAAGAAAATGAAGACCATTTATTTGCGTTGAAGTTAGCATTGTTTGAAGTAAAAGAAATTAGAGATTCAAAAGATAATGAAGGTAAAAAGAAATTAAGACAATCTAAAAATAAAATTGAGGTATTGAAAATTGCTTTTGATTTAGTAAAATGAATATAGTATGTACAGGCAAACCTGGTGATGGATTATTACGTTATAGTTATGAACATTGTTGTTATCTTAATTCAGTAGGTATTAAAAGTCAAGTAATAATAATACCTAATCCTAAACACACAAAAGAAGATTATATAAAGGCAATTAAAGACCAATATAAGACTTACGAAAATATAATCTTTGACCATTACACACCATCTACAGATGAAATAACTTTAGTACTAGGTAGAAGTATGATAACTTTAGCATACCTAGACAAACACAAATATACTAAAGAACAATTATTAACTTTACATTTACTATTCAGTAATAATGTAATAGCACTTTATTCAGAAAATCATCCTAAAGATTATCCTTTGGCGTTAGAATATTTTAAAACTAAAAAGGTTTATGACTTATGCGACTACGAAGTTTATCCAAATGGTGTTGGTACACAATATGAAAAGATAATTAACTTTGAAGTTTATAAATCTATTAAAGATGATATTCAATTTAGATATTTGTTTTTAGGAACAAATGAAATATATTATAAGGAACTTGAAAAAGTAATTGATAGATATCCAGACCACGGCATTATAACATATAATGAGAAGTGGATTAATCCTAAATTAAATAATCTATTTGTGCCTATATCAAATATACTAGGTAAATTTGAAACCTATGTATATACAAAACCTAATTTTGATCCTGCACCTAGACTTTTTGTAGAGTTTAGATGGTTGGGTAAAAATGTAGAGTATTTGAGAGATAAGAATATGAAAGATGGTGGTATAGTATATTGGAATAGACCTGTGCCTACGGAACAGATATATTCTGCCAATATAAATATTCTTATTGAATTGAAAAAGGCGATAGATGAAAAAAACATTATTAGTAAGCGGTTGTAGTAATACTGAGCATAATTTTTATAGTGATATACACCCTACCCTAGATTGTTCTTGGCCGAAGTGGCCAGAATTGTTAGCAAAAAAATTAGATATGGATTGTGTAAATCTTGCTAAGTCAGGACAAGGTAATGAATATATCTACACTACCCTATTAGAGTACATAACAAGAAACGATAAAAGTAAAATTGGTCTTGTTATACCTGCTTGGACTCAAAATCAAAGAAGAGATTATCAAAAGTTTAACAGTTGGAATAGTAAAAGAATTGATTCTGAAGGTGATATTTTTTTCTGGACTAGAAAACATTTAGATTATTGTTTAAGTTTTCAAATACTATGTGAAAGATATAATTTACCTTATATTCAAGTACAAATGTTATCTTCTTTTCAAAACTGGATGGATGGTTTGAAACCTGGAGATAATGACAAACGTTATCCCCCAAAGTTCAGACACATATATCCTGGTGATGTACCTAAAGATAAAATAGTAATTGCAAAATTAATTACTGGTTATGAAGACTTAATCAATACTAAAAGATTTATAGGTTGGCCTTTAACATATGAATTTGGAGGTTTTAATTTACAACAACAATTAATATCGCAAGAACAAGGTACTATGTTATCAAAAGAAGATAGTCACCCAAATGCAAAAGGACAAGAAAAAATAGCGGAGTTTATATATGACAGGTTGGGATAGAGAATATTTAGCAAACAAAGAAGAGTATTTAAAAATCTTTGATGGTGCTATGCAACAAGAACAGGAACAAAATGTAGAGTTCCTTGAAAAGAGTCTTATTAAAATAACAGGTAGAAAATATGCTGTTGCGTGTAATAGTGGAACAGACGCTTTACATTTTGCTTTAATTAGTTTAGGTATTGATTCTAGATATGATGTATTGACAACTCAATTTTCTTGGATAGCAACAGCGTCTTGTATATCTATGGTAGGTGCAAGACCTGTGTTTTGTGAACCTA
>VTLG01015793.1_pt1 | contig 23034 bp, 17 predicted proteins | sample 4694571 | NCBI WGS metagenome assembly VTLG01 (sample SAMN12604809, study PRJNA352737) | marine metagenome | biome: ENVO:00000447; feature: ENVO:00000209|ENVO:00000569|ENVO:01000036; material: ENVO:00002151; isolation source: viral sequences binned using virsorter ...
AAAGAGTGTCCAAAGAACAAAAGCGCCAGTAATCCAAGATTTACCAACACCTCTAAAGGCTTGGATCTGTAATCTCTTTGGTCCATTCTGTAAGTAGTCTGCTATAGCGTACTGAGCTCTAGTAGGGGATGGAAGATCAAGCTGCTGCCATAAGGCTTGGAGGAACAGCTTGAAGTCTTCTTGTAAGGCGGTTAAAGGGTTGGTCATAAGCCTTTCAAATCTCTTTGTATATCTTTAAGTTGCTTTAAATTTGGATTCAAACTTGGATCTAATTTATGTTTTTTAAAGAAAGCTTCTACTTCAGAACGTTTTGCAGTCCAAGGTATTGATAAAATTTTTTCACGTTGAGCATTAGTAAATTCTGCATGAAAATCTCTATGAGGTAAGCCTTTCTTTTGTGCAAACCACATTTTAAAATCTTGAGCCCAAGTAGTAGGTATTCCTGCTAATTCAGCTGCATAAACATTTACATTACCTTCAAATTTAGATCCTTTAGATATATTTGCTTTTCCTGGTTCTAATCCTGCAGTACGCCCTGTTGTTGACCCACCTTTCTCTGCTGCTTGATAATGTCCTGCATGAGTACCACCAGGAGTATATTCAGTTTTAGGTGTCCTTTTACCTGTCTGGGCTTCTTTATATATTTGCCTGAAGCTTAACCCTTCTCTTCTAGCAGCTTCTCTAACACTAGCAAAACCTCGTACTGAATCTTCATAGTATTCATTCATTTCAGCTACTGATAAGCCATAAGATTTACGCAATTTGTCCATTTCTAATTTAGGAGGACGTTCTCTTTGTACTCTTAGAAATTTAGCTTGCTTTGTATTCACGACTTTAGCAGGGAATGGTAGGTTACCACCACGTTCTAAGAATTGTGTAATCGCAGTAATTTCTCTTTCATCTCCATCCACAACAATAGTACCAAATTCTTTACGTTTAATATGAGCTGCTCTTCCTTTAGCTTTGTATTCTTTTTTCAACCATTCTTCTAATTGCCCTTTCATTTGAGGCATCTGGTTTTTAGTTATATGGAAGAATCCGTCTTTATCAGGTTTTATAGCACCCAAACCTTCAGTAAATTTATCTAAAGCTTTATGGCCTTTTTTATTTAATAATAAAGCATCTGACAATTTAGCTTGATTTTGAACAGCACCTTCAGGTCCAAAAGCAAAAGCACGGCCTTTACCCTTACCTAAATTGACAGCATCTAAAGCTTCTAATACAGCACCTGCTTTATTTAATCTTCTAATTTTATTAGCTGAACTAGCGACACGTGAAGCTTTACCTACACCCCATCCGAGTACCGCATCACCAGCAAGTTCACCACCCCATCGACCCCATCTTGGGTCAATTCTTAAAGTTCTAGCTAATGCTTCTCCACCTTTTCCTGCTAAATTAGCAGCTCCTCCTGCTATCTTTAAACCACCTTCTGCAGTTCTAAGAGCACCAGCAGTTACAACATCTGCAGGATTAAACCATTCTTTACCTTTAAGGGTTCTAGAATCTTTATATTGATCTGCAATAGCTGAACCAGTTCTTCTTACAAATTTAAGCGAAGGTCTATCTAAAGTTTTTTTTACTTTTTGTAGACCGCGAGAAGCTAGATTTTCAAGTTTATCAGCAGTTTCTGTTCCAATAGAACCTTCTCTGATTGCAGTAATAAGGTCTTTGTCACTCCATTGAGTCTTACTCTCTTTGAGTCCTAATCCTCCCATTACTTCCTCTCCGCTCCACCTTTTCTGCGATTAATCTTAAGAGATTCGCAGCTCCACTTACCTTTCTTTTTAACAACGTCTTGGTTCTTTTTACATTTTAAAGACTTGCGTTTCTTAGCATGGACTCTTTTATACTCTTTAGTATGTTCATACTTTCCACCTTTTCCATTATCCTTCTCATGCTTCTTTCTAGAAGCTGGATTCTTAGCATAATGTCTAGCAGTCTTTCCTCTTTTACTAGGCGCGACTTTTCTGCCCATACATCCTCCGTTGTATAAGTTCAGGGTCTACTTTTGGTATAACACTAGCTAGCTTATCTAAAGGACTACCTTCATAAGCTATACCGCTAATATCATTTGTTTTTAGCCAGTCACAAGCTGCTTTTAAGTCTTGTGTAGAAGCTGTACCACTTCTGACCCGTGATAGGAATTCTTCTGTGACAAGGCTATGTAATTCGTGAAACTGGTCTTCCGTGGCTTTCTTCATTTAACTAAATAGTTTATCTTTAACAATTTTAAGTGCTTGATCATCAAGTTTATTATCAGTACGTTTTACATAAGCTTCTAGTACATCTACTATTAATTGCTTAACAGAATCTGATTTAATAAAGGTGAGAAGGATGGGCTTGATAAATAGTAACATTATTTTTTAGTGGTAGTTTTTGTTTCTTTAGCTGCTGCTTCTTTAGCTTTTGTTTCTTCACGAATTGCAGCTTTAATAGCGTCTCTTTGGTTTGACATATTCTTATTAAAATTTAGGATATTCCACCAAGGTTTCTTAGGTGGCTTTGTTTTTTCTATAGCTTTAGTCCATGCAGATATAGGTATGACATCACTACATAAGTGATATACCCTAGATCCAGGTAAAAGCATGAATCCTTTCTGTTGAAGTTTAGCACAGTTATCAATTCTAACTAGCTCATAATTCAACTTCATTTTTTCATGTTGTGATGCTGCTATAGATCTACAACGTTTTAAACCTTCTCTATCTAAGGGGATCATAAAGTTAATCTGACCACCCCAATTCTCAGCCATAGTATAACTAGAAGGAGACATAACCCCTTCATCTATATCCCAAGGTTTTGTATGATTACCCATATAGAATGGGGAGAAGGTCATAGTAGCTCCATTACAACTTATGTTTGGACCATAGTGTTGTCTAGATGGAGCACCGTTATTTTGAAATTGGACGGCTTGGTTGGTCACATTGCCCGTTGCAGCCGCCACAGGATTAGATGTATTGTTTGTCTCACCTTCATTAGCACGAACTGGTGCTACTGAGAGAAGACTGATAAGGAGACCGTAGTAGAAGTAGTATCGATTTCTCTGTCGATTGATTCTACTTCCATAACTTGACTTGCAGCCCTTGTTACTATTTCTAGTGAGAAGGGGTCTCCAGCTGTATGTAGAGTAAAGACTGAATCTGTATCTACTATACCTCCAGAGCTTGCTGAAGTATGTGTTATATTTTCTCCTGACCATTTGTTTAACGCTGACCCATACTTGGTGATAGTTATATCCTCCACGATTTCTTGGGTCGTTGTTGTAGTTGAGTTCATAGACCCCTGGGTAAATTGTGGGGTTACGAGCTCGGCTCTTGCTACCGTGGGTGATGCTAGTAGGAAGAGTAAAAGCCATTTTTTCATTCTTCCTTTTTCTTTGCCATAGGACAGTTTACTGGTTTACTCTTATCTTTGCTACCAGTGGTCAAGCCAAAAGTTGCAAGGGCTCCCGTAAACACCGAAGCAACGAACGTGATATCTGAGTTACCAGATTTCTTAACCATAGGTAGTTCTACATAATTCAAAGTAATTATAAATCCAGACCAAACAACTACGCCAAGTCTGACGAATGTTCCGAGAATCTGAATTTGGGCTTCTTGGTCCTCTATTCCGTCTTTGAGTTTTTTGAGGAGTCCTTTTTTATCTTCCGATTTTCCTTCCATTTATTAACTTTAGCTTGTAGTTGTTTTTGAACCTTTTTCTTAATTGGTTCAAATAAGGATTGAGTAACAGAAGTAGTAGCTACTGCCACTACCGCTGTTGTTACTGCTGTCACCACTACAGCTGTTTCAGGTATTGGCATTTTAATATCCAATACAGGAATCTTTAAGCTAGGTGGTTCAGGTTGTTCTGACGTTTCTTCTGCCTCAACTTCTTCAGGACGTTCTAAATCAGCTGGAGGTATAATCATAGGTTTATATGATGGTATCTCTGCTGTAGGCGGTCTGAAGTACATCTGAGGGATATCTAAAGCTCTGGGTAATCTAGCTTTAGGTATATCCATTTATGACCAAGGTTTACCAACACCTGTTGTTGGTGTTTTCTGTTCATTTACACCATTTTCTACAGCTGTTTCAATAGCTGCAACAGTACCTGCGTTATCAGCATCTAGTTTAGCTTTAACCCAACCTAGTACTTGTGTTTCAGTAAGATCAGCATAAGGCACTAGAGTATCAGGCTTAGGAAGATTCACTTCTCCTGTAGCTCTGAATGTATAAGTGCCATCAGCACCGTTAACACGATAAATTACTTTTGATACATACCCGTCTGCTAGTTCACGTTGAAGGGTGTTTACTTGCCAAGTTTTAGTAGCCATTTTAAATTTGTTTTAAATAAATTGTTTGCGTTTTAAGGTTTTGTCTTAACCACCCTCAAGGGCGGCAACTTTAGTTTCTAAGGTTTCTATTTTTGCTATTGCTTCTTTCAATGCTGCTGTAAGAATAGGTACCATTTTAGGTGTGTATACCTCTTGATAATCAGGTACAGTTTGTCCTTCTTCATTCACTTTAGTACCATCTTTAGTACCATAAGCAGCTTGTGGTATTACAGCTTGCAGTTCATGTGCAAGGAATCCTTCATTAAGAATACTTGAATCTTTACCTGGAGCATCAGATTTAAAGTTAAATTTAACTGGATTTAATTGTTTAACTTTTGTTATACCATCTGTAATGCCTACAATATTCTCTTTTAATCTATAATCAGATTGTTGAGTAATAACAACATCATTATTGGTATAATTTATAGTTCCAACTTGATTCCCATCCCATCTGAAATCTATAAATCTAGTATCAGCAATACTACCTGCAGTAATTTTATTTATATACTCACAAGCATATTCAGAATTATTTAATATTGTAAAGGTTTGAATATTATTCTGCCATGCCCAACCTCTCTCTCCTGCTCCAGTGTTATTCCAAAGAGATCCATCAGCACCACTTGATCCACCATATATATCTTCATCTACAGTTATACCACTGGAATTAGTTTTAAGTTTCTCATTATTATCATATCGTAAAGAACATGCTCCTCCAGCTGCAAATGATGCAAGAATTTCAAAGTTTAACGTACCTGTACCAGTTCGTTTATGGAATATAATCCCATCTCCGTCAGCATTAACATTGAAAACTATATTTTTACCTGAAGCAGATTCTATATAATTAGTTGCTTCATTATTACCTGAGTTAGTTTCCCCATGCCATATTTTTAGATCTTCAGAAGCACCAAGCAGAAGTTTTGTATTATCGACTGGTAGAGCTATATCACCACCATCTTTAATTCTTAAATAACTTGTGAAGTTTGTATTTGCACCTGTATCTGAACTCTGTTGGAAAGCTAAATCATTACCTGAATCATTAGCTAATATTCTATGGTGATGTGCTCCAGATTTTTCAAGATATATAGTACCTTCAGTAATCCATTCAGACCCAGTTACCTCTGTTCCACTTGAAACTGTCCTAAATTTCTTTGAACCGTCGTAATATAAATCTACAGACCCATTATGAGCAGCTTGTATATAGTACTCACTATGAGCTTCATTTGCTAAAAGAACATTAACATCAGATTTCAACCATAGATTTGCAGTTGTTGCTTTTACATAACCATTTTCTGCATCTGTATAAATTTCAAGATCTTGAGAAGCACCTAGTTGCAGCTTTTGCCCATCAACAGGTAATTTAACATCCCCTGATGAATTTATATTTATGTGTTCTGTATTATTTGTTCCTAAAATAAGTCGATTATTACCATTTGCATCTTCACCTTGAATATATGCTCTTGATGCATTTACACCCCATTGTGCATTCCAACCGTTAGGTATAGTTAGACCTCCACCAGTTAAGGTCACGCCCGATGCAGTAGTCTCAAATTTCTTTGAGCCGTCGTAATATAAAGCATTATTACCACCAGCTGTAAATCCTGCAAGAAGTTCAAAGTTTAACGTACCTGTACCAGTTCGTTTATGAAATACAACACCATTAGAATCACTGTTGACTTGTAAACATATATTCTTACCTGATGCAGCATTTATATAGTTCTGGCCTTCAGCATTTCCTGAATTAGTTTCTCCATGCCATATTGTAAGATCATCTGAACTACCAAGTTTAACTTTATAATCATCTGACATACTGATATTTCCATGAATAACAGAATGTCCAGTTGTTATAGTACCGTTTGCGTAAGTCTCTAATTTCTTTCCATTATCAAAGTAGAGTTCTACTTTTCCATTACCGACTGCATATACCATTACCTCACTATTAGCTTTATTATTTATATATAAATCATCTCCACAAATTCGATTGTAACCATCATGGAAGATTTGAAGATCATGAGCATCTCCCATTTTTATCTTCTCATCATCATCTGCTAGGTAACTACCAGTTATCGAAACATCACCAGTTACATGTATTCCTCCTGCAAGTGTTTCAAATTTTTTAACTGCATTATGATAGAGCTCTACCGAACCTCCTTCTATTGCTCTAATATAATATTCAGACGAATTTGTATAATTTCCTATTATTACATCATCATCACTTTGAATAAATACATCTGCGCCACTGGTATTCCTTAGTATTAATCCACCACTAGAACTATCTTCAACTTTACTATAATTACCAGAATGTAAGATTTCAAGATCATTACCTGTTCCAAACCGAATCTTCTCATCATCAAGAAGGTCAACAGGGGTCTTTAAACCCCTATCATCTATTTTTGTTAATGCCATTTAGCCTGCCTCCAGTGCTGCTACTTTTGTTTTCAATGTTTCTATTTCAACTATTGCTTCTTGTAATGCAGCAGTTAATATAGGTATTATTCGATCTTGTGTAACCCCTTGATAATCGGGGACTGTCTGACCCTCTTCATTGACTTTAGTAGCATCTTTAGCCCCTAGTACTGCTTGAGGTAATACAGTTTGTAATTCATGAGCAACGAACCCATCAAATGTAGATACTTTATCTTTTTCTGTAGCATCATCATTCCACTTATATCTAACAGGTTTTAACTGTTTTACTTTTGTAATGCCATCAGTGATAGATGTAATATCTTTCTTTAACCGATAATCAGAAGCTTGGACTATAACTACATCACTTCCGTTGTATTCTAGTGAACCAACAGCAGATCCATTCCACTGGTATTGCATTAAACGATTATCACTTCCAGAACTTGTATTCGTTTTATTTACATAGAAAGGCGCCCAACCAACATCGCGATCTGTGGAAGTCTGTAAAGCACCTCTAGAAGAATAATAAAATAAACCTTGACCAGTGGTGTCATCATAGAGAGTATCTGATGTAGTACCTATACCAAAATCACCAGTTACTTTCGAGCCGCCGCTATATGTCTCAAATTTCTTTGAGTTGTCGTAATAGAGTTGAACTTCTCTACCATCACCTGCAAATAGTAGCACCTCAGTATTAGCTAAATTATTTATATATAAATCATTACCACAAATACGGTTATAACCGTCATGAAAGATTTGAAGATCTGCACCATCACCCATTTTTAACTTTTCATTATCATCTGCTAGATAATGACCAGTTATTGAAACATCACCAGTTACATGTATTCCTCCTGTAAGTGTCTCGAATTTCTTTACATTATTATGATTTAATTCAACATTCCCACTAGGGTTACATTCAATATTAGTATGCCAAGAACCAGAATGTTTGTTTCCTATCTGTAGTGGACCGCCATCAGGTACACGGATTCTATACTTATCTGCATCATCATCCCCTTCATCAGCATAGAAATATAATTCACTTACTCCTCCTTCTGAGCCATAAACAGCAAGTCCTTCAGAAACAGTCGCAGCTTTCTTTATACCATTATGATATAACTCAACGGCTCCGTCATTAACGAACTTGGCTCTATATTCAGTACCAGCAGTATTTCTAAAGTTAATATCCCCTATGGAATCAATGAACATATTGCCACTAGTTACATGGTTTATATGAGCATTGGCTCCAGAATGGAAGATTCTAAGATCCGATTGATCTCCTAAGGCAACTTGACCATTATCATTTAAAGCACAATGACCATCAATAATAACTCCTGAAGAATAAGTCTCAAATTTCTTTGAGTTGTCATAGTAGAGTGAAACGGCTCCATCAGAAACAGCTGATAGCAGTGTTTCACTACCAGCAGCATTGTGGAAGTTAATTTGACTAGCATCAATACTTAACATTCCTGTACCAGAATCGACAATAAAGGAATGAGAACCAGAATGATAGATTTTAAGATCTGAACTACCTGCAGCATTTCCAAATTGACAGCCGTAGTTATCAGGGAAAAATGCATTACCACTTACTGTAACACCTACAGAAGTAGTCTCAAATTTCTTTGAGTTGTCATAGAATAGAGCTGATTCAGTGTTGGCTTGCCATTGAGCCATTTGTTCACTTCCAGCACCGTTCCTAAAAATAATTAAATCAGAGTCTATATATTGAGCATGGCTATTAGGCGATTGAATATAATTAGACGTTCCATTATGATATATCTCTAAATCTGCTCCTGCACCAACTTGTATCTTTGCATTATCTGCAAGTTGTAGAGCAGCATCTAATACTTCTATATGTTCAGCACCAACTGCATCATCTGCAATCTTTGCTCCAGTTACAGAATCGGCAGCTATCTTATCACTAGTAACTGAAAGGTTCTGTAACTTGACAGTAGATATAGAGTTATCACTTGGAGTTCCAATGTTTACTGCTGATCCGATGGTGATGATGAAATAATCAGAACCACTAGCAGGAGCAGAGGAGAAAATGATACTAGTACCACTAATAGCAAATCCTTCTGCGGGTTGGCTTGCTCCAGCATTAGGTTTCTGAATGACTCCATTGATAGAAACAATAAGCTGTTGAGCTGCATTAGGTGGTGATGAGATTGTAAATCTATAAGCTGTTCCATTAAATGTAGCTGAGTTACCACCTGTTCCACTATAACTAGATATAGTATTAATATAGAAATTACCAGTAGCTGTTACTGCTTCCCAGTTGGAAGTTGTTGAATTATAAACCATCATCCGATCATTTGACTGATCGTACCATAAGTCACCTTCATGTAAAGAAGAAGTAGGTTGATCAGTACCTACTCTATATCTTTCAGCAAAGTCATTTATATCATCAGATAATTGTTTAATATCATCTTCTTTACCTAAGATCTTATGATAATTATATGTCTGACTTGAGCCTGTAGAGCTTACCATTAAGCCTACACCAGCTGCTAATGTCTCACTGTTTAAACTAGACGGAGCATTGTTAATAGTTACAGTAGAGCCACCTACAGTCCTACCTGTAGTACTAGTACCAGAACCATTAAATACCACACCACCTGCATCAGATATAGATATAACTACACCACTAGATGGTTGTGTATTAGGGAAAGCTACTTCTGTTGCTATTACTTCAAGACCACCTAAAGGTGCAATCTGAGCAGTAACATAATCAATAACAGCTCCACTAGTTGGGTAGGCGGCATCAGTATCTGATATAGTTGTTTCAACAGACTTACCGTCACATACCGTATTAATCTCGGTAAGAGTCGCAGCAAGAGCAGTACCGCCTGCCAAAATAGATGCAGTACCTGTCTGCATACCAGCAAGCGTTGTGAGTTCAGCATCGGATATCTTTGCGGTTGTTACTGCGTTGTCTGCTATCTTTATAGAAGTAACAGCATTATCTTCTAATTTACCTGTACCAATATTTCCATCTGCTATATTTCCACTAAGAACTGTAGCTGTAGCTATTTCAACATTAGTAACAGAATTAGAAGCTAACTCTGAAGTACCAATAGCATTTGCTAATATGTGCTCTGATCTAACTGCATCATCAGCTATCTTATCTGCATTAACTGCGTCTGCTGCTATCTTAGCTGTAGTTATATTACCATCTAATATCTTAGCAGTTGTTATAGCATTATCAGGTAATTTAGCTGTTGTAACTTGCCCATCTTGAATTTTTGATGCTATGACAGCATTACTAGCTATCTTACCAGCTGTAACATTTAAGTCTACTATTTTACCTGTAGTTACTGAATCAGAAGCTAATCTAGCTTCACTTACTGAGCCACTAGCAAGTTTTTGATTGGTAATTTGATGATCACGGATATGTTCTTCATCAATAGATCCTGCTACGTAGTGTTCAGAATCAATTGTATCGTCAGCTATCTTAGCACCAGTTATAGCGTCTGCAGCTATTTTAGCTGTAGTAACTTGAGAAGCTCCAATATGAACTGTATCTATACTACCATCTACCAACTCAGAAGAATCAACAGAATTAGCAGCTAGCATTGTTGCAGTAACTGTTCCTGTATCTCCAGTCGTTACCACTGTACCAGTTACGTTAGGTAAGGTAATAGTTCGATCTGCAGTAGGATCAGTAACTGTTAAAAATGTTTCATGAGCATCTGCAGTTGCTCCTTCAAAAATGATTCTATTAGAACCCATCTTGAAGTCACCAATCATTTCGTCATCACCAAGTGTGGTCATGGCGTAATTGTCAACTTCTTGTGCAGTATAAAGAATCTGGTCGTAGTTGTTATTTAAATCTTCTGCTTTAATTGCAGAACCAGGATAAAATGTAGCCTGTTTATTATCGTTATTTGTGTCTCTAAAGATTAGAATTGTTGCCCCATTAGCTGGAGCAGTATCCATAGAAACTGTTGTAGCGTTTGGAAAAGTATATTCAGTTGTAGCTTGCGTCACACCGTCAAGTTTTACCTTTACATCGGTCTGCGCTAAATATGGAAATGTGAAGGCATAGTTCGTTGTAGAACCATTACCTGTATATGTATTTTGGGTTACAGCCATTTACGCTTATATTTAGGATAAATGGGTGGTTTTTATTTACGGATGTTCTGTATTATTTCTATTTGTTTTTCTGTTTTAAGTGCTTTGTTATAATTAGCACCTTTCAATTGTTTAACTCTTAAACGTCCTAATTGATGTAATCGTTCTAATTTTATAGCTTCTTCTTCATAACCAGGATCACTCATTAACATCTTCCAAGCATTAGATTTAGCTGAATAAAAAACTTCCTCTATAATTTCAGCATGGGCTGTATGTACAGCATCATAATGGCGACCTGATTTATGAGCTTCTTCCATTCGTAAGATAGAATCTTTTATTTCTGGATGACTCATTATTTTCTCAAGTTTAGCCTCTATGTTCTGTTGTCCCATATAAAATTGGAATTTAGATTTTAATACAGGTTGTCCTTCTAAAGACTGTCCTTCAGGACCAGTATTAAATGTTTGTTTTAAATTAATACCACTCCTCATTAACCAAGCTCTGGTTTCATTAGTACCTATATTTATAGTGAAAGGTGATATAGCATTCCATAATCTAGTTAATGGATCATAATCTTTCAATTTCTCACCATTTAAAATATCATATCTATATGGTAATATTTCACCGTTTTGAACAATATCAACCCAAAGGTTTCTATTACCAACACTTTGGAAGAATCCAGTTTCAAGTTCTCTCATACCAGGTGAAAGAAGCTTACCTATTTCATTACGCATACCTCCTAAAGGTATTTGGTTATTAACAAAATTAGCAGCGACTCTTGGATAATCAGCACCTTGACTAGTTATTAAATCTTGTAACTGTACTAAACCTGAAAGGAAAGTTTTATTAACAACATTAGCACTTAATAAATATGATACTTTACCTAGCTCATTAGAGACCCATTGTTCTCCCATGACGCCTTGAGCATCAACTACATCAGCTACAAAACTAAGCATACCATTAAATGGTTCTAATGCTTCATAACTAACATACTTATCACCAATCTTAATAGATCTAGGCTGCCATCCTTGTTGTAACCATGAGTTTCTAAGTCCTCTATCAGGAGGTCCATTACCAGTTATCTGTCCATTTAATGCCATCCAAGAAGCTGTTGCTGTTACACCATAACCTATAGCCATTCTACCACGCATAGTAGCTTTAGCTAATTCTAAATCATCAGCACTCTTAATACCATACTGTAGCATCTCAGGAGCATCCCAAGATTTAGTCATGATATCTACATGTTCCCCAATGAAGCTATTTACTATTGGTGTATACTTAGAAGTCATTTCTAAAGCATTTATACCTGTTCTAGCAAATAAGAAGAATGGTCTAACGAATGGAAGTTTATCAAATACTTCATCGAAATCTTTAGCCCAACCTTGTAGTTCTTTAGTTAGCTTAGCTTCATCAGCAGCAAACTTAGCCATTTCATCTGTGATCTGGCCATCAGCATCAAACACCTTAGTTTGGAAATCTATTTCAGCATCTTTAACTAATTTAGATAATGCCTCATCAGACATAGATAGACCTTGATCATTCATTGATTTATATACATCATTGAACGCAAGTTGTCTTAATCTACCACGTCCAATAATTTGAGAGAAATAAACATCCATAGATTTCATAACTCTTGGACCATAATTCAGCCAAGGGTTCTTATTCAATTCTCTTAAATTATCAGCTATATGAGCTTGGGCTTTTGCACCCATAGTACCATTATATTTAGTATAATTCATCATAGCATTCCATTCTGTATCTGCTTTATTCTGAATGAAACCTCTCCAACCATCTTCATTAACGCTATAAGATTGCCAATCAGCAACTGCTTTTCTCCAAGCTTCGTTACGGGCTTCTATCATCCCACCAACATTAGCCATAGCACCTCTGAAAGTACTATCATCTGCTTTACCTATACTACCTAATATAGTGGCTACAGGTCTCATAATTGTACCTATACCAGTACCTACTAATGCTCTCATAGGGGTTTTAGGTCCAGATAGCATTGAGTTGATACCCATTGTCTGCAATTCATTTAGAATAGCATTACGTTGATAACCGTCCTTACCTCTATAACCTTGAAGTTTACGTGTAAAGAACTTATTTAAGTCCTTCCAAGTCTGTTTCTTACCGTTACCTACAGCTGTAAAATGTATAAAAGATTCAAGTAAATCATCATCTAAATCATTTTGTAATAAGTGTTTAAATGTTTTAACTTCTTCAGAAGCAGCATCAGAAGCAGATCCACGAATTAATTGTTCATCTAATGTATCTTTTAACTTACCACCAGCTCTTTGTTTTCTAATTTGGAAATCAGCTAGCATAGAAGTTTCTTTTTTTAATCTAGCTATAGCATTATAACGAGCCATGATTCCATCTAATAAGGAACCTTGAGCTTTTACATCTATTTCACCAGAAACACTTAAAGCAGCTTTAGCTAAATCCCTAGATTCAAATAGAAGTTGTCCTAATATAGTATCAGTTGCTACTAATTGAGATTTATTTAATACACCTAATCCATCGACACCGCTAGAGAAATCTGAATTACTAATCAATTCATTAACAGGATCTTTAGATCTAATGTACTTTATTAAATTCTCCTCTGGTAGATCAACTAATCTACTATGACCTGATTCACTAATGAATGAATTTAAATCATTAGCAGCTTCAACTAGATCAATTTCTATAGCAGCGGCACTTTTATCACCATATAATTTTTGATAAGCTGGGCTTGCTTCTAATTTCTTAGCTAATATATCCCTAGATCTTGAGATAGTACCAGGGTTTTTATATTCAAATCTTCTGATATCAGCTTCTTGTAATGTACCTCTAGGAGAACCATACTTTTGTGTAGGATTATTTCTGATCTCTATCATATCTCTTACACCTTTAACAGGTTTAGAAGAACTTGATAAAGGTTGATTATCAGTTATATCTCCACCTTTATAATAAGCTGGATTCTCTCTTGGCACACCACTTTTTAAATCAAATTCTAATTGTTCGGCTTGTAACTCTGTAGCAGCCTGACCTTGTTTATATTGCCTACGAGACATGTCTCTATACTCACCCCAGTCCATATCAGCTTTTTCAGCATACAACTCCATTAAGTCGTTTTTTTGCTTTTTGTCTAATTTATCCCAAGGTTTGTTAGTTTTTCTCCATTCTCGTAAAGGTATTTTATCTGTACCTTCAGGTAGTGTTTTATTGAATTTACGGTGCTGTGCTTTTTCATAAGCAGATCTAGCACCTTTTTCAACTTGCCATGTTTTAACTGCATAATCTGCATCACTACTATCATCTATAGCTTTGATTAAAGGATCAGTACCAATAGCTTTCTTAGCAGCTTTCTTAGCTTCTTTAGAAAAGGCACGTAACCCCCATCCTCCACCTTCTACAGCTATATCAAAGAATGCACCTATACCTAGACCTTCACCAATGTTATACATTGATCTCATGGCTGGTGACATATCTTCTCTAGTAGCAATGGGATCTAAGATACCAGCCCATTGAGGTTTGATATCAATAAGAGTTCTAGCTAAATTAGCTTCTTGAGATTGGTTACTAATTACATCATAAGTAGCACCTTGTACAGCTGATAAACCTATACGTCCAGCTCTAGTAGCTCTAGCAGCGGTTGAGACACCCTTCAAACCCTTCATACCCCACATAACCTTACCTGTACCTACTAAGCCTCCTACAAGCTCTGTACCACCCCGTACAAACTTACCCCATTGGGTACGCATTATAGGAGTTTTATTAATAAGTAAAGGTGATTCATATTTATAAGGATCATTAGGATCGTCTGGTTGCCAGAATCTTTTATCAAATAGTTTCGGTAAAGATGCAACACTATTATAAATATCAGTAACACCACCGACTACTGCTCTACCTAGTTCGCCTTCATGTTTTCTAAATGGATGGCCTTCAGGTAGTGCACTTTTTGGACCTTTAGGCTTCTCTTGTTCTTCAATAGCCTGACGTTCTTGAAACTCAGTCTCTTCGTCATGCTCTTCAATACGTTTCTGCCTCTCATCATTACTACCATAAATGGCATTAAAGGTTTCTGAATCCATTATTATTTAGCCCCCATTAATACAGTAGAAATACCATCCATCAACATTCCTGTCTTAAGCCATGGGTATTGAGTAGCTAACATATATAATGTAGGATCTTGTTCACCTAAATCACCACCTAATAATTCATTTGTTTGCATTTGTATATCTTTTAAAGTTGCAAAATCTAAACCAAGTTTAGATATTTTAGATGGTTTCATATCGAAAGCATGAGCCTGACCTATACCAGGTATAGTAAAAGAACCTGTTGCAGACCATGATTTCAATGTACCTGATTCTGTTTCTAATTGCTTTCTTTTAACTAACTCTTGTTCCCTTTGACCAAAAAGACTGTCCATACTTAAAAGACCTGCGTCTCTAGCATCTTCTATTTCTTTAGGTGTTATATTATAAGGACCAATTGTTTTAATTGTACCTAATTTACCATTCTGTATAATTACATCAATTGGAGTATCTTTTAAGTCAGTTTTAGTTATATTTGTTGCAGGAGCAGCATCAGACCCAGTGCCATTGACAATTTCAAAATTATCTATGCCTAAACTTTGAGCTTTAAAATTAGCAATCTGGTCCTCTTGAGCTCTTAATATTGCTACTAAAGGATCAGGTTCTCCAGCTTTCTCAGCTGTTAAACTGACAGCTCTTATTGTTTTAGCTTGACTAGGGTTCTTGTTTACAAGATCTCTTAATTCAGGAGTAATGTAATATTCAAATCTATCCCATTTATTACGTTCTGGAGCCTTTATTTTATGATTGTCAAGTAATTTATCTCGAATAGTAGATGCTGATAACCTTGTATATACTCTATCTAATTCTTTAATTACTGGATGATGCCTACCTGCTAAAGCATATTGATTTATTTCTTCTGCTAATTCTTTAGAAATAGATTTTTTGTTTGATAAGAATTTATATCCAGCTTTCTCTGCTTTTTTCCCAATTTCTTTATGTAACTCATAAGCTTTTTTTTGGAAATGGGCAAATCCTCTATCTTCACCTAATATACTGTTAGTCTTTTTGAATATACCAATACCTTTCTCAATCTCTGTTGCCATTTGTGTACCTACTGCAACTACAGTTTCATGGTAGCTTCCCTCAGCATTATTTTGTAGTGCATCATGGATACGTTGATTAAAGGCTTTTCTTGCTATTTCTATTATTGTTTCAGTCTGCCAATTTCTTTTATCAGGATCAGCTATTTCACCATCTAAAGTACCAGATAAAGTATTAGAAAGTCCTGTAAAAACAGCTTTCTGCATCTCCTTATTAGTAGTATAATCGGTTAAAGTTGGTGCAACTGCAGCTACTACTGAATCGTCTAGAAATGGTGAACTATATAACCATTCTAAAGTTAAATCCCCCATCTGTCTACGGATGTCAATTAATTTATGACTATTTTCTACACTAATAGTTTCTACATTTTGAGAATATAAAGGATGTTTTGTTATATCATAACTTGTTCCAGCAGCATGACTTCCGAACCCTTTATTTATTTCTGCTTCAGTTGGTCTCCTTCCATGAACCTTTCTGAATTGCGCATACCAGGCATTAATGTTACTTTCTACCTGGTTATGTTCGAATATCTCTCTTTCAGCATCTTGTTTTTTTAAATCTTCCTTTGCCTGTAAAATAGGAGTTATATTATCTTTATATACTTCTCTAAAAGTACCTGATGATTTACGTGTTTCACCTGGTTTCAAAGGTTTAGTGCCTAAGAAAACCTCTTGATTTAATATAGTTTTTAAGGTAGGATCTTTAATCTGACCAGTGCGGACACCATGAGCAACTGTTTTTATATATGTATCTCTAAGCATAGCATTCAGATTAGGATCACCTGCAAGGTTTTCTCTCTTTATAAATCTTCCGAAAGATGTGCCTGTATTTTTATTATCAGCAGCATTTATATCATCATTAATACTTCTAACCTTACCATCATATAGATCTTTATTTTCTAGTGCTATTTGATTATGCTCTATTTCTGCATCTAAATGCTTCCACTGTTTAAGTAGGTGTGGTGTAGCATGTAATCTGAAGAATTTATCATCTATATCTTCAAATCCATTACTTACTCTCCAATGTTGAATCCAAGCTCTTTTAAATTCTATTCTTTCTTTCTTACTAATTTTTGTATCTGGATTTAATAATTGAGAGAAACAAGTTATATTACCACTAGTTAGCGTTTTATTAATACAAACATCATTAGGTTTATTAGGATCTTTATTCCCTAAAACAGAACGAATACTATTTGCAGCTTGAGAAGCAGAGTTTGTAAGCATTAAAGCTTTAACTGCTTTCATTACTCTAGCACTTTCACCTACATGCTGTTTTACATCTATTGAAGTCAGATGCTTTAGATATTTATTTCTCGCAGCATTTTGGAGACTATCAGTAACTTCTAACGATAGATCCATCTTTGATACTACGTCAAATTCTTTCAAATCTAACGGCATACCACTTACAATAGAACTAGCAATACCTTCTATTCTTTTTTCTTCAGCAGCAGCTACTTGACCTACAGCTTGAACAGCTTTAGGTATTAACGCCCAAAGATCTTTTCTATTTTTCTCTTGCTGTTCAGCTTCTTTTGTTCTTAATGCCGCATTATCTATCTCTGTTTGGTAATTCCTTAAAGTGGCTTTATTGAATTCTTCTTGCCAATCCATAGAAAAGTCATGCTGAGATTTTCTCATGCTTGCTTCTTTTCTAGTATTGTCTTTAAAGTGTTCTAATTGAGATGCCTGGTTTCTTTCTAATTGCCCTTGAACAGCTTGCATACCTTGTAAGGTACGGTTACTTTCATTTATAAACTTTTGAGTTTGATCAGGGACTTTGATAGGATCGAAACCACGCCTTCTAGAACTTTTTTTAAATGAAAGTCGTGCCATGATTTTTAATAATTAATTTACCCGAATAGCATAGTACCTATACCAATCGCTAAGCCGATAGGACCAGCTCCTATTGACATCAGACCAGTAGTACCACTAGCCCCGAAACCTGCCATACTTGCCATACCTGCTGCACCTAATCCAGCTACAGCACCACTAAGTGCTTTCTGACCGAAAGTTGGTCCCATGTTTGTAGGCATTGCACCTGCTATAGGTATTGGTGCTTTTTCTGGTTTTAAGACATCTTGATATTCAGCTGTTGGTAATGCTTCAGGTTTTGGTATTGCATCATCTGGTAAATACGTTGGTTTTATTTGTGAGAATGCATCAGCAGCAAGGTCAGCTTCTAATTTCTTCAAAGCTATTTGTTCTTTATCTAATTCTGCTTGATCTAATGCACTATCTAAAGTAGCTTGGATAATATCAGAATTCAATTGATATTCGTTTTGACCTTTTATTGTTTCTAAATCAAATTTAGAGAAATCAAGTCCAGCTGCATATTGAGCTTGATTCATTTTATTCTCAATTTGTTTAGTAGATAAATTAGTAAGTTCAGTTACACCTAATAATGAATCTCTAATTTTATCAACATTTAGCTCTGTTTTAGCACCAGCCATTTTTAAATCATGCTCAGCACCTTCTAATGTTAAACCAGCTTTTTGTACAGCATCTAAACTTTTTAAATCTATTTCTTGAGAAGCTTGTGCTGCTTTTTGTGTATCATATAATCTTGTTTCTTGTAAAAGTTTAGCTGTTGCTTCAGCTTTTTCTTTACCAAAAACCAGCTCTTGAGCAAGCATTGTACCTTGACGACCTATTGCAGCAACAAAAGCTTGCTGAGCTTTAGCCTTAGATCTACCTGCTCCTCCTCTAGCACTAGCTGCACCAACTTGTTGTAAGTGTTTAATAGTATTCTCTTGATCAGTAAAGGCTGCTTTAGATCTCATTTGATCTACATCTCTTCTTAAAGCCTCTACTTGATATTTCGACTTACCAGTTTTCTCACCTAAATCTCTCATGATACTTGATTTATCAAAAGCATTTTTAGCTTCTTTTGTTAATAAATCTTGTGATACTGCAGCTTTGGTAAAACCTGTTTTTGTAGTTTTATCTGATAAGTCTAACTGAGCACTTGCTGTATCAAATTTACTTTGAGATACTTGTTGACCGTAATCAATTATACTTTTATCTAGAGAGTATTCTAATTCAGCTTCTGTACCTTCTAAATCAAGTTGTGTTTTTGCTCTATCAATTCCTAATGCACCAGTTTGTGCATATAGATCATCTATAATACCTTGACTTTTAAAAGCAGCATCTATGAAAGCTTCGTCAGATGCTTTATCTACTTCTTTAATTGCGGCTCCAGAAGCTATCTGATTAAATGCTTTTTGTGAAGCTACTTGACCTTGGTTTTTTGTATATATCTGATCTGCTATACCCTCTTGGTGATGCTTCACCTTCATATTGTAATCATATTGATCTGTCGCAGCTTTATCTTTATAAGCTTTTGCAGAAGCATCATTCCTCTTAGCTATTTCTACAGCTTGTACTTGATAATCATATTGCTGCCAAGCAGTACCCCTATGGGTTTGATCATTCTCTGTAATAAGATTACCGTCATCATCTACATCACTATTTAATGTAGCTAAATCTTCGTCTGTAGCCCAAGTATGATAATATTGGGCATTATTATATTTATCTTGTTTTGCGACTTGTTCTCTTTGAAAATTTAGACTAGCTTGACTACCACCACCACCTGACATAATTTATTCTCCTAAATTTTTTTTGAATAGTTTGCGTATTTTTTCAGAGACAAATTTCATTTTATCTGGACCTTGTGTTAAAAGAGCTACAATAGGTACAACCTCATGATGAGTATCTCTCCACACATGCCCGTAAATTTGTTCTGTTTCATCTCCCTTCTCCCAAACATTAGCTGCCATCCATGCGTTATACATCGATACATGTTGGGAAACAAGAGTATCTTGAAATTCGCAGAAAAAAGGATTAAAAGGAAGTTCAACCAATAAATACCTCACAGCATCTAAAACTTGCTCATGAGATATTTCTTGATCTTTATCATATAAATCATCTACAGTACGAGATATACACATAAGTTTCCATAAATAATCAAGAGCATGAGGATCTTCTCCAGCTGCATCTTTTATTATTTCTATAGTATATTTTGTGAATACATCTCGTTCTTGTTGGGTGGTCATTAACTAGGTTCTCCTGTAAAATCTTGGTGAATAGTACCCTTCCCACATCATACCAATTAAAGAAACTGGGAAAGGAGACTCACTAGAAACTTTTACATTGAAGTTTGTATTCTTTTGATGAATGGGTAGAGTTAAAACTGATTGATCGCTTAACGGTACATCGTTAGCTAAGTAGAAGTTAGCACTAGGAACAGGTTTAACTTCTGTGTATTCTGAAGATCCATTTCTAGCTAGTTTAAAGTTAAACACACCAGATAAACCTGTAGAGAATTTCATTCTTGCTACAGTTAGCGTTGAAGTGTAATCAGCTGTACGTCCTTCAGGATCTAATCTATAATATATAGTAGGTATACTTACATCGTATTTATATTGATAACCAACAATAACTTTACTAGCTACACTAGTTAGATTTTTAAATGGAACTTTAAAATAAGTACCAGTACCATCAGTAGCTATTGCAGGTGTTATAGTAAATCCAGATTCTACATAAGTAGGGTTAGTTAAATCTGAAGCATCACTACCAATCACCAATACAGGTGTTAAATTATTATCATTTGTAAATGGTATATAACATTTAGAGAAAGGATTTACAGGATCAGTTTGATCATAAGCTACAGAACTAGCTGTTGCATATAGATCAACACATGGATTCATCTTCTCTCCTTGAGAATTAACAAGAATTGTTTCTTCTGGAGTTTGGTTAAGACTTGCACTAAGTAATGTATATTTACCACCTTGAATAGTAACTGTATACATAACATCTGAGTCTACAGCTAATGTTTGTACAGTTCCAGGTGCTTGCCATTTAAACCATGATTGCATTACATCTCTTTGTCCATCACTATATGTCCTATAGAAATATATATCAGACTTTGTAGGTCCGTACATAGCAATAAAGGAATTCTGAGGACTAGCTAATATATCTGTAACTGTTGCTGGTATATATTCTGATACTACTCTACCAATGTCTAACACTTGAGGGTTCATTTCTTGACCCGATGTTTTCATTTGGAAGATCCTAGTATAACCAGGAGTCTTACTTAAGAATATAATATTAGTACCATTATCTACAGGATCAATATCAATATCCATCTCATAGTTTGAGATACCACGTATAATAGTGGTAGTAGGTGTAAAGATACCACCAGGTGCATACATCAAGAACTGCTGATTCTTACTGAATAGGATTAAACCCTGTGCAGTTGGTAGGACACCTGTAAGTAGTGTTGGTCTAATACTTGAAGTACTTAAATCAACTGGGTCAGAAGCTATCTGTGTCATTGCTGAGACATGATAGAAGTTATAGAACTCGTTAGTCTGACTCATTGAAACATTATCATCTACTAAGAAACCTAAACGGCTGCTCTGGAAGAATGCTTGTTGAATCTTTTTACCTACAAAACTAGGATGTGAGTTAGTTGTATCATCACCTACTAATCTATTTATCCAAGTAATTGGTCTAAAAACAAACGTATTAGTTGAACTGTTAAATAACTCATGTGGCATAGTTGCAGCTGTTAAGCCTGGAGACGCATCAGGAGCTATATATTCTTCCCAATATCCAGTACCAGATACACCATCATCAGCTATAAATCTTGAATAATAACTATCTTCACTAGAGCTAGAAGTATTTAATATTTTTACTTCTCTATGGTGTTTAGATCTATCAGGTAAGGAGCTTACATTTGCTACTTGGTTTTGGAATGTATCCAATCTTTCATTATCAGCACCACCTTTACCAGATAGTGTGAAAGCTACAGTACTAGATATTTCTAATGATGTGTCTAATCTTGTAACAGTTAAATTATTGAAATCACCTGTCCATCCATCTATATCACTTTTAAGATCTGTAAGGATAGCGTCTGCACTAGCAGCATCTGGTGTTGTATAAGTAGCTGTGTTAGTTGTGCTACCTATTTTAATAGAAACTGAATAAGTGGTATTAGCAGTTACGGCTCTTAGTCTTACTGTGCCGACCTTGTTAGCAGTAAAGGAGGGTGCAGCTTGAGCTGTAACTGTTTTTAATTTATTTGTTATTATTGTAGTATCTTGTACAGTTAGGATATCATAATCCTTAGGTTTTGTACCTGTTAAGTATGATGTATTGCTGGATGAATCATAGGTAACAGTACATACTGCTCCAGATGTTGCATTCCAAATACTTATAGCAGTACCTTTAATTACTCCTATGTATTTTTCATCACCATCTCTATGTATATAAAACCACTTACCATCAGTGTAAGCAGTTGAAGATCCTAACTCTTTAAGGAATTTAAAACCTGGTCTTTTAGTTAAACCAAAAGTAGGGTCAGGATAAGCGTTAATACATTCAGTTAATTGTCCAGGTAGTTTTTTAGTATCAGGTTGTTTTGAGACTCCACCTAAATAGTTAGAGACTGTTTGTGTAACATTAGGCATTATCTTTGTAAGGCTGTATAAGGTTTGTAACTGGTATAGTAGTTACCATCTTTAGGATGACCAAAGAATGTGAACTGCCCTTGATTGCATTCATATTCTAATGCCATAGATCTGCAGTATGCTTCTCTTTGTAGGTTCATTTGATATAAATTGTTATCACCTACAATTCTACTGATAGTAATAGAAGCTGCTTTACTTACAATATAATCCTGTATAGGTCGTGGTAAATCTACCCAGTCAAAGAACCATACTACATCGCAATCTACTTTCTCTGTAAATGTATAAGTATGTTTTACACGATCATAAAGTTTACCATTACGACGTACAACATTCTTATCTTGATAATCTTCTTCAGTTGATAGATCTATTTGTATTATATTATTAGGTATTAATATCTCATCATCTGTATTAGGGGTGAAGGGGTAGCAGTATTCTTTATTGAAAGTCCAGCCTTCAGATTGGATCTCCCTTGACACCTGTAATAATGTATCGTATGCAATCGCAACGTCTGGGTTGGTTTGATCGAGAGTTGTTACAGGTGCTTGACCAACTGACGCTAATATTTCATTGACCGCTGGTAATTCTGCTGCAGCGTTAGTGGTAGGAATAGCCATAATTAAGTTATATTAATAAAAAAAAGGGAGTCCGAAGACCCCCTTATAAAA
>VTLG01006889.1_pt1 | contig 23029 bp, 36 predicted proteins | sample 4694571 | NCBI WGS metagenome assembly VTLG01 (sample SAMN12604809, study PRJNA352737) | marine metagenome | biome: ENVO:00000447; feature: ENVO:00000209|ENVO:00000569|ENVO:01000036; material: ENVO:00002151; isolation source: viral sequences binned using virsorter ...
GAGTATCCTTTGCGTCTTTACACCCAGTAACGACCGTTCGTGGTCGATTCATGTTGATCATGAGATCGGCAATACAATCGTAATTTTCACCGTTATACATGTTAAACGTTTTTGATACATTCTCATCGTAAATGTGAACTTTGTTTACTTTTTGTACACCGTATGCGATTTTTAATGTGGGTGTACAAACATTGACAATACCGAACGACATTTTACTTAGTATCATTCGTTTCTTTTAAATAACTTTCAATCCCATGCACGTGCCATACTCGAATCTACAGACCATGGGTACGTAATATCACCGTACCCTATAATGTTATACGCATCAATGTTCATGCGATTACATTTGGTACACACGTCGAAACTATCGTCTATAATTGAATCGAGTGCAAGACTACGACAAATTTCGTGTTTTTCGATTTCGTGATCCGTATAACTATTGGTCATGATAAGATCGTCGAACGTATTTGGGAACCAGTACCTTAACCACTTTTCAGTCTGATCACGCGCGTAACTTTGGCGACCTGTGACGACATACATTTTATCGGCGTAATCACGTAAATGACCCATTTGTTTACACGTTCCCTTTATCGGTTTAAGTTTTGCAAACGCCTCTGATTCGTAAAAGTCATGGACCATGTTACGCGATTCGAGTTCTGTAATGTTGAACATATCTTTATAAACATACGCGTACTTTTTTGTGGTCGGCATTTTGTAACCACGGAACTTTGCCATAGGTTTAACGAACGAGACGAGAACTTCGTCGATATCAATAGCAACTCTTTTCATTTAAATTATACTATAAAAAAAAATAAAACTGTGTTTTTTGTTTTTAAAATTTTTATTCAGGTATAGTAGAGAATGGCGGATAAAATACCCGTCGTCGACTATAGCCGAATGGAACGACTCAAACCTCCAGAAAACACAGTTATACCTCTAAACGCAAATACACTGTGTATATTTTTAATAATCGCGACTGTTATTGGTTTGTACAAACGCCACGTCGATATTAATAAAGACCGCGAACAACGTCGTATTTGATACACTCGTTAGGGTTTAAATAAACGTCACGTTTCATGAGTTTCCTGAGTTGTTTATCTGGAATACTTGTTTTTTCCAAGTACGTTTTCTTAACCATATCCATGAGTTTATCACACATTTTCATCTCGTCCTTAACTTCCTCGTATTTTCCCCAAAACCCGGTCGTGGATATTTGGTGTATGAGAACGTGTGCGTTTTTACCGATAAGACGTTCGTGTCCGCCCAAAAGGAGGAACGTTGCCGCTGAACCACATTCGCCTTGTGCGATGGTGATGACCTTAACGCGAGATTTTTCGAGTATGTTCATCGCACTTAGACCCGCGAACAAATCACCTCCTCCGCTACAGACGTGTACGCGTATAACTGGTTCGTATCCTATGAGTTCCGCTTTTTGTTTAAGAAGTTTAATTTCGAGTTTCTTAAATTCTTCTATAAATTCGAGAATATCATCGTCTGTGATTTCTCCATAGTATAGAATTTCGTTACCAATAACGCGAGTGATTTTAAAATCGTCCTCTTCATCCGTGTTAGTGGTTGTAGACATTCTTTTATTGTTTATTTTGATATTTCTTCTTTAATCAACTTTTTTATTTTTGTAACTTCGCGTTGTTTAAGCTTATTTTGTATACCTAAATGATTCATAACATCAAAATCTTGCGGTGTTAGATTATATTTTTTAAACATAGATACGTCTCCCTTTTTAGCATATTCGCGAAGAACCATAAACTCGAAATGTTTCATTTTTGAACGTGATCGAAACTGTATACCCCGTATTTTCTGGTCACGCATTTTTTGGTTTCCAAACTTGGTCCAGCATTTACCTGGACGTATTTTTTCGTGGTCTATCGGTTTTGTAAAATACATTTTGGGTATTTTTATAGCGTGTAAAGTAAAGAATGGCATTATATCCCAATCACCCTTATATAATTCAACGTCGTATAAATCTGCATCTGATATAGAAATTGTTATTTTATCGGCATTATCGTTTATAGCATCTGGAAAATTTTCCTGTATAGCTGCCCATACATGTCCATGTTCCTGTAATGTATCACTTATGTTTATAGGGTCTTCGTTACATAAAACATCCTGTACTATTTCTTTGGGTGTTTTAAATATATCTTTTTCGGAATGAAAATCGAGGTAATAAAAAAAATTGTGTATATTTCCGTTACATTTTTTTGCGGATATGGAGCAGTTTGGGTGCATTGGTTTAAGTTTCATTATATCATCGGGATTACGTTTTGGTATAATTAAAGTAACGAAATTATCCAATAAATACATGCTTTTTGATGTTACTATTAATGGTTTTTTCGTTAATTTATTTCCTTCACAGACTCCTTCTATTATATTTTTGTATATGTGTATATCACTTTCGTAATCCTCTATATACGTGTACATATCTGAATTTTTAATGGTATGTAAAAAAATATCCTTTTTCCTAAGGGGTTCGTCCCATATTTCTATACTATTCGTTTCGTCAAAAATCTCGTTTATTATAAAACTTTTACCGCATCCAGACGGTCCGCATAAAAAAACGTTTTTACCATTTTCTATATATGTTCGTAACGCGTTAATTTCGCGTTCGTGGAGCGATATATTCTTTTTCTTTTTTTCTTTTTTTATAACAACGAATGAATCCATGTCAAGTGGGGAAGAAGAAGATGATCTTACTACTCAAGCGTTAGATATGTTTTTGGAAAATGGTACGCTTCAAAAACGTATAATAGATCCTTTTAAGCGGAAAATATTTCCTTATCTAATGTGTATCGGTTTCTTTAACTTAACGATGTTTGTTATGATTGTTTATCTTGCGAATCGTCTTTCGGAGATTCTGTAACAACTTCCATGAGTTCAGTTCTCCTTCGTAACTCTTTCATTAAATCACCTTTCAAACTTACAAGTCCTTTATCTTTTAAATCTGAAATTTCATCAGCACGTTGTTTTTTACCTTCTATATCAGCTTTTATAGTTTTCTTTGCGTTTGTAACATTACCCCGTATTTCATCGAGTTCCTTTTTTAGTTCTTTCTTTGCAGTACCTCCTACTGCATCTTTGAGTTTTGTTATTATTGTATTTTCTGCTATAGCCTTAAAAGGTGTTATTGGTTGGATATGCATGATCTCCGGTTTGAAAAATGCATTATCATCTGGAAATTCTTTTTCAAAAGCGTCTATTATATATTTAGGTACGTTTGGGGACTGTTCTATTAAACGATCGTATTCTGTGCGCATGTTTTCGATCATGTTTGTACCATTTTGCGTTCTTTCTGAAAGTGGTAATGTTAATTCGAGTCGAATAGTTCTCGAAACTTTACCGTATTGGACAGACGCAACGCGGTGACCTTCCATGAGTTCGTTTATTTTAAGAAACTGCATTATTGTCGTTGCGATGGCAGTTATAAGGTTCAAACCACCAATCGCGGATGGTACATACGGTTGTACTGTAGGAGGAAATGTTTCTTGAGCAAAGTTTGCTGTACCTGTAATAGTACTTACTATTATAAGAGGTATTGTAAATTTCATACTTTGATTCTTGTATGAACAATACGCCTGATAATGCATGTACCTATAACAGGCGGCGGCTTCGCCCCAAGACTTGAGTATCTTTTCCTGTTGTGGATGCCATATTTTAGGCAGTTTCTTTTCTTCGTTCATACTAATAGAGATGAATATTATATTCTTCATTCATTTATTGTTTCTTGTAACAATGCTTGTTGTTCCTTTCATGAAGAATAAACAAAACCTCGAATTTTACTCACTTTTGGTACCTTTTATCTTTTTCCACTGGTCAGTAAACGATGATTCGTGTGCTTTAACACAGATAGAAATGGCTGTAACCGGAAAAGATAAGGAGGAAACGTTTTTTGGGCGGGTTGTTGGTCCAATATACAAAATGGATGAAACGGCTGCAAATAATTTACTTAAAAGTATATTATTCTTTTTGTGGTTATTTGTTCAGTTTCGTTTAAATCGGATTGATTTTTCACCACTTTATAAATTGAAGAAAAAATCTACGTAAATATAAATGAAGATTACGAATAAAAATAAGACAAAAATCTTAATTGCTACTGTAATATTACTTATTGCACTTCTCGTATATCAAATATATAATCCTATAATTATTAGGAAAAGAGAAAAAGTTCCAATAAAAGTCGAAGTTCCAGTACGAGTTCCAGTACGCGTCCCAGTCGAGACAGAATATAGAGATCCACCAATCAAACAATACAAACCCGGACATGTCCAACAAATGGGTATATTGATGGGTTCGGATGATGAAACTTTACCTTTATACGGTAAAGAGGTTCGTGGGAGACGCGATAGGTACCATTATTATACGGTCACACCAGGTGATCAGAAATACCCGCTTCCTATTACACATAATGCACGTGATTGTATGGAAGATATTGGATGTCAAGAATTTTATGGTAATGAAGACGTTTCGGTATTAGGACAAACGGGTTCATTCCAGGCTAAAATGTATAGAACGGACAACTTTTTTTAGCTTAATAAAATATTATTGGTTAATATAAATGAAGATTGATTCATTAAAAGCCGAAGCGAAACGACTCGGTATTCGCGTAACAAAAAAGATTAAAGGTAAACGCGTACCGTTAACCGAAAAGGAACTTGATATGAAAATTCAAAGACGACAAGCACCGGCTTTGGAAATTCAGGTTCGAGAGACAAAAAAACTTTTACGTACGTGTAAATCTTTATTCAAAACCATATCTGGTTCTAACGTACCTTTACCAAAGGCAAAACCTTCGAAAACAACATTGACACCAGTCAGACGTGCACCAGTTCCACCTCCACCTCCACCTCCGCCTCCACGTCCCATGGTACGTAACCCTCGCGCGAATTTGATGACTGCTTTGAAAGCGAACCTTAAAAAACGCGGTATTAAAGAAAAACTAAACCAAATTTCTTAGTCATTGTTTTTTTAGCACTTTCCATAGTAGGTTGGCTCCAAAGAAGCCAACGTGACCAAAACCCTGCCGTATAGATACCTGTTTTACCCCAGTTTTCTGTATCGCTTTTAGTAACATCGAGCATGTTTACGTGAACAAGTTTAGGATCGGTTTGTTTTTGGACCATATGTGGGACGAACCCACCGTGTCTCGTTACGTAAGAACGCATACGCATAGGATTTTTGTGTAGTGTATAGTCTGAGTATCCCCTTGCACCAAAATCAACGAACCGTCCGTTTTCAAACGTGACGCGGAACTTTTTATCGAGTCTTGGACTCTTTTTTAAATGAACTCGGGTCATTTATTATAAGTTAATATTTTTATAGTACGAATATGTATTAATCGTCCATTCTATACTGGAGTAAATTGATTATGTCTAAGAAATAATCGAGCGATGCATCTATGAAATCACCACCGTAATTCTTTTTTAAGATATTGTTCGTATCAAAAACAACAAATAAGGCAAATAGTAACGACCCTATCTTTGCGTATTTCTTTTCACCGGGGCTAAAGAGTCGCGAGAGTATGAGCGCTAAGAGACCGAAGAATAAGAGTACACCGAGCGGTCTTAGATCGAACCCGAATTGGACGCTAAGAAGACCAAGTATAAACATACCTATGAATATAGTAACGACCTCTAAAAGTGCCTCTTTTATATTAGCTTGTGGCGAAAGGTAAGCACCCATGAGAATCGATATGATCGTGAATAGACCAAACTTAAACGGTAAACTTAATTTAGCAAATACGAGTACTAAAAATAAACCTATTAAAAGGAGTAAATTAAACAGTGCATTTCTGGCCATGAATTCGCTATAATTTGGACTTTCTATGACGGTTTTTGCGGATTGGTAGGCGACGAGACCCTGGAAAATAAGGTTTGCAAATACGGCACTCATGAAAGGTGCTTTTTCCTGTAACGCGTTCATTTATAATTCATCAAGATAATTTTCACCGCGACGTTTTCTTTTTATTAAAACAATTCCGAGCGTGAGTGATATTAACCAACACTGAAATTGTGAGAATCCGTAAGGCTCTTCGATCATAAACATTTTAATTATATAGTATACTATTTATAACTTTATCTTGTTTTGTAATCTTGTGAGCGTGTAATGATGGTATAAGTGTACACCCGATAAGAATAAGGATATGTATACTGCTGGATTTTGTCTCGCGCGTTTATCAAGTAGTACAAGTACGGCTAATGATAATGTTACTACAGTAGGCATGGTAAACAAAAAGAATTGAACATCGGTTAAATTTGCATTTTTTTCGGGTTGGGAATCCATTTATTATAATTAAATATTTTTTCTAAAGGTGTTTTCTACAAACAGCCCTATACATTTCAGTACCACCTATGAGTTCAACTTTATCGCTATTAACTATACGTTTCGTAAAAGGTCCGTGTGTTCCATCCATACATTCCATACACATGGCTGATAATTTGAAAACTTTATCGGCAAGTGGTATACAATCTAAAATTTCGCCTATTTTTTCCTGTTTATAATCACCGTCGAGACCAGTTAATATAATTGTTTTACCACGTTTGAGTACTTTTTCTACAAAAACTTTTAACCCTATAAAAAACTGTGCCTCGTCTATGGCTATTACATCCACGTCTTGGTAATTGAGTTCGTTTAGGTCATTTGTTTTTATACAATCAAATTTCATGTTATCGTGTGTTCGTAGAACGTGTTCTGCACATCGTGTATCTTTACACGAGTTTATGACGAGTATACGTTTTCCTATAACCTCGTACCTTTTTAAACGTCGAACGAGTTCGGACGTTTTACCCGAAAACATGTTTCCCATTATGATTTTCAAACTCATTATTAATTAGTATTGAACTTATATTTTTAAATATAATGTTAATATAATATAGAATGTATTTTAATACATATGTTATAAATTTGGATTCGCAAAAGAAACGGTACGAGGTTCAGGAAAAGAAACTTAACGAGGTTGGTATATATCCTACGCGTATAAGTGGGTATATGTACGATGACATTAGTGAAATTGAAATAAAAAAACATTTTGATTTTATTTTTGGAGTCGATAGTTTTGCGTCTAGATCTGCTATTGGGTGTACGTATAGTCATATACAAGCACTTAAATATTTTTTAGATAATGATCCTTATAACGTTGCTTTAATAATGGAAGACGATGCATTTCCTTTATTTACTAACGTTGCTCACTTGGAAAAGAAACTTGATAATATAGATTGGGATTATCTAAGTTTACACTGTGATGGTATATGTCCTAAAACAAAAGATAAAAATACTAAGTATTCGGGGTCGACAGCGGCATATTTTATTACACGTGAAGGTGCACAAAAAATAATAAACCATAAGCATTCAACGCACATTGATATGGAGACAAATGGTATTAAAAATTTAAATAAAAAGGTTGATTATAAAAATTCGTTTTGGACGGATGAAGATAATATAATGGGAGGTGAAATAAGTACGAATAGGTACAAAAGGTATTGTCCTCAAATAGTAGAAGACTTAACAAAGTATTTGTATAATAGGGGTGAAAAAACGATATGTCATACTAAAGATTATGGTATAATTCGTATTCCTATTATCGGGTATAATGTAACGAATGGGGATGTATTTTTTATTCAAACGGTTATACTTTTGATAATTTTATGGATAGTTGTGAGACGATTAAATAAATTAAAGAAAGTTTGAGTATATAAATAAAACATAATGCCGGAAACGCTTCAAATTAAACGATTAACACTAGATGCAACTTTACCGACGCGCGCGTCCCCTGGTTCAGTTGGATACGATTTATATAGTTTAAACGATTTGGTTATTCAACCAAATTCTAGGGATATTGTGAATACGGGTATATGTGCAACTATACCTACGGGGTGTTATGGACGCATAGCGCCGAGATCGGGTTTAGCGGTAAAATACGGAATTCACGTCGGCGCGGGTGTGATTGACCCTGATTATACGGGTGAACTTAAGGTCTGCTTATTTAATCTCGGATCAGTTCCGTTCGAAATTAAACAAGGGGAAAGAATTGCTCAGTTAATTTTGGAAAAATGTTTAACGCCTCTTATTCAAGAAGTAGACGAGTTAAAAAAGACCATGCGTGCGAATAGAGGTTTTGGGTCTACGGGTACACTGTAAATGTTATTTTCTTTTAAGCTGATAAATATGTTCTACTATGACAGTTGAACCAAGTGTAGTTAATATAATGTTATCGTATTCGAAGCCATAATATACAACAATAGCTCCCCATATAAACGCAAGTAAATCTGTAATAGGTGCTGCCATATAACTACAATTTGATTCTGTTGGTATTGAACTTTCCATTATCTGGTAATATATAGTACCTAGTAATATAGAAAGTAAAATAGCCTGAGTATGCATCTTATATTATTACTTATCAAATTAGTTGCCAAATGCGACGCCACCCATACCATTCTTAATTCTGAGAATGTTATAGTTGACACCGTATGCGCGAATAACATTAACACCACCACCACCACCGGCATCTGAGCTTGGTGTGTTTATGGTTATTTTTGCAGTATCGATACGCGAAAAGTTGAGCGTACCAGTTGGTTGCGATTTATTCATCGTAAGACAGAATGGCCATGATGTGACTGGTTCTTCGTCGAGTACATCTGGGAGCACGGAACAGTGTCTCGTAGGAACAACTTTTTGGTGGTATACGTATGACATATTTTCGGAAAGTGCTGTACCATTAATGTATAAAGATGCATCGGTGAACGAATATCTCGTTGCTGGTGTACTTGCCCCCGAACCGTCATTACTCGCGGCAATGTGAACGGCCTTAACTGGGTGGTTAAAGTACGTAAGATCGACCGACGTATCCGTTTTAGTCATGGGTTGGAACTGTGTTTGTGTAATGAGAATTTCGTGTTCGTTATTCGCGAAGAATTCGCGTTCGGCTGTGTCGAGGAATACATACGACGCGTAAGCTTTTATGGTTGGTAATGCGGATGCACCACTTCTAAATTTAACTTTAATTTCAACTTCGTGGTATTGGAGCGCGACGAGTGGTAACGCTTTTGTCCAATCTTCACTAAAGAAGAATGGGATAACGTACGCATTTGTACATATATTTGCACCTCCATCGGCTGTGGTTGTAGCAGCAGTTGCCTTTGCCTGTGATTCGTTATAGAGAACGTTATGCACGCCGGCGACAAAAAGGGAATCCAATTTGCACACTTCTTGACCGCCGATCCAAAGTGAGAAATCGGTTACTGTAGTATCATCTTTGGAAAAGAGACCTTTGGTACCGTCTTTGTTGATTTCATCACCTTCAAGCCAAACATAGCTTAAAAGATCCCCCTTGGACTTTATTGGAATAGATATTTCATTACCCGCACTCGCCGAACCGATAAAATCGAGACGTTCAGGTTTAATTGCAAAGTTTGTGTGACGTTTATAGTTTTGTCTGAAGAAAGAGACTTGTGGGTCGCCTGTGATGTACACATCTTGGGCACCGACCGATACGAGGTCAATCAAAGCAGCTGACATATTTTACTAATATACTATATTAAAAAAATTGAGCATTAACGTAATAAAAGACATGGTTGTTTTTCAAGCTCTTACCTGGGAAACTGAAGACCGAGATGATGAGCATTTGATACACATTTTCGGTAAAACGAGCGAAGGCCAATCTGTGTGTGTAACAACTGCGTTTTCGCCGTACTTTTTTATAAAACTTCCTACGGATGATTACGAAGTACACGCTGAAAACTATTTTAAAAGTATTCGTCGGGCGTGTCCTGGTTTACAAATGAGTTACGAGACCCAAACGTCTATGGACGTTTGGGGGTTTCAGAATAGTAAAAAATTCTATTTCATGAAACTAATGTTTCAAACGTTAGCGAATCGACGTAAGGTTGGGTATTCGCTTAAACAGTTTCTGAAGGTATATGAACAAGCACCCCCGAGACTTGAAGGTGAACCGTACGAGGAACCTAATTTTGAGTTTGTAAAGATGAAACTATACGAATCCAATTTGGACCCGGTCCTGAGGTTAATGCATATAACGGGTATTCAGTCTACTGGTTGGTTAGATTCGGGGGAAATGTGTTCTAAAGCAGAGTATGCAAACACTGATATTGATATATTATGTAAAAACTGGAAAGATTTAAAACCGATAGATAAACCTGAAACTGCACCATTCGTAGTTGCGTCTTTGGATATCGAGTGTAATAGTTCGACTGGTAAGTTTCCTGATGCAGAAATACCCGGTGATTGTTGTTTTCAAATAGCTATTTCTCTGTGTACGTTTGGTACCGATATACCTTACGATAAAACGTGTTTTTGTTATAAGAAAACGGATCCTAATTTGGAAGAATGTAACGTTTTGAGTTATGATTCTGAAAAAGAAATGCTCGAGGCGTTTGGTACGTATTTAGTACGAATGGATATCGATATAATTACGGGATGGAACATATTTGGTTTCGATATGGATTATATAATGAAACGTGCAGATATGGTTGGGTGTTCTATTGGATTTTACGAAATGAGTAAACTTAAGGGGTACGAGTGTAAAATGAAAGTTAAAAAGCTTTCATCGAGTGCCCTGGGAGATAATGAATTGAAACTTTTACCTATACCCGGTCGATTCATTTTTGATTTATTCCACGAGGTTAAAAAAGGGTATAAACTCGATTCGTATAAACTCGACAACGTTTCTAAATTGTACCTGGGTGATCAAAAAATAGATATGCCCGCGAAGGAAATGTTTGCGCGTTTTAAGGAGGAAGATCCTATTAAGTTACGTGAGGTCGCTGAGTATTGTATTAAGGATACGTTATTACCACATAGATTATTGTCTAAGTTATGTACACTCATTAATCTTTTGGAAATGGCGAAGGCGACATGGGTTCCCCTGTGTTACTTGGTAGAGAGGGGTCAGCAAATTAAAGTGTTTAGTCAATTAACGAAAAAGGCTCGGGAAATGGGGTACCTCGTTCCGACTATCGAGTGGGGCCAGGGTATTGTTGATGGGTACGAAGGTGCGACCGTACTCGAGGCTCAAAAAGGGGCGTATTATACCCCAATAACCGCACTTGATTTCGAGGCACTGTATCCTTCTATAATGATGGGACACAATTTGTGTTATTCGACACTTATTATGGATCCTGTATACGAAAATAAGAAATTGTATCCGGATTTGGTGATTGAAAAGTTTGGTAATTTTAAGTTTGTACAAAACGTACCGAGTCTTATTCCGAGTATTTTATTGGAGCTTAAACAGTTTAGAAAACAGGCTAAGAAAGATATGGCAAAATCGACAGGGTCTCTAAAGGAAATGTATAACGGTAAACAATTAGCGTATAAAGTTTCCATGAACTCGGTGTATGGTTTTACTGGTGCATCTAAAGGCATGTTACCGTGTGTACCTATAGCATCTTCTACAACCATGAAAGGGAGAATGATGATCGAAGATACTAAGAATTACGTCGAGAAACATTTTCCGGGTGCAAAGGTAAGGTATGGAGATACCGATAGCGTAATGGTCGAGTTTGACGTTGGTAATCGTAAAGGGAAAGAGGCGATAGAGTATAGCTGGGAACTCGGGGAACGCGCGGCGGGTGAGTGTACGAAACTTTTTAAAAAACCGAATAATCTAGAACTTGAAAAAGTGTATTATCCGTATTTTTTATACTCCAAAAAAAGGTACGCGGCAAAGCTTTGGACGAAAGGTAAAGACGGTAATATGAACATGGATTATATCGACGTTAAGGGTCTTCAACTGGTTCGTCGAGATAATACGCCATATATGCGCGACGTATGTAAAGAACTACTCGATGTTATATTGGAAAGTAACGATACGAGTATGCCTAAGGCTCTTGCTTTACAACGTGCTATTGAGTTGCTACAAGGTGATGTTCCTAACGAAAAACTTATACTTTCGCAACAACTTAGTGATTCGTATAAATCTGATAATTTACCACACGTTCAGGTTCGTAATAAGATGCGTGAGCGACAACCTGGTTCCGAACCACAATCTGGTGATAGAGTACCTTACATACTTTGTAAAACATGGGATCCACGAGCAAAGGCATTTGAGAAGGCCGAGGATCCGAAATATGCGGCCGATAAGAAATTGGAAATTGATTATGCGTATTATTTTCTTAACAAATTTTTAAACCCTGTCTGTGATCTTATTGAACCTTTATTTGACGATCCTAAAGAGGAAATATTTGGTGAACTCATAACACGTTCTAAGCCTGAAAAACGTAGTAGACTATGTGATTATGATCCAAAACAAAGACGAATATCTGATATATTTAATAAAGTTAAAAAATAAGGTATAATGTAAGATATAAAACATCATGATAACATCTGTTTTTTCAGAAACGTTCGAGGTTTTTGAAAAAAACAAAAAAACGCTTATAAAACATGAAATTGTAAAAATGTATCGTAAAATATCCGAAAGGTATAAAATTCCATTTAATGAACTCGTCAAAAAATGTAAATATATCGTTTCTGATGATGATAATTTTAACGAACCTGTGTTTTTAGATTCGCGTCGTTTTTGTGAGTGTTATAGTTCTGAATTACAGGTTTCTTTTTTAAAGGATATTTATAAGAATGTAGATAAGGCAAAATGTGAAAATCTCGAACGTTTAACGCAGGAAACGAACGGGTTAGTTGATATTTCGTCATGTTTAGACCTTATTAGCGATACTCATAAAATTAAACCTGTAAACGGAGAATTATGTTGCGGTGTTACAAGTAAGGGTAAAATATGTATGAAACGGGCCGTAACAAATGTAGGAGAGTACCCTTTTTGCTCAAAACATGCAAAACATGCAAACATGAGCAATATTCCTGCATTAACTTCATGGAATAGTTCAACAACTAATTCAACTATGAGTATGAGTGATAGGTCTGTTATATCACCATCTACCAGTGATTCTGACGATGAAAATGATTTACCTATTCTAAAGACGATTTATAAATGAGTGTGATAAGATGCTTAAAGTTAAACGTTGTTTTAGTATCAAATGAATAAATCCGATAGATTATTAATTTCAATGGATAGTTTCTATAGTGTACCTGAAAATAGAAACATTTTAACACAGATACTGAATAAATCCGGTGGAATTTCATTAAGAAACCTTGAATGGTTTATAACAAATTACTCAAAAAAGAATAACTTAACGTATAAAACAGGTGATGGTAAAATGTTCAGTGTTCACTGTTCATATAAATCAAGTTTAGACGGGTATAGTAAAAAATTGTTTGATCCTTTTTGTCGAACAGAAAAGATTAATTATTTGATACCCGGTACAAATGATGAAATTCATACAACTGTTGCGCAGTTAAATTTTATCAAATGGTGTATAAAAAATAATATTATCGATTATATAAAAACACATAAATTTCAGTTATTTAATAAGCGCGTGTCATGATTCCATTTTCAAATGAAAATGTTTGGTATCCTACGTAATATAAGTGTAAGTTATAATCACCTGATAATCCACTTGCCATTTTTATATTTAATTTGGTCCTGTTTGATTTTAAACTCGTGAAATCTAAACTTCCCGATGGTTCCACATTAATCGGATTCATCGAGAATGCATACGTGTATATATTTCGCAAAGGTCTAGATAAACGACTCAATAAAGGTACGGTATATTTATAATATTTATGATCTGTATCTTGAAACCCTGGTATATCTTCTCCATTTACGTATATCTTAGCACTTGATAACGGTGGGTTATAAAATTCATTTGTAAGTTCATAAAGAACGTTTGAAGATAAGTTAAATCTATTGTGGAAATGGTATTTCCTATTATCGGTCGAATCTGTAAACCCCGATCCTCTTGCTACACTTTCGTCTTCGTATGTTGTATTTCTTAAAAACCAATTAAGGGTCTTAACTGGTATTTTAGGAACAAGTTCTAAAGAAGTTTCGGTTACACCTGCTGATATAAGAAGCGATGGGTGTTTTTGTACGATATCGGTAATGAACTGTTGTTTATTATTTTTTATGTATGTTCTTTCATTAGATTCTAGTGCAATTTCTTCTGTAATTATATCGAAACTCGATAAAGATAAGGTTGAACTTTCGTCTGTAAAGAAGGTCTGAGGGTAAAAATCTATAACGAATTGAATTTTTTGTTTGTGTATGGCACATGTTGGAAAATATGGTCGGTTAGGTTTATTCGTTTCGTATTCGTCACTTTCGTATTTTCTTGAGAAGAAAAGAGGTATGGGTATAAAAACGCGTGATTTTTTTTGCGCAAGATCTTTATTCGTTGATGAAGTACCGTTTGGTACGGACGTACCTTCGGCTAAGTTTCTATTTATAGTATACCTTTTTGTTCTTTTTTCGGATTCATCGAGGTAAAGTTCATCATAAATTATACCCCAATCCGCGTGATAATTTTCAATAACGAGATCGTCTACACGCATGGTCAACTGTTTAATAAGGTGGCGACCAATTTGATCTGAATAATTAAACGTTGAACTTCCTGTTACGGCTGGTAATTCAATTGAAATATACATGTTTGATAATAGGTCACCCATGTTACGTGGGTCTAATGTTACTGTAATAGATTCACCGAACGGCCAATTTGATGATGCGTTCCCTGGTTTGTTTACGATTGTACTTTTATGGAACTTTCTAAAATTTGAATGTCTTTTGGGATCGTAATTAAAAAATGATTTTTTAGGTTCATTCTCTAATAAATACGTATCTTGTTTACCTATCGCGTTTAGTGACAATATAGCGCCTGTGTTTGGTCCACTTGTATCACACATACTACTTATTACAATATAATTTTTTAAATATCGTTAAACACAAACATTGTTCTATTTTGGAAATTTTTTGATATATATTTACATAACGAAGTGTACCAAAACAGTATATCCTTTTTAGTTAAAGATAAGGGTGGTTTAGGTAATGGTTTACATTTACCTGTTTCTAAATTTCTTAGTTGTTTAAGACTTGGTTTTTTTAGGGTTTTAAAACATGAATGACATACACGTTTTAATTGTAGTCCATAAAACTTATATCGCATTTCATTATTGTATAGCCATATAGGATTAATACGTTTATATTTTCTTATTAGATCACGGACTTCGTAGTTATTTGATTTTATGTATGGTTTTAAGGGTGCATTACAAGCAAAACAAAATCCTTTACATTTAATATACATAAAAGAAAAACAATCTATTCTTTTATGTACTATAATGAAATTAGACAACCCGATGGAACATCGGTTATAGGTATAAATCGTAACCAAGAAAGACCACCTATATTAGATGTTTTACCTACCAATGAAACTCAACGAGTTCAGCAACAAGAACCCGAGTATCAATTATTTAATTCGATTATAATATATTGGTTAAGTATATTTTTAGTTTTAGCAAGTATACACTATATGATTTTGTACGATAATATCATAACTATAGTTAATTGTTTAGCGTGTATATTACCATTACATAGTTTACAAAATAACAATATATACGGTGTTTTTGTGTATACTATGTATATTATGCTTGCCATGATATTAACATCTTTCTTAGGTTTATATGAATATACATGGTATTATGTTACATGTAATGGTATAATTACGTGTATTTTTATAACCTCAGTGGTCAAATATATAAAATATATTAGGAATAGAAACCAAATCCAAATCCAAAACCAAAATCAAAATGAACACATTGTATGATCAAAACGATTTAGATATTGCTAGAGGTTTATACAAAACCCAAGATGAAAAGTGTGAACGTTTTGCGAGAAGTATTCATAAACTTAGACAAGCTCGCAAAGAGTACGATGATAAACGTGAAAATAGAAAGATTAAGTTTATAGACAATGTACCTGAAAAAAATATTCAAAATAGAACTAAAAATAATACATGTCAGGCGATTACAATCAATGGAAAGAAATGCAGTTTCAAAGCATCGTGTGGTATTTATTGTAAAAAACATGCTTCTAAAAAATAAATATATTGTAATAATAAATGTTAGATCAGGAAACACTTCGACCTGTTATAATTGCAATGGCACTTTACCTTGCCATTTCTCAAATCGTACCAGAAATTTTAAAAAAACCAACTAATATTAAATTAATTGATGATATAGTTGCAATGCTTATTGCACAAAGAGGTTCACTTACTTCCGGTGCTATTCTCACCGGACTTATTGTCTTTATAACGAATTACATTAACGATGAATTCTTGTAATATTTTCATTCATTTATAAAAAATATTTTTTAATAAATCGTTTATATAATTTTATTTAAAGAATTTAATATAAATAAAATTATATGATTGCTTTAATTACAGGTATAACAGGTCAAGATGGATCGTATTTAGCTGAATTTCTTTTAGAAAAGGGATACGAGGTTCATGGTATAGAAAGACGTTCTTCGTTTACAGAATCACGGGTTAATACTGTTATAGATGAAAAATATAGACTTCATAAAAATTTACACATGCATTACGGCGATGTAACTGATTCAGCATTATTATCTGATATTATCACTAAAATAAATCCGAATGAGATATACAATTTAGCAGCGCAATCGCATGTTGGCTTATCATTTAAATTACCCGTATATACATCTGAAGTTTGTGGAATGGGTGTTTTACGAATTCTAGAAGCTATACGATTATCTGGTAAAATTAAAACGTGTAAATTATATCAGGCTTCAACATCCGAACTTTTTGGTAAAGTTAGAGAGGTACCACAAAATGAAAATACACCTTTTTATCCTAGATCACCGTACGGTGTTTCAAAACTTATGGGGTATTGGTCTGTAGTAAACTATAGAGAAATATATGGTATGTATGCGTGTAATGGTATAATGTTTAACCATGAATCTCCAAGAAGAGGTGAAAATTTCGTTACGCGTAAGATTACAATCGGTGTAGCAAATGTTAAAAGGGGTAAACAAGATTGTTTATATCTAGGAAACCTGAACTCGACACGCGATTGGGGGCATGCAAGAGATTATGTAGAATGTATGTGGAAAATTCTTCAAAAGGATGAACCCGAGGACTATGTTATAGCAACAGGTGAAACAACATCGGTTAGGGATTTTGTACGTATAGCATTTAAATATGTTGATATAGATTTAAAATTTGAAGGTGAAGGAGTTGAAGAAGTTGGTATAGATACAAAAACTGGTAAAATCCTTGTACGTGTAAATCCGGATTTTTTTAGACCTACGGAAGTGGATAAATTATTAGGTGATCCGACTAAAGCTATAAAAAAATTAAATTGGAATCCAAGATCTACAACACTTGAACAAATGATAGAAGAAATGATAAATGAAGATTTGAAACGTTTAGATACTTTGTAATATTTATGGGACTTTATTTATTATTAAATACATTAGTGGAAAATTCTTTTAATACATGTTCCTTTGACGTTAATATTCGAGTTGTCGGATGATCCATATACCTTAATTTCTTGTTATATGCATCTTCCATGAATTCCGAGAGTTGTTCCATACATGGTTTTCCCCATTGCATACCTTTTTTAAATAAAAAATCATCGTGTTTGAGAGTTTCAACATCACATTTTATAGTATAAGGTGTTTTAATATATTCCGGAGGAGCACCATAATCTGTTATAATCACTGGCTTGTTTCGTAAAGCAGCTTCAACTGCTCCCATGCCAACACCTTCGGAAGAAGAGAAACTTACATAACAATCTCCCCGAGCGTGTATTTCTTCCATCTTTTCATCAGATACGAGATCGTTTATTACAGTCACGTTTGGTATATTTATTTGAACGGGACTTTTACACGTTGCTTTAATAAGAAGTCTAGCGTCTGGTTTGTTTAGTCGTATAAATGCTTCTAATATTTTATTAAAGTTTTTCCTTGGGTCGTAAACATTGCCTATATGATAAAATGTATACGGTCTTTTATCGGGCACGTGTGCATGTAAAATGTAAAATTCGGTCTCAGGAAACTGTCTCTTAAATACTTTTTTACAAAATTCGCTCGGTACGGCAATTCTATCGAATAGTTTAAAAAGTTTACCGTAATCTTCATGAACTGTTTCGGTTTCACATATGGTCATACACGTTACGTTTTTTATTTTACGTTTAATTTCGGGTATTCTGTCTAACCAGTATTGTATAGGAAGTGCAAAAATGAACGCATGTTCAGACTCGGGTATTTCTTCATGTATCTGAATATATTTAGTATATCCAGTATCAGGAAAGATATCCATATATTTTTTTGTAAGTTGTCCTATTCCACTCAGGAGAGTTGGGCCGATGAATAACATTTACTATAAAGATAATATTTCTTTTATATATATTACGCAATGGATTTCATTAGAAGACAAATTGATTCTGAAGCTCACAGAGCAAAGGTTAGACCAGAAGTTGTTTTTGGTATACTTAGACAACTTGTTGATCATCTCGAACCACCAACCGAGGTTCCAGTTCCACCAGCTCCAGCTCCAGCTCCAGCACCAGCTCCAGCTCCTGCTCCAGCACCAGCACCAGCTCCGGCACCAGCTGCTAAAAAGCCAGCTGCTAAAAAGCCAGCTGCTAGAAAGCCAGCTGCTAAAAAGTAGTTTGTATGGGTGTAGGTATAGACGGTGATCCTTTATTTTTTAAGAAGTAGAAACCACCTGTAATTAAAGCTATAATAAGAATTAAGTAGCGAAAAGGGTATTTCTTTTTCTTTTCCGTTTCCATTTTCTCAATATCGTTCTTATCTGGAAGTTTTTTAACGTTTACGTTAAGTTCATCTATTTTCTTGATAAGTTTGTGTATTGCTTCTAAAATTTGTATTTCCTTATTTGTTGGCTTTTCCTTAACATCTACGGATGTTACTTCTAGTGTCATGAACCATTCTGAATCGGGTTGTAGTTTTACGTAATCTCCGTCACCTTGTTGTTCATATAAAACGAAATCTAGTTTTTGGATGGATATAGGGTTAAATAAACACGTTTGTCTATTAAACGATTTCCATTGTTTATCGTGTAGTTTAAAATTACTTGAACCGTCAAATGCTCGTTCTAGTGGGACACGTGCAAATATTTGACCATGCCTTTCATCTAGAATTTGTGCAACTTTAGGTACATTTTCGCATATAATATCTACGTATTTTGCGCCATTACCAGTACCACCACTAGACGTACCAACTTGTGTAATGTAAAAATCAACAACTTTTAATCCACATACTTTACTTATATCTGAAACGTGTGTATTCGAAGAAATATTGAGATTAAACGAAAACGTATTATTGGTACCCGTAACAAAATTCGAATCTATTGTTATGTACTGAATTTTTTTAGGTAATTCCTGGAGTGAAACCATCTTGTATTTACTATATAAAAAAATAAATACAAATAATAGCATGTTTACATTTTATTCAAGTGTATCTCGCTTATTATCACGGAATAAGACAGATGTGGTAATATCTAAAAAACCGTATAAATCTGTAGATCCTACGGTTACAGAAATAAAAAATAATTTAGACATGATGTTTTCACCAGATTCTTCTAGGGATGTGATCAAGACAACAAATGATGCCGGTGAAACTATTATTTTAGATTATTCTAAACATGATAAAACATTTGATCATTATAGACCTAAGTTTTTTAAATATAAATAAAGAATTAATAACTTTAACATATAAATGATATGGACTACATGCACTTACACACTTACGACTACAAACTCGCTTTCTGTCAAGCGACAAATGAACTCTGTGAAGACGTTCAAAGGATTATATGGGAAAAATCTCAAAAATACGACTATGAAAATCCCGTGTGCCCAGGAGCCCCACGAAAAGGGGAAAGAAATACACGATTCGCAGAGGAAAGACTCCAAACGTTGGTTAGACGTTGGAGAGAAAAATGGGGGGAACCAACTGTATAATCGTATGAAAATACTGGCTTATGAAGAGTTTTGTCACAGAGATTTTAAACGAGAAGAGTACGATTCGTATTCATTGGTTTTATACCGAACGATGTTAAACGAATTGGCATACGAAAGACGTAATTTGAAATATACAGCTATTTTTGGTGATAAATGGAGACAATTATCAAAAAATAAGGATCCGTTTTTATACGATAAAAAATTAAACGATATTCAGAGTCGTATAAACGAATCGATAATCAGATGTGAAGAATTTCTCGAAAAAGAAAAAGAATTTAAAAAAAAATACTTTAAAGACGAAAATATAAATTTCGATGATATTATAGTATAAATATTTAATCAAGGGTATAGATACACTTTAAAAATAGTAAGTAAATACTAAAAATTGAACTAATTGTTGTTGAAATAGCTATATGTAATATATTATTATACCACGCGTAAATTGAATACATTACTAAACCAGATATGTTTATTATTATAAAAGTTGTACTAACATCTTCAACTTTTTTAGTAATACGAATTTTATAAATTTGTGGTATTATATTTACAGTTAAAAATGTACACCCCGTCCATCCTAGAACATCAGTAATATGCATATGTTATTTTAAGAATATATTTTTATACACTCTATAATAGTATGTTAAGTATAATAAATCCTGGGAATAAGACGCTTAGAATATCATGTCCAACTAAAAGAAAAGAAGGTATAGAAGAATACGAACATATAAAGTCTAAAATTAAAAAAACAACTCTAAGGTACGGAGCTGCGATTTCAACTTACCACTTTATTTTTCATACACCCGTTGATGGTATATCTGCGAGTATTGGTACATTAGCGTCTTATATATACGTAGATTCACTTTCATCTTACGTCGATAATATTGAAAAAAAACAAGGTTTGAATAAAAGATTATTGGTACCTACATTTCTTGCTTTATCGGAATCTGTATGGAATTCCTCGAGTTTACCTTTTGATTTTAATATGGGCGCAACACTTTTTGGATTTTTAGCGTATAAAATGGCTTTTTATCAGATAGTTGCAGAGGAATTATTAATAGATAACGAAGACCTAAGTGACTTTGAATAAATATAATATTTAAGTTAAAATGTCTCTTTATTACCAACTTTTAAAAAATCATACGAGCTTAGAACATGTTAAAGACATGAACGATGTCTTTTCTAATATTCTGAGTGGTCGTAACGTTGATATGGAAATTTGGGGACTTAAACCAAACGAGGATTTCCCTTGGTATCCTGAAGATTCTAAACATACTTATTTAGGATTTATATGTTTGAGTAAGGATGAAGGTCGGGATGATATTCGTTTTGTTGAATTTTATCACGAAAATAAGGGATGTGAAGGAATAATACTCCCTTTTCTTGATATTCTTTCATCAAAATTGAATTCTAAAGATAATGAAATACACGTTAAAAACGTTATAACTATTCCTCGTACTATTTCGAAACAAGATCGAGATGTATGGACACAGTATTTACAAAAATATTTTACTGATATTGAATCCGGTGAAAAGTTTATCTCTAAGTACAAAATTCCCAGTGATATAAGTTGGTATGAACTCAGGAACACTTTACCAGTTAATTCAAACGATTTTTAATCTTACTTAAAAAATAGTTTACATTTTGTTATATAATAATGAACAATAATCTTACACACGAACTTATAAAAAACTGTACCACGCTCGTTAAACTTAGTTACCTAAATGATCTTTGTTCGCATTTAAGCGATAAAAAATGCGACGTTTATGGTTTACGCGCTGAATTTGGGTACCCTGAACATCTCATTCCGTATAACAATCAAAGATTTTTAGCATATTTAGGGGTTTCTAAGAAAAAACTCGAAACATCCTACGGTCAAGCTCATTTCGTTACGTTTTCGCATGAACCTAAAACTTCTATTTATCATTCACCGGTTGGTATTTTGGAACACATGTATACCATTTACATGGCACAACAAAAGAACCAACTTTTAGAAGATGGGTATAAGGAAGGTGAAAACTTTTCCGTTGAATTATTTCCGGTAAAGATTACTAAGAAAAATCTCGGGTACTGGAGATGGGTTCTCGACGATGATTGGTGCGTGACCGATAGGATTTCAATGAATGATCTTATAGATGATTATGAAATTAAGGGACATGTCAACTGGGATGAACTTTATCGAATTTTACCTGAAAATGTAGATGATGAATACACTGAAAACGATTATGAAGAGGAAGAGGAAGAGGAAGAGGAAATTGATAGTGATGAAGAAGAAACGGACGATGAACTCGAAGACGGTGAAATTGTTTTGAGTGATTCTGAAACCTAAGTGTCAATAATAAAAAATAAAAAATAAAAAATGCGACCGAACTGTCCTTACGAGAATTGTTATTGCAGAGCTGGTAAGAACGGATTTTGTCTAAAACATAAAGAAATTGGCGAAGCTATTGAGGCTTTACTTTTACTATCTAAACAAAATTTAAATATCGAAAAAACTAAAAAATAATGTCGTCTAAAATGCTTGATATTATGAATCCGGAACTTTATGCGTTTTTGGAACATTACGTTAAAATATGCCAAGAACTTGAGTATTATAAAAAAAAGTGTTTGACTAAAAACGCGGGTAAAAATGATCATAAGAAAGAAACTATTTTACCTATTCGAAAACGCGTTACTAAGAAAGTTAAAGAATGGGCTATTCAAACAAGGGTTAAGGAACTTGGTTTATCACCCAAAATTTCTACCTGGTTGGAACTTTTAAAACACGACCCGTGTGTATCTAATGAGAGTGAATTTTATAAGAGTTATCTCGAAGAGTATAATAATAGAATAGTAAAATTAAATAATTAAAAAATACGTATATTATATAATAACATAAATGTCTAATAATAATGATACTATTATACTCCATAAAATAATGGGGTTTATAGATGATCATTCTCAAGAATTACCCGAAGGTGAATATTTAGAAATGTGTAATAAATTAAGGGATATGTTTAGACATCAACGTCCTCAGCGTGTTCGAACACTTCCTGATAGTTTACTACGTATTAATGCAATGGATACGATCTATGAACGGTGTATGGTCCTTGTTCGAAATAGAAAATTTCTTAAAAAATGTTTATATTTTACAAAACCTCGAATTCGTGTTAGTAAA
>VTLG01011388.1_pt1 | contig 23026 bp, 34 predicted proteins | sample 4694571 | NCBI WGS metagenome assembly VTLG01 (sample SAMN12604809, study PRJNA352737) | marine metagenome | biome: ENVO:00000447; feature: ENVO:00000209|ENVO:00000569|ENVO:01000036; material: ENVO:00002151; isolation source: viral sequences binned using virsorter ...
GTATTATCTAAATTTGTTGTTCCATCAATATCTATATTACCAGATATATCTAATTCTGTTGCAACTATTTTATCATTAAATGTTGCAGCACCTGCTTCACTCATATCAAGAGTTAAAGCTGTTATATCAGAACTTGAATCAGTTCCTTTGAATATAATATCAGCATCACCTGCTTGAGCATCTATAGTAATATTACCAGAAGATGTTGCAATAGTTACTGCCGCATCACCTGTAGAAACATCATCTGCTGCTACACTTGCACTTGTATAAGTATTAAGTGCTGTAACAGCAACTTGTTTCATAGTACCATTATCATTTAAGATAATTCTATCTGCATCAGCAATAGTTACTGAAGAAGCACTATTATCACCATCTAAAATATTTATTTCTGTTGCTGTTGCGGATACATTTGTACCACCAATATCAAGAGTAGTCATTGAAACTTCTCCTGCTACTGTTAATACTCCACTAGTTAAAGTTAATAAATCTGTATCAGATGTATGTCCTATAGTTGTGCCATTAATATTAATATTATCAATTACTGCTTGAGTTATTGCACTATTAGTACCTAGCGTTGCACCATCAATACTACCACCATCTATGTTAGCAGTATCTGCAGCTAATGCATCTGTAGTAACTGTACCATCAAAATATGCATCTTTAAATTCATATGAACCAGAACCTAAATCTATATCATTATCTGTTACAGGTAAAATAGAACCATTATTAAATGTAACTTGGTTATCTCCACCTGCTGCAATAGTTATTACATCTGAACCACTAAAAGTAATTGATGTATTTGTATCACCATCACCTGCAATTGAATCTAATTGTAAAGAACCTACATTTGTAATATCTGCATCACTAAAGTCTAAACTTCCTGTAACATCAAAATCTCCACCTACAGATAAATTACCTGCAACTGTTGCATTAGCACCACTAAAAGTTACTGCTGTAGTAGTACCAGATTTAATTATTAAATTTCCAGAAGTATTTGTTGCACTACCAAAAGTAGTACCACCATCTTTAAAAAATACATCTCCACCATCTGCATCTAAGATAATATCTGCTGCTGCATCAACTGTTAAATTATTTGCAGAAACAGTTAAATCTGTTCCGTCACCTTCAATCTTTTCGCCATCATTACCAAAAGTTAATCCTACATTAGCAGGAATATTAATATCAGTTGTTGCTGTTAAATTTAAATCAGCACTTGCACTAATAGTTAAATCAGTACCATCACCTTCAATTTTTTCTCCGTCATCACCAAAGGTCATGCCAATGTTAGCCGGTACATTTATATCTGCACCAGATGTTAAATATAAATCTGTGCCATCACCATAAATATATTCTCCACCTTCATCATTAAAGTATAATCTTTTAGTGCTATCTATAACAATATCATCAGCAAATTTAAAGTGGTCTTCATCTTCCATCCAATATAAAACACCATCTGATGTTTCACCATCAAATGTCATTGTAATATCAGTACCTGCTGTACCTGCTCCAAATGTTAATGTATTACTAAGTAATTTTGAAATTGGGCCACCTTCAGCAGCAGTTCCATCATGTGTATGCCCAGTACTTACTGCAAATGCTGCTAATATTTGGTCAAATTCATCATTAAAATGTGATGCTTCAATGACTGCACCATCTGTAATAGTACTTTGTCTTGTGTAGGTCGCTCCCATTATCTTCTTCCTCCGTTAATATATTCTAATTCAAATCCTCGCAATGATAATGCTTGTTTTGTGCTTTCATCTTCTAATTTAAATGCCACAACAAATCCAGAACCTTCTACTGATACTCTTTCAAGTGGAAACCCAGATGAACCATATGCTGAAGTTCCGTACGTACCAGTTCCATAAAATGCTGCAACTGTTGCAGAAGAAAATGCATATGAGCTTGGTTGTGGCGTATTTGTATCATCATAATTATATCTTAATGTAAATGTTTGATTTGTTGTGTCCATCGCTTCATTAACTTTATAATTAACTAAAGCTCTTTGCATATTTTTTCTTATACCGGGGTCACCTAATGACATATCCGGCGAACGATAAAATCCTGTTATAGTATAAGTAGAACCTGCTCTAGTAAATGAACCGCCAGATTCTTGTTTGTATACATAGCCATCATATCCACCATGTATTATTGTTTCTGTATCACTTATAAAAAATGAATCAGTACAAGAAGGTTTTAATCCTCTTAAATCTGCATATTCAAATCCTAATGTTCCTGTTTCTGGATTTGCTTTTAATACTGATATTATACCTTTTGCAGCAGCTTCTGTGCCACTTGTTGTTGGATAAAATAATCTGTATTGTGATTTATTTCTTATAATAGTAGATGTTAGATTATCTGTACCTATATCACCAATACGTGCTTGTATTTGTTTTGATACTGTACCTAATTCTACGTCACCAATTCTTTCTGTACCTGCAATAGTTCTTAAACCATCTGGTGCTAAATAAATTAAATCACCACCAAGCTCTTGAATTGTTTTACCATCTACACAACCAATTTTTCTAGTTACTGGTACAATAGCAAAATCAGAACTTGTAGAGCCACTTAATTTATAAATTCTATCTTTTCCAAATATAAATAAATCTTCACGGAAAACTTTAATACCAACAATAGTAGTATCAATTAATATTGTTCCTCCGCCCGTATCAAAATCATCTTCTGTAAAAGGCCCAGAAAATTGCAATGTAGATATAGCATCTGACATACCTGCATAAAACATATGATTTTTATATGATGATACAAATTTAGGATTTGTTGGAGCAGTTCCACCGCCTGTTGCATTTATAACATCTACATTATAACTTGTATCAATACTAAATGCTGCATCCCCGCCAGTTGCTATCATTATTTTTTCTGTGCCATTATAATTATAACGCTCAAAATCATATCTAAATGATGTACTTTTACCTGTTACTATAGAAGTCCAAGAACCACTTGTACCTGCACGAGATATAGTACCACCTCTAGCTGCTAAAACAACATCATTAAATATTGCAGCCATATCTACAATTTCTCCAGATGAAGATACTTGAGGTACAATATTAGAATTATAAGCAGTTGTTCCTAATACTTTTTTATAACCACCTTCAATGTCTGGTTCAAAATTTGTAAGCTGTAATGCTTCGCCCGGTCTCATAGTAAAAATATCTCTATTTAATACAAGACCACCATAACAACTTACAACAGTTGGTTGTAATTGTGAGGTATTAGGCATAATTAACTCTAAAGTCTCTCATGTAAGAAGGCTTTCCTATTATATCTCTATTTAATGCATCTAATCCATCTTCATATTCTCTATTAGCTATTGAAGCATGGTCTGGGTCAGAACGTAATTGATAAGCATAATATTTTGCTCTTTTAACAATTAAATCTGCGTATCTATCATCTAAATCTGGTTCATCTCCATGTGCTGATAATTCTGTATGTTCTTTCCAATATTCAAATGAAATTCTATAATCATTTTTATCTGGTACTGGAGAAATACCTAATTTACCACTTTGTGTTTTATATGCATACTCTGGTTCTCCATATGCATCAGAATTATTATCTAAATCTCTTTCTGCGTATTGTCTCCACCAATCATTATATGTCATATAATGTAATTTTTTTGGATGTAAATCTTTTGATATTCTTACATAATCTATATCTAAATTAGTTGTAGTAACTGTGTTATTTAAAGTTATATAAGTTGTTTGTGCTGTTGCTGTAAAAGTTGTATCTAGTACTGCACCTTGTCCAAAATCTTCTACTGTTAATGTTGTACTTAAATTTGTTGTATCTTCTGCTGATGTTCCTACTTGTACTTTTAATGCTTGTCCTATACTATTAGAATCAAAAATTTGTATTTGTAATCTATATTTAGTATTTTTATTTGTAGAAAATGATTGATAAATAGCATAATCATTTAATCTTGCTCTTCCATTACCACCACTATTATAAGCAGCACTACCACTTCCTGCTATAGTTGTCCAACTATTTATATTAGAAGTAAATTCTCCATTTGTAATTAATTCTTTTGGCTTAAGAATAAATGAATCCCAATCTATTTTACGCCATTGTAAATCTCCAGAAACTGGTGAATTGGTAGTTGGTAAAGCATATTCTCTTTGTCCTGCGTTTACATCATGATATGTTTCTTTATGAAGACTTGGTAATTCTTCTAAATCATTATATATATCATGCAAAGAACGATTAACAAAATTTTTAACAGATGTTTGAATACCTCTACTACTACTAAAAGTAGCAGAAGTTAATTCAACTTCATTTAAATCATTTAATACTCTATTTGTTAATACTAAATATGTTGCCATTAAATTCCTGTTCCTGTTTTATTTAATCCCGGTATGGGAAAACTTTCAAATTCTATACAGTACGCATCTATTGCTGTTACTGATTTATATTCTGTTGGTTTACTATTATATGTTTCATAAAATTCATATCTTGCTACTTGGCATTCTTCTTCACTAGGGTATAAAAATCCATTATACTTTACTGAAGGTGCATTTGGCATAGATACTAGTATTAGCATGAACCATATTTTAATCATTTTTTTGTTTTTGTAATTTTAATATTAAATTTACTAAAGTGTCTAATTTATTTTCTATATTAGCTACTCGTTTTTCTAAGTTAGAATTATCTGTACCCATAGAAATAACTTTTTGTCCAGAAGAAACTTTTGATGCCTTCCGTAAATCATATACTGCCATAAAACCTCTTATTAAAAAGGGGCCGAAGCCCCTTTAAATTATATCAATTATTGAGCAGTGTCGTGTTGAGCGTCAGATTGTCTGTCGTTCTCATCCACACCTGCAACATCACAAAGTACTGCCCACACACGGATTTTACCCGCAGTTGAAGCTGCACTTAGTACAAGTACATCAAGAGTATCAGCAGTTGCTGCTATATGTCTTGCTGTAGCTGTTAATGTTGAATAACCCGTTGCGTTAGTATCTCCATCTGCATAGATATCGACATCTCCACCTGTAATACCTAAGTCCATAGTTACAGAACTTGAAAGTGCTGTTATCACTTCAATTCCTGCTTCCATAACTAAAGTTTCAGCAGGTAAATCAAGAACACGTAGAACATCATTTTGTGCTGCTCCACTGTCGCCATTGATTGCTGAGACATCAATTGTATTTTCTATTAGATAAGGAACTCTTACTCCAGGGTTTCTTCTAGAAGGTCGGTTAGTTCCACCCGGCCCAGTTACGTCATACGTTGCCATGTTCTATCCTCCCTTAATCTATTAACAAGTGTCTGCAATGAAGAGCAGTACTTCTTAATACTTTTCTTCCAAACACATGTAAGCCTCTTACTACATCAGCAAATGAATCTGGGTCTCTAATAACTTCTGTTTTTGCAATAGCATTAGCAGTAGCTGTAGAACTCATATGTCCATATAATACTTTATAGTAATTACTTGTTGTTGATGCGGCAAAGTTATTAGTCATATATAATCTAAAACCATTAACTTGCCCGTCCAATACGGAACCATTCCGTAAAGGTGATTTTCCGTCACCAGTAACAGAAGCATCCATTAGTTTTGCTGAAGCTTGTCCAAGCTGTTCGTAAAACTCTGGAGTTCCTAAGAACCATCTGTTATCTGTTGGAACGTCTGCACCATGCATTCTTTTAGCAGCATTTGCTAAAATATTTGCAGGGTCTGTTTCTGAAGTGCCGAAACCTGTATCAGTTCCAGAACCATCAGAACCAACAGTAGTACCCGCACCGGATACCATTGCTGCAATAACGTTTCCATCGTATGAATCTTTTAGAGCATATGCTCCAGAAGAAGTAGCCAAAGCCTCCCAGTTCACATGAGATTGTCTTTCTTCGATATCGTCAACTTTAAAAGCGAAAGCATTTGCTTGGTCAACAACTAGTTGTAGTTGGTCATCAGCTAAATTTTGAATAGCTATATGTCCACCTCTAGTATATGAATTTACACTAATGCTTGGCTCTTTAATTATGTTAACAGTATCTCCGTAATTATCAATCTCACCTGCATAGTCAGTGTTAGTAATATCTTCCACAACTGATGCAGTTCTAAAGAACTTTTGGACTTTTTGGCTGTATATTACCGGTAACCAATTACCCGAAGGTAAGTTTGTATATCCGGCACCTTTTGCTATAGCCATAATTTAGTCCTCCTATAGACTGTTAAGATTAATTACGAATCCTACCTTCTGCTCTAGCAAGGTCGATATCCTTCTCATGTTTAAGATATTCTTGCGGTCTTAATTTAGATATTTCTGCAATACTCCAAATTTTCTTTTGTGACATATCTGGCTCTTGACCACGCTTTGTAGAGGTAACTGCTTTTGCCGCTTCTGCTTTTACATTTTTAATAGATTCTTTCTTTTGACTAGGAAACTTTTTATCCATTTTATACAAATCAATTGCTCTTGCTGCTAATTTTGCATTATCAGCATTTTCGTACAGCCAACCTTGTATATGTGGGTCTTGTTCTTTAGCCCACTCATGAAAGTCTTCAGTTTTTCTAATCTCTTGAAAGTCTGGATGTAATTTCATCAACTCGACTTCTGCTCTCTCCTTTGCAACACTTTGTGTTTGCTCTTGAAGATTTTTTAATTTACCTTCTACTGTTTTAGCTTGTTCTTGAGCTTCTTGTATAGCAATACTTTTTACAGTATCATATACATCTGGATACTTAATTCTCCATGTCTCTAATTCCTTCTTATTTTTAGGAGGAATTATTTCACTAGATTTAGCCGCTAGTTGCTCTTTTAATGAGCTAATATCGTTCCTATGTTTAGATATAGTAGAATCGTAATGGCGTTTAAGGTCGTCATATCTTTTCTTAAACACCTTCTCTTCAGCATTAACAGGGCGTTCCTCTACTGGAGTGGCTTCTTCTTCTGAAGAAGTGTCCTTTGAGTCGGTAGCTGTATCCTCTGAATTCTCCTTATCTAACTCTTTTTTATATTTGTTATGATAGGGAGTCGGTTCTAATAGTGATTCTGTTTCTTCTTTTTGTTCAGCCTCATGCTCAACTTGTGATTCAACATTTTCACTAGTTTGTTCCAATTTTTTTTCTTCCATAATATTCTCCTTGTGGGTGCTGTTGGAAGAACAGGTGGCCCTTGGTCGTTAGGGGCTGTAGTTAAACTACAGGTGGCCTGTTCGTAGTATCTGGCATGCTGCCCTCTGACATCATTCCAGAATCCGGTTGTTGATTTACTGCGTTTGTATCCATTTGTGCAACTACTTGTTCTAATTGTGCCATTACAGCTTGTGGATTTTGTATTAACGCATTAACAGGAATATGTATCATTTCTTCAGTTTTAAGTTTATCTAATTCTGCTACAACTTGTGGTGATACTCCCTGCTCAATTAAAATTTTTTTTGCTAATTCTTTTTGTTCTGTACTAAAGGTACTTGCTATTGCCATATCTTCTTGACTTGATAATAAACCACCTGCTTCATTTGCAGTCATACCACCATCAGTCATTTCTTCACCCATAGGTGCTCTACCTTCATTCATCATAGGAGGTACAACTGCCTCTTTAGGGGCATTGCCTCCAACTCCTTCCATTCCTGTAGGAGTGGTATTTCTATACCCTTCCATTAAGCCTGTTGCCATTTTAATCTCCTTTTAAATTTACCAATTATACTACATATAGGTTTTCCTATTGAATGTAATATTTTTCCTCTTATTGTTTTTTCACCTGCTAGATATTTTGCCCAGTGAGGAACCCATAATTTAGCCCATGCAAAATATACTTTACCTAGTAGTGATTCTTTTTCCATTTCACGAACATAATGTCTTGCCCATGCATGATAACCTTTCATAACATCTGGTTCAGATATCATTAATTCTGCACCATATGCTTCATCTGCTTCCCATAATTTTTTAGGTAATAATCCCTTACGATAAAAATAATCACAAATAATTTTACCTTTACTATTATCATCTTTAGAATCATAATTTCCGCTATTAACTGTAGATTGATTGCCATCGTTATTACGATAAGTAACTTTATTACCTTGAGCAGCCATATATTCTTCTTTACTTTTATATCCAGTTGTATTATCTTTATGACCCCAAGCAAATCTATCTAATAATTTACTTGATGCATTACCACTATTAATAGATTTAACTGCATCACCCATACTACCCATAGCAGCAGTTTGACCAGTTTTAGTATTAACAAATCTTCCATCTGCATCATAGCCCCAATCTTTTGTAGAACCATCTTGGTTTTTACTACCTTGTGAGCCATCATTACTAGACGCAACAATATCAGTTTTTTGTACTTTAGAACCTATTTTACCTACTAGTCTTGTTACTTCTACAACATTATCACCATATACAGATTTCATTTGTTTAAAGTTCATATCGCTAGAAGCTACAGGTGCAGATAAATCAATTGATGGAGAATATACTTCTCCTTGCATAGTAACAATACCCGGCTCTTCTACGTGAGGGCCTGCACTTGTTAATCTATATTTATCATAATCTGCTTTATCTATGCCTGCTTGACTTAGCCAATATAATCTATCAGCTTCTACTTGACTTTTACCATCAGCTTGTAGCATATCTGTAACTTGGTCATAATTTGGATGAGCTAAATCAAATCTATCTTTTTGAGATAAACCGCCTTTATCAACTGTTCTAGTTCTATCTTCATCAAATATTTTTGCTTCACCTAATATATGGTCTCTAAATACTTTCCATGCCGCATCACCAGAACCATCTCTTCTACCACCAAAACTAAAATAATCTGGTTCAATATCTGCTGATGATGGAGACCATCCAAATATATTTATATAATTTCCATCTGCATCAGTTGCACGAGGAATTAAGTCATCTTGAAGTAGTGGATTTAATTCTCCCGGAAATGCAGTTTTACCTTCAGTTGAAAATCCGGGTTCAAGGGGGTCACCATAATTATATAGGTCATTTAACCATGACATCATAGTGTCTTGCCACCACATACCATCTTTATTAGCTAAATCATCATAAACATTTGAAGTGTATGTAATAGTACCTCCACCAGTAGGAGCTTCTACTGGGCTAAAGTAACCTTGTGCATAATCTGCATCAACTTGTTTTGCTTCATCAAGTGGTATAAGGTATCCACCTGCATACATTGAATCGGGGTTATCTCCCGGCCCTTTTAATATTTTCCAACCTTTACCTTCTCTTGCAATAATTCCTCTATCTTCAGCAATACTTAACCAATCTTCAAAACCTTTTTTACTAAAAATTTCACCAACTGTACCTATTAGTTGACCAGTTAATGTTTTATTAAAATAACTTTCTACATCTTTATTATATTCAGCATATCTATCACTACCCGGAGGTGGTGCTTTCATGCCAAGTCTATTTTCAGCAGTAAAATAATTACTGTCTAATGCCCATTGATATAATTGAGAATCACTCCAATTTTTCATTCCACCCGGAAGTGTTTTATATTTATCTTTTCTATTAGGGTCTATTTGTCCTGTAGATGATGTTGGGCCACCTTCACTTATACTTCTATACAAAGCTTGTTGTCTATCAAATGCACTATCACCACCTTCATTACCTCCCATAAATCCACCTCCACCTGCCGGTGTGTCTGGCACTTCTGGTACAGTAGGGTCTGTTGGTATTTCTGGTGTAGTTGAGTCTATAGTAGGTTGACCTGTATAATTAGGGTCTACACGACATACTCCATCTGGCCCCATAACTTGTCCTTCTGGACAACCATTATAAGTAGTTGTAGTATTGCCAGAATAGTTTGTTCCTAATGCGTCATTATATCCTGCGTGTGGACTAAAAGTTGTTTCATATAATCCAGTTTCTGAATTAAATTTAATTTCTTGAATAAAATTTTCTGTCCTATTTGGATATTGTGATGCAAAAGGTTTTAAACTATCATATATTCCCATTATACTATTTCCTATTTTTAACTTGTTCTTTAAGTCGTTCCATCTGGCGAAGAATTGCCAGACTCCCCTGTTTGCGGTACACTTCCTGTTCCGATGTTGCCACCTCCAGACCCAGTTGGGTCACTCGGATTTGCTCCTGCAGGTACTCCTCCACTTTGGGCCATGCCGGACTGCCCACCATCGCCTTGATTTTCTCTAATTCCATTTACCATCCCCATTATTTTAGCAAATATTGCTGCTTTCTCTGGGTCATTGATAACTTTATCGGGGTCAATATCTAAAGTTTTTGCAATTTCCCTAAGTATTGTATGCCATTTAACAAATGGAGCAAGCGAAGGATTCGCTGCTGTTTGCATAAATGTCATTAATCTTTGTGACCTAACTTCTTTCATCATCATAGATGAAGTGCCTCGTGCTTTAATGTGTAAGTCACCTTTTATTTCTGCTTCATCATTAAATTGCATATTCCATTGAAATAATGCTTCACCTAAAGGCTTTAATAAATAATCATCAATATTTTTTATTACTGTTTTTATATTAAGTGCAGATGCACCCATTAACATTGACATTCCTGCTGCAGTTCTAGTTGTAGACTGTACACCTGTTTGTCCATGTGAATACGATGGTATACCTGTAGATTCATCAGCTAACTGTCTAAATCTATCAAACATCATCATATTCTCTGGTGCTGTATTTGGAAATTTAACACCATGTAATGCTTGACCCGGTTGACCACTTTGTCTTCTAAATATTTTACCCGGAAATACAGACATGTCTTGACCGGGTACTAACATAGTTTCATCTACATCAAATACTAAATTACCGGCAAGTGCTAAGTTATCAATAGCCATTCTTGCATGACCATTCATAACTTGTTGTGCATCTTCCATATTTTCTGGAATACCAATACCAAAAAATTGATAAGGATTTATTTCATATGGACATACTTGATAAGGTAATCTTTCTGGTGTAAATGGATTCATTACTAAACGAATTATTTTACCATTACATACCCAACAATTTATTTGAACTTCATCAAGTTCTGATGTTGTTTCTTCTATGTCTAAACCTGCTAATTCAGCAAGTTGTTTATCCATAATACCCCAATATTCAAAAACTTCATATCTGTTTTTATCTATTGTTCTATCATCTTCTCTATCATTTAATGATGATTCAAAACTTTTAGGCTCATAGTTAGCACCCATTTTTAAACAATCATTAATTGCACTTTCTCTAAAGAAAGGTCTATTCATTAAATTACGCAATTGAGATTTATTCATAATATGTCTTTGAATAACATATTCTGCGTCTTCTAAATTAACTGCGTCTGGGTCGGGATAAAAATCCCAACAACTAACTGCTTCAATCTTAGGAACAACTTTAAAAGATGGATTATACATTTTTTCTCCATCAACATCATCCCATTTATGCGAAATTTTTTCAAAATTAAATGGGCCTTTAATAACTCCTGTTCCAAGTAAAGCCATTTCAAACATTACATGTCTAAGTATAGTAATAGCATTACTTTCTTCTAACTGGTCATGAATCATTTTTTCCATATTAGAAGCTGCTATTGCTGCAGGCTCTATTTGTGGCATAGATTTTAAATCTGGTGCAGGGCCTTCTTCAAATCCTGCTTCTGCAAATTTTTTTGCTAAACCACCTAAAAATTCATTTGTAGTTGCACCGGGTGGTAAATCATTTCCATCACCGGGAAAACCATAAAGACTTTCTATTCTTTCACTATCTTCTGGTTGTTGTTTTTTTAACTCATCTGGTTTAATATGAGCATATTCTGCTATACCTTCTGGAATAGGTGTAGGCTCTACCCCAATCGGAAATTTTCCTGTACCAAATAATACCTCAATTAATTGACCAAAAGAAGCAAGAACTTTTGTTTTTGTAATTTTAACAAAAATACGTGATTTTTCTTTGCTAGAAAAAGCCATATCTGAACTATAGATTCCTCTATAATTACGATATGCTTTTAGCCAACGCTGTTCATCACTATATCGTGCATCTTCCGCTCTTTTAAATCGAGCAGAAATTATTCCCGGAAGAGCAAATTCCTCTAAAGAATTTTCTTCCTTTTCTGGAATATTAACTTCTTCCATAATGTGTACTCTTAGTTATTGTGTGAGCCTTGCGTAATTTTTGCTTTTGACCAAGATTCCATTTTTTCTTTTGGTTTCTTAGCTACATCAGCAGATAATTCTCCATGACTATATTTTTTATGCATGTCACCTTGAATTTTTTCTTTTGATGGCATTCCATACTCCATACCCATTTCACCATGTTTGTATTTTTTCATAATTGGTTGTGGCATTCTTTCCTCCTAATAATCTTTTTCGTTAGCCATCTTATTAAAAGATGCTTGTACGTGATTGTTTTTCTTGGTTGGATAATCTTTAGTAGCTATCTCTGGGTCAGCTTCTCCGCCATGAGCAGATAAATTAAGATTATTCTTATTTTTATTTTTTGGATAGGGCATACCAAGTTCACCCTGCTTATATTTTTTAATAATTGGTTGTGGCATTTAGCCCTCCTTAATTTTTTCTTTTAAGAAATCCATTAATTTTGGATTATCTACAAATATTGTTGTTAAACCATTAGCTAAACCATTAACTACTGATTCTTCTACTTTCTCTTCTAATTCCATATTCCATTGATATATTATTGCATGTAAACATTCATGAATTAAAGTATTAGCATGAGAAACTCCTGTCTCTTCGGCTGTATAGCCTATAACTCCTTCTTTAGCAAAAAACTGTCCTTGTGCTTCATTAGCACTAGCAACAGTTTGTTTCCATTCTTCTAATTTATATTCTCTATAACCTATTTTAATTTTTTCTGGTCTTTGCATTAATATCCAAATACGCTATCAGCCGGTTCAAATTTAGGGTCTTTTTCTTTTTCTAAAAATCCTGCACTAGAATTAGGATTCATAGGTCTACTCATTACACCATAACGAAGAGCATCATATGCGTGGTCTTCTGCATCTGTATCTACATCCTCTGGATTATTTCTATCTATTGGCAGTAAGGGAAGTGTTCTAATTAAATTAGTACATGTTGTAAAAAATTTTAATTTTGGCTTTTCTAATTCTTCGTCAAATTTTAATCTTTTATGTAATTCCATTTTTCCATTAATTCTACTTTTAGGCGACCTATCTGATGGTCTCCATCTACAACCTTCTTGTATCATTGTTTCAGCTATACTAGGCCCAACGTCTCCACGTCTTGCCCATGTAGATGAATCAAGTACACCATATTTTATGTATTCATTATGTTCTTTTTCTAAAACTTTTCTAGCAAAAACATCTGCAGTTACTTTTGATGTATATAATTCTCTATAAACCCAAAGATTATTATCCCAATCAATAGCAAACCATAAACAACAAGCATAAGAAGAATAACCCCAGTCGCAAGAACGAAACTTAGCCCAACTACGAGGTATTTCAAAAGGTTCAACTGTGTGTATGTCTTTATTAAATTCTGGAAATGATGAATTTTCAAAAGCATCCCAATCTCCTTCTAAAAATTGTTTTCGCTGTACTTCTGGTAATGATGATAACATTGCATAGTAATCATCTGTCTGCATAAGATATGGATTATCTTGTAATTTTGCCGGTATAAACCGCCTTGATATTTGTTTTACACCTGTTGGCGTATCAATATTAATATAAAAAGGTTCATTGGGTGTGCTCGGATTAACAAACATATCTTTTACCCATTGAGAACCTACGTTACCCGGATTACCTGTTGCTCGTAAATATACAGGTATAGTCGGGTCTACACTTCGCAAAGAAGAACGGAGAAAGTTAAATATATCGGGAGTAGGATATTGTGGTAATTCATCTATTCCAATCCATGTATATGATTGACCTTGATAACGCAGAGCATCTGTCATGTTATCTGCATAACCAAATTCAATACGAGCACCAGATGGAAATCTCCATTCTTTTTCTTGTTCTCGCCATTTAGCTCCGGGATATGCTTTTGAATACAATCGCTGTGAATGTGTAATCATATCACGAAGTTCTGGCATAGTTTTTCGTATTAATAATGCTCTATGTGCTTGTTTGTGACAATAACGAAGTGGGTCAACTAACATGGCATAAGATTTACCTCCACCACGAGCACCCCCATAAAATACTTCCCTTTCTGATGAAGCCAAGAATTGCATCTGTGGCCCTTCATTAGGTTCAAATATAACGTTTTGTTTATTTACATGTTCACGAACATTATCTGGTACAGATTCTAAAATCTGTTTATCTATAACTGTTGTTTCTTTTCCATCTAAAGCTTTATCTATTTGCTTTAAACTTTCTTTTTTTGTTTGTGCAACTCGAGTTGCATTTTGTAATTTACTTTTTAATTTATCTAATTTATTTTGTTGTTTTCTAACTGATAGTCTTGCTGACTGTCTAGCTTTAGCTAAAGAAGCAACAGGTTTTTTTTCTCTTTTCTTTCCCTGTGTCGACTTTAACTTTGGAGGAGGTATATCATTATCCACACTAGTACCTATTAATTGCTTTCAATAATCCTACGTGACTAATATATCTTCCTGTTTTTTTTGTTACCCAATTAGCAACTTCTCTATAAGAAGAATTATCTAAATAAACTTTTGCTTGTTCTAAAGCTTCCAACTCATGCTGAATTGGTTCTAATATTTTATCATCTGTTTCTGACTGTTTATACCCAAATGGTATAACTCTAGACTTACGCCTCTTTGTCGGAAACTGATTCGGTTGTTCCATTAATGATGTCATCTTTTGGTGGTAATATAAATATTCCGTGTGCTACTTTTGCGTTAATGTCTAATTGTTCTCTTTTACCTAGACCAACTCTATCAAGTATTTGTTTAGCCGCTTCAATACGAATGTTTGCTTGTGGTAGGCTTCCATCTGCATCTAATCCACTAACTAAACCCATAACAGCTTTAGGTGAATGTGCGGCAAGTACTGTTTCCGCCCTATGTATAATTTCTGACTTTAGTGATTTAATTGCATAGGTATAAGAACCTTCTGCGTATTCTGCTATTTCACCTGCAATTTTTGGATTACCATTTGCTTCTCCAAATAATGCGTCAAGAAATTTTTCTTGTTGGGGTGTTAGTACTTTGTCTTTTTTTGTTTCTGGTAGTAGTGTCATTTTTAAATTCTTTCATCCAATCTAGTTTAGGGCCATGATAAAAAGCTTTATATCTTCTTCCTTTCCAATCTGTATCCCAATACCACTGAGCAACATAGTTACTCATTTTTTAGTATTAAATCCAAATGCTAATTTAAAAGCTGCTATTAATCCATACGGGTCATCGTGTGGATAACCAATGCAATTAAGCCCAGCGTCTTTTTTGCTTACTTTTTTCCCGTCTTTCTTTTGACCACTCTGGGATGTTTTTATTTTTTTCATCACGTTCTTTGTATCCTCTTTCTGCTGTTGCTAAGATTTGTTCTCTGGCTTTGTCTTCTTTTCCACCCACATCTGATATAATAGATAAGTTAGGAGCAGATATAACTCTTCTAATATTATTATCCCGACATGGATAGTTTCTTTTACTGATTGGAAGATGTTCTGTAAATCTTTCCCCAGTTTTTTTATTTTCAAATTCATATAATGGCATTAACTTTTTTTATTTTTACTTGCAAAACTTCTAGCTGCAGCTACTGAACCAAAACCCCATTTTTTAAGTGCTAATGCTTTTCTTGTAGGTCTGCCCTTTGCGTCTTTCATTGGGCCTTTCATACCTGCAAATCTTGCAGCAAAAGATACTCTTCGTGGATTCTTTCCTTTAGGCACTGGTGCTTTTAAATTGCCACCATCTTTTCTTTCAAAGTGTTTACGGCCTGCTTCGTTTAATCCGCCTTTAGGATTTTGATATTTTTTTAGTACCATTCTTTACCAATTTTTTTAAAACTTTTGATTGTTTTTTATGAGACTTAGATGCTTTATCTAAACCTTTAGCAACTTTTTTAATTTTTTGCTTTTGTCCTTCTTTCATTATTTCTTTTTATTCTTTTTAGAATTAGGAAAACCTGCTTTCATATTTGCATATGCTTTAGCAGTAATAGTAGATTTAGATTTAGAACGACTAGTTCCTGCTTTCTTTCTTTTATTAATATTTGCGTATAATCCTGTTTTAGCCATTATGTCTCCAATTCAGTTTTATGTTCACAGCATTTACATTCACATTGTCCCCCACAACATGAACCGCCATTTGAACAATGACAAGCATGCCCACATGTTTTACATGTTCCACAATCGTTTGGTTCTGTTTTCATATCTTCTCTCAAATGCCATCCGTATCTTTGACTCCAGACAGCTTTAACCATTATTTTTTCATCTTCCCTGTGCGTGTGCGTGGGTAAGACCTATTCTTTTTTGCCGCTTGCATCGTCAGATTTTTCCGGGAATTGTTTTGTGTATTATTATCTTTATGATGTACATCTTTCCCATCTCCAACTTTAGCTAGTCCCGCTCTCTTCATTATTCGTCTAGCTTTATTTCTAGCAACTCTAGCCTTTACTCTTTTAGGTTTTGAATCGTAGGTAACGTATTCTTTTTTATAATCTCTGGCCACTAAAAGTCAGACATTCTTGTTTTACCAACAGAAAATGCTTTTCCATTAAATCTAAAAATTTGTTGACCTGCATCTAGAGCAGCGTTATGAGCAGCTACAAAATCATTTATTCCTGTACCGCCTGCTCCTGCAACTTGTGCAGTTGTATTATCTTTATCGCCAGTAGTAGTACCACCGCCAGTTACTTCATTTGAAATATCTGTGGTTTTTTTATCACCACCTTGAAATAGCTTTGCTCCCGTTTCTATAGCTTTAGAACCACCATATAATCCTAGTGTTGTAGTTACTGGTCTTTTTAATGCTGCTTTAGTTACTGTACCGGCACCACTAACTAATTTACCACCACCGCCTAGTGTTAATTTATTTAGCACGTTTGCTATATCTTTTATATCTTTTGATATATTAGAAGTAATAGTGCTTGCTCCCTTTTTAACTTTAGTTGTAATTTTTTTATCTTTTATTTTTTTCTCTTTAATCTTTTTTTCTTTTGCTATCTTTTTCTTTTTTACTTTAGTTTTTTCTATTTTAGATTTTTTATCAAGTTTTTTATTTGTCTTGTTAAATTTGTTAACAGTTTTAGTTATTTTTGTTTTATCTCCACCAATCTTCTGAAGAGTTTGTATAAAAGGCTTACCATATGTTGTTATAGCTTTTTGAAGAGCCTTCTTACCAATAGTTCTTGTAGCAATAGATGTTGCTACACTTATTGTTATAGGTATAAATACTAATGGGCCTGCCATAATTTACCTCATGAATCCTTTTTTAGGCAATGTGTATTTACCACGAGCCGTTCTACCCTTTTTAGCTTTAGACTTAGGGTTATATTTATCCTCTTTCTTAGCAGAGGCTTTAGATTTTACTTTTTTTGTTGGTTTTGCGTATGTATATGCCATGTTTATATTCTATGCACTGCAAGCAATGCATTCCTCCTCTTCATTATTGTGGTTTACACTAGATTTTAGCTTTTGATTTTCAGCACGTAGCTGTATTCTATCATCATAAGCCTTTTCTAACTTACTATACAAGTAATCTTTATCTTCTTTGAGAGATTCTACATCTCTTTGTAAGTTTGAGACTGTTTTTGTTAATTCTGTAATCATTTCTGGCGTTGTCATTTTGTTCTCCCTAAGTAAAGTGTATAGATACCAGTGGGAAAAACAAACTTATCCCATTGGTGTAGTAGTTAATTTCGTAGAACTCGTGTTTTCTGCCCGGGCAGAGTGGTGAGTTCTCCTCCCACCAATGAGATTATATGTTTATAGACGTGTAACCATGTATCTGTGTAAGTATGAGTGTGTTACCTTGCCTTAAAAAAACATATAGTTACTATTATACAACAAATTAGAGTTTTGTCAAGTACTTTTTTTACTTTTATGCATTTTTTTCTTGACAAATCTGAAATACATGGTATAATAGGTATAACATACCCCTGAGGCCCCCCTTACGTATACACATAACTACTCCTTAAGGATACTTTAAGGTATGGTCGAGGAACATTAGGAGTACAGCCCGATAGTAGTTAACATTGAATTTGAGTATTTTTAGGTTGAGTACGTATATGAATAGTACACATACCCCCTATGCCCCCTGCATACCCCTTGAATATATTAAAAGTTCTATAGAAAATAATTAAAAGTAATTAACAGTTATAAAAGTATGACCGTAAAGAAATAAAAGGTATCTAATAAGTTTACAAAAATAACTATCAATAAAAATAAAAGCTTTAATTAAAAGTTTTATGAAGGCGTAAAAAAACCCTCTCAAAATTAATTAAGAGGGCTTTATGTTTATGGTTTAGTTATCTGTATTCATTCCAATAGATATATAAAATATCACAATCTTTAATATTAATATTTCTACATGGTAAAATATAATCTTTGAATAATTCTAATTGTTTCATTATATTTTACCTTTCTTTAAAAATTCTACAAAACTATTTAAAGCTTTTCTTTTTTTAGTTTCGTTTAATGAGTTCCAATACTTAGCTTTATCAGTAGAGTTTTTAGGGTTAGATAAAAACTTATCTAATTTATTAAACTTTTTATTTGATAAAATTACTTGCATTATTTATTCTCCATTGTTTTTTTAAGTTCTGTTAGCTGAGTTTTTCCCACTAACTTTTTTTGATTACTCCAATAATCATTTTTACCGCCTTCTCCATCATTAATGTTTAAATCATTATTGATAGTATCAAGTGCTAAAATATTCTGTTTTAAAGATTTATAATGTTTATTAAAGTCCTTATCAACCATAGCTGAACGGGTTTTATTTTCGTCCTTAGTTAAGTCAAAAAACATTTCGTTTAAAACTTTCATAGATTGTATCAAGCTAGAAAGTTCTGGTGTTTTATCTGCTTGAATATCCTCAGTAAGTTCTTTTGTTTCAATGTCTTTATATCTTTTATAAAGATTAATAATATTATCATTACCAACTAATAACAAAGTATTATCTTCATTATCAATTTTATCATTATCCTTATCAACTACACTTGGCTCAAGTAATGAGTAAGGGGCTACTAAGTCACCAATTAAAATATTGTGCCTGAAAGAAATTCTTTTTTTATCTTTAATTTTAAAAGTTTTTTTCCAAGTCACTTTATCTTTTTTAGCAAATTGTAATTTTTGTATTACATCTCCGTTTTCATCTTCTTTTTTGATATCTTGCCAATGTAATAATAAACCGCCTTTAACACAATTATTCGCAAATTTTCTAAAATAAGAATTATTGTGTTCCTGTTCATCTAAACCAACTAATGCAAAAATATGTTTAGTTAATTGATTGAAAGAATGATTGTCAGTATTGCTATCAGCAACCTCTAATACTTTCAAATAATCATAAACTGCATTTATTAATTTATTTCTATGTTTATTATTTTCGTTATGATTGCCTTTGAACCATTCAAAAACATCAAGTGCAATAGTGCCTAATTTTTCACTAGCTTTTTCTAGTGCTGTTACTTTTTTATTCATAATATTTTTTCCTTTAAAAAAGGGTTATTTATTTTCAAAAAATTATTTTTTAAAAACATTAGGTTTTATACCATTTTTTATAATTTATGGCTATAACCTTAAAAAATTAAATATCTCTAAAAAGTGTTATATTTCAAGTATTTAATTAAAGGATAATGTCCTTTTGATAAGTCATTGAAATATAAGCATTTTTTCATAATTCCCATATTTTATTAATTCCTTTCATTTTTTTTTATTTTTATTATTTGTTTATAATATATTATTTTATTTATTGTGTCTATACTTACTCGCTTAATATTCGCTATAAATATAGGTATCGGTCATACTCGCTTAATATTCGCTTTAGTCTTTTGCATTAAAAAACCCCCAAGAAATTAATCAAGGGGGTTTTTATTTTGCCATTCTCTAAACTATAAATACAATAAATCCTAATACACAAATTATACCTAGAGATACAATGGCAGTTACATCACTTTGCATAACATCTCCTTTTTATTTGTTATATGTATACACTACTACATTTAGTTTGTTAGGTCAATAGCATTAGACATTAAAAAACCCCCTAGTTAATGTAGGGGGTTTCTTTCATTATTTGGGAGGAACAATGAAACTTTTATGATGGTCTTTTTCTACAAGCTACAGCAAAAATATCCCATGCAGACATTTCGTCTGTGTATTCATTTGTGTAGTTATATTCTGAATCCCAATCTTCAGATAAATCGCCATTGTCTTTAGCAGTTTGTATTACAAGTTCACTCATTGCTTTATTTTTCCAGCAGTATCCAAGTAATCATCAATATATGATACAACCTCGTTCTTATCTTCTTCTGTGTAGGTATCACCTAAACATTTTTGTATTTTAGGCATAATCTCATCAACGGCTTTTAGTTCTTCAATCATAACACCATTGGCTAACATAATAGAATCATACTTTTTCTTACAAGTTTCAATTTCATTATGAAGTTTAGTTATAGTATTTTTAATTTCTCCAAGTGTAGTGCTAGGCATATATTTAGTACCATGATTACCTAGTACATTTTTCATAAATGGAAATAGTGTTAATACTTTAGTCATAATATTCTCCTTGATTATAATTAGTGGGCGATACACCAATGACCACCCACTTGAATAAAAATTATTTTAACTTTAATAATTATTCTAATATATCATATACTTACGCCTGTGTCAAGGCATTAAAAAACCCCCACTAAATTAATAGAAGGGGTTAGTATCATCTTCAAGGAGAGATGAATTACATATCTGGATTACTTGGTGTGTTTTCTTTTTTTACTAAGTTATCCCACCATTGTTCGCCTAGATTTAATACTTCAGCTTTAGGGTATTTCTTTTTAGCTTCTTCCAGAGTTTCAAACTTATCTACATAGTTTTCTATTGTTATCCAACGAACACCTGTATGAGTTCTAGTTTTTTCTTTTACATCATAACCTTTAAATTCATTTTCAACTATTGTATATTTACTCATAACAATCTACTTCCTTTTTGCAAGTTATCTACTGCCCACATTGGTTTTAAATTTTTGTAATTAAAACATTTTTTCTGTATTTGTAAAGAATTAAAATCACATTTCTTTACAAAATAATTAATAGGAACTATATGGTCAATGTGCCACTTACCATAGTTATTCCACGACATACCCTTTTTAAATCTTCTTTGAATATATTGCCTTAAAAATATTCCATTACAACCTAATAATTCTATTGTTTTTGCTTTTTTATTTTTATGGTTTCTTGATATGATAGCAGATATTCTTGAACGCATATTCAATATAAGTTTCATTTCTGGAATGGTTTTTTGCTTTGCCTCATATTTTCTTTTAACGGCTCTTATCCTTTCTCTATTATTATCACGATAAATTCTTCCTTTGGCTCTTGATTTTTCTATATCTTTATTGTGATAGTATCTTCTTTTGGCTCTTGATTTTTCTATATCCTTGTAATAATAAATTTTATCTCGTTCTCTTATTCGTTCTCTATTTTTTTTCTTATATTCTCTATCATATAATTTTGCACACTCAAAACATTTATTATCACATACTTTTATTTCTGCTATATGATTTTTTTTACAAGGTATTCCTGTAAAATATCGGGGTAATCCTTTTTCTATAGCTTTTTCCTTTGATATAAGTTTCATATTTTATCCTTGCTTAAAATAAATCGAGGGATAATACACTAACGACTATCCCTCGTACTACATATATTAACTATTAAGTTATATCACATATGTGTGCCTATGTCAATCCACTATAAATTTATTGTTCGCATTGAGTAAACTCTACATCTTTTTGAACAAACCATATTCTACTCCATGATTGACCTCCTTGCTCATTGTCAATACACTTTTTGCCTAGCTTCATTTTATAGGAGGAACAACTAGATAAAACAAAAACAAAAAGTAATGATAATATAATTTTCATTATCCAACACTTTCTTTAGGTGTTACAACAACAGCAACAGTATCGGCAAGTTGTCTTTTAGCAATACACTCATCAATTAAACTTGAGTTAATAGAGCTTAAAGATAAAGCTGTACCTGTACCTTCAATTTTATGTCTACAATTTTCGAATGCAGGGTCTTTTTCAATAAGTTTTTCTAAAGTTTTGCTATTACGAATAAATTCAACATATGCCATAAACATATTTTTTAAGGTTTCTTTTTGTTTATGCCATTTAAGATGTATAACTTCTAACTTATCATGCCAAGAATACAAAATGTTATATTCTTCTGGTGTTACTAATTGTGCTCTTTGATGACAAGAATTTCTAGAATAGGGCATAATAAAGCTCATAGATAAATCATTTTCCTCATAGAATTTTTGACCATATGCTTTTATTTTATTTTCTAATCTTTCAAATTCCGTACCCCACCTACTTACTTTTTTTCTATTGTAGTCATACATTTCATAATGGTAGCCTTCTTCTTTTTTACTCCATTCAGTTAAAAAGAGATATTTCATAACATCTACTCCATCTGCAACCATGTCATTAAAGTATATAGCTATCAAATCTTCTGCTCTTAATTTACCAATTTCTGGCTCATCTCTGTATGTATTACCAACTTTGTCGCAATCAAACTCAGCATACAAAGACCTATCGTTGTCTGTTTTTAAGTTACCTCTTGTATCTCTATCTTCTCTATCGGTAAACCAGAAACAAGATTCATCTGTAGTTAATTCATGTTTTTTAAGAACAGCCAATTCTTCTGCTGTATGTAGGTTAGTTATTTTGCTTGTTACAAATTCCTTTATTTTAGGAATAGTATTTTTAAAGTCTGCAATCGCTTCATCTCTAGCAACTTTCCACTTATCTGGAATACTAGAAACTAACTCTTGTGCATACACATAACAAATTGGTCTACTATGTGTTTGATTTAGTAATGTCATAATTTTTTCCTTTGTTATAATTAATTATGCTATCACTATAAACTAATAATCCTTATATGTCAAGCACTTATGCTTATGCCATATCGGTCATACTTGCCGAATTATCTTGACATTACATTACATATAGTATATAGTGTAACTATAATTAATTG